>Ga0335076_10006418_pt1 | contig 11863 bp, 8 predicted proteins | sample Lox_Sample_25_FD_206717 | JGI IMG/M metagenome (GOLD analysis project Ga0335076, IMG submission 206717) | Soil microbial communities from Loxahatchee National Wildlife Refuge, Florida, United States - Lox_Sample_2.5 | ecosystem: Environmental > Terrestrial > Soil > Wetlands | place: USA: Florida... | reverse complement strand
TATCGGCGTCGTCCCGACCACGGCTGTCGCGGCTGCGATCCCGATCATCCTCACGGCCGCAGCAGGGATGTTCCTGGCCACGATCTGGGCGGCCCGGATCGGCGAGAACGCGCCGGCCGGGATAAACGCCATCGTCGGGAGTTTCTTCCTCAGCTACTCCCTGCTCGTGCTCGGGCTGAGCCACAACTGGTACCTGCTCACCCCGGCCGTGGTGGAAGACACCCAGAAGGTGTTCGTGATCAGCTGGATGATCGTCGTGACGATGCTCGTCCTGGCGACCCTCCGGCTGCCGTCGATCTACACGGCGCTGTTCACGCTCGTCGATGCCGCCCTGGTCCTGAACCTGCTCGGGATCATCCAGAGCTCGGCGAACCTGACGAAGGCAGCCGGGTGGGTCGTGCTGGCAGCCTCGGCCATCGTGGTCTACCTCTTCTTCAGCTCGGCGTCCCGCGCCACCGGAGGCAAGGAACTCCCGCTGGGCAGGCCCGTTCTGCGCACCTGACTGGTGACCGGGACCCTGCACATACCGCCGGCCTCAACGATGGAATATGGAGCCGACTGGCCAGGGCCGGCGTGCAATTAGAGCACGTCGGCCCTGGCCGGCCCCTGCAAAACCCTCGGGCATATGGCGCTGCGAGCTAGCTGGGCGCACACCAAGTCCTGCTCAATCTGAGGTACCTAGATGTCTCTGTACGGCCGGGACTGCAGCCGCTCGATCAGCAGCTGACGGCACCTGGCCATGACGATATGCGGCTGGATGATCTGCGGCGCCGACCGGCGGAACGCCGCAGCGGCGGCCGTCAGCACCACGCCCCGCCGCGCAGTCCCCGCGGCAAGCTGCTCAAGCGCCAGCTCCGCATGGACATCGACTGGGCCGCCGTCCGCGCTGACCGGCCCGCGGGTGTCCTCGCTCGCCCGCCCACTGGTTACTTAGCAGTAAATCTCCCATTGCCGCCTGCGGGTCACCAGGTTCTAATGAGTGGGGCGGCTTGACCGCCGGGAGGTGCGTGATGACTCCAGCAGAACTTCGCGCGGCAGGCAGGCTGGGCGGCCTGGCATTCGGCGGGCTGGTGTCCCGGATCGAGCAGGTACACCAGGCCGTAGCCCGCCGGTCGTTCGGCCCGGCAGGGCCGGCCGGCGCCCCGGCCCGGCTCGTCCATGACACGGTCGCGCGGGGTACTTACCTCGCGGTCAGGACGGCCGGCATGGTAGCGGGCACGGCCGCCGGGCAGGCTGCGTCGCTGCTCGGGGTGGGTGGTGAGCCGGCAGGCCGGGACCCCGCGGGCAACCTGGCCCTGGCCGCGCTTAACGCTGTGGCCGGCGACCGGTTCGGACCCGGCCTCGAACCGCTGGCCATCCGGATGGCGGTGCGCGCGGGCGGACGCGATGTCGGCCTGACCACCGGCGAGGTCGCCGCCGCGTTCCCCCATAGCACGCCCAAGCTGGCGGTGTTCGTGCACGGCCTGGCGGAGACCGATGACTCCTGGCGGCGGCGGGGCGGCGACGGCGCGCCCTACGGTGACCGCCTGCGGGCAGAGTTCGGCTACACCCCCGTCTACGTGCGGTACAACACCGGCCGGCACGTGTCCGACAGCGGCCACGACCTTGCGGATCTGCTGGATTCCCTGGAGGCGGCTTGGCCAGAGCCGGTACGGGAGATCCTGCTGGCCGGTCACTCCATGGGCGGCCTGGTCATCCGCAGCGCCTGCCACTACGGCCGCGAAGCCTCCGCCGGGTGGGTGGAACGGGTCCGGCACGTCTTCTACCTGGGATCGCCGCACATGGGCGCTCCGCTGGCCCGCGCGGCCGGCGTCGCAGGCTGGATCCTGAGCAAGGTACCCGAGACCAGGCCGTTCGCTGCCCTGGCCGCCGGGCCGAGCTCGGTCAGGGACCTGCGCCACGGGTACGTGCTCGATGACGACTGGGCCGGCTGCGGCCCGGACTGCTGCCTGCGCGAGCACCGGAGCGAGGCTGCGCTGCTGGCTGGCGCGAACCACTACGCGATCAGCGCTACGGTCACCCCGGATCCCGCGAGCCCGCTCGGCGCCGTCGTCGGCGACCTGCTCGTCCAGCCCGCCAGCGCACACGGGCGGCGCGGCTCCCGCCAGCACATCCCGTTCCATGTCCACCTCGGCCGCGGGCTCGGCGCGATGCACCACTTCGACCTGCTGAACCATCCTGACGTCTGGACGGGTATCCACGGCCTCCTCGATAGGGTTCGGGCGGACAGCATCTGACCGGTGCCCACGCTAACGCAGCGAGGGCATGAGCCCGAATATCCGGTCAACGCGTGCGACCAGGACCGCCTGGTCGGGAGCGCGATCCAGCCAGTCCACCACGCAATAGTCGACCTGAGCGCGGGATCGCGTTCCATACGCCAGGTAATCGCGTCGCTCACGCCCAGGTGCGCATATTCAGGCGCCCCCATCCTGCCGATCGTAAGATCCTGTCTGCCTGGCAGGGCTATGGGTCCGGGTGCGCCAGGCTGAGGCCCCGGCAGCTCGCCGGGCGGCTCACAGAGGAATTCTCGCTTGAGCGCACAGTAAAGCCCGGAGCGGCGCGGTCACGCGCGGAAGCGGATGTTCTGTATTCGTCGCGCGAGCGCGGACGCCGTGGCTTGGAGCACCAAAATATTCGGCGTTATCGAGAATTTCGGTGGCGGCTGGGCTCGACCATAGCTGCAGGTGTTGTGTGGTCTAACGATTTAAGCGTTCAGTATGGGGCTATCTCGGTTCTGGCGGCTACGCTCGGTCAACTGGGCTGACACAACGCGACCGTTGCCCTCTAGGCAACCCATCACGTACAATTTATTGTACGTGAACGGCCTCGCGGTGGAGGAGGACAGCCAGTGAAGACCATGACGTACTCAGAGTCCCGCGCCCACTACGCCGAGACCCTCAACGCCGTCGTGGATGACCGGGAGGAGGTCGTCATCACCCGGGCCGGGCATGAGCCGGTGGTCATCGTCGCGCTCGCCGACTACGAGTCGCTCAAGGAAACGGCCTACCTCCTGCGCAGCCCGGAGAACGCGCGGCGGCTGCTGGCCTCCATTGACCGCCTCGAGCACGGTGGCGGCATCGAGCGGGACCTGCTGGAGTGAAGCTCGTCTGGGACGAGTCCGCCTGGGCGGACTACGTGTGGTGGCAGGCCCAGGACCGCAAGGTCCTCAAGCGGATCAACCAGCTCATCGCCGATATCCAGCGCAACGGCAACGAGGGGATCGGCAAGCCCGAGCCGCTCAAGCACGGCTTCCAGGGATACTGGTCCCGCCGCATCACCGACGAGCACCGCCTCGTGTACAAGATCGCCGACGACGAGATCCGCATCGCCGCCTGCCGGTACCACTACGAGCGCTGACCCGGGAATCCGGCGCCCGCGCCGCCAGCAGGCACTTCCCGGCAATATCCGCTGTTCTGCGTGGCCGGGCCGGACAGTTATCAGTTCGTCTGGGAGTGGACGGCGGAACCGAACTTGCGTGACCAGCTTCAGGGCTCCTGCACTTTGGGTAGACAAATAGGTTTCCCAGCCGGCCCCTCACATCAGCATAACTCAGTTCGAAAATACTATTATGAACAGGGAGAATATCCGAATGAACGTCATTCCGGCCGGTGGGCGGCACGAGGCAGCAATCAGCTGAACAGTTAGTACCGGGCACGTCGGCGAGCAGCCCTGCCAAGCCCGGGTCATCAGGTGGGATGTCCCAGCCACCACCGGGCACGATCCTGTTGCACGTGGGCATGCGGGACATGGTAACGCGTGCTGCCTGCACGGGGCCGGGGCGTCACGTCGGCGCCAAGGCGTGCGGCTAGCCGCAGCATGTCGGACAGCGCGCCGTTGCCCAGGACCTCCACCGGGCATGCCTTACACTCTCCCTCGCCAGCGTGGCCCGGCTCGCTGGCGAGCTGGCGGCGCTGGTGGTTGAAAGCGTGCGACGGCGCGTCGGCCCGGATAAGGTACCAGGTCCCGTCCTGCTCGTCGGGCCCGAGCGGCGCAGCGGCGGTTGGGCTGCGCGGGAGAGTGAGGCGGTTGCCATGGTATTGAAGGAGGAACAAGCGGCAGGTCAGCGCCTCCTCCAGATGCCTGGCCACGAGCTGGTAGCCCGTTATGTCGGTCGCTTGCTGGTGCCACCTCCGAATCCAATGACCAGCGACTTGGCCAGTGGTTGCGCGGGGGCGAAGCATGGGCCGAATCTGGAGTATGGGCGGTATGACAGCGACAACGACCCTGCAAGTCCACTTCCGAACTATCGACGGACTCCAGATCCGATTCCGGTGTACGTGGGGTCATGGACCAGGTAGTCACCGTCAAATCCGGGTGCGGGCTGTCGTTAACGCAGTGACCGGAACGCCGCGCGCATCTCTTCTGAAAACAGTTGCGGCTCTTCCCAGGCGGCGAAGTGCCCGCCCTTCTCTGCCTCGTTGAAGTAGACGAGGTTGTGGTAAGCGTGCTTCACCCAGTGCCGCGGCGGCTGGAAGAGCTCGTCCGGGAACACGGTGTAGCCGACGGGGAGCTTGACGTGAGGCGGCGGATGCTTGAACGCGGCCATTCCGCTTCGTCCGCCCTCCCAGTACAGCCGCGCGGCAGAGGCCGACGTGTTCGTCACCCAGTACAGCGTGATGTTGTCGAGGACGTTGTCCCGCGTGAGGCCGCCCGTGGGCTTTCCCTCGAGGAAGGCCCGGGAGATCTTCGCGTAGCTGTCGGCGTCATGGTCGAGCATCCACGCCGCCATGCCGATCGGTGAGTCCAGCAACGGGTAGCCGATCGTCTGCGGGTGCTCGCCCATCTCGGCGATGTAGCCGCGCATGAAGACGCCGATGACCTTGCTGAGCTGTTCCCGATCCTCGCCGGAGAACGCGAGCCTCAGATTGATGGAGGCCATCAGGAGCTCTCGCGGGGCGGCGGACAGGAGGTTGAAGTGCACGCCGAGTAGCCCGTCGGGTTCCTGGCGGGCCATCGCGTCGGTCACGCCGGCGCCTTGGTCGCCGCCTTGTGCCACATACCGCGTGTAGCCGAGGCGGTGCATCAGCTCCGTCCACGCCTCGCCGACACGAGCGGAGTCCCAGCCGGCCTCGGCGGGCTGCTCGGAGAACCCGTACCCGGGGATCGACGGGATCACGAGGTCGAACGCGTCCTCGGCCGTCCCGCCGTGCGCCGTCGGGTCGGTGAGCGGCCCGATCACCTCAAGCATCTCGATCACCGACCCGGGCCAGCCATGCGTGATGATCAGGGGCAGCGCACCCTCGTGCCGCGACTTCACGTGGATGAAGTGAATCTCGAGCCCATCGATGTCGGTTGTGAACTGCGGCAGCGCGTTCAGCATCGCCTCGCACCGGCGCCAGTCGTAATCAGTCGTCCAGTAGGCGGCGAGTGCCTGCAGGGTGGCCAGCTGTACGCCCTGCGAGGTGTCGCCGACCAGCTCCTTGCCGGGCCAGCGAGTCTCCGCGATGCGCCGACGCAGATCGGCCAGCGTCTCGTCGGAAACCTCGACGTGGAAGGGACGGATTTCGGTTTCGTTGGTGGTGTGGTCCTGGGTTGTGGTCATTGTTACCTCCCTGAGGTTGTCTCAGGGAGGACGCTAAGAACTCCGAGCCCTGGTTCGCGCCAGTGGTGACCACTGGTACACGCCGCCCGCAGCCCCGCTGAGGGCCCCGTATACCCGCAGAGCCGCACCCGCTAGCCCGGGATGCGTGTCCAGATCTTGGTTATCGCCACCATTCCGTCTGACGTCTAGTGGAATGGCGTGTGCTGACCTAGCGGAGGCAACGCGTTGTTGAGCTCCCTGCGGGAGGTGATGCCCAGTTTGGCGAACACCTGGCGGAGGTGCCATTCCACGGTACGGGTGCTGATGAATAGTTCCGCGCCGATCTCGTGGTTGGTGCGTCCGTCCCGGGCTAGCCGGACGATGTGCTCCTCCTGCGCGGTGAGCTGGTGGGTGTCGGCGGTACGTTTGCGGACCTTCTCGCCGGTGGCGAGCAGTTCGCCGCGCGCGCGCTCGGCGAAGGCGTCGGCGCCGATCGCGGCGAACAGGTGGTAGGCGGCGTGCAGCTGGTGACGTGCGTCGAGCCGCCGGTGCTGGCGACGGAGCCACTCGCCATAGAGCAGTTGGGCCCGGCCCAGGTCGGGCCGCAGCTTGGTGCGGCCGAGCCTCTCGACCGCCTCGGCGTAGCTCTGCTCGGCCTCCTGGCCTCCGCTGACCAGCGCTCGCGAACGCGCCTCCAGGCCCTTCGCCCAGTCGGAACCCTCAATGGCCGTCATGGCCGACAGCCGGTCCAGCGCTTGTCTGGCGAGGTCCGCCCGTCCGGTTCGCATGGCGGCTTCGATCAGTTCGGGCAGAACCCACTGTATTCTCAAGGGTGAGTAGCTTTCCTCGGTCACAGGCTCCACGACGGCCAGCGCCTCTGCGTAATGCCCGCGGCCGTTGTAGAGGACCGCTGCGGACCAGTTGGCCATCTGGACAGCGAGTCCCTCCCCGCGAGCCATCGCGTCCTCAGTGGTCGCCGCGAAGAGCGGTTCCGCTTCCGCGGGCCGGCCCCGGTACCCGGCGAGCAGCAGATCGCAGGTGGCAGCCAGCCGGATCCCGGTCACCTCGTTGACGACGTCCTTCTCCGCGGCCAGGGACGTCGCCGTCTCGAAGTCGCCGCACATCGTGGCCACCTGTCCGCGTGCGTTCAAGGCGACAGACAACGGGGCGAGGGCACCCGACGCGCGGGCGAATTCGACATGCCTGGTGCTCAACGCAACCCAGCCATCGAAATCCCACACGCCTACGGCCGCCATCTGGGCGATGATCCCCCACCGCAGCCAATCTTCACCGGACACCTGGTCATCGAGAAATGCGGCCACCGCTCGCCGGATAGCCGACTCTGCTGCCGCGCTCCCTTGGAGGATCATCCTCGTTAGGCCGTCGAGGAGGAGGTCACAAGGCCGCGGGGCCCCGGCTGGCGGGGGGGCCGCTTGTGCCGCCCGGGAAACCTCAAGCAGCCCGCCGGGTCCGGCGAGAGGGTCAGCGACGTGGGACGCCACCCAGGCGAAAAGGTAAGTCTCCCGAGCGAGCTCCGCATCGAGTGATTCGAGTCTCCTGGCCGCCTGCAGCAGCAGGGCGGGCGCCTCGCGTCCGCTGACGGATGCCCACGAGACCCGTCCTCGGAGCTGCTCCACGCGGGCGCGCTGAAGATCGTCAGCCGAGTCGGCTTCGGCCTGGGCCAGCAGGCTTAGCGCCGTGTCGAACGCGCCCGCGTGCAGGTTCGCGAGGGCTGCGGCCAGGGCCCGTTCGGCGCGCCGTCCTGGCTCGGCGGTCAGCGTCACCGACCGCTGAAGGAAGGCCGCCGAGGCCGCCAGCCCGGCGCGGGCCTGGATCTTGGCCGCCGCCTGCTCGAGCGCAGCGGCCACGTCCTCGTCCGGTCCGGCGGCCGCAACAGCCAGGTGCCACACCCGCCGCTCCGGATCGGCCTGGGCATCCGTCGCCGCGGCGAGCGTCAGATGGGCGGCACGGCGATCCTCCGGGGACCCGGCCACATAGGCAGCCGACCGCACGAGCGGATGGCGGAACCGTACCTTGGAGCCGATATTCAGCAGCTGTCCCGCATCGGCCGGGGCCGCTGCATCAGGTCCCAGCCCTAGCGTCTGTGCGGCACGCCACAATAGCGTGGCGTCCCCGGTAGGGTCGGCCGCCGCTAGCAGCATTAGCTGCTGGGCCGGTCCGGGCAGCACCCGCACCCGGCGCAGGTAGTGGTCTTGGAGCTGGCCCTGGAGACGGCCAGGCAGGCTCGCCTGGGGCGGGCCGAGGAAGCCGCCAGCAAGCTCGGCTTCGCTCATCCCTCTGGCCAGCTCGAGCAGCCCCAGCGGGTTTCCCCCGGTCTCGGCCACGATCCGGTCGCTGACCCGCTTGTCCAGGTGACCGGGGACCGCGGCCGTCAGCAACGCCCGTGCGTCCTCGTCGGTAAACCCTTCGACGGTCAGCGCCGACAAGCCGGGGAATAGCCGCTCGTCGGCTGCCTCCCGGACTGCGAACAACAGGCCAACCGGTTCAGCCAGCAGCCGCCGTCCGACGAACCCGAGGACCTGGGACGAGGCTTCGTCCAGCCACTGCGCGTCATCGACCAGGCAGACCAGCGGCCGCGCGGCAGCATACTCGGCCAGCAGGCTCAGAACCGCTAGGCCCAAGATAAAGAGGTCCGGAGCAGGCTCCGCCGCCAACCCGAACGCCACCTGCAATGCGCGCTGCTGCGGCTCCGGGAGCGCGGGCAGGCCGCTCAGCATCGGCGTGCAGAGCTGGTGCAGCGCTGCGAGCGGCAGCTTCATCTCCGATTCCACGCCGTCGATCTGAACTAGCCGACAGCCAGAGGCCTGCCGTGCGCAGTAGTGCATCAGGGCGGTCTTGCCGATTCCGGCCTCGCCCCGGATGACGAGCACCGCACTTTCATCGCCACGCACACGGGCCAGCAGCCGGTCGAGGGCCTGGCGTTCGCGAGCACGCCCCCTGAACGCCGGCGTGCTGGGTGCGGCCATGGCGTCACGATAAGCCCGTGGTCGGGGCAAGGGAACACCCTGGTTCGATGGGCCAGGATTCCGTCCAGGCTCGTGCCATGACTACCGCGCTCAACGGGTCGCCTGCGAATCGGGTGGCGATCGTCACCGGAGGGTCCCGCGGTGTCGGCCGGGCGACGATCCGCCGTCTGGCGGCCCGCGGCTACGCCGTCGTCGTCAACTACCTCCACGATCAGCGTGCGGCCGAGTCGGCCGTCGAAGCGATCCTCGAGAACAACGGCAGCGCCGTCGCCGTCCGCGCCGACGTCGCCGACGATCTGGACGTACAGAGGCTCTTCGCCGAGACGATCGCAGCGTTCGGCGGCATCGACGTCGTCGTCCACGCCGTGGGCAGCCGGATCACCGCGTCTCCGGTAACCGAGGCCGACGTCGACGAGTTCGATGCACTGGTCCGGATCAACACGCGGGCCACCTTCGTCGTCAACCGGGAGGCAGCCCGTCACCTCCGCAACGGCGGCGCGATCATCAACGTGTCCGGCTCAGCGCGGAGTTCATCCCTGAGGACCCACGGCCTGTATGCGGCAACCAAGGCCGCCACGGACGTGCTGACGCGAGCGCTCGCGCTAGAACTGCGTGAGCGCAACATCACCGTCAACGCGGTGGCGCTCGAAGTCCATAGGCCGTGCGTACCCGACCGGGTCGCTGACGTCATCGCGTACTTGCTCAGCGAGCATGGCCACTGCCTCACCGGCCAAATGCTCCGGGTCGGCGATCCCGGATTGCGGCCGTAGGCTCCCGCGACACCAGGTAATCCTGAGCCAACAGGCGGCGGCCGACCTGGCGACCAGCACGGGCAGCGAGGTCGAGAAGCAGTAGATCAGCGAGGCGGCCAGCGCGGTCAGCAGTGCCGGAATGAAACCCGCCCCTGTCCGCCATGGACCAGTGCCCGGACCAGGGTCCGGCACGGGGGCGAGGAGTCCCGCCGATCACGACTCTGAGCACAAGACCGGAAACGGTTCCCACTACAGGACCAAGGAGTGAACAAGCATGAAGACAACCCGTGCGCGGCGCCTTCGGCGTGCTGCGTTGTTCGCAGTGTCGTCGGTCAGCGTCGCGGCGACCGTCCTCGCCGTCGGCACCGGCGGCGCGTTCGCGTCCCCCGCGTCAGACGGCACCAACCCGATCGTTCGCACCGATGACGGCTTCGTCCGCGGCATGGCCGCGGGCACCGTGGATGAGTTTCTCGGCCTTCCCTACGCCGCTCCCCCCACCGGCAACCTGCGGTGGCGGCCCCCGGCCCCGCCGGCCGCGTGGGGGGGCATCCGCGATGCCACGCAGTTCGGTCCGAGCTGCCCGCAGGTCCTGGACCGGACGCAGAACCCGGAACTCCCGCCCGGGGCGATCAGCGAGGACTGTCTGTACCTAAACGTTTACGCGCCGCCGCCGAGCATGAATGACCAGGGCGGCCGGCCGGTGCTGGTGTGGATCCACGGCGGCGGCCTGGTCCAGGACGGCGCCCGCAATTATGACGGCACCAAGCTCGCGGCGGACGGCGTCGTGGTCGTCACGATCAACTACCGGCTGGGCGCGCTCGGCTTCCTGGCCCACCCGGCGCTGGCCTCCCGGCCGGGCGGCCCGGCCGGCAACTACGGCCTGATGGACCAGCAGGCGGCGCTGCGCTGGGTCCAGCGCAACATCGCGCACTTCGGCGGCGACCCGGGCAACGTGACCATCGCGGGCCAGTCGGCCGGCGGCCTGTCGGTGCTGGCCCAGATGGTCTCGCCCGGCGCCCGAGGCCTGTTCCAGCGGGCCATCGTGCAGAGCGGCACGTTCGCGCTGAACCAGAAGCCGCTGGCCGCGGCCGAGGCGGCCGGCCAGGCGTTCGCCACGGCCGTCGGCTGCCCGGACCAGAGCGCGGCGTGCCTGCGCAACGCGTCGGTCAGCGACCTGGTCGGCAAGTTCGGCGTCGAGATTCCGGGCGTCGTCGACGGCTCGGTGCTCACCCAGCCGATCGGCACGGCCCTGGCCCGCGGGCAGTTCGCCCGGGTGCCGGTCATCAACGGCATCACCCACGACGAGGAACTGCTCTTCGTCGCCGGCCTCGGCCTGACCGTCAGCCAGGGGACGGACATACCGCTGGCTGCGCCACTGGACGGCAGCAGCGCGAACTACCAGGCCGACATCGCCCAGGCCCTGGGCGTGTCGGACGCGCGGGCCGCGGCGATCGCGGCCGAGTACCCGCTCAGCGCCTACCCGAACGCGGTTGTGGCCTTCACCTTCCTCGTTTCGGACGCGAGCTTCGCGTGCCCGGCCCTGCAGGTCGACCGCCTGACCGCCGCGCGCGGCGTCCCGACGTACGCCTACCAGTTCAACGACGACAACGCGCCGCTGTTTAAGCTGGGCTTGGCGACGCACGGGTCGGAACTTTCCTATCTGTTCGGGTCCCCGGCCACGCTCACCGCCGACCAGCAGGCGCTCGCCGCCAGCATGCGTACGGACTGGGCCAGGTTCGCCCGCACCGGCAACCCGTCGTCGGACGCGCTGCCCTGGCCGTCGTTCGACGGGACCAGGGTGCTGTCGCTCGTGCCGTTGCAGTCGCAGGTGACGACCGACTTCGCGACCGCTCACCACTGCTCGTTCTGGGCCGCCGGCTGACGCCGGCCGGGTTCCACCTCCATCTCGGGAGATCCTCATGAGCACACCTGACATCACCCCCACCGTCGCGCTGGTCCACGGTGCGTTCGTCGACGCCTCGAGCTGGAACGGCGTCATCGCCGAGCTCAAGGCGGCCGGCCTGGACGTGGTGGCGCCGCCGAACCTGCTGCGCGGCGTCGGCGTCGACGCCAGCTACCTGACCGGCTTCGTCGCGGCGCTGGGCCGCCCGGTCGTCCTGGCCGGCCACTCCTACGCCGGCGCCGTCATCAGCCAGACGGGCAGCGATGCGAGCAACGTCGCCGGCCTGGTCTACGTGGCCGCCCACGCCCCCGAGGCGGGCGAGACACTCGGGGCGATCAACGCCCGCTACCCCGACACGCCGCTGTCGGCCGCGCTGCGTACCTTCACCTACACCGGCGAACGCGGTGAGCAGGCGACAGACACGTACGTCGACGCCGCGTTGTTCCACGACGCGGTGTGCGCCGAGGCGCCCGCCGATGTGGCCGACACGCTGGCGCGCACCCAGCGGCCGGCGTCGCTGGCCTGCTTCGCGACGGCCCTCATCGGCACGCCGGCGTGGCAGCGGCTGCCGTCCTGTCCGGTCCGAGGACACACCCCACAACGGGCAGCAGTCCGCGCTGGCCGTCGATGCGATCGCGTTGCTCGACGCCCTCGGCGTCGACGAGGCGATCGTGGCCGGCTTCGACTGGGGCGCGCGGAC
>Ga0335076_10006416_pt1 | contig 11864 bp, 12 predicted proteins | sample Lox_Sample_25_FD_206717 | JGI IMG/M metagenome (GOLD analysis project Ga0335076, IMG submission 206717) | Soil microbial communities from Loxahatchee National Wildlife Refuge, Florida, United States - Lox_Sample_2.5 | ecosystem: Environmental > Terrestrial > Soil > Wetlands | place: USA... | reverse complement strand
GATCCGCCGCTCCCGGCTTGCCTGCCCGGGCGGCGCCGGGAAGAATCGGCTGCCTATGGCACCCGAGGCTGAGCGCTACTTCGAGGACTTCGTCCCCGGTTCGGTTCATGAGTTCGGTCCCGTTGTGGTGGACGAGGCCGAGATCATCGAGTTCGCGCGGCGGTATGACCCGCAGCCGATCCACACCGACCCGGAGTGGGCCCGCACCGGCCCGTTCGGAGGGCTGATCGCCAGCGGCTGGCACACGGCGGCGATCACGATGCGGCTGCTGGTTGATCAGTACCTGCCGCCCGCCGCCAGCCTGGCGTCGCCCGGGATCGACGAGCTGCGCTGGCTGCGGCCGGTCCGCCCCGGCGATGAGCTGCGGGTCAGGGTCACGGTGATCGAGGCACGCCCGTCGCGGTCCAAGCCAGACCGGGGCCTGCTCCGCTCGCGGATCGAGGTGCTGGAGGGGGACGGGTCGGCCGTGATGACGATGACCGGGCTGAACCTCATCCGCCGGCGGCCCGAGGCCGCGGGCTGACGGCCCGGCGGACCGTCACGCGAGCGTGATCACCGGGCGACGTTCTTCTTCCTGTCCGGGATCAGCACGCTCAGCAGCCACGTCACCACGCTGACGATGATCGCCCCCAGGAGCGCCGGGACGAACCCGGTGATATGGAACGGCAGCGACAGCCAGCCGGCCACGGCGCTGGCCAGCCACAGCAGCAGGCCGTTGACGACCAGCGCCACCAGACCGAGTGTCAGCACATAAAACAGGCATCCGATGGTCTTGATGACCGGCTTGAGAAACGCGTTGATAACCCCGAAGATCAGGGCGACGGCGACCAGCGTCAGCACCTGCGTGGTCAGCGTCCCGGCGAGCAGCTGGATGCCCGGCAGCACGGCCGTCGCAACCCCGAGCGCGACCGCCGACACGGCGACACGCAGCAGGAAATACATGGGACAATTGTGGCATAAGGCACCAGAAGCCCCGGCCGGCGCGCGAGGTGCTGCTCCCCACAGCGAGAGAAGCGCCGCAGGTCAGTGCGGTGCTGTCTCCGCCGTTTGCCGGTTGGGGGCAGGGGCTGTCACTTCCAGCGGAAGTGGACGAAGAGCCGGCCGAAGTTCTTAGAGTCCTTTTCGACGCGGTGATACTGCGCCTTGATCTCCTTCTGATCCAGGAATCTGAGCACCCGCTTCTTGAGCTGCCCTGACCCTTTGCCGGGGATGATCTCGACGACCGGGGCCTTCTTCGCCACCGCCTCGTCGATGATCGCCTGCAGCGCCCGGTCGATGTCCTGACCACTGTTGTAGATGTCGTGCAGGTCAAGCTTCAGCTTCATGGTGCCGTCTCCGATCCCGGGCTGCCTCCACGGTACGCGGCCGGGGTGGCTTGCGGACCTATGCGGCCACGGGCGGGTGCCGGGCTACGAGAGGCGCGCCAGCCCCAGCTGCCGGATGATCTCCCGCACGACGTCGGGGGGCGGCGCATCGTCATCTACGACCAGGACCCGTTCGGACGGAAGAGGCGGCTCGACGGCCGCCAGCTGACTGTCGAGCAGGGCCGGGCGGAAGAAGTGGCCGTGCCGGCCGGCGAGCCGGGCGGCCAGGGTGTCGCGGTCAATCACCTCCAGGAAGACCATCCGCAGCTCCGGGCGCCCGTCGAGGAGATGGTCGCGGTAGGAGCGCTTCAGCGCCGAGCACGCGATGACCCCCGGGCGGCCCGCCGCGTTGTGCGCATCGATCCACCCGGCCACCGCGCCCAGCCAGGGCCGGCGATCGGCGTCCGTGAGCGGGATGCCCGCACGCATCTTGGCGATGCTGGCCGCCGAGTGCAGGTCGTCGCCGTCCTCGAACTCCCAGCCCAGCTCCTGGGCCAGAAGGGCACCGATGGTCGACTTGCCGCTGCCGGCAACACCGGCCACTAAAACAATCACGCGCGGAGCCTATCGCCTGTTCCCCGGCCGGCCATAGGAGCGCGCGGAGCCTATCGTCTGTTCCCCGGCCGGGCCATAGTCGGCTGTTAGCCTCAAGTGTGGGTGCTCCCGGCGCCGGACTGGGTGCCCAAGCCGTCCCGCCGAGGGGAATGACATGCACCGCCGCCGGGTCCTGGCCGCGCTCGCCGTTGCCTTCGTACTCGCTGCGGCCGTGGCCGCCGCCGCGGGCCGGGGCGTCACCCGCGCTACCCCGGCCGTGCGCATCGGGCCGGGCATCACCCACGTGGGCAGCCGCTCGGGCGGCCCGCCGACCACCGTGTCGTGCGAGCGCACCTACCACATCGCCTGCTACTCGCCCCTTCAGCTGCAGATCGCCTACGGGCTGCCCGCGCTGCTGGCCCGCGGGATCACCGGCCGCGGGCAGACCATCGTCATCGTCGACTCCTTCGGCTCCCCGACGGTCCGCCGGGATCTGCGGGTATTCGACGCGGCCTTCCGCCTGCCCGCGCCGCCGGCCCTGACGGTCATCCAGCCGGCCGGCCGTGTCCCGCCCTACCGGCCCACGTCCGGGCGCGTGGGCTGGGCCGGGGAAACCGATCTGGACGTCGAGTACGCGCATGCGATGGCCCCCGGCGCCAGGCTCCTGCTGGTGGAGACGCCGACCGCCGAGAATGAGGGCACGACCGGGTTCCCGCAGATCGTCCGGGCCGAGGAGTACGTGATCGACCACCACCTCGGCGGGGTCATCAGCCAGAGCTTCAGCGCCACCGAGCAGACCTTCCCGTCCCGGCGGTCGCTGCTCGCCCTGCGCGGCGCCTACGTCGACGCCGCCCGTAAGGGAGTCACCGTGCTGGCGGCATCGGGCGACAGCGGCGCCGCCGACCTGAAGTTCAACGGGGCCACCTACTACCTGCACCCGGTCACGTCCTGGCCGGACAGCGACCCGCTGGTGACCGGGGTCGGAGGCACCCAGCTCCAGCTCAACGCGGCCGGCCGCCGCATGGCGCCGGACCGGGTGTGGAACGACACCTTCGACCGGGCGGCCAACTCGTTCATCTACGGCAATCATGGGCCGAACCCGCTGGCCGGGGGCGGTGGAACGTCGGTGATCTTCCGCAGGCCGGCCTACCAGGACGGCGTACGGCGGGCGGTCGGCGCCTGGCGGGGCGTGCCGGACGTCTCGATGAGCGCCGCCTGCAGCGGCTCGGTCGTGGAGTACCAGAGCTTTACGGGCCAGCGGCCCGGCTGGTATCCCACCTGCGGGACCAGCGAGGCGACGCCGCTGTTCGCCGGGATCGTCGCGCTGGCTGACCAGGTGGCCGGTCACCCGCTCGGGCTGATCAACCCGCGGCTGTACCGGCTCTCGGCCGAGCACGCGCCCGGCATCGTCGACGTGGTGGCCGGCAGCACCACGGTCTCGTTCCGCCAGGGAGGGAAGCTGCACACCGTGCGCGGCGCCACGGCGGCGCCCGGCTACGATCTCACTTCCGGGGTGGGCACGGTGGATGCCCGGCTGTTCGTCTACGAGCTGGCCGGCCAGCCAGCGGGCCCGTCGCCGCCCGTCCTGCGCGGGGCCGGGCGCCAGCCAATACCGTAGTGCCATGACATCGCCGGCCCGCCCGGAGGACCACGCCGCGCCGCCCGCCGCGGCCGGTACCAGCGTGCTGGTGGTGGAGGACGACCCGGGGATAGCCACACAGCTGGTCCGGGGCCTGAGCCGCGACGGGTATGTGGTCGATCACGTCACGACCGGCCGGGCGGCCCTGGACCGGGCCGATCCCGACGTGGTCCTGCTCGACCTGGGCCTGCCCGACGGCAACGGCGTCGACATCTGCCGCCAGCTGCGCGAGCGGTCCCGGGTGGCGATCATCGTGGTGACCGCGCGCGGCGAGGAGCCGGAACGGGTGCTGGCCCTGGACGCGGGCGCGGACGATTACCTGGTCAAGCCGTTCGGCCTGGCCGAGCTGCTGGCCAGGATCCGGGCGGTGATGCGGCGGGTTCATCCCGGCGGTGGGGTCATCAAGCACGGCCCGCTCGTCGTGGACGCGCGGGCCCGGAAGGTGACCGTAGACGGGCGTGACGTGGCGCTGACCCCCAAGGAGTTCGACATCCTGGAATGCCTGGCGGCCGACCCGGGCCGGGTGATGAGCCGTCAGGAGATCCTGGAGAGCGCCTGGGACGCCCACTGGTACGGGCCGACCAAGGTGCTGGATGTGCACGTGGCCGCGCTGCGCCGCAAGCTGGGCGTGCCAGGGCTGATCGAGGCCGCCTACGGCCGGGGCTTCCGGCTCGGTGGCGCCTGATGACCCGCCGGATCGTTATCACCATGCTGGCGCTGGTCAGCACCCTGCTGATCACCGCGGTGGCCCCGCTCGGCCTGTTGGCCAGCGGGCGTGAGCAGGCTTCCTTCCGCATGGCGACGGTGATGTCGGCGCAGTCGCTGGCGGCGGTGGCGGAGAAAAAGCTCGGCGATGACACGGCCAGCCGGGACCTAAAGCCGTCCCTGGTGCGCGCGAGCCCGGCCAGCGACGAGGTCTGGGTCTATGACGGCGATAACCAGGTGGTCGCGCGCGTTGGGGGGGCGAGACAGGAGAGTGCGCCCGTCCCGCTGGGTACCGTCATCCAGGTCCAGGACACCGGCCGCATGGCCGTGTCCACGCGCGGCGGTGAGCTGCGGGTCTCGGTGAGCGTGAGGAACACGACCGGCGGCTCCACGCCCGGGGTGGTGGTACTCGCCCGCCCGACCGGCCCGCTCGCTGACCACCTGCGCATGCTCTGGGGATGGCTGATCGGGGTGGCGGCGGCCGGCCTGCTGACGGCGGCCGCCCTCGCGATCATGTTCGCCCGCTGGGTGGGGCGGCCCCTGTCCGACCTGGACGCGGCGGCGCAACGGCTCGGCAGCGGTGCGCTGGATACCCGGTCCACGACCGGGCACGGGCCGCCGGAAGTACGCCGCCTGGCCAGCACCTTCAACACCATGGCCGGGCGGCTGGAGGCACTGGTGCACGGCAACCGGGCCATGATGGCCGATGTCTCCCATCAGCTGCGTACCCCGCTCGCTGCGCTCCGGCTGCGGCTGGACCTGCTGGCCCAGGACGCCGACCAGCCCACCGCCCACGAGCTCGCCGACGCACAAGGCGAGATCGCCCGGCTGTCCCGGCTGGTGGACGGCCTGCTCGCGGTCGCGAGGGCGGAGAACGTGGTCGCCAAGCCGGCCGAAGTCGCCGTGGACGCGGTGATCCAGGACCGCGCCGCGGCCTGGCGGCCGGTCGCCGAGGAACGGGGCGTCGTGCTCGCCACCGGATGCCCGGACCCGGTCTCCGCCCGCCTCGGGGAAGGTCACCTGGAGCAGATCCTCGACAACCTGCTGGCCAACGCGCTGGACGTGGTTCCGGCCGGCGGTCAGGTCAAGGTCAGCGCCGCAGCCACCGGCCGGGGAGCCCGGGTCATCGTCGCCGACGACGGGCCCGGCATGAGCCACCAGCAGCAGGAGGCTGCGTTCCGCCGGTTCGCGAGCACCAGCGCGGCCGGGGCCGGCCTGGGCCTGGCGATCGTGCACCGGCTGGTGACGTCGAACGGCGGCGCCGCCGCCTTGTCGGACACCCCAGGCGGTGGCCTGACGGTCACCCTCGATCTCCCCGGGAGCCAGCTGGACCGGGCGCGCCGCCCGGGCGCGGCGGTCGGCGGCCGGGATTCACCGTTCCCGGCCGGCCCCTGAGACGCTTCCTGGCGGCCGGCGGCCGGGATTCACCGTTCCCCGGCCGACCTCCGAGACGCTTCCTGGCGGCCGGCCTGCCGGTACGGCAGCCAGCCATACGGGTTGCCGGCGGCTACAGGTAGGGGCCGAGCAGGGTCAGGTCGGCGGGGGAGAGCCGGTCCCGGGCCGTCTTCGCCTGGTGCCAGTAGGGATAGATGAGCGGCGGGGCGCTGGCCTTATCCAGTTGCTCCCGCTCCTGCGCGGTGAGAGCCAGGCCGGCGGCCGCCAGGTTGTCCGCCAGCTGGTCGGCGGTTCGCGCGCCGATCACCACCGAGGTGACCGCTGGCTTGCCCAGGGTGTAGGCGAGCGCGACCTGGGCCGCCGAGACCTCCCGCTCCTTCCCGATCCCCACCAGCACCTCGATCGTGTCGTAGAGGGCGTCGCTGTCGTACACGGGCGGCTCGCCCCAGTCGGTGAGATGCCGCGAGCCGGCCGGAGCCTGCTGGCCCCGCCGGTACTTGCCCGACAGCAGCCCGCCCGCAAGCGGGCTCCAGACCAGCACCCCCAGCCCCTGGTCGATGGCCAGCGGGATCAGCTCGTACTCGGCCTCACGGGCCTGCAGGGAGTAGTAGATCTGCTGGCTGACGAACCGGGGCAGGCCCGCGCGCTCGGCGATGCCCAGCGCCTTCATCAGCTGCCACGCGGCGTAGTTGGAGGCCCCGACGTAGCGGACCTTGCCCGAGCGGACCAGCAGATCGAGCGCCTCCAGGGTCTCCTCGAGCGGGGTGAGGCCGTCCCATTCATGCACCTGGTACAGGTCGATGTGGTCGGTGCCGAGGCGGCGCAGGCTGGCCTCGCAGCCGGACACCACGTGGTGCCGGGACAGGCCGGCGTCGTTCGGCCCGGACCCCATCGCCATGCGCACCTTGGTGGCGACGAGCACATCGTCCCGGCGGCCCCGCAGCACCTCGCCGAGGATCTCCTCGGACCGGCCGTCCGAGTACACGTCGGCGGTGTCGATCAGGTTGACGCCCGCCTCCAGGCACATGTCCACCTGGCGGCGGGCCTCCTCCACGTCCGTCGACCCGACCTTCGCGAACGGCCCGGTCCCGGCGAACGTCATCGTGCCCATCGTCAGCACGGAAACCCTCAGGCCCGAATTTCCCAGAGCGCGGTATTCCACGGCCGTCAGCCTAACCGCGGGCCGTCTGGGCCACATGCACCAGGTCTGGCCGGATCACCGCGGCCGCCCCCGGCCCGGGCCAGCCAGCTGCGGTCACGCCGCGGCGCCGGGCCGGGTCTCCGCTTCCGGGCCGGGCGTGTAGGCGGCGAAGCGGACCAGCCGGTGACCGGCGTTCACGGCGATCCTGGTGAACCCGGCCGCGGCCAGCCGGCCGGGCAGCGTGGCCGGGTCGACCGGGGTGCAGGTGTCGCCGAGGTGGATCAGGCGCCACCGCAGGCTGGGCCGGCTGTCCGTGCCCGCGAACACGCCGCCGGGCGGCCAGCATCAACTTCAACGAGCCGTTCGCCCGCCTGTTCCAGGACGGCGCCGCGGACGGGTCCCTCACGCCGCCCGGCGGTGATCCCGCGGAAGCGGCCGAGCTGCTTTTCAACACGGTCTGCTGGTCGTATGTGCATCTGCGAGGCCGGCACCACTGGCCGGCCGAACGCGCCCGCCAGGGCCTGCGCAGGCTGATCGCACCGGGCCTCGGGCCACAGCCCGCGAACTCGTGATCATGGGCGCCGAGCGGCTGGAGCGGCACCCTGCCGGCACGAGCGCAACGGGGCGACGGGGGCGGCCGGCCCGCCGCTGCCGCCGGTGCGGTTCAATCGGCTGATGAGCGCCGTGCGGCCCCCCGGTGAGGACGCGGACGTGCCGGCCTTCTGCCGGGCGCTGGGCGTGCCCGGGCTGGCGGACGTGCACGTGCATTTCCTGCCGCCCCGGCTGCTGCGCCGGGTGTGGGAGTACTTCGATGCCGCCGGCCCGCTGGTGGGGACCGCCTGGCCGATCCGCTACCGCTGGCCGGAGGGGCAGCGCGTCGCGCACCTGCGTGCGCTCGGCGTGCGGGCGTTCAGCGCCCTGGCCTACGCCCACCGACCCGCCATGGCGGCCGACCTCAACGCGTGGACCCTGGAGTTCGCCCGCGCCACGCCGGGCTGCCTCCCGTCGGCGACGTTCTACCCCGAGCCCGGCGTGCTGGATTACGTCCAGGCGGCGCTCGATGCCGGCGCTCGCGTCTTCAAGGTGCATCTGCAGGTGGGCGGTTTCCCGGCCGATGACCCACGGCTGCGGCCGGTATGGGGGCTGCTGGCGGAGGCCGGGGTACCGGTGGTGGTGCACGCCGGGCACGCGCCGGTGGCCACGGCCCACACCGGCCCGGAGCAGTTCGCGGCGCTGCTTTCGGAGCACCGGAGGCTGACCGCGATCGTGGCGCACCTCGGCGCGCCGGACTACGAGCCGTTCCTGGACCTCGCCGAGGCGTACGAGCGGGTGGCGCTGGACACCACCATGGCGTTCACGCCGTTCTTCGAGCGGTTCACCCCGTTCCCGGCCCGGGCGCTGCCCCGCCTGCAGGCGCTCGGCCTGGCCGGGAGGGTGCTCCTGGGCAGCGATTTCCCGAACATTCCCTACGCCTACGCCGAGCAGATCGCCGGCCTGGCCCGCCTGGGCCTGGGCGAGCCGTGGCTGCGCGCGGTCTGCTGGGACAACGCGGCGCGCCTGTTCGGGCTCACCGCCATCGGCTCATAGGCGGTTCTGAAGTTCCTCAGACGGCCGCATGCAGTAAAGCAAGGATAATGCTAAGGCAATGTGACGCCAAAACCAGGCCGTAAGCGTATTTACCGAGGCTAGAGTCTTAGCGCCAGCGTTCACGAATAGAGACCGTATCCATGCGCGTAATGTCTAGAGACGGGCGCGGGGCGGATATAGGCCTGCAGTTGCATTTATTATGTGACGACGCACCGGGGTTGTGTGGAAGTACCGCCACCACCCACCCTGATGAGCATCGGCAAAAGGACCAGCTCACCGGGCTCCACAATTCTCCAGGGTGAGCAACCCAAGCCAACCGGAGGCGTCATGAGCACCACGGAACACGGTCATGGCTAACGCCTATGGAATCACCAGGCCCAAACCGACGGGAGGTCGACCTTTATGAGCGACGCTTATGCCAAACACAGCCAGGCACGGTCAATCGGGCCCAGATTCGTTGCACTAGCAGTGCTGTCCGCGGTGGCTGTTATCGCGTTGATCGTGGCTGGCCTGCTTTACTATTCCGGCTCATCGGCCAGGATCGCAGGCGACTATACGGCAGTTGCGGCCCCCGCCAACCAGGCCCTCACTCCCGAATTGGACGGCTACACCCGCAATCAGCGCGGTGATCTCGCCGCGGCCAAGTCGGACCTGAAGAAGGAGGCGAAAACGGAGGCCTCGTTCGATGATCAGCTAGCTGAGATCACCTTCCCGGGCGCAGCCGATACCGCAGCCGATGCGCTTATCCGGGCCGATAAGAAGCGGATCAAGCTGATCGCCCTGCAGGCGGGGTCGACCTCGCTCGGGGAACTACGGTCGTTCGACAGCGGTGACCAAGCCGACACCGCCGCCGTCGAGGTTCAGGTGGGACGCATCCGCCAGGCCCTGGGCTTGCCCCCCTCTAGCGCAGGGGGTTTCTGATGCCATCACCGGCCGACCGGGAATGGATCTGGTGCCCGGTGTCCATATCATCGGCCAGTTCTTGCACGACACCCTCCCCCACGGCCTCCGGGCAGCCCTGCTCAAGATCAACAAGTCATCCGGTGTTGCGCGGTAGCCTGATCAAATCTGATAGAGCACCGGGCTGACCAGGCCTGGCCTCGCGTGCGCCGCGGACAGCTGCTGCCGCCATGCCGCCTTCGCATGGACGGACAGGCACCGCGCAGGGTCCGGTACGACGGCGCGCCGGTCGGCGGCGGGCTTCAAGACCTCCACTTCGGCGTCGTCGTGGGCCGACCCGATGTGCTCAAATCCGGCGACCCGCCGGGAGAAGTGCATGATCGGCACCCCCGTCGCGCCCGGCGCCGTCCTCACTGTCCGCACATGCGGAGACACGGCCCAGCTTACGGTGCGGGATTAGTCACAGATCCGCTCGCCACGACCCAGCTCAAGGTCTACCACGCCCTGCTCTAGCACCCCGGCACCCGGTATCAAGACCTCGGCCCCGACTACTACGAACGCCAAGCCAGCACCCGCCGCCAGATCGCCCACCACGTCGGCAAGCTCGCCGCCCTCGGCTTCGAAGTCATCCTCGCCCGCCTCCCCGAGCCTGACCCCACCGGAGCAGACAGCCAGGCAGCCTAACCCACACCACCCCTTTCACCCGGCTCCCCTGCGCTCCGCCGGGCGCTGCCGCGCGCCCAGCCGGGCTCTCATTTTCGGGTCAGTCAGGTTTGCATCCGCAACGCGTGAGCGGACGCCGACGATGCTCGTTCACACTACCGTCCGCAGTAGGGACACACACCGTTGACCGGGCCGAGGTTCACTCTCTTGGCCACATGGCTCGGCTGGCTGTCGTTAATGAGCCGCTGCCGCCTCCGTGAGTCAGTATTGAAGTATTCTTTTAGCGTTTGAACGGCCTCGTCTTGCTGTTTCGTGCTCAGGCTATTGAAGATGCGAATTACTCCAGCAACTTCTGGTTCCATGGTCATCCATTCCACTAGCAGGCCCGATAGTAAAATTCCCTATGTACACCACAGTTCCCGGATCTCATCGTGCCAGGTACATCCCGGCATCCGTACAGGACCACTTGAATTGCGAAGCGCTGCTCAGCATAGCTTGCGCTTCTCGGCGTCCTCATTCCTTTTGCAGGTCTGTTGAGACATCCAATCTCAACCTGCAGTTCATCGTACTCGTGTTCCGGACCTGTGACGCGTTAATACGCACCTGAACGCGCGTAGATGTGGTCGAGGGTGTCGCGCAGGTCGGCGGGCAGTGGGTCGGCGGCGGTCATGGTGTGGGCTCCGGTCTGGATTTCGATGGTGCGTCCGGGGAGCCGCAGCGCCGCCGGTGATAAGGGTTCGTGACCCGCCGTCCTCCTGTCGGCCGCCCCCAGGCGGGTAATCCAGGCGCTCCTCGATATGAAACATCAATGTTTCATCTTGTGCCAAGAGATGCTGCATTACGAGCGGCATGATCGCTAAGATGCTGGGATGGGCGGGCAGCAACCGGGCGGACAGACGGGGACCCGGCGAGCCAGGTACGCCCGAGCCGGTGCAGGATCCCGGCTGCGCCTCGGACCAGGTCTTCCACCGGGCCAAGGCGGTCAGCATCAACTTCAATGAGCCGTTCGCCCGCCTGTTCGAGGACGGCGTCGCAGATGAGTCACTCGCGCCGCGCGGCGGTGACCCTGCGGAAGCGGCCGAGCTGCTGTTAACGCGGCCTGCTGGTCCTATGTCCATCTGCGCGGCCGCCACCGCTGGTCGGCCAAACGCGCCAGGCACGGCCCGCGCAGACTGATAACGCCAGGGCTTGTGGCCGTGCCGGGCCACGGGATACGGCCCGCCGGTTCGTGATCACGAGCGCCGTGCGGCCCTGGGGCGACGACGCGGACGTGCCGGCCTTGTGCCGGACGCTCGGCATGCCGGGGCTGCCTTACGCGCGCGTACACTTCCTGTCGCCCGGCACTCGAGGTCGGCGCCTTGCACAGCTTGCAGCCTCGAACTGGCTGCTGCCTCCAGCCAATCGCTCAGGACTCGGATCCGTCGCTACGCTCTGGCGGATCAGCGGTCGTACTGGTCTTCGTCTTCGTCCAGGTACGCGCCGCCTTCTTCTACCCGGTAGTCACCGTGTTCGAAGTAGAGGGCGTCCGGCCGAGTGCCCACGATGACGTATGCGGGTGTTGTTTCGGCAGCTAGATCGAGGGCCTCCTCGACCTCGTCCTTGCTGAAGCCGTCGGCCTGCAGATAACGCTGGACTTGGGTCTCCCCATCGGCCAGCACCTTGCCCGGGCTATCAGCCATGACAGTGCTCCGCTACGATCATGATGCCTCCCGGTTAATTGGGTTGCTCATCGTGAGCATCCCTGAGTTGATCCATGTTGCTGATGCCCCAGCGGGGTGTGATGGTGCGTGCCGCCCACCGTGACCACCTTTCCCCTGTGGCTCGGCGACTTATTTGGAGAAGACCGTTGCCTTATCTCCAGCCCAGGCATACAGCCCGTTCTATGGATACGGTCTTCGCCGCCATCGATACCGGTACCTTATGCCTTGCCGGCCAC
>Ga0335076_10006415_pt1 | contig 11865 bp, 6 predicted proteins | sample Lox_Sample_25_FD_206717 | JGI IMG/M metagenome (GOLD analysis project Ga0335076, IMG submission 206717) | Soil microbial communities from Loxahatchee National Wildlife Refuge, Florida, United States - Lox_Sample_2.5 | ecosystem: Environmental > Terrestrial > Soil > Wetlands | place: USA: Florida... | reverse complement strand
GCTGACCCAGCCGTGTGAGTCATACAGATAGGTGCTGGTGTTGAAGACCGGGGCGCCCGGGTTGGAGGCATCGCGCAGGACCCGAACCGTCGTGGTGCCCGCCGCATAGGAGAAGGCGGACGAGGCGACAGGGGTGACCGCACCGCCGATCGGGTCGGTCACGCTCGTGGCCTGGCCGGCGCCGTTGTAGGCGAGGCTCCAGACGATCGTCTGAGTCGAACCCACCGCGGGCGTGCGACCGCGGCTGACGCTCGTCAGAACGCCCGAGGTGTAGCCCAGGGTTGTGGTCTTACTGGCCGGATCGGTGACGCCGGTGAGGTTCGAGGAGGTGTAGCTAAAGCCCCACGTCCGTCCGGCCGAGTCGGTGACGGCGGTGATGCGATGGTTCGCCGAGTCGATGGTGATGTTGGTCATACGACCCGAGGCATCGGTCGCGGTGGCGCTCGATGTGGACCAGGCCAGGGTCAGTGAACTGCCGAAGCGGTCGCTGATCGCACTGAGCCGGCCTGTGGCGTCAAAGGAGAGGGTGCTCTGGTCGGTCTCGGTGATCAGATAGCCGCCGCCGCTGACCGGAGCCAGCATTTCGTAGTGACCGGCGAGCGCCGTCCAAGTGCCGTTAATGGACCCGAACGGGACCGAGCCGCCGTCGGCTCGATGCCAGACGACAAAGCCCGCCGAAGCGTTGGCCAGGTCCAGGTATTGGGTGAGATTGCTCGACCAGCCGGTTCCGAACTGGCCGGCGGTGCTCGTGAGTCCGGAGTTGTACGAGAGCGTGAGCGCCTGACCGGGTCCGTACGAGGGAATGGAGAAGAGGTTGCGCTCGAGCGAGGCTTCACCGGTTGCGACGTTGACCCCGAGCGCCCAGCCGCCGCCGAGATCGTAGGGGACCTTGGTGTTGTAGGCGTCGTCGCCGCGCTCGGCGTTGTCGATGTACACGAGCGCTGTAGAGACGCTCGGGTTGCCGGCAAAGTCGGTCGCCGTCAGGCGCAGGGTGTAGAGCCCCGCGGCAAGCGAGTTGGTCCCCCACAGCCCCAGCGGTCCGCTCGAAGGCACGCTCGCCGGCGAGACGGCGAACGTGGTCCAGCTCGACGGTGCGGAGCCTGCGCCGTAGGCGAGGGCGTAGCTCGCGAGGTGCTTATCAGATGCGATGCCGGTGACCGTGACCGTGCCGGAGAGCGGCCGACCCGCTTCCGGATAGCCAATAGAAGCCGCGGGCGCACCGGCGTCGATCTCGACCGAGCCAGAGGTGAAGTTACTCGAACCGGTCGAGTCGGTGAGGGTCAGGATCCAGCGGTAGCAAGAATCGGCGGCCAGAGTGCCTCCGGGGACCGATAGAGGCGAAACCGACGTGGTGGGGCTGCCGTCGTTGGTCCAGCTCGAGCCGGCGCACAGACCGTTGGAGTCGGCCGCTTGGACCTGGCGCTGCAACGAACGAGCGGTGATACCGCCCGTGCCCGCTGTCTCGACCCAGGCGACCGAGAGGGCGGTCGAGGGCGCCAGGATCGTGGTCGTGCCCTCGTCGGGGCTGGTGAAGTCGCCGGTGGCTCCGGTGAGCGGGACGAAGGTCAGGGTCGTGGCGCCCGAGACCAACCCTGCCTTATTGGTGGTGGTGACCGCCAGGGTGGTCTGGCCCGCGGTCGAGGTCCAGGCGATCGTCTTTGAAGCGCTGTTGCCACTAACGGTGCCGGGGGTATAGGTCCAGCCGGTCGGCGCCGAGAGGGCCCCGAAGCTCGATGATGCGATGTCCGAGACCGAGTCGGAGCCCGTGGAGGTCAGGGTGATCGTCCGCGGACCCGACGGGCGGAAGTAGATCGTGTAGCCAGTCGCGTAGGTGTTGGTGATCGGCGTCGTGTCGTCGACCACGACCGGCGCGGCCGGGGCACTCGAATCGACGAGCACGGCGTTGGAGTAGTTGACCGAGCCGACGTTGCCGGCCGTGTCGGCCGCCGAGACCCCGACCCGATAGCAACTCGCGGTCGCCAGCGATGTCGCGCTGTATGTGGCGGCCGTGACCGTTACCGGCGTGCCGAGGTTGGTCCAGCTTGCGCCACAGGTGTTGGGTGTTGCGCCGATCGGCGCCGACTGAAGCTGGACCGTGTAGCCGGCCATGGCCGCACCGCCCCCAGTCGCGGCGTTCCAGGCGAAACCATAGGTACTAGCCGATTGGTCGACCTGCGCTGAAGGCGCGGTAAAGCCGTTCCAGGTTGGCGCGGCACCGTCCCAGCGGAAGGAGCCCGATACCCACGACGACCAGGCCGCGCTGTTGTAGCCCTCGACCTCCCAGTAGTAGGTGGTGCCGTTGGTCAGAGCTGTCGTCCCGGGGATGGCGTAGCTCGTGTTGGCCCCCGAAACGGTGCCTGTCGAGAGGATCGGGCTCGAGAAATCCGAGTTGTTGTCAACCTCGATCGAGAACTGGGTCTGAGTCATGCCCCGCGGATCGGCGAAGTTCCAGTCGAGGATCCGGCTGCTGGTCCAGGCGCCGCCCGCCGGGGCGACCGCGGTTACGTCGCTCGTGTGGTAGGTGATCACCAGTGCCGGAACGTCCGCCCCGCCATGCTCGGAGGTGTAGAACTTCTTCCAGTACGTATAACTGTTGCCGTTCTCGTTGAGCTGGACGCCGTAGTTGGGGTAAGAGCCAGACGCCCAGCCCTGGGTGATGGCCGTGATATTGAGCGTCCCCATGGTGCCCTGGGTCATCTTGTGGTTGTAGGAGTTGGTGGTGGTGATGGCGGGCTGGTTGTTCCAGGTGACCTTGGAAGCCGTCCAGGGCTGCGTGACCCGGTCGACCCAGGTGCCGACACCGCCGGTGTGGTAGTACTGCCAGTAGGGAAAGACATCCAGAGTCGCCGAATCGATCGTCGTGCCCATGACGCCCGCCGGCAGGGTGAAGCTCAAGAGGTCCTTGCACGTCTCGGAAGAGTTGTCGGGGTCGGTGCCCGCGGCCATGGCCCGCACGTTGCCGTCTGTGGTGTCCAGCCAGTCCTCGAGGTTGGAGTTGGGTACGTACGAGTCGACGAAGGTGTCCTTCATGGAGGCGGTGCCGCTGATCGTCGAGACGCTCGGGTCTACGTAGACCGGATAGATCGCGTTGGCTAGGTAGGTGGGGTCGACGTTGACCGTGAGGAGAGTCTTTGCACCGCTCGTGGAGAGCGAGTAGGAGACATCGAAGGTCAGCCCATCTAGACCGGTCGCGTCGTTGGCGTACGGCGCCGGCATCGTGGCGATCGCGGTCCCGGACTTGTCCGAGAAGGTGATCGTGCCGTCAGAGCCCAGGGTGGGGGTCAGGCCGGGCGAGTTGAGAGCAAACGTGAACGAAGAGGTAGCGGGCTTCTGGGTGAGGACCAGAAAGGTCGTTTCGCCGGTCGTGTCGGCCACGACCTCCAGCGCCATGCCGGGCATCAGGCCCGATACGCTCGCGACGTTGGCGGCGCTCGAGGGCAAGGCGCCTGCGAGGCCGGGCGTGGCACCGGGTGCCAGGCTCAGGCTGATGACGCCCTTACCGGTGTCGAGGCTCATGAAGCCTGCTGCGTCGCTAGGACCGCCGACTTCGACCGGCGTCGGAGTCTTGGCCGCCCGGACCCGCCCGTTGCCATTGGCGATCGGGGCGAAGGTGAGATCGATCGGCGTCCAGGCCGAAGTGGCGGTGGGGCGGTAGTTGATCGGCCCGGAACTGACCGACGCGGTGAATGTGCCGTCGTGGTTGTCGTATGTATCGCTGTATTGGGTCCGCAGCGAAGTGACTTCGGTTGGGGCCATGGAGATCTTGGTCGCCGGCGTCGCTGCCTGGGAAGGCTGTGCTACCACCGGTGCCGCCTGCGTCGTGGCCGCCTTTGCCGGGGCGGTCGCTGCGGCGATCGGCGGTGCGACTTCGACCGACATCACCGCAAGGACCAGGCAGGCGGCCACTCGCGCGGCTCGGCTGATGGTGCTGGAGTGGACGAGCCGAGAAAGGTAGTTACCCACGACACCCTCTGGGCACCAGGCCCCTCGTGGCGCTCGCGCGCCGGTTCCTCCTCTATCGGCTCCCGACCCCCGGGTTGCCGACCCCTCGGTCAGCGGTGCCAGGCTCCTCGCCAGAGCAAGCCGAACGAGTAAGCACTCAAACTATAAGTGCCGACAACTGGCGTCCGCTTGACGGAATCGCAACGCCCGGCAGGCCGCCCGACTGCCCGGACCCGCGCACTATCGCCGGATGGTGAAGCGCGGGCCTTCAGCCCCCCGCGACAAGCCACCGCTCTGCGACGACTATCAAGTCGCTCGGCCCAGGGCCGTACCTGGGGCCGTTTGCTTGGGAGCGCGCCAGAACTGGCTGCCTGAGTAATCCCCAGTTTCAACAAACTCATCAAGCACGAACCGACCGCCTGTTCGATTTCGGTGTGGACGAATTGGTGCGCAAGTTCGTGGGGAAACCGGTCGACGGCTGTCAGGTGCGCACGCCAGAATGCCGGAGGCGGGAGGGTAGCATCGCCTGGTTGACACCTTCTGCCAGCTGCTGCAAGCTACTACTCGATAGAACACGGGTTCGGAATCGCTGAAAGGAGTGGCTGGGCGTGGACCCGATGACGTTCCGCAACCGGCCCGGCAAGTGGCGAGGTGACGCGACGTGCCGTCCGGCTCCGTACGCGAATTCCTGCGGCGCGGGCGTCCAGATGACGTACCATTTGCCGCTGTGGGCAACCAGAATGGAACGCCCGTTCGGAGCCTTCGCATCCGGCCTCGCCGAGGTCCGGGGTACCCTCGCTTGATTGGAAAGTGGCCGAAGGCCGCCCAGGATTGTTGTCGTGGCTATGGGTCGCTCGTTGCCAACCTAGCTGACACAACCGACAGGTAGAACATCTCTGCTGGTAGCAGCACGGAGGACTTGAGTGATGGTGGACGAACGAGCGCGGTCTGAAGAAACGCAAAGTCGCGTCGTCGAAGTGCTGCGCCGCGGTCCCGCCACACCGGCGTCGGTGATCCAGGATGTGGTGGAGTCGGACGATCGCACGTACTCCTCCGATCGCGTTCGGGGTGCGATCAACACTTTGATCAACCGCCGGGAGGTTGTCATAGACGGCGGACAGGTGAAGCTGAGCCAGACTTAAGGTTCAGAGAGGGGGCGCGCGTGGTTCGCCCAATCAGCGAGCTAGAAACGCAGCTCGCAAACCGCCGGTATCGTCGTCGTCACTCCAAGGACAAGCCGCCTGACAACCGCGCAGAGGGTGAGCGCGACCGGGACCGCATTCTGTACTCCTCGGCATACCGCCGTCTTGGCGGTGTGACGCAGGTCGTATGGGCGCGCGAGGAAGGCCACCTCTTCCACAATCGATTGACCCACAGCGCCAAAGTCGCGCAGCTTGGCCAACGGATCGCGCAGAAGCTAGAGCGGGAGGCCAAGAAGTCGACGACGCTCCGACGCACGGTCGTCGCCCTTGGCGGCCTCGACCCAAACGTCGCAGAAGCCGCCGGGCTCGGGCATGATCTTGGCCACCCCCCGTTCGGCCACATCGCCGAGGACGCGTTGAAGGCGCACATTCGCGCCGAGGGCGTCCCCGATGGCTTTGAGGGCAACGCGCAGACGTTCCGGATCGTGACCAAGCTCGCTGCTCATGACGAGGATATGCCCGGCCTCAACCTCACCTGGGCCACCCTCAACGCGCTGCTGAAGTACCCGAAGATGGCCGACGGGGTCGCCGAGAAGTACGGCGCCTACTCGACTGAGCAGGAGGACTTCGATTGGGCGCGGCAAGGGCTGGGGCTGGCACCTGAGGAGCGATCGCTCGAAGCGCAGATCATGGACTGGTCGGACGACATCGCTTACGCCGTCCACGACCTCGAGGATTTCTTCCGCGCTGGCCTCATCCCGATGGCAATGTTCGACACGGTTCACGATCTGCGGTCGGTTTGGGATGCCGTCGAAGGCAAGTGGCACTCGGAATGGGGAGACCTGCCGCTGAAACGTGATCAAGAAGAGGTCTTCGGGACAGTCGTCGTGCTCTTCCCGGCGCACGGGCCGTGGCACGCAACTCGAACTGAGCGCGCGCGGCTCCGTTCGTACACGTCCTCGCGCATCGGACAACTCGTCGGGCGAACGTCCCTCACGGCGCAGGGCCTAGACGTCGCGCGGAGCGCGAGGATCGAGGCCGAGTTCCTGAAGCAGCTGACGCGGGAGTACGTCATCAACGGCCCGATGCTGACGACACAACAGGCCGGGCAGATACGCCTCGTGGAACAGCTGTACGCGATGCTGCGTGACGCCCTTAAGACCGGGAACGCGAAGGTGTTTCCCGCCCACGCCGCCGAGGAGGTCGCCGAGGCCTTGGAGGAGCCCGAGAATAAGGAGCTGGGCTGCCGCGCAGCGGCGGATGTCATCTCCGGACTGACCGAAGCTCAAGCCGTTCACCTCTATCAACGGCTGGCAGGCGTCGATTTCGGCCCCCTGCTCGATCCGGCCGTGCTATGAGCCACTGCGCCTGTAGGGCCCCGAAGAAGTCGCGTTCCAGCTCGTGGACGGAGACTCAAGTCCTGGGACGTGCTGGGCGCCGCGGTCCCTCGAGCATCTAACTGCTCATCGTGCGACGGCTCCCGCCGACCTGGCGCCTCAACCAAGAGATTTCGTCTCGAGCTGCAGGAGACGCGCGACTAGGCGGTCGATCGTTGCCGCGACACCGTCACGTTCAAGCGCAGCACGGATCAGACCACGGGCACGGATGAAATGGACAGACGGTGGCAGATCAACGCCTGCCGCCACGCCTTCAGCTCGCACAGCTGCAGCCACAAGTTGGGCGTGAAGCTCGTCGCCAGCCGAATAGGCCGGGATCGGCAGCTCAAGCATGAGCTTGTCAAAGTCCCTGGCTCCCCATTGTCCGCGACTTTGCGAGCCCGCGACGGCCTTACGGGAGGTCTCGCTGTTAAGGATCGCTTCGAGGTATCTGCCCTCGTTCACGCTTGTGACGTCGGTCCAGTACAGGAGGTTCTCAGCCACTGCGCGTGGGTCGCGAAGAATAGCCGCAGCCGGGAGCGTGCCGGCTTTTGAGTAGACTAGGCGTACAGGAACTCCAGGCATTTGAGCACTGAGCTGCCCGAAGTAGTCGAGCCGCGGCACGAGCGGCTCGTCCTTGCGCTTGCCGTGCGTGTGCCAGAGTTCCTCGACCGCCCCTAGCCATCGCCCCAGGTGCAGGTGACCCTTGCTTTGGGCGGCGCCGCGGTCGAGCAACGTCGTCGCACCTTCATCCCACGGAATCACGGCTAGGGGTGCCGACAGCAACCGATATGGCGCGATCGACTCGCCCATGTACAGTGGTCGAAGGAACTGCGCCTCGACACGCCCCTCAAGCGGCTCGAGATTCCGCCAAGGCGGCTTCTCGAGCGAAGTCCGCCGGCTGCGAACGAGTGGTGCAGTGGGATCGCCGCCCATCTTACCGGCTGCGACCCGTTCAACGACGAACAGCATCCTAGGAAAGACGATCGCTCCCGACCGGAAGCGGTCCTTGTAGACCGAGGATTCCTCGGCACCAACGTCCGGCCACGGAACGAGCTGACGCTCCAGAGCGGCGTCCGCTTCCGCAGGACTAGCGTCTCGTCTGGGCAAGGTGCCCCTATAGAGCGCCATTCGCTCTGGCAACGGGCCAGCGTCTGCTGCCCGGGCGATCAGGACACAAGATGGCACGGGGAAGAGCGGTTGCACGGTTTCGTCGAATCCCCAGGCTTCCTCGAAGCGCACCGACGCGAATAGCTGATCGCGCTTCGGCCGACCCTGCGGGCTGGCGAAGCTGCCCGATCTGAACTTCTCGAAATGGTGTCGTGAAAGCGCCGCGAACGGCATCACGAAGGCGATCGTCGCGCCCCGGTCCAAATACAGTTCCGTGGCCCGCGCGAAGAAGTACGCAGAGAGGTCCTGGTGCGAGACTCGTCCTGCTCCGCCTACCCAGACGCCGAGGCGCGACGACTCGTCTCGGAACTTCTTCTGCATCGCGGCATCCATGAAACGGTACGAGAGCCACGGCGGATTGCCGACGATGACATCAGGCCGCTGACCATCGGTCGAGAGCCATATGGGGCGAGCAAGGTTCCGCGCGACATATCCCCAAATGTGGTCCTCGCCGTTCGCGCACAGTTTGGCGAGCGTGTCATACGTCTCGGACAGTAGGTGCAGGTCATCCTTGTCAGTGATCCCCTGCCGCATAAGCCAAGCCTGTAGGGCAGGGCTATCTGCCTGCTCATCGATAAACCCAAGCATGGCGTTGATCGAGGCGTCGAACAGACCGGGCTCCCGGGTTACGGCAAATGGAAAGTTGAGGTTGGCATCGGAAGCCGGGACTGGGATCGAAACCTCCCGTCGCCCAAGCAACGCCGTCGTATTCCACTGGAGCGAGTCGCCAAGATATACCGGTACCGCCAATTCAGCGTGCTCATGAAGCCGTTGCTCGCCGATAGCCAGCAGGTAGTTCACACGGGCAATGATGACCGCGACCGGATGGACATCGATACCCAGGACCTTATCGCAGCACTGACTGACAGCCTCGGGATTCGGGATTCCTGCGACATCAGCCGCCGCCAGGAACTTCCGGACTGCGTGGAAGAGGAAGGTTCCCGATCCAGCGGCGGGATCGAGAACGCGCTCATCGAGTGGCCTCTTGATTGCGCGGTCGCACACCCGCGATGCAAGCCAGTCAGGCGTGTAGTACTCACCAAGGAGATGCCGTTGCTCTGGATCGATCAATGACTCGTAAAGGCTCCTGAGAACGTCGCTCTCGATGTCGAGGAGTCGGAACCGTGACACCTGGCGGGCAATACGTTCAACAAGGTCCGCACCATCATCGGCGTCGAGGACCCAGTCAAAGAAGTCGGATTCGACAGCGCCGTGGATAGAGGCGGCCGCGAAAGGCGCACCCTCCAGCAGATCGCGAGCGGGCGGGAGGGTCTCGCCGAGGATCCGGGTCGCCATTGTCTTTGCGACGATCGTGAGGTACGTGTGCTGGAAGAAGAGGGAGTCGTCATCGACGCTCCTGCCATACACGCGACTGAGCAGGTCCGCCCACAGTCGACGCCGCAACTGCACGTCGGGGCGCTGTCCAGCTTCCGCCCAGAAGGACTCGAGCCGCCCACGAGCCCGCTCGTACGCTACGCTCTCCCGCCCGAGCCCGGCGAACGAGTTCCGCTGTTGGCACCAGGTCACCTTGTATAGAGACGGCAGCGTCTAGCCAAGCTAGCAACTCAGATCCGTGCTCGCGGGTTGTGAAGCCGGGTAGGCGGACCAGCTTTCCGCGTCGTAGCTCGTAGGGCGCGAAGTCAGCGCCATCAGTCGCAATCCCTACGAAGCGAAGTCCGGTCTGACGCTCACGATCGGTCAGGTATCGAGCGAGTTCTTCTTCCGCATCATTCCGCTCGCGCCGAAGATCCCGCTTGAACTCGAAGACTGTTTGACCGAGAAGCGCATCCATGCGCCCGCGCACTTCAGGGACGGGACGCTCGAAGTCCACGTCCAAGCTGGATGCCCCAAGACCGTCAACGAGCAGGCCATAGACGAGTGCCCGTACTTTCTCGTGGCCAGGTCGCGTGGAGAGTTCGGCCACCATCTCGTGAAGCCGCTCACGCTCTAGAACCATGGCTGCCTCCCCTTGGCGCCGACTGGGCCGACCGAACGGCTTCCTCGATCACCGAACCATTGTGGCGCCCAGCGGCCGTCGAGTCACGATGCGAACATCGTGGCCGTCGGCTGGCCTGCTGCATCAACTCCGCTGGTGGGATGCCGTATCCGTCTCGGCCGCCTCGTTGAAGCGGCGGACGAGCAGCAGCCCCGCGGCGCGTTTAGCCTCAGTGGTTAGGCGTAACGCCTCGAACTGCCCGTCAGGCGGGATGAATCTCGGATGGCCAATTACGTTGAACGTGGCCTCGAACCCGAACAGGGTTCCGGCGTGGGCGGTCTTTGAGCGCATTTCATACAGACTTCCGAGTTCGACAGCTTCCCGCGGGGTCAGTACCTCCGCCAGTGCGTCCTTGAACCGCCTCGTGCTGCCGAGGTACTGGCTACAACATGAGCAACGCTCGCGCCCAGCCCGAGCCAACGATTCGATGGTTCCCACGAAGGCGAGTAGAGCCATCGACGGATGCGCGTCCTTGATTTGGGCGCCCTCGTAGTACAGGTCTAGCGCCTGCTCCAGGGGACGGTTGGAGGCGATGGCATCCCAGGCGGTACCAAGCCAGGCGGGAACCTCGACCGGACTCCTGTCGAACGGGATATTGGGGCCACTGTCCTCGAAGAGCCCATCACGCATATCCAGCGAGTAAGGGGAAGGTGGCGCTGTTTCCGGACTCCACTCCAATAGCCACGGTAGCCCGTCGAACAGGACCGTGAGAAGTGCGCAAAGCCGGTGAAGCTGCCCGCGCGCCCGCTGCTGCGCCTCAAGCGAGTCGTACGGCTCGTATGTCCAGCCCGGACCCTCCACGATGGCCGGCCATGAGAATTCGAACTGACGAGAGGAGTTCAACGGAATCGGCTGCGTTATCCGCTTGATAGGCCGCGTCGCCGGTCGCATGGTTAGGCCTCCGACGCAGGCGGCTCCAGCGAGGCATGGCCCTGAGCCAGAAGACACACCCGCAGGCGCAATCAACGCGGCCCATTGCCAAACCAGCCGAGGTCTGGGCATTCGCCGAAGCGCTTCGTGCACGACCTTGGTCCAGGTTGCGACTTCAGCACGGTCGAAACCTGCGTGGCCGGCGACTGATATTGACAGTGCGCCTCGCCACGGCTTGAGGACTAGATGCGAGCCAAGGCCCACTCCATCAGCCCAGACTACGAAACCCTTAGTTGAGGCTCGATCCCCGGCCGTCCAGTACTGAGCCCCCACCATCTGCGTCCGGGCAGCCTCAAGCAGGGTGTCATGCAGCTCATCTGCATTTTCCGCCCAGTCGAAGGGAGACACCTTCTCCACGAAGATCGTGTTTGTGGGCTGCTGTTTCCCCGTTTGCTCGTCCATACCCTACCCAGCGGCGAGCGGCACCTTAGGGCCGAGATGGAGGCAGTCGCCGGACCCACGCCCTCAGCGGCGCTCGTGCCCCTGATCCTAGCCAGTCTACAGCCCTGCGCGCGGGGATCTTGCGGGCCCATGGTCGCCCAATCTCCAGACCGCGCGGGCGGCATTGTCGATGCCGTCAACCTCGGGCGAGTGAGGGGCCGGTCGTGACAACACGCGACAGCTGGACTGATGCTCGTTGGTCGTCTTCAGCTCGCTCCATCGGGCAAGGCGCCCCAAGGAGGGCGCGGCGCTCCCAGCCGCTCGGTCGTTTCAGCAATGCACGATGTGGTCATGGTGTGGGCGCAACCCACACGGCCGCTGTCGACCACACCGCCCTCCCACCGCTGTAGGCTGATGAGACCAGAATGTATCTCCAAAGCGCCGCCGCTGTTCAATCGTGGGGCGCGTGGCGCCTGCCAGAGAGGAGAAGGCGGTGGACCTACTGTCTGTAGCCCTCAGTGGCCTCGTTGGGGCAGTCATCGGTGCGGTTGTCACGCTGCTCGACTCACGAAGACGGACCCGTACCGACGAAGTCGGAGCAGCTAAGGCGCTGTACTTCGAGATGGAAACGAACGCGTTCTACCTGAGCATGATGGCCGAGCTATCTCCGCTCACCGATCTCACCCATCAGACGTGGGACGCCACACAGTCGCGAGTGGCAAACCTGCTGGCGCCCGATGATCTCAGAGTGGTGGCCTTGGCCTACGGCGATCTCGCCCTGTGCCAGAGCAACATCGACGCATCCCGCGCCAGGGCCAACTCGGTTTCAGACCCCGCGCGGAAGATCTGGTTTGACGGATACAACAGGTTCCACACTGCCTTGTCGGTCCTGCGGCGAGTTTGGGACGCCAAGGACCAACCTGCCATC
>Ga0335076_10006414_pt1 | contig 11865 bp, 11 predicted proteins | sample Lox_Sample_25_FD_206717 | JGI IMG/M metagenome (GOLD analysis project Ga0335076, IMG submission 206717) | Soil microbial communities from Loxahatchee National Wildlife Refuge, Florida, United States - Lox_Sample_2.5 | ecosystem: Environmental > Terrestrial > Soil > Wetlands | place: USA... | reverse complement strand
GCGCTCCAGCGTCGTGCTGCTGCTGCCGCACGGCTACGAGGGCCAGGGACCCGACCACTCGTCGGCCAGGATCGAGCGGTTCCTCGCGCTGTGCGCGCAGGACAACATGACCGTGGCGGTGCCGAGCACCCCGGCCAACTACTTCCACCTGCTGCGCTGGCAGGCGCTGTCCGCGCGGCTCAAGCCGCTGATCGTGGCGACCCCGAAGTCCATGCTGCGGCTCAAGGCCGCCACGTCGACGGTGGCCGACTTCACCGGCGGCTCGTTCCGGCCGGTGATGGGCGATGCAACGGAGCTGGACAACGCGGCCGTGCGGCGGGTGCTGATCTGCTCCGGCAAGGTCTACTACGACCTGGCCGAACGCCGCCGGGCCGAGGGCGTGACCGACACCGCGATCGTGCGCGTCGAGCGGCTCTACCCGTTGCCCGCCGACGAGCTCGCCGCCGAGGTCGCGGCGTACCCGGCGGCGCAGGAGCTGATCTGGGTCCAGGAGGAACCGGCCAACATGGGCGGCTGGCCGTACATGGCGCTTCGGCTGCCCGGGCTGCTGGGCCGGCCGGTGCAGCTCATCTCGCCGCCCGCGTCATCGGCGCCGGCGGTCGGCTCGGCCAAGCTGCACGCCGAGGAGCAGGCGCGCCTGGTCGGGGCCGCGATGTCCCGGAGGGGATAGCCGATGTACTTCACCGACCGCGGCCTGGAGGAGCTCGCCGACCGCCGCGGCGATGACGAGGTCACGCTGGGCTGGCTGGCCGAGCGGCTGCGCGAGTTCGTCGACCTCAACCCGGACGCCGAGGCGCCGGTTGACCGGCTGGCCAGCTGGCTGGCCCGGCTGGACGACGACGAAGATTAGGAGCACCGGCCAACACGATATATCGTATGTGTGTAACCCGATCCCGGCCCGGCCGCGTCTTTCGGACGAGTTTCGCCACGACGCGCAGAGCCCGCGAGGAAGGACAGCGATGCCTCGCTGGACCATCGACTCCCCCAGGACCCTTGACCTCGGAGACGTCGCCGCGCTGAGAGTACGGGTGGTCTCGGGATCGGTCGCCATCCTGGCCAGCCAGGACCCGCCGTCGCTGGACGTCGCCAGCCTGGCCGGCCAGCCGCTGCTGGTCACCCACGAGGCCGGGATCCTCACCATCACCTACGAGGACCTGCAGTGGGACAAGCTGCTTGGCTGGCTGCGCCCGCACCGGCACTCGGCCGACGTGACCGTCACCGTGCCCGGGGACTGCCCCACGCAGGTCGGCGTGGTCAACGCGAGTGCGATCGTGTCCGGAATCTCCGCGAAAATATCCGCCAAAAGCGTGTCCGGAGACATCACGCTAGATGGCGTGATCGGCAGCGTGGACGCCAAGACCGTGTCCGGTGACCTCGAGGCGCGCGACATCGACGGGCAGATCGCGTTCAACTCGGTCTCCGGCGACCTGACCCTGGCCGGCGGCGCGGTCAGCAACCTGGCGGCCAAGACCGTCAGCGGCCAGGTCACCGCCGACATCGACCTGCGCGACGGCGGCGGGCTCAAGGTCAGCACGGTCTCCGGAGACGTGGCCGTCCGGGTTCCGGCCACGGCCAGCGCCCGGGTCGACCTGCGCTCCACGTCGGGCCGGGTCCGCAGCAGCTTCGACGGGATGAGCCGTGCTGAGCGCGACCATCGGGTCCGGCTCGGCCAACCTCAGCGTGACCAGCATGACCGGGGACGTGACGCTGCTGGCCCGGCCCGGCGACGCCCCGGCGCCCGGGAATCCCGCCGAGGAGCCCACCGTGGCAGCCCCCGAAAATGCGGCCGCAGATGCGGCCGGAGATGCCGCCACCACCGGGCAGGGGGACCCGCGATGAGCCCGGTCTTCCGGCACGGCGGGCTGCGGCTCTACCTGCTCAAGCTGCTCGACGAGGCGCCGCGGCACGGCTACGAGGTGATCCGGCTGCTGCAGGACCGCTTCCTCGGCGTGTACTCGCCCTCGCCGGGGACGATCTACCCGCGGCTGGCCCGGCTCGAGGAGGAGGGCCTGGTCACCCACGACGAGGTCGACGGCAAGAAGGTCTACCGGATCACCGACAAAGGCCGGGAGGAGATCAACTCCCGCCTGGACGACCTGGCCGAGCTCGAGGAGGAGCTGACCGAATCGGTGCGCGACATCGCGCGCGAGGTGAGCGAGGACGTCCGGGATACCGTGCGCAACCTGCGCGAGGAACTCACCTGGATGACCAAGGACGTCCGCCGGGAGGCGCGCGAGCAGGCGCGGGAGGACCCCAGGGAACGGGCCAGGCGGGCCAGGGACGAGGTCAGGGAGAGCGCCCGGCGGGCCAGGGAAGAGGCGCGAGACGAGGCCCGGCAGGACCGGCAGCAGACGCGCGGTCCGGGCGCCGACGCCGGAGCGGACGCGCGCGACGCGGCCCGGCAGGCCCGGGAGACGCTGCGCGAGGAGGCCACCCGCGCCCGGCAGTCCCGGCAGGAGCGGGATCGCCGCGCACGCCGGGAGGAGGCGCACGGCGCCGCGGCCGGTGCCTCGGCCCGGGACTGGGCCGACTGGGCCTCGTCGCAGTCGTGGCCGAGCTGGACCGGCTGGCGCGGCCGGTCCGGCGACCAGCCCTGGGGCGCCGCCACGGGCGGGCGCGGCGGGCGCGGCGGGCGCTGGCCGGGCGCCTCGGGCCTGGACGCGGCCCTGTTCCGCGACCTGGAACGGCTCGCGCTCGACTTCGGCCGGGAACTGCGCAAGGCGGCGTGGAACACCGAGTCCATCGGCGAGAACGCCCTCGGCGACCTGCGCTCGATCCTCGAGGACGCGCTGACCAGGATCAAGGACGAGGTGTTCGGAAACCCGGAAAAAGATCCAAAAGACGATCCGGAACGCCCCGGCTCGCCGGAATCCTGAGCCGTCATACCGGGCCGGCGGGCCCGGGGTGCCCTAGACCGTGAGCACGACCTTCCCGAAAAGGTCCCCGCTGATCATTGCGGCCAGGCCCTCGCGGGCCTGGTCCAGCGGCAGCGTCCGGTCGATCAGCGGGCGGACCCCGGTCTGCTCGCAGAACCGCAGCAGCCGGGCCAGCTGGTCCCTGGTGCCCATCGTGGACCCGAGCACCGACAGCTGAAGGAAGAACACCCGGTTCAGGTCGGCGGGCGGCGTCGGGCCGGTGGTCGCGCCGGAGATCACGACCGTCCCGCCCGGCTTGAGCGCGCGCAGCGAGTGGGCCCAGGTGGCCTGGCCGACCGTCTCCATGACCGCGTCCACCCGCTCCGGCAGCCGGGCCCCGGCCGGGAACGCCTGGTCCGCCCCGAGCCGCAGCGCCCGCTCCCGCTTGGCCTCGCTGCGGCTGGTGGCCCAGATCCGGTAGCCGCCCGCCCGGCCGAGCAGGATGAGCGCGGTGGCGACGCCGCCGCCCGCGCCCTGGACCAGGACCGTGGCGCCCGGCTGGAGGCCGGCCCGGTCGAACAGCATCCGGTACGCGGTCAGGTACGAAGTCGGCAGGCAGGCCGCCTCCTCGAAGGACAGCGCGGCCGGCTTGGGCACCAGGTTGCGCCGGGGCACGGCGACCCGCTGCGCGAACGTGCCGTCGTAGCGCTCGGACAGCAGCGACCGGCCCGGGTCCATGGTCTCGTCGCCCGACCACGCCGCCGGGTCAGAGATCACCGCGTGCACCACCACCTCGTTGCCGTCGGCGTCGAGCCCGGCCGCGTCGCAGCCGAGCACGATCGGCAGCCGGTCGGCCGAGATCCCGACGCCGCGCAGCGTCCACACGTCGTGGTGGTTGAGCGAGGCGGCCTTGACCGTGACCGTGGTCCACCCGTCCGGCGGGGCCGGGTCGGCATGCTGACCGAGCTCGAGGCCGGCCAGCGGGTCGTCGGCGTCGATGCGCGCCGCGGTGACAGCAAACATGCTGTGGACACTAGTGCACCGGCCGCATCACCCGTTTCTCGCCATCGGGCGAGTAACCGCTCGCCCGCGCGAGCCGAACCCTCGAGCCGATCAGCCCGCCGCGCGAGGGAACCCGGCCGCGCCACGGCCCGCCCCATGGCCCGGGCCGCGCGCCCCCCGAAGGCCCCGGCCGCGCCCCTCTGAAGGCCCCGGCCGCGCGCCCGAAGGGCCGCCAGGTCGTGCGACAGGTATGTGTTACTCCTTGGCGACGCTTCGTGTCTGATATGTAACTTAAAGCCGGGGGCGGCATGGGCTGGTGTGTGCCATACTTTTCGGCGGGGAAGCGACGCCCAAATCTTCCGCAGCTAAGGACCGCAGTGGATCTCACGTCCTATGCCGAGCTGGCGGTGCGCCTCGTGAACACGGCCATTGGCGTCGAAGGCGAGACCGACCAGCTTGGCAGCATGCACGAATTCGGTGCGTTCGTGGCCGATAACCCGCCCTTGCGCGAGCCGTGGACCCATCACGATCTGGACGCGCTCCGGATGCTCCGGACGCAGCTCGCCGCGGTCTTCGTCGCAGCCGCGCAGCGCGATCACGCGGTCGCCGCCGAGCGGCTGAACGGGCTGCTCGTGCAGTATCCGATCCGCCCGGTCCTGGTACGTCACGACCGCTCGCGCTGGCATCTGCACCTCGACGAGAGCGGCTCGGTTTCGGACCAGTATGCCGCCGGGGCGGTCGCGGGCCTGGCCACGGTCGTGGCCCAGTTCGGCCTGAACCACCTGGGCATCTGCGCCACACCGGATTGCGGGCACGCCTACGCGGAGGCCAGCGCCGCGCGGCCCGGCCGTTATTGCGCCAAGCACTGCGCCGGCAAGCAAAACGTGACCGCGTTGCGCAATCACCGCCGGCCGGCCGGCGGTTACCCGGCATCAACGGCGGTCGGGTAACCCTCGGCCCCTCCGCCGGCGACCCGGCGCGGCTCGAGCCCGGCCCTGGCCGGATACGGTCAAGGCAGCGACCAATAGTGTGACCGTTCCCGAGCGTGCGACCGCGCATCAGGCGACCCCCGCCGGCTGAAGCGGCGGACCGGGGGTGCGCCTATTCAATCTGTCAATCTGTACGGGCCGGCCGAGACCACGATCTATTCCTGCGGCGGCTTCGTCGAGGCCTCGCCCGCCCGGATCGAGATCACTCCGGTCATCCGCGGGACCAGGCTCTTCGTCCTGGACGCCCGCGGGCGGCCGGTGCCGCCGGGCGACGCCCGGCGGTCCCGGGGCGTCAGTTCCGGGTGCGCCGCCCCGGCCGGGACCTGCTCGCGACGACCCGGTGCGGCGGGCTGGTCCTGCGGCGACCCGGTGAGGTCGGCCAGGCCGGGCACATCCAGCAGGTACCCGGAGAGCACGGACTGGTCCTCCGGCTCGAGGCGCCGTCCGCCCGGCGGAGGTGGCTCGGGCCGCGGCGGGCCGTCGTCTCCGCCGCCTCCGCCCCCTCCCCCGCCGTCGCTCGGCCGCCCGGCGGCGCAGATGCCGCCCCAGGCGCCGAGGCCCGCGCCGATCAGCGGGAAGCACAGGAGGACGGCGAGGTACCCGGCGGCCCCGTCAACGAGGCTCGTCTCGAAGTCGCCCAGCGACGACGGTATGTGCTGCGGGCTGAACACCAGCGGCGGCGGCGCGTTGCGCGCGCGGTGCGGGGCGGCGCTGGTCACCAGGGAATGGAAGCGCATCGAATGGTGCGGCAGGAGCGCGGCCGCGGTGACCCCGGCGATCGAGACCAGTACCGCCGCGGCGGCGCCCGCGCACAGCCCCGCCGCCGTGCCCTGCCGGGCCCGGACATCCGGCATCACCGGCTGGCCGCCCCGGCCGCCGGCCTTGCGCGCCGCCACCAGCCCGGCCACGATCCCCCCGGCGAGCACGAGCGGCACCGCGATCGCCCAGCCCAGGCCGTGCAGCACCGCCAGCCAATCCTTCGTCACATGCAGGGGATTGCCGACCGGGGGCAGCACGAACACGACCAGGCCGGCCGCGGCGCCCGCGCAGGCTCCGGTGGCCAGGACCGCTGGCCCGGCCGGCGGCCGGCGCGCCGTCACCGCGAGCAGCCCGACGAGATAGACCGCCGTCACCGCCAGGAAGACGAACTCTCCGACCCAGAGGCCCACCAGCCAGGACCGCCCGGGCAGCGTCGCGTACTTGAACCGCGCCACGTCGTCCTTGACCAGCACCAGGACGAACAGCGCGAGGCAGCCGCCCACCCGCACGATCCGCGTCATGCGGCCGTCGCGGACCGGGCCGAACCAGGAGCGCGCCAGCCGCGGCACCGCCGCCAGCATCAGCAGGATCGCGATCACGTCCACCCGGTTGATCGGGGTGGCCGGATTGGTCGCGGCCCCCGGCCAGCCGACCACGGCCAGGCTCGCCGCGGCGGCGGCGAAGGCCAGCCCATATCCGATCCTGCGCTTCACCCGGGCCTCCCGACAGCGAGCCGCACCCCGCTACCATTCAGGCTAGCCCGGCGTCAACCGGCCGTCCGCCGCCGGCCTGCGGGACCTCGGGATGCCATCGGCGAGGACCGAGCCGCCGTGTCCCCGGGAGAGAGCCGCCGGCTCCCCAAGACGGCCGCCGTCTCCCCGTGACACGGAAACGACCGCGGCGCGACTCAAGCCGGACGAGGCAGCACCGTGAGTCCGATCAGGGGCCAAACACGGCAACGGCGCCGCCCCGGTCGATGCCCGAACACCGGAACGCCGCCCGCCGTATCAGGCCGCCCGCACGCCAACGCCGCAGGCCAGACTGGGCCGCAAAAACTGCATCCGTTCCGCCGAGATCTCCCCCTGAACTGCTCATCCTCGCAGGCCAGGTCCGGCGGCGAGACGTCTGGATCGTTGGCGGCGCGTTATTGAAATGACTCCATACAACTTCTTCTCTTCAGCCGTGTCGATCATTACCATGAGGTCAACTCAAGGCCGTATGGCCCACGTATGCGGACCGGAAAGGGTTCGACATGGCAACTGAGGCGGTAGCCACTACCAAGAGACCCGGAGACGTCGGTCTTCGCCGGGAGATGGGTCTGGTCGGCGCCACCTGGGCGTCGGTTACTTCGATCATCGGGTCCGGATGGCTGTTTGGCTCATGGAAGGCCTCGTATTCCACCGGTACAGGAGCCCTCCTGGCCTGGTGTATCGGGGGGGCCATGATCATCATCCTGGCCCTGGTGCACGCGGAGCTCGGCGGCATGTACCCGGTGGCGGGCGGTACCGCGCGATTCCCGCACTTCGCGTTCGGGAGCATTGCCGGCATCTCGTTCGGCTTCTTCTCCTGGGTGCAGGCGATCACGGTGGCGCCGATCGAGTGCTTTGCCGTGATGCAGTACCTCGCCTACTACTGGCACGGGTTGTTCGACGTCACGAACGGCGAGGTCACCGGGATCGGGTTCGTGATGAGCATTATCCTGATGGCGCTGTTCACCGCGGTGAACTTCCTCGCGATGAAGTTGTTCAACCGGGTTAACATCGTGCTGACCTGGTGGAAAGTCGCGATCCCGGTGCTGTGCATCATCGTGCTGCTGTTCAAGTTCCACGGCAGCACCTTCAACTCGCACGGCGGGTTCCTGCCGTACGGGACGAAGGCGATGTTCGCGGCCATTCCAGGGGCCGGCATCGTGTTCGCCTACCTCGGCTTCGAGCAGGCCGACCAGCTCGCCGGCGAGGTCAAGGACCCGCAGCGGAATCTGCCGCGGGCGATCATCATCGCGATCCTGATGTGCACGGTGATCTACATCATGCTCCAGGTGGTGTTCCTCGGCGCGCTGCGGCCGGGCGACCTCACGCACGGCTGGGCGGCCCTGAAGACCAACACGGGCCTCGAGCTCGGCCCGCTGGCGTTCCTGGCCGGCGGGGTGGGCCTGGGCTGGCTGGCCGTCATCCTGCGGATTGACGCGTTCATCTCGCCGTCCGGCACCGGGCTGGTCTACCAGACCTCGACCTCGCGGATTGGATACGGCCTGGCCAGGAACCGGTACTACCCGCAGATCTTCGCCAGGGTGGACAAGAACGGCGTGCCCTGGATCAGCCTGATCCTGTCGTTCGTGCTCGGCCTGGTGTTCCTGCTGCCGTTCCCGAGCTGGAGCGCCCTGGTCGGCCTGGTCAGCTCGGCCAGCGTGCTGATGTACGCGGGCGGCCCGCTGTCGCTGGCCGCGTTCCGCGGACAGGTGCCGGACGCGAACCGGCCGTACCGGATGCCGGGCTCGGCCGTGCTCAGCCCGCTCGCGTTCATCATCGCCAGCATGATCATCTACTGGTCTGGCTTCGAGATCATCTGGAAGCTCGGCATCACCCTGGTGATCGGCTACGTGATCATCGGCATCTTCATGGCCTACGACAAGCAGCGGCCGCCGCTGGACTGGAAGTCGGCCATCTGGCTGCCGGTTTACCTGATCGGCATGGGGATCATCTCCTGGCAGGGCCAGTACGGCCCGGACAACACCAACCGGATCCCGTTCGGCTGGGATTTCCTCGTCGTCGCCGTGTTCACCCTGGCTATCTTCTTCTGGGCGCAGGCCACCAAGCTGCCCAGGGAAGAGATGATGAACCTGGTCGAGCGGCAGTCCGCGCCCGCCGAGGCGGCAAGCTCAGAGGGCTGACCGCAACCCGTTTGGCTCGACCGCACGCTGGCCCCGCCCGTTCCGGGCGGGGCCAGCGGCCTATTACGACCGCGTCACTGCGCGCCGGCGTCACTGCGCGGCCGCGTCACCCCGCGTGACCGCGTCCCCCGGGCCGCCGCCGGGAAGCGGCCCGGTAGCGGCACAGGACCCGTCCCTCGATCAGCTCCGGCGGCACCGGGCCGAAGCGCCTGCTGTCCACGGCCCCGGCATGGGGGTTATCCGATTCCAGCCACCATCCGCCCGGCAGGCAGCGCGCGGCCCGCTTCACCAGAAGCAGGTCCGGGCGGCGGGGATGACGCGCGATCACGAGCTGTCCGGCGCGGATCCGGAGCGGCCGGCCCGGGCGCATCCGGCGGCGGACCAGCAGCCAGTCGCCAGGGCTCAGGGCCGGCTCCATGGACCGCTCCGTGACCGCGACCCGCCACACCGGCCAGCGCATGCACCCTCCCTGAATAAGCCATAGCGCAAGGGGTACTGTCGGAATCCGGAATCCATGATCTGACATGAGAGAAGGAGATCAATGAGGCTGCTCGCACGTCTTCTCGAACCGAGGGCCACCGCGCACGCTCACTGCGACCTCCCCTGCGGCGTCTACGACCCCGCCCAGGCCCGGATCGAGGCCGAATCCGTCAAGGCCATCTGCGAGAAGTACCAGCAGAACACCGACGCGGAGTTCCGCGGCCGGGCGCTCATCATTAAGGAACAGCGCTCCGAGCTGGTCAAGCACCACCTCTGGGTGCTGTGGACCGACTACTTCAAGCCGCCGCACTTCGAGAAGTACCCGCAGCTGCACCAGTTGTTCAACGAGGCGACCAAGCTGGCCGGCGGTGGCGGCGGCACCAAGGCCAGCACGGATCCGGCTGTTGCCGATCAGTTGCTGGCCAAGATCGACGAGATTAGTAAGATCTTCTGGGAGACCAAGCAGGGCTGATGGCGAGGTAACCAGACGATCCAGTCAGTCGGAGGACCACGCGGGCGGCAGCCCGGCGCGGTCCTCTGCTGCATGGGGCACGGGTGCCGGGCGGGGGCCGGACCGTCCCGTCCGAGCGGCCGTGGCCGCGTGCCGTGACAGAGTAACCGCTCGCTCGCGGTAAGTTGCAGGCAGAGCGTTGGCCCGCGACGACGGGCCGTGCCCGGGCGGTGTGGGAGGACACACGTGAGGGAAGAATCGACCACGTCGGCAAGCGGTACAGCCGTGACGGGGGTTGCGCGTGAGCCGGCCGCGGGCGGGGCCAGCTCATCGAGGACCGGCCAGCGTCGCGAGGCGCAGGACCAGGTGATCGTCCGCATGCCGGCCGAGGGAGCCTACCTGTCTGTGCTGCGCACCGCGACGGCCGGGCTTGCCGCGCGGCTGGACTTCACGTTGGACGAGATCGAGGATCTGAGGATCGCCGTGGATGAGGCGTGCGCCATGCTGCTCAGCCAGGCCGTGCCCGGCGCCAGCCTGGAGTGCGGCTTCACCCTCGGCGCGGACAACATGGCGATCGCGGTGTCCGTTCCGTGCCTCGAGCCGCAACAGCCGGCCAGCGACACGTTCGCGTGGACGGTGCTCACCGCTCTGGCTGGAAGCGTGGACGCGCATGTCGGCCCCGGCGACCTGCTGACGATCGTGCTGCGAAAGACGAGAGAGTCGTCGGGGTCGGTGTGAGGGGGGAGATCGAGGTCGCGTTGACCGAGGAGTACGAGACCACGGTGGCTGCCCAGGCCGAGGGCACGGCGGTTGGCGACACCAACGGCGAGTCGGCGGTCTATGACTTTGCCGAAGCGGGGGACGAGGAGGCGACCGCCATCGGCGCCGTCGTGGAGGGCGAACCAGACGCCGAGGTGGAGACGGAGCTCGGCGCCGCGAAGATCCAGCATGCGACGCGAGAGCGCGGGCGGGCCCGGGAGCTGTTCGAGCGGCTGGTCACACTGCCCGAGGGGGATCAGGAGCGGCAGCGCATACGGGGCGAACTGGTCGAATTGCATCTGCCACTGGTCGAGTACCTGGCCCGCAGGTTCCGGAACCGCGGCGAGTGGCTCGACGACCTGACCCAGGTCGCCACGATCGGGCTGATCAAGTCCATCGACCGGTTTGACCTCAGCCGCGGCGTGGAGTTCTCTACCTACGCCACGCCCACCATCGTGGGCGAGATCAAGCGGCACTTCCGGGACAAGGGGTGGGCCGTCCGGGTCCCGCGGCGGCTGCAGGAGCTCAAGCTCGCGCTGACCAAGGCGATCAGCGATCTCGCGCAGCGGCTGGGACGCGCACCGACGGTCGCCGAGCTCGCGGCGCACCTGCAGATGAGCGAGGAAGAGGTCCTCGAGGGCCTGGAGTCGGCCAACGCCTATTCCACGGTGTCGCTCGACGCACCTGACTCGGGCGACGAGGATGCCCCGGCGGTCGCCGAGTCGCTGGGCATGCTCGACGACGCCCTCGAAGGAGTCGAGTACCGGGAATCGCTCAAGCCGCTGCTCGAACGGCTCCCGCCGCGGGAGAAGAAGATCCTGATGCTGCGCTTCTTCGGCAACATGACCCAGTCCCAGATTGCGACCGAGCTCGGCATTTCCCAGATGCACGTGTCGCGGCTGCTGGCCCGGACGCTGACCCAGCTCCGCGAGGGGCTCACGACGGACGAATAGCGCTCGCCCAGCGGTCAGCCCCGGGCCCCGCGCCCTCGGCGGCGCGCCGCACCTGGGCGGCCCGCCGCACCCGGGCGGCCCGCCGCACCCGGCGGGTTCGCCGGAGGCCCCGGCGCGCCGCGGCTCAGGGCGCGGATACTCGGCGGGGCGAGCAGCGTGACGAATCCGGCGACCGCAAGGATCAGGCCGGGAATTCCCCACGCGTACCGGGGCGCCTGAACCAGGTAGATGCCCACGATTGCGACGAAGAGCTGGGTGAGCAGCGCCGGGGTGCGGCTCCAGGCCCGGGCCCTGGCCACCCCCGCGGCGACCCAGCCCAGCGCGGCCGCGGTCAGGACCCCGATGATCGTCAGCGCGATGCCGCTGTTGACGTGGTAGGAGCGCCCGCTGCCCGCGTCGACCCCGGACAGCACCGACGCGAGCAGCACGGCGGCCGCCTCGACGGCCTGTATCACCCCGGCGACAGCCAGGATGGCCGGCCGCCCCGGCTGCTCCGGCTCGCGGGCCTCGCTAACCTGAGCGCGTGCGCGCGCTCTTGATCGTGAATCCACACGCCACCTCCACGACCCGGCTCCGGCGGGATGTTATCGTCCGGGCGCTCTCCTCCGCCGTCGACCTTGAGGTCGTGGAGACACGCTACCGGGGTCATGCCACCAGTCTGGCGGCCGCGGCCCGCGCCGATGGACTCGGGCTGGTCCTCACGCTCGGCGGCGACGGCACGGTTAAC
>Ga0335076_10006412_pt1 | contig 11866 bp, 13 predicted proteins | sample Lox_Sample_25_FD_206717 | JGI IMG/M metagenome (GOLD analysis project Ga0335076, IMG submission 206717) | Soil microbial communities from Loxahatchee National Wildlife Refuge, Florida, United States - Lox_Sample_2.5 | ecosystem: Environmental > Terrestrial > Soil > Wetlands | place: USA... | reverse complement strand
GCTGGACCCTCTACGACGGGCTACATATTCCGTTCTTCGATGTGAACTCCGCGCAGAACTGGCAGGATTTTCGCCAGGCCTTTTCGCAACTCGACGCCCCAGGGCAGAACGTCGTGTATGCCGACGTGGACGGCAACATCGGATACCAGGCGACTGGGAAAGTTCCCATTCGCGCGGCCGGCGACGGCAGTCTTCCGGTAAGCGGCGCGGACGATGGGCACGAGTGGAAGTCGTACATTCCCTTCGACAAGCTGCCCAACATCTATAACCCGCCCTCGGGAGTCATCGCCACTGCCAATGGACGCATCACACCGGATGATTACCCATACTCGGTGAGCATGGAGTGGGAAGCGCCGTGGCGTGCGGCGCGCATCTATCACGTGCTTGAGTCAGGTCGGCAGTTTTCTCCGGCGGACATGCTGGCACTGCAAACCGACGTGCAATCCGAAGCACACCAATTCGCGGCGGAGAGATTTGTGTACGCTGTGGACCATGCCTCGAAACCGTCGGCACGCGTGAAACAGGCCGCAGACTTGATGAGAAGCTGGGATGGGCGGATGCAGGCTTCCTCCGTGGCGCCGACGATCACAGACCGATCGATCGCGGAGTTGCGGCGGCTGCTCCTCGAGCCCAAGCTGGGTAGCGCGCCCAGCGATCCGCAGAAAGAAAAGTCAGTCTTGAGTTGGAAGACGTACTCGTGGCAGATGCGCTCCGTGTGGATGGAGAACATCCTGTTGCATCGGCCGAAGCGCTGGCTGCCAGAGAAATTCGCCAACTACGACCAACTGCTTACGGCCGCGGTGGAAGCCGTAGTGAACGGACCGGAAGCGCCACAAGATCTCACTACCTGGCGCTGGGGGCAGTTCAACGCCGTTGAGATTGAGCATCCGGTACTGGGAAAGATCCCCCTCATTAAAAAATGGGCCGAGCCGGGTATCAAAGCGCAGTCAGGCAGTGGATACACCGTGAAAGCAGTAACTCGGCATCACGGGCCTTCAGAGCGATTCACCGCAAACCTGGCAGACCTGGATCAGTCGACACTGAACACGGTGACAGGACAAGGCGGTAATTTTCTCAGCCCCTATTACATGGATCAGTGGGACGCGTGGTATCAAGGAACCACATTCACGCTTCCCTTCAGCACCAAGGCAGTGGAGTCCGCAAAGACGCACCAACTGACGCTGCTGCCCCCGCACCGGTCTGACTACCGACCTTGACCTCTCATTCGCTTTGAACGATTGGTTGAGCCAGGTTCCTAGAAGAAATCGATGGCCTTGATATCGCCGATGTTGCCGACGATATTGATGGTCCCTTGCGGCACAAAGTCGTTGATCAGCAATATGTCTTTCTTGGTATCGTAAACCCGCAACAAGCCTCCCTCAGCCACATACTCGATGTCGCGGCTGGTGAAGCCCTGCAGGCCGGTTACGTCGCCATTATCAGGCGGGATCACGACCGTGCCGTTACTGGTGTTCAGAATCGAGAGGCATCCACGAACTTCCCCGACGGGATTATTGACGTTGCCAACTTCTGTGCAGCCATAAGAGCCGACGAACAGCTGCCCATTCGCACTCATGTCCATGCGGTGATGTGTGCCATCGGTGATGACGTAGCTGTTGCTGACGGTCTGTGAGCTGAGGTCGACCACGTCGAGGCGTCCGCACACAGTCGCCGCAGTAGTCTGTCCGCTGCAGTCGTTGCCGGTGGCCGGAGTACCGGCAACATAAAGTGTGGAACCCTGCAGGAACGCCCAGGTGGCGGCTTCCACGGGGATGGTGCTGGTGACCGTCAGTGACCCCAGGTCGAACACGGCAACGCTCGCCTGAATGCCACCGCACTGCGGACCGCAGTTCAGAATGTAGGCGGTATTGCCACTGACGATTCCGTAGACCGGACGGTCAAATCCCGCCACGATGGTGCAAACCGAGTTTGGCGTATTGTTCAGGCAGCTTTCGTCGACCGGTGGAACGGCAATCCCAGGGCTGAGAATGTAGATCGAATCCGTGCCATTGAAGACCAGCAACTGGGTGCCCGCATCGTTGGAAATGACCGTCTGGGCATTGGGAACAGCGATCGTGGTGCTGATCGCTCCGAGCAGGTTCATTACGTCAATAGCGCCGATAAACGAGAAGCCAGTAACGGTAGCAGAAGGCACGGCAGCGTAGCCGACCCTAGTTGCGCTGGGCACCACCATGCTGCTGGTGGGACCGGGAAGATGCACAGTCCCGAGTGTGCCTTCGGTTACGGTATCGATGGCAAAGACGCTGTTAGTACCCGCATCGAAGGCAGTGAGAATACTCCGGGTGGGATTGACGGCCATCAGGCCCGGGGAACTGCCCGCAGAGAGAGGGGAGACACGGGCTATCGTGTCGTTAGAGCCGTCGATGAGGAAGAGACCACCGAACGTAGTGGTCGAACTTACCCCCTGGGAGGCAAGAACCCTTTCCGGGAGCCCGCTGGTGGTGCGCCTCTGGGAGCTCCCACCGCCGCAAGAGAGAAGACTGAATCCGGCACACAGGCCGAGCACAACCAGCAGCAAGCGTTTGGTCAAACCACAGGCTCCTAACGACATGAAAGAAGAAGATTTAGTCGCGAAATCGAGGATTATAACAGACTCGAAACCCCTGTCTGAGCATCGGCCCCGGATTCTCCAAGCAATATCTACGCCATAATCGGGCAATCGCGCGAGGATGCACGAACTGCAGGGCATCCTGTATTCTCGAAAGACTATGGCGGACAACTTTCTGGCCCGGCTGAGGCAGTCTCCGGTGCTGTGCGATGGAGCGATGGGGACGCTGCTCTATGCCAAGGGCATCTTCATCAACCGCTGCTACGACGAATTGAACTTGTCGGCACCCGACTTGATTCGCGGCATTCACCACGAGTATCTCCAGGCAGGCGCCGAAGTCATCGAAACCAACACGTTTGGTGCGAACTCATTTCGGCTGGCGCGTCACAGCATCGCCAACAAGGTACGCGACATTAATCGAGCGGGAGCCCGGCTGGCCCGCGAGGCCGCCAAGAGCTTCGATGTGTGGGTGGCAGGATCGGTTGGCCCGTTGGGGACCAGAATTGAGCCGCTGGGCAAGACTTCGTTCCAGGAGGCTCGCGACGCCTTCCGGGAACAAATCGAGGCCCTTTCGGAAGGCGGGGTTGACCTGATCATCCTCGAGACCTTTGGCTACCTGGAAGAAATCCACCAGGCGATTCTGGCGGCGCGGGAGGTGAATCCGTCGCTGCCGATAGTCGCCCAGGTCACCATCGACGAAGACGGAAACTGCCTGGACGGGTCGTCTCCCGAGACGTTTGCGCCTAAGCTGGAAGAGTGGGGAGCCGATGTCATCGGCTGCAACTGCAGCGTGGGTCCGGTGGCCATGCTCGATGGCATCGAGCGAGTGCGAGCCGTGACTTCCCTGCCGCTCGCGGCGCAACCCAACGCAGGAATTCCACGCTCGGTCGAAGGACGCAACATCTATCTGTGCTCGCCCGAGTACATGGGCAACTACGCGCTCAAGTTTGTGGGCGCTGGAGTCCGGCTGGTGGGCGGATGCTGCGGAACCACTCCTGAGCACATTCACGCCATGAAATCGGAGTTACGCGTGGGGGAAGCTCGGGGTAAGACGGCCTCCGCGCATGTCGTGGGGGCCGCGGCCGCGCCGAAGCAGACTCCGGCGGTGCCGATGGAACAGCGCTCGGCGCTTGGCGCAAAGATCGCCCGCGGCGAGTTCATCACCATGGTTGAGATCGTGCCCCCCAAAGGCACCGACATCAAGAAAGAAGTGGACGGCGCGCGCTTTCTGAAGTCGGTGGGCGTGGATGCGGTGAATATTCCCGACAGCCCACGAGCCTCGGCACGCATGAGTAATCAGGCACTTTCGCTCTTGATCCAGCAGGAAGTGGGGATTGAGACCATTCTGCATTACACCTGCCGCGACAGGAACGTGCTGGGCATTCAGAGCGACCTGCTGGGCGCCGCGGCGGTGGGCATCCGAAACCTGATCTGTATTACGGGCGATCCACCAAAGATGGGCAACTATCCCGACGCGACGGCTGTGTTCGACGTCGATTCGATCGGCCTGGTAAACATCGTGCGTAACCTGAATCACGGACTCGATCTGGGCTCGAATCCAATCGGGACCGGAACCGGCTTCGTGATCGGCGTGGGAGCCAATCCCGGACTGACGGACATGGATGAGGAAATCCGGCGGTTCGAATTCAAGGTCGAAGCCGGGGCCGAGTACGTGGTGACGCAGCCGGTATTTGACCTGCAACTGCTGGAAAACTTCGTAAAGCGCATCGAGCACTGCCGAATCCCGGTTGTGGCCGGAATCTGGCCCCTGGTCAGCGTGCGGAACGCGGAATTCATGAAGAACGAGCTGCGGGTATCGGTACCGGACTCCATTCTCGAAAGAATGGCGCGGGCACGGACCCCGGAAGCTGCCCGTGCGGAGGGTGTCGCCATTGCCCGAGAAATGCTGATGGCCGCGCGACAGACCGTGCAGGGAGCGCAAATCAGTGCGCCCTTGGGCCGGTATGCCTCGGCGGTCGATGTCTTGGAGGCCCTGGGGACGTCCAGTCCTGCTGCGTCGGTGTGATCATCCCGTTTCGGGAGGCATCGCGGCAGCCATCCGACTTTTTACAATAAAAAAACTGGACTTTCTCTTCGGCTAGTAGCATTACAATTAAGCAAGGAGCAAATCCCGTTTGGCTAAGTTTGAGGAGTGCCTTCAGCGGTTGGAGAAAATTGTTCAGGAGTTGGAAAAGGGCGACGTCCCCTTAGAGAAATCTCTCACTCTGTTTGAAGAGGGGATGCAGCTCTCCACATCCTGCCGCAAGGAGTTGGAGGAGGCGGAAGGAAAAGTTGAGATCCTGCTGAAAAAGAACGGGAAGCTCCAGGCCGAACCTTTTGAACCGGTAGCGGAAAGGGCGCCTGCACCAAGGTAGACGTCTGATCCCTCGGATTCGCCAGTACAAGCAGTCTGTGGAGTAGTGGTATTCCCAGCCACCCCCGCAGCCCCAAAACCAACGTTTCAGTGCTGCCGTTGACGACGGTTGAAGATGGGGGGTTTCATGCCTCAAAGTGTAGTTCTGCTCGCCAAAGATCCACATGTCGCGCAATCGCTGCTGGGCGGGTTGCGCTCTCACTTTCACGCAGTCCTCGTCACCGGCTCGTGCGAGGAATTGCACGACCGGGTGGAAAGAGATCAGCCGGAAGCGGTCGTTTTCGATATCGAGTCTTCCCGCCTTTCCGATGTGGCAGCCTTGCATCGTGACTTCCCGTCACTGCCCATTGTCTGCACCCATCGCATCCCCGATGAGGACATATGGATGGCTGCGCTCGATGCCGGCGCCAGCGATGTATGTCCAGCCAGCGACGTGCAAGACGTGTTGACCTCAGTTCTCCGCAACATGGCCCTCGCCCGAAGCGCTGCAGCCTAATCAAGTTCTCGCTGCTAGAGGACGCCGGAAGGCGTCCTTTTGTTTCTGCTCCCTTCCGCATTTCGTCGTGTGGGGAAGAACAAAGCTCGCGTGGGGACGGACCCTCTAGTCCGCCCCGCGAGGGCGAAGCCGAGCCTTGTTATACTCACACGTCATGCTGAAGGAGACTTTGGAACAGGGACAGAGCCGGACCGACGCCGCGCTGGACCGGGTGATTCCGGTAGAGACCGCGCATCCGGCGTCGATTCATAAGGCGATGCGGCATAGCGTCTTCGCCGGCGGCAAACGGCTGCGTCCCATTCTGTGCATGGAAGCTGGACGAATGATCGCCGGCTTCCTGCCGGAGGGGATTGAAGAGTTAGGCGCAGCTCTCGAAATGCTGCATACCTATTCACTTATCCACGACGACCTGCCGGCCTTGGATAACGACGACCTGCGTCGCGGACGGCCGACCTGCCACAAGGCATTCGGAGAAGCCATCGCGATTCTGGCCGGCGATGCGCTGCAGACGCAGGCCTACGAAGTGCTGGCGCGGCTGAAGTGTCCAGCCGAAGCGCGCGTGCGGATTATCGAGGAGATTGCGCGGGGCACAGGGACCGTCGACGGAATGATTGGCGGCCAGGTAGTGGATCTGGAGGCGGAGCATACCAAGCCCACCGCTGAGATGCTGGAGTACATTCACCGCTCGAAAACTGCGGCACTGATTACCGCAAGCCTGGTGAGTGGGGGTTGGTACGCCGGAGCCAAAGAGAGCGAAATCACGAAGCTGCGGGCGTTCGGGCTGGGAATCGGGCTGGCATTTCAAATCGTCGATGACATTCTCGACGTCACGCAGACGTCGGAACAACTAGGCAAGACAGCTGGAAAAGACACAGCCTCGGAGAAGGCTACCTATCCGGCGCTGTTTGGCATCGAGGCGTCCACCCGGAAGGCGGATGAACTGGTCAATCAAGCGTTTGCGGAACTGGATAAATTCGGGGAGCGCGCGGATACGCTGAAGGAGTTAGCTCGGTTTCTGGTGGAGCGGAAGAAGTAGGGGGTAACCTGCCGAATGCGTCGGTTCTGTGATAGTAATTTCATTACGGCGATGGAGTTCGCCATAACCGCCTGCGCTGGTGCCGCCGGCTGATAACTCCTACAGAAGCGAGATCAATTTTGTAGGAGACCCGCGTGAGAGACTTCTTCAAAGACTTCCTTGCTATTTCCATCGCTGCAATCCTGGGCGCCAACCTCCGGTACTTCCTGACGCGGCTGGCGGCAAAAGATTTCGGACCCGTTTTCCCCTACGGGACTTTGCTCATCAACATAGTGGGCAGCTTCATCGTCGGATTCTTTGTGATCTGGACAACCGAGCGGGTGCTGATCGATCCTCGCTGGCGGTTGCTTGTCGTGGTGGGATTCTCGGGCTCGTTCACAACGTTTTCCAGCTATGCCTACGAATCGATGGCCTATTTCGAACGCGGCCAGTGGGCGCTGATGGCAACGAACATTTTGAGCAACAACCTGCTCTGCCTCGGGGCTGCACTCGGAGGTATGGCCCTGGCCCGGGCCCTGTAACTATGAGTTCGCATCCGACACTCGAAACCCCACGGCTCAAGTTGCGGCCCTACTGCGAAGCCGACTTCCCGGAACTGGTCCCGTTGATTAACCATCGGGAAGTCGCGGCCACGACGTTGCGGATCGCGCATCCGTACACTGAGCAGGACGCGCACAGCTTTCTCAAACTCGCGCAAGATCCCGACAAGATCTGGCTGGCTATCACCCTGCGAGGAGATGGAAGGCAGATCGGCGGCATCGGATTGCGTGTGGATCACGAGCATCAGCACGCCGAACTGGGCTATTGGCTGGGCGTCGCGTATTGGGGCCAGGGATATGCCACCGAAGCCTCACGCGAGATGCTGCGTTACGGTTTCCAAGATCTGAAGTTGCACCGCATCTTTGCGTCGCATTTCGGCCACAATCCAGCATCCGGCCGCGTGCTGCGCAAACTAGGCATGCGGCATGAGGGCTGTCAGCGGCAACACCTGCGTAAGTGGGATCGCTTCGTGGACTCAGAGCTATACGGCCTGTTACGGCAGGAATGGGAGCATCGCGAGTAAAATGCCTAATGCGATGGCAGTCCAGGTCACCATCTATCTCAACGAGGCGGATCAATGGCATCACAAGCCATTGCATCTCGAGATCCTGAGCTATCTCCGCGAGGAAAATGCTTATGCAGCCACGGCGGTGCGCTGCGTGGCGGGATTCCTCGGCAGGCATCGAGTCAAAACCGCGCATCTGGCGGAAGCGGGCGGGAAGTTACCCGTCATCATCATCTTTGTCGACACTGATGAGCACGTGAACCGCGTCCTGCCAAAACTGAAAGAGATGGCCGCCCACCGGCTGATCGTGCGCGAGAACGTGGTGCTGGAACAAGGAAACCTGGATTAAGGAAACCTGGAAACGAATGCCTTCCCTTCCTGCTGATCAAGCTTTAGACATCCTTGCCATCGCCGCCCACCGTGACGACGTGGAGCAAACCTGCGGCGGCACTCTCTTGAAGGCATCGCAGCGTGGACAATCCACGGGCATTCTCGACCTGACGCAAGGAGAATTGGGCACTCGCGGCACGGCAGACGACCGCGCGCGGGAGGCCAGCGATGCGGCGAGAATCCTGGGTGCGATTTGGCGGCAAGCACTCGACATTCCGGACGGGCGCGTCGAAAACACCTGGGATAACCGTTTGAAGGTGGCCTGCGCGATTCGCGAAACAAGGCCGCGCGTGATCATCTTGCCGTACTGGAAAGGGCGCCATCCCGATCACTACACGGCGTCGGTGCTCGGATACGAGGCGTGCTTTCTGGCTGGCTTGTCGAAACTGGGAACCGGAACTCAGGGATCAGACCTGGGCCGGGCAGTTGCAGCGCTTCCGCCACATCGGCCGTACAAGATCATTTACGCGACGCTTTACTACGATATACGTCCAACCTTCGTGGTCGACATCAGCGATCAGTTCGAAGGAAAGTTTCAATCCATCCTCGCCTACAAGTCGCAATTTGGGGATCAGGAAGCCGGCAAAGATATCTTCCCGGCTCATGACGAGATTCGAGCGCGCGTCGACGCCATGGCACGGTTCTACGGCATGTTGGGCGGGGTAACCTACGCCGAACCGTTCCTGCAGAAGGAAGTTGGCCTCGTAGAAGATCTGCTGGCCATTCCTGTAAAGTCCATCTAGCATCCACCTAGCTCAACCCATTTCCCAAGGAGAGCCACAAGCATGCGTTATTTTCTAACTCTTGTTTTAGCCATGGTTTCTACCGCAACCGCGTGGGCCCAGATGGGCACTTGGAAGATTGATCCCAACCATTCCACCGCTCAGTTCGCGGTGCGCCATCTGGGAGTTTCCACCGTGCGCGGCGCCTTCACGAAAGTGAGCGGCCAAGCGCAATACGATCCCGCAGATCCGTCAAAGACGACGCTGGAAGCGACAATTGAGGCCAGTTCCGTAGATACGCGCGTGGAGATGCGCGACAAGGACATCCGCAGTCCGAACTTCCTGGATGTAGAAAAGTATCCCACTATCACGTTTCGCTCGAAACAGGTGAAAAGCGCAGGCCAGGGAAAGCTGCAGATCACCGGCGATCTCACCATTCACGGCGTGACCAAGGAAGTGACTCTGGATGTGGAGCCGTCCGAACCAGCGAAGGTGATGGGTGGCACCCGCATTGGCGCTTCCGCGACGACGAAGATCAATCGAAAAGATTTCGGAGTGAATGGCGCTCCCGGCATTGCGGGCGACGAACTCTCCATCACCATCGACGTGGAACTCGTTCTTCAGGAGGCTAAATAAGCGCGGGCTCGTGTAGCTATTTCTTCAGAGCAACTGCCACTCCATCGCGAATCGGCAAAATCGTTGTGTAGAAGTCGGTGGAATCGCAAAGCGCACGGTTGAACTCAAGAATCGCCTTGGTCTGCGGATCTTTTGCCTTGGCATCGGCCACTCGCCCGCTCCACAGCACATTGTCAGTGATGAACAAGCCTCCCTTACGCAGGCGCGGTGCGACCAGGCGGAGCACGCGCGGATAGTCTTCTTTGTCAACATCGTTGAAGATGATGTCGAACTGCTGTTTCTGCTCCGAGAGAACCTCAAGTGCATCGCCAATGCACATCTTGATACGCTTCGAAACGCCGGCCCGGGAAAAATATCCGCGGGCGCGCTCCGCGTTCTTGGTGTCGCTGTCAGTATAGAAAACCTGGCCATCGTCACCTACTACTTGCGCCCACCATATCGTCGAGTAACCGATGGCAGAACCCAGCTCGAACACAGTGCGGGCATTGATCGTCAGCGCCAACTGCTGCAAGACCCGCGCCACCGCCGGCCCGACAATCGGAATCTCATGCGCGGTTGCGTAGTCTTCCATTTCGGCAAGCACCGCTTCACGCGCGGGGAGCATGGAGTACAAATAGTCATCCACCGGGCCTGCGGTGGTGTAGTTATAGTGCCGCCAGCTTGGTACCTTGTTCTTGGTCACTCTACTTCCCTTTCTTCGGGCGGCTAGCTCAGGGTTTCGCCCGGTTTCATCTCCTTGACCACCACGTTTGGAACTAATTTCTGCAATTCTCCCGGCCGGCCCACCAGGACGGGGAAAGTTCCAAAATGCATGGGGATGACGGTCTTCGGCTTCAGCAGATTGCAGGCGTACGCGGCCTCACGTGGCCCCATCGTGTAGTGATCTCCGATGGGAAGCATGGCAATCTCAGGCGCGTAGAGATCACGAATGATCGCCATGTCTCCGAACACATTTGTGTCGCCCGCGTGGTAAACCTTGAGCCCGTTGGAGAACTCCACTACATAGCCGCAGGCTTCGCCGCCGTAAATCGTCTCGTCGCCGTCCTGGATGCCGCAGGAATGATCGGCATGTACCATGGTGACTTTGATGTCGCCGACGGTCTGCGTTCCTCCTTTGTTCATTTCGGCGACCTGCTTGGCGCCCTTCTTGCCCAGCCAGCGCGCAAGTTCGGGAATGCCGACCACCACCGGATTATGCTGCTTGCAGACCTCGACGGCATCTCCGATGTGATCTCCGTGCCCGTGCGTGCAAAGCAGCACATCTACCTTCTTCACCTTTTTCTCAGCCGCCGGACAAGCCGGGTTATTCATGATCCAGGGATCGATGATGACTATTTTCCCCGCCGGGGTTTCAATGCGAAATGTCGCGTGACCTAGCCAGGTTAGCTTTACGCCATTCAGAGTCATATGAGGACCAACTTCCGCTTGCAGGCGAAACTCTTTCTGCAAACACCTCGCTAGTTTAATATGAATCGCCATGACACAACTCAAGGTGCTGATTTCGCGCGACGACATCGCGAAGCGAGTCGCCGAACTCGGACAGCAAATCACCAAAGACTTCGCCGGGCAATCGATCATTTTCGTTGGCGTGCTCAAGGGGGCGGCAATCTTTCTTTCGGATCTGGCGCGGCAGGTTGCGCTCGATTCCACCTTCGACTTCATTGGCGTCTCGAGCTATGGCAATCGTCCTTCGCCGCAGACCGAATTGAAGAACGGATGGGACTCGACCGGCGAAGTAAAGCTCACTAAAGACGTGGATCAGTCCATGAAAGACAAGAATGTCATCGTGGTGGAAGACATTCTCGATACGGGATTGACCCTGACTTTCCTGAAGAAACTGTTGCTGGCCCATCAGCCGCGCTCGCTCAAGATTGCCGCGCTGCTGGACAAGCCGTCGCGAAGAAAACTGCCGCTCGAAGGCGATTACGTCGGCTTCAAGATTCCGGATGAATTTGTCGTGGGATATGGACTGGACTATGCGGAAAAATATCGCAACCTTGCAGATATTTGCGTAGTGCCACGGGAATAACGAGGCATCGCCCGGAGCCGCAAACGCGGCTGCTATCATAGCAACACATCATGGGTTCTGTTCTGTCCAAACCGGAGAAGTTGCCGGTCGAGTCGCTGCTGCTCGATGTTGCCGATGTGTTGGCCACCTCCCTCGACCTCGATACCACCGTGCGCCGCGTGGCCGCGGTTGTCCGCAAAGTCATCGACTATGAGATCTTCGCCATCCTTCTACTGAACGAAAAGACGCAGGAACTTCGCTTCCGCTTTCAGACCGGATATCCGCCGGAATTCGCCGAACGCACGCGGATCAAGGTCGGCGAAGGCGTGACTGGCCTCGCCGCCCAGTTGCGGCAAGCGGTCCTGATCAACGACGTCACCGATGATCCGCGATACATTGCGGCGATCCCAAATGTACGCTCCGAGTTGGCGGTGCCGCTGATCACGAAGAATCGAGTCATTGGTGTGATCGATCTGGAGGCGCGCGAGCCGGGCTACTTTACCGAAGAACACAAACGCGTATTGACGCTGGTCGCCTCACGCATGGCGGCGGGCATCGAGAATGCGCAACTCTACACGCGAACCACGAAG
>Ga0335076_10006411_pt1 | contig 11867 bp, 6 predicted proteins | sample Lox_Sample_25_FD_206717 | JGI IMG/M metagenome (GOLD analysis project Ga0335076, IMG submission 206717) | Soil microbial communities from Loxahatchee National Wildlife Refuge, Florida, United States - Lox_Sample_2.5 | ecosystem: Environmental > Terrestrial > Soil > Wetlands | place: USA: Florida... | reverse complement strand
CACGCCAGCGTTTCCGCGATCGCGGCCGTCCTGGCCGCCGCACTAGGCGTGCATTTGTTCGTCATCGGATACGAAGAGCCTACACTGCACGGCAAGTTCGGCTCCGACTATGACGAGTACCGCCGCAACGTGCGGCGCTGGTGGCCGAGGCTGACGCCCTGGAGCAGGTAAGACCGAGGTCCGTCAGCGCACTTGACAATCGTTCACTTCGGGATTCGACCTTACTTTCGGCCTGCACCAGCGACCGCGTCCTGATGGTTCAGTCTCGGGTCGAACAAATCGATGCCAGGCCTGTACCCATACAGATCGGCAACCGCTCGCAAATCGCGGATGATTTCCTGGTCGTAGCGCTTTCGCACCTCATCGTTCACCAGATTGTGCTGCGCCTGAGGATCGGTCCGCAGATCGAAGTAGAGGCTGTGCGGCGGGGAATCATAGGCGACGTAAAAATACCGACCGGCTCCGTCAAGAATTCCATAGGCGGCGCGCACATCGGAAGCCATGAATAACTCCTGCCTACGATGCGATTCCAGTTCGTCTCGTGTGCCGGCGAACAACGAATGGCCAAATTCCGGCTGGGATTGCAGCGGCCCGTGCCCAAGCAGGTAGTACAGAGACGGCACGATATCGGTGGCCGCGGCCAACTCGTCGGGATCGTCGACCACTTTCGCCCGCAGTTCCGCCGGCAAGTGCACCAGCATCGGGATACGCATGATCTCAGGCCAGAGGAAGATCGCGTGTCCGCTGCGCTCTGAGCCCTGGGTAGCGTCGCCATGATCGGATGAGACCACGACGATGCTGCTGTCGTAGAGATTGTGCTGCTTGAGATAAGTGAACAGGTTGCCGAGGCAGCCATCCACCTGACTCACACGAAACGCGATGCGATTGTTGAATCCGGGTCGTGGTTTCCATCCCGACTTCTCGGGCCCGGGCAGGTCGTTCACTGCGAACTGGTGAACGTTCTTAGGCTGAGCGTAGAAAAAGACAGGCTGCTGCTGGTTCGGCCGCCCGTTCATAAACTTCTCGAGTTGGTTGAAGGTGGAGCAGGCTTCCAGCCGCTTCCACACCACTTGATCGCGGTCGAGCTTCACTGCGTCATCTTCGGGCGGAAGGATCTGGCGCAGAACCTCGTCGTAGCTCACCACCAGTTGATAACCGTCTGTTTTGGCCAGTCTCTCGAGGTTGTTGACGCGGGCGAACGGCTGCACGTAGTGAGAATGCAGCATCTCGGTTCCCGACCAGATGGCAGGCTCCGATAGCGACGTTCCCGCATACTGCGTAAAAGCATTGCGCATCACGATGCTGTCGCGAGCGAAGGCATCCAGGTTGGGAGTGAAGTCCACGGCGGGGTTGTAAGCGCCAAGGTAGTCGGGGCGGAGGGAGTCCACGATGACCACGAAGATATTGGGGCGCGGACCCTGCGCCGGGTGCAGGTCATCGACCAGCTTCAAATCGCGGGCCAGGCGCACATTCGCCAGGTTGGTGTTCTCCCGCATGATGCGGCACAAGTCGGCGCAGTTTTCTCCGGCGTGACTGGACAGTAAAGCCCGCGTCATGCTGAAAGAAGCGTCCTGTTGAGCATAGGACTCGAGCGACAGCCTGACTTCGTCGTCGGTTGTTCCCAGCGACCTGGCCCACAGAAAAGCAGAACTCTGAAGGCCTTTATAAGCAACGCCGCAGATCACCAGCACCGCCAGGATGGCGGCTGCCGAGTAGTGAGCTCGGCTGGGGCGTACGCGATAAGCGCAAACCGCGACCGTGATCCAGAACGCGAGGGTGAAGGAGTACTGCAGGAAGCCGTCCCAGTCATCGGTTCCGATCACGGATGGCATGTTCAACGCAACCAGCATCGCGGCAACGATGATCAGCGCGGCCACACGCGAGTTGGAGCGGGACGCAGGATCTTCCGGCCGTGTGAGCAGAGGCAGGGTGGTGGCAAAGGCAACCGCCGTCAGCATTCCTGCCAATAAACAAGCGTAGAGAATGGCCGTCCATCCGTGAAAGCTGAACGCGTTGCTGAGATAGCCGGCAATCATCACCACCAGGGCGCCCCAGGAGATGACGCCGATGAGCCAGCGACGGACTGTGACCGGACGCGACGCACGGCCGGCCATGGTGCCGATCAGGTTCAACAGAGACACCAGCAGCAGCGCCAGCAGAACGTGCGAGACGAGGCTGAGGATCGTCAACTCTGCCTGCCTGGCTCCAAGGACGAGCTGGTTGTCCTGTCCATAGCTGCGGATCAGCGTCGCGCCTACATAGACCAGCGCCACCAGCACCGACACGCCAACCCCGTTCGCATACGGAAGCTGGCTGAGCCTCTTGTCGCCCTCAGCGCTATAGCGGCAGTGTGCGATTTCGGCGAACGAGAGGAAGAGAACCGGGAACAGAGCAGCAACTGCCAGCAGGTACGCGGTCCAGTCATTCTGCAGGCGAGGCATGAATGAGCGCGCGGTGATGAAGCACCCGGCGAGGAACATGACGCCGAAAAATGGCCGAAACCAGCGGGCTTGGCGCGAGTCCCAGTGCGCACCCAAGGCGGCGACCAAGGCTCCCCAGTAAAGCCAGGCGTGCTCGCGGGCGAACCAGATCATCCATTCGTAAGGCGGCGCTTTTACCAGGAACAGGTAGGTATAAGGCAGAAAAGCGAGCAGGCAATAGAGAGAGGTGATGCCGAAAAACACCACGTACATTAGCCGCAAAACGGTGATGATCCAAAGCTTCATCAACAACTCAGACTCGTGGTCGGGTGTCGAGGCTACCGTATCGTCTTGCGCCGGTGATGGCAACCCCAACTGGCTGGCAGAGCCACACAAAGGTGTTGCGACACTGGATTCCTATCGCTCGAACGCCGGCTCCCCTGCCCCCGATTCAGCCGGTCGATGGACTGCGAGACTGGAAGGCTGAGAAACTAGATGTGGCCATGACGACTACCGCTTCCAGCACTCCCAATCTTCCCGTGATTGAGACACCCCCAAGCCCGCCCGTTGCCAAGCAGGTGCGGAAGATTGACCTCGTTCATGGCGAAACTCGCGTTGACGACTACTTCTGGCTGCGCGACAAGGCGAATCCCGACGTAGCCGCTTACCTGGAAGCCGAGAACGCCTACGCCGACGCGATCATGAGACCCGCAGAGGAGCTGCAGCAGAAGCTATATGTCGAACTGCTGAGCCATATCAAGGAGACCGACGTTTCGGTTCCTTTCCGTGAGGGCGAGCACTTCTATTACTCGCGCACCGAGGCAGGCAAGCAGTATCCGATCTTGTGCCGCAAGCGTGGCGGCCTGGAAGCGCCCGAACAGGTGATCCTGGACGTGAATGTCCTCGCCGAAGGCCAGCCTTTCATGGCGCTCGGCGCGTGGCTGGTAAGCGACGACGGCAACCTGCTCGCCTATTCGACCGATAACACCGGCTTCCGCCAGTACGTTCTACATGTTAAAGATCTGCGAACTGGCGCACTGCTCCCCGAGCGCATCGAGAAAACGGGCGCGATCGCGTGGGCAGCGGATAATCGCACGCTCTTCTACACCGTCGAGGACTCCGCCAAGCGGCACTATCGCGTTTATCGCCACACCCTCGGCGGCGTCAGCGACGAACTGATCTACGAAGAGAGCGACGAGCGGTTCAACGTGAGCGTACAGCGGTCGCGCTCGAAAGCGTTTCTCTTCATCGCCTCGGGCAGCCATACCACCACCGAGGTTCGCTATCTCTCGGCGCAACAGGCAAGCGGTGCGTGGAAGATCATTGCCGAGCGGCGCCAGGATCACGAGTACGAGGTCGAACATCACGGCGACGAGTTCTACATCCGCACCAATGACAAGGGGCGCACCTTTCGCCTGGTTGCCGCGCCTGTCGTCGATCCGCGCGAGCAAAACTGGAAAGAGGTGGTGCCTCACCGCGAGAGCGTGATGCTGGCGGACATGGACGTTTTCGCCGGCTTCTATGTGCTGCTTGAGCGCGAGGACGGCCTGCCGCACCTGCGCGTCACCGACTTCAAGACCGGCGTGTCCGAGCGCATCGCAGTGCCTGAGCCGACTTATGCGCTGGCTCCCGCGCAAAATCGCGAGTACCACACAACCGCCTACCGCTACAGCTATCAGTCGATGGTCACGCCGAGTTCGGTCTTTGATTTCGACGAGCGGACCCATCAGTCCACGCTGCTGAAGCAAATTGAAGTTCCGGGTTACGACAGCACCCAATACCGCTCGGAACGGCTATGGGCGCAGGCCGCGGACGGTACTAAAATCCCGATCTCGATCGCATATCGCAAGCAATTCCACCGAGACGGCACGCATCCCCTGTTCCTTACCGGCTATGGCTCATACGGCATCACCATCCCGGTGAACTTCAATTCCAACCACCTGGCGCTGCTCGATCGCGGCTTCGCCGTCGCCGTCGCCCACATCCGCGGGGGCGGCGATTTGGGCAAGCCGTGGCACGACGACGGACGGATGCTCAAGAAGAAGAACACCTTCACCGACTTCATCGCCTGCGCGGAGCATCTCATCGCGGAGAAGTACACCTCGCCCGACAGGCTCGTCGTTCAGGGAGGCAGCGCCGGAGGCCTGCTGATGGGCGCGGTGGCGAACCTGCGACCCGACCTGTTCGGCATCATCATCGCCAAGGTGCCGTTCCTGGATGTGGTCAACACCATGCTTGATGCCTCGTTGCCGCTCACCATCGGCGAGTACGAGGAATGGGGCAATCCTAATAAGAAAGAAGAGTACGAGTACATCCGCTCTTACTCGCCCTACGACAACCTGGAAGCGAGGGCCTATCCGACCATGCTGGTGAAGACGGCGTTCAACGATAGCCAGGTTTTCTACCACGAGCCCGCGAAGTACGTGGCGAAGATGCGCACGTTGCGCGCCGACAAGAACCTGCTCCTGCTAAAAACGAACATGGCCGCGGGGCATGGAGGCGCCTCGGGACGCTACGACCTGCTGAAGGAGATCGCCTTCGACTACGCCTTTGTGCTGACGCAGTTGGGGATAAACTAGCCGCGGATCGACACGGATTTGCCTTGGATCAAGCCAGAGCAATAGTCCGTGTCGAGTCCGCGCGCGGTTGAAGCCGCCCTCTACTTGGTCGCCCCTTCTAAAGCCGCGGCAGCCTGGTCAATCACAGCGGCTTCGTTCTCGAGCACCTTGCCGACCTTTACGATCTGCTCGTCGGCCAGCTGCCACTGCTTCTGCTCGATGGCCTCGCGAACGGCCGGTATCGTCTTCACCCCATAGCCGGTGTAGAAGCCCGGAGCATAGAGCTGGTGCTTGAACCACGAACGATTGGGCAGGCCCTCCGGCGTGGTGAGAGCGCGCTCACTCTGAATCAGTTTCTGATTCACCGCGGTCAGCGAAGCTTGGGCTAAAGCCGTACCACCGTCGGCCTGCGCCTTCTGAAAGACCTTCTGATAGCGCTCTGCGGCGTGGGTCAGCGCATCGGCCCCGTTCTGCAGCGGCGCGAAGTTCAGATATGGCGGAACCTCTTCGCGCTTGGGCGGCTGCATCGGCTTCTTGGGATCGTTCACCGCGTTATACACGCCGTCGTCCAACTCGCGATTCGTCTCGCGCGCCTTGTCGCGCTCCTCGGTCGCCAGCTTCTGCAACTCGCTCACGTAGCGTTGCACCGTGTCGGCCTGCAGGTTGAAGTCGAAGGGCAGCAGGTCGGCATTGGCCATGCGCATCACTGCGGTGCCGGCGGTCTGGGCAAGCGCCTTGCCGTAGATCTCGTCGGGATCGTCGAAGTGCGAGAACCAGTAGTAATCGTCGTAAACGGAGTGATAGATCCCGCCGCTGGCCTCGCCGCCATAGCCGAAGTTAGCCGAGGCGATGCCGAGAAAATCGAGATACGCGGTGTAATCGGAGCCCGAGCCCAGCGCCCCGATTCGCAGGTTCGGACGATTACGAACCTCCTGCTTGGCCTGCTGATCGCGCGCCCGATAAATCTGCGCGGCTTGCAGGCGCTTCCATACCGAAGTCTGCTTCTCGGGATCGGTGATGTCTTTGGCAACGTCATTGAAGAAGTGTTCCAGCGAGTGTGACCCCGACATGCCGAGATAGCCGCGGCTGTTGCTATCGGAATTCAGGTACATGACGGTGTGCTGCTTCAGTTCATCGGCATGAGCCTCAGCGAATTCGGTCGATCCCAGCAGTCCCGGCTCTTCGCCATCCCAGAAGGCATAGATGATGGTGCGCTTCGGCTTCCAGCCTGACTTGAGCAACTCTGAGTAAGCCCGCAGCTCCTCCATCTCCGCCACGGCGCCGGAAATCGGATCCTGCGCGCCGTTGACCCAACCATCGTAGTGATTGCCGCGCACAATCCATTCGTCGGGATAAGTGGAACCGGTAATCTTCACGATGACATCGTTCACCGGCTTGCGGTCCCAGTTCGACATCACCCGCAGATGCACCTTCGAGGGGCCAGGACCTACGTGATAGGTGATAGGCAGGGCGCCGCGCCAGGTATCGGGCGCCACGGGTCCGGACAGGTTCTCCAGAAGCGGCTGCGCGTCACCGTAAGAAATAGGCAATACCGGAATCTTGGTGATGGTGGCGGCTTCATTCAGCGGAACGCGCTTGGCTTCGGGTGTGGCGCCGACTCCAGGGGTCAGCGGATCGCCGGGATACAGCGGCATGTCGGCTACGCTGCCGCGCTGCACGCCGTCCTTCGGACGGAACGGCCCCTTCGGGTACACGTCACCTTGGTAGTAGCCATCGTCCTTGGGATCCGAATAGATCAGGCAGCCGATGGCGCCGTGCTCGGCCGCAACCTTGGGCTTGATACCGCGCCATGAGCCGCCATACTTCGTGATCACAATGGCGCCCTTCACCGAGATGCCCAAGCGGTCCAGTTCGTCGTAATCCTCGGGGATGCCATAGTTCACAAACACCAACGGGCCGGTGACATCGCCATCTTTGGAATATGCGTTATAGGTCGGCAACTGCTCGGCGTGCTGGCTGGAGGTCGGATCGACCGCCACCGTCGGCTCCTGCAGCTTGGCTGTGAACTTCGTCGGCTCGACCAGTTCTACAACGCGATCCTTGGGCGTGGGAAAGAGCACATCAAAGGTCTCGACGTGCGCGTCGAGGCCCCAGCTCTTGAAGGTGTTCAGCAGCCACTCCGTGTTGTCTTTATCGTAGGGCTGGCCGACGGCGTGCGGGCGCGCCGCCAGCCGCTGCATATCTGCCTTCATGTTGTCCGGGCTGGGAATGGCGCGGAACTTGTTCTCCCAATCGCGCTCGGTACGCGCATTCTCCGCGGTGTAGCCGGGCATCATGGCTTGCTCGTTCTGAGAAATCGCTGGAATGACGGCAGTAATCAGGCAGAAGAGTGCTATCCCGAAAAACCTTCGCATCGAATCCCCCTTGTCGATTTGCAGCCGCGCCGTCGAAATCTCGGAGCGCGACCTATTCCAACTGGCTGGAAGCCGCGAATTATAAAGCATGGAAGCGTCTACAATCGAAGCGATGTCGCGGCTACTGCTGCTTTCCACCACTACCGGCTATCAGGCGGAGATGTTTCGTGCCGCCGCAGCGCGCGCTGGCGCTCAATTGACTCTGGCGACCGACCGATGCCACGTGCTGGAAGATCCGTGGCGCGATGGCGCCATCGCGGCGAAGTTTCACGATTCGGCGCGGTCGGCGGAGGCGATTGCGGTCGCCGCCCGCCAGCAGCCCATTAGCGGCGTCGTGGCCATCGGAGATGCCCCAGTCGAGACTGCGGCTTTCGCAGCGCAGGCTCTCGGCTTGCCCTTCCATCCGCCGGACGCGGTTCGCGCGGCGCACAACAAGTTTCTGGCTCGAGAGTGCTTTCGCGCGGCAGGCTTACGAGTGCCTTGGTACCAGCGCTTCGCTGCCGACTCCGACCCGGCCGTGGCCGTCAGCGCCGTTCCCTTCCCTTGCGTATTGAAGCCGCTTGGGCTCTCCGCCAGCCGCGGGGTGATCCGCGCCGATGACCCGCTCCAGTTTGCCGCCTCTTTTCATCGCATCCGGGAGTTGCTGAACACCCCCGAGATTCGCGCTCTGCGCGACGAAAGCGCTGCCTGGATTCAGGTGGAGACATTCATTCCCGGAGTTGAGATCGCGGTGGAAGGCATTCTCACCCACGGCGAACTGCAGGTACTCGCCATGTTCGACAAGCCCGACCCGCTCGACGGTCCGTTCTTCGAGGAGACGATCTACGTAACACCTTCGCGCCTGGCCGACGACGTTCAACAGTCGGCCCTGGCTGCGCTGCGAAGCGCGATCGCTGCGCTGGGCCTCTCGCACGGTCCCATCCATGCCGAGTTGCGCCTGAACGCTGAAGGCCCCTACCTACTCGAAGTAGCGGCGCGGCCGATTGGCGGCCTTTGCGCCGGAGCGCTGCGCTTTGGCGACGACATGCCGCTGGAAGAACTGATCGTGCGTCACGCTCTCGGCGAGGACGTCAGGCAACTGACCCGCGAAAGCCGCGCTGCGGGAGTAATGATGATCCCCATCCCTCGGGGCGGCGTGTATGAGGGCGTCACCGGAGTGGAAGGAGCATTAGCGGTCGGCGGCATCGAACGAGTCGAGATCACGGCCAAGCTGCAGCAGAAGTTGGTGCCACTTCCCGAGGGGGCAAGCTATTTGGGGTTCATCTTTGCCGGCGCCGAGAAACCGCAAGAGGTGGAAGAGGCGCTGCGCGCCGCGCACGCGCGGCTGAAGTTCGAGATCGCGGCGGAGATCGCAGTTCTTTAGCCCTTGCTCTTGGGCGGAACGTAGTCGGGCGGCAAGGCGGCGCCTTCGCCAAAGAAGTATTGGTCCATGTGTTTCACGATTACTTCCTGGTCGGCGCGATTGGCGGGATTCAGTCGATACTCGTTGAGCACCATCTTGCAGTACTCGCCCCACATCTTCCAGGCCTCGGCGGAGACGTTCTCGTAGATTTTCTGGCCCAGTTCGGAATCGAAGGGCGGTTCGTCCAATCCGGGCATCTCTCTCTGAAACTTGACGCAAAACACCTTGCGTCCGCTGGCATTTTGGGCGGGTTGTTCTGGTCCGGAACCGAAGGGGCTGCCGCAGCTGCTCATGCGCTCTCCTGACTAATTCTCAATCCCTTGATTTTAGCGCATGCAACGCGTCGGCGGTTACATCACGAACTCGATCACCTGTGGCTGGTCGGACTCCTCGGGGCTGGCGGACAGAGCTGCCGGTGCGTCGGCAGTCTGTGCCTGCGAGGTATCGCAGGTGTGTTTCTCGAATGCCTGCTCTACCTCCTCCGGCGGATGGTTGGCATAATTCCAGCGGCTATCGCCCAGCGGAATCGAGTATTTCCAGTCGCAGTCGCTGCACTTCCATGAAATCGGCAATTGATTGATGTATCCGTTGCAGCGCAGCTTGCGGCCGAACATCTTCTCTTTTTCGCTGCGCGTCATGGCGCGCGGGATCTGGGTTGGCGGGCAGACTTTCTCCCACTCCGCGGTGAGCCACGCCGCCAGTTCGGCCTGCTGCTGCTTCGGCATTCTGACAAAGGTGATGCCGGTGCGGCCCTCCGGCCCTGACCAGACAACTTCGCCATCGGTGCGCATCACGGTCAGCCCCGAGACCTGAAATTGGACGGTCACGCGTACCCGCTCGCCCAGCGGCAGAGGCGCTTTAAAGGCCATGCCCGTGGTGCTGACGTTGAGTGACATGACCGCAACATCCTTGAGCCCCGCATCGCTGCTGCTCAGATACACCGTCATGTCGATGGGATGGCGGTAGTAGCGGCGCTGCTCATTGAGCATCAATCCCTGCGCGGTGCGAAGGGTACGCAGCAGGAAGTCCTGGGTGAAGTTCTTCTCCAGCACAATGCTGGCGCCCAACTTCATAGCCTGGGAGGCGGTGGTCGCGCCGTTGATCAAGGCCAGGCGGACGCAGGAGCGGTGTGAACCCAGCGTGGGAACCAGGCCCAGCATCTGAGGCCCATCGGTCAAGCCGTCGCAATCGACTACGACGGTATCGAACTTGCGCTGCTTGAGCCGCTCCAGTGCCTCCGATGTCCGGGTGCAAACCTCGGTTTCCATCCCGGCGACGTCGAAGACAGGGATCAGCTTCTGCAGCAATTGCGGCTGGCTGGAGACGACCAGCGCGGTCAGGCCCATGGAGACACTCCAACCAAGAGTATAGGCAGCATCCGCTGGTCCTACGAGATTACCCGGGTAATGAAGTTGGCCATGTACCGCAGTGGGAAAGCGGCAGAATCGTGCTGATTTCGCGATGGCGGCCCGTCCCCACTGGCGATTTGCAAATCCGTCTCGCCTCGGCTCCCACGCTTGATTTATCCTTCCCTGCTCTATTCGGAGCAGCCATCATGAAAGCTCTGCGCTTCCTCGTCGCGTCGCTTGCGTTCTTGTTGCCCGCATTCGCCCAGCAGTTCAGCTCGACTCTCTTCCAGGAGATGCAGTGGCGCTCCATCGGTCCATTTCGCGGTGGCCGCACCGTGGGCCTGACCGGCATTCCCGATCAGCCAAACGTGTTCCTCATCGGCGTGAACAACGGCGGCGTCTGGAAGACGACCGACTTCGGCAACACCTGGCACCCGATCTTTGACGGGCAGTCCAGCGGATCCGTCGGCGCGCTGGCCATTGCACCCTCGAATCCGGACATAATTTACGTCGGCAGCGGCGAGGGACTGCGCCGTCCCGATCTCTCGGTGGGCGACGGCATCTACAAATCCACCGATGGCGGCAAGGCCTGGACGCATCTCGGCCTGCGCGACGGCCAGCAGATCGCATCGATCCTGGTGGACCCACGCGATCCCAATCGCGTTTACGTGGCGGTGCTCGGCCATCCGTATGGTCCCAATGCCGAGCGCGGCGTCTTCCGCTCTACCGATGGCGGCCAGAACTGGCAGAAAATTCTGTACAAAGATGAAGACACGGGCGCCATCGACCTGGCCTTCGACCCTGGTGATCCGCAGAAGATTTACGCGGTGATGTGGGCTTCGCGGCGTCCACCGTGGACGACCGGCAACTCTTACGACGGACCCGGGAGCGGCCTGTTTGTTTCGACTGACGGCGGCGACAACTGGCGTCCGCTCACCAAGGGCCTGCCGACTTGGGACGACGGCCTGGGCCGGATCGGTATCACAATCGCCCCCAGCGATCAGCACCGCATGTACGCCATGGTGGACGCGCAAAAGCGCGGCGGCGTTTACCGCTCCGACGATGCCGGCGAGAGCTGGCAACTGGTGAATACCGAGCAGCGCGTGTATGGACGCGGCTCCGACTTCGCCTGGGTGCGAGTCGATCCCAAGAACAAAGACACCATCTACGTGGTGAACACCTCGACCTACAAGTCCACCGACGCGGGCCACAGTTTCACCGCGTGGAAGGGCGCACCGGGCGGCGACGATTACCACGCCATCTGGATCAATCCCACCAACCCTGACATCATCCTGCTCACTGCCGACCAGGGCGCTACGGTGACCGTGAACGGCGGACAGACGTGGGGATCCTGGTACAACCAACCGACCGCGCAGTTCTACCACGTGATCACCGACAACTCGTTTCCCTACCGCGTGTACGGCGCGCAGCAGGAGAGCGGCTCGGTGGGCACGGCCAGCCGCGGTGACGACGGCGAAATCACCTTCCGCGAGTGGCATCCCGTCGGCGTCGAGGAGTATGGCTACGTCGCGCCCGACCCGCTGAACCCAACCTTCATTTATGGCGGCAAGGTCACGCGCTACGACATCACGACGGGTATGACCGAACAGGTCGGGCCGGTGGTCCTGCGCACCGGCAAGTACCGCTTTAACCGCACGGCGCCGCTGATCTTCTCGCCGGCTGACCCGCACATGCTCTTGTTCGGCTCGAACGTGCTGTTCAAGACCATGAATGGCGGCAATAGCTGGGAGATCATCAGCCCC
>Ga0335076_10006410_pt1 | contig 11867 bp, 10 predicted proteins | sample Lox_Sample_25_FD_206717 | JGI IMG/M metagenome (GOLD analysis project Ga0335076, IMG submission 206717) | Soil microbial communities from Loxahatchee National Wildlife Refuge, Florida, United States - Lox_Sample_2.5 | ecosystem: Environmental > Terrestrial > Soil > Wetlands | place: USA... | reverse complement strand
GGACTGCGCGGCCGACCATCGAACCGCAAGCTGCCGGCCCGCTTGGAGCAGAAGATTTTGGCGCGCCTGCAGCAGCGTTATGCGGATTTCGGACCCACGCTGGCTGCCGAACACCTGGCCACGCTCCTCAACGACGGGCGTGTCTTAGTTGTGGGCGGGAGGGATTCCAGCGGCACCCTTCCCACTGCCGAGATTTTTCAAAACAAACCTTGAGCTTTTTTCAATAACCACGGTAATACCTTACCCGCGGTGCCCGGCTAGTCCGCCATTTCTAATCGAGGCGGCCCGGGAAAGCGTCCTTTTGTCAGCCGCACCACTTTCACAAATCAACCACCACATCCCCACTCGGCTGCGAACAGCAGATCAGCAAATTCCCATCCGCCGGCTTATCGAGCGGCTCCGGTTCATACACCACCGCACCAGAAACCAATCCACTCTCGCAGTTATGGCAAACTCCCGTTCGACACGACCACCTCACCGGCACATCGCACGCCTCCGCCAGTTCCAGGATGTTTCCGTACCGTGCCGCGTCCCAGTGCGTCGAAATGCCACTCCGCGCGAACGACACCACCGCGCCCGTCTTCACCTCATCGCTCGGCGCATGCGGAGCACGCTTCACGGCCTCCACCACCCCGGGCGTCATGGACTCGCCGCCATTAAAAATCTCGATGCGAACGCGCTGCGGCGGCACACCCAACCCCGCCAGCAGCTCTTTCATGTCCGCCATGAATTGATTTAGCCCGCAAAGGTATACTTCTGCATCCCGAGGCAGCCCAAGTCCCTCGAACACCTCGCGCGTGAACCGCCCCGTCGCGTCGAAAGTCTCACCCGTTTTGTCCAGCGCCTCCGGTCTCGTATAGCACACGTGGCTGTGGCCATTCGTCAGCGCGCCCATCAGCCCGCGCACTTCGTCGCCAAACGCATGATGTTTCCCATCGCGCGCCGCATGCAACCAAAACACTTGTCGCTTCGATTGCACCTCCGCCAGCGCGTGCAGCATCGCCAGAACCGGTGTTGCTCCAATTCCCGCGCTGAGCAGCACAATCGGTCCCTCTCCTGCTCCCAGTACAAAATTTCCCCGTGGCGAGCTTACCTCCAGCCGGTCACCCACCCGCACATGCTCTCGCAAATAAGTTCCAGCCGCTCCTCCTGCCTCCATCTTCACGCTGACTCGATACCGCTCCCTCGACACCGGTCCCGACAGCGAGTAGCTGCGAAACAGTGTCGCCCCTTCGCCAGGCTTCAGTCGCAACACTACATACTGTCCCGGCAGGGCCATCGGAAGCGGTTGCCCATCACCGCTCTGCATCGTGAACGACAAAACGTCCGCGGTCTCGCGTTCAATGGCGGTCACCACCAGCGACTGAAATCCGGGCGACGCGGCATGTTCCGCCGCCGAAGGTGCCAGTCCCGCGTTTCCCGCCTTTGCCCCATTTCCCTGGCTCTGCAGCAGCGCTTCAAACGACCCGCGCCATCCGCTCGAAAGCGCTTCAATGCGTAATGCGCGTTCCAACTGACCCCGTGTGTGATTCGGTAAGTACAGCAGCGCATTAATCTCCGCCACGCTCATGCGTTCTTTCGCCTCTCCCACTTTCACAATTTCGTCGCCCGCACCCACTTCGCCTTCTCGCAGCACGCGAAAATAAAATCCCGGCCTTCCACTGGACGTCAGCAACGACGCCATCCGCCGTTCGTTCATTCGAATGCCCACGCGATAGCAGGTCACGCGAGGCTGCGTCACCTCAAAAACCGCGCTGCCGATCTCAAAGCGATCGCCGATGCACACCTCATCATCGGCCAGCCCTTCAATCGTGAAGTTTTCGCCGAACTGTCCATAAACGAAATCGTTCCTCTTCAGTTGCTCCTGCCAGTAACGATACGACCCCATCTGATACACGAAGACGGCTCGATGCTCTCCTCCGTGCCCGCCCAAGTCGCCTTGCCCGTCTCCCTCCAAATTCAACCGTCCAACCCGGCAGCGCCCGCTCACCGCACTTTTCCAGATTCCCGTGTGTACTGTCCGCCCTTTCCACGCAATGTCCCGTGGAAGCCCGACGTTCACCGATAGCAGCCGACCCATGCCTCAGCCATCCCTCCGCAAAGAATCTAGAAGCCATTTAGCCATTTCATAACTGAGCGCACCCGAGGGTCGGAGCTGTAGCTCCGCCGAGTCGTTCCCGCTCTCTTCGTAGGGGTCCAGCATGCTGGACCCCATGTCCGCACCATCCCCGCGTCCTGCCGCCCATCCTCTTCGCATGTGTAGTGGCCGGTCTTTAGACCGGCGCCTCTTCTTCGTAGGGGCGCTTCTCGCCCTACCTTCCGCCGCGCTTTACGCTCCTGTACCTTTGCTTTGCGGAATGAATCCCGGCACCCCCGTATTCACCACCGGATTCAGTCTCTGTCTGGTCTGAATACGACTGATTTCCTCGACCGCATCTTGGGGCAGGGAACTGATGTCAAAATTTTCTTTCGCCCGGGCCGCGCTTCTCGGCGTGGTAAGCAAAGCTGTGCCGCGCTGCACTGCCCAAGCCAGCAGCACCTGCGCTGGCGTCTTTCCCACTCGCGTCGCGATGCCAGTAATCACCGGATCTTCCATCAGTCCGGGTTTCATCCCGTGGCCCAACGGTGCAAACGCCAAAAACACGATACCTTTCTCGTTGCAGTATTCCAATAACTCCGTTTCCGGCAAATACGGATGCGATTCCACTTGCACCACCGCTGGCTTGATTCTCGCCGATTCGTACACAGACCTTACGCCTTCCAAGGTGATGTCAGACAGTCCGATGGCCCGGCACTTCCCTCCATCCACCAGCTTTTCCAGCGCTCTCCACGTATCCAGCAGAGTCACTCCTTGATCGTATATGACGTTACCGTCTTGATCCCGAGGGTCCGGATTGTCCCCCGGTCGAAACGCATAAGGCGTATGAATCAGGTAGAGGTCCAGATACTGCAGTCCCAGCCTCCCCAGACTTCCTTCGAACGCCGGTTCCACGCGCTCCGGACGGTGATTCGAATTCCACAGTTTCGTGGTCACAAAAATTTCGTCGCGCGCAATCTTCCCGCCGCCAAGTCCTGCCTGCAGCGCCTGCCCCACCTCGCGCTCGTTCCCATATCGTTCGGCGCAATCGAAGTGGCGAAATCCGGCCTCCAGCGCGTCTCTGGTCGCAGTTACCGTCTCGGCCGGATCGGGAATCAGCGTCCCAAACCCAAGCGCCGGAATGCTTCTCCCGTTGTTTATCGGAATTTTTCTCGAACGAAGTTCGTCCTGTCCGCTCATTGTCCCTCCTCGCTGTCGTGCCAAACCTTTCGCAAATGGTTGCGCAGCGTTTGCTCCATCGAATAGCCCCATCGGGCTGTCCAAAGGACGCGACACTCACACCCACACCCACGGGTTAGACGCCTTTGCACCAAACACCGGTTACTTAAATCTTCCGTAACCTCCGTCATCCCGAGCGCAGCGAGGGATCTCTCTTCGCTCCCCCGCGTCTTGGCAACACTTCTCTTCACCCGTGTAGTGGCCGGTCTTTAGACCGGCGTTTTGCTCCTCGTGATCTGCTCAGCGCCGTCAGGCGCGAAACACGTTAGCCCAGCCCGCAAGGGCTGGGTAGCAAACTCCCACCGCTCGGAGCGCCGTAGGCGCGCCACTCAACCCACGCCATTCCCGTAGTTCCGCCGCACGCCTCAGCGAACTCAGCGTAACTCTTTGCCTTTCTCCGCACCCATCATCTCCGCGGCGCGCCACCGCTAGCGCCCCATCTTCCGTTTTGCTAGCATGCTCACCAACTGCTCCTCAATCACCCGAACACGGAGGAAACCATGCGTACGCCTCTCGCCAGAATCATCCTTTTCGTCGCATCCTTCATCCTCCTCGGGGTAGCTCTCCAAGCAGGCTCCAAGCTCGTCTTCAGCTGGAAGAATTCCAGCTACGCCGGCAACGGCTTCAGAAACATTCTCGTTCTTGCCGTGAATGGGCGCGCTTCCGGTCGCGCTGATTTCGAAGATCGCATGGTCAAGGAATTAGCCCGCCCCGGCGTCACCGTCGTCCAAAGTTACACGCTCATGCCACGGCCCGACGCCACTCCCATCAATGCAGATGATGTCCGCGGCTATGTCCACGACCTGAAGTTCGATGCCATCGTGGTCTCGCGCATGGTCAAAAAAGAAAAGAAAACCACTTACGTCTCCGGCGACGATTTCCCCTTCTATCCCTACTACGGCACCTTCTACGGCTATTACGGTGCCATCGCCCCCATCGTCTACGACCCCGGCTACATGCGCACCGATACCGAGGCGCAGATCGAAACCAACTTCTACTCCACCTCCAAATCCGATGGGGAACTCGTTTGGAGCGGCACCACCGATACTCTTGATCCACGCTCCACCACCAGCGCCATCAATGGCATTGTCAAAATCTTGGTCAAGCAGTTCGAAAAGGACAAACTCATTTGATCGCCATTCTCCGACGCCGTCCGGTCCAAACACCGCGCCCTACATCTCTGGCCCTATTCCTCCTGCTGCCCTTATTCCTCCTCCTGCTGGCCCCGTCTGCTCTCCCCAAAACTCTCGTCGATTTCGATCCCAATCTCGATTTTTCCAAGTTCAAAACCTTCGCCTACCTTGGCGGAGTCGAGCAGTTGGCCATGATGCCTTTGAATCCCAACCAGATTCGCGATGAAATTCACGCCGCTGTCACGCGCGAACTCACCAAACATGGACTGAAAGAAATTAAGCCCGACCAGAATCCGGATCTCGTCGTCCGCTATTGGGTCACCACCCAGGCGGGCACCAACTATGCCCCTACCGGCGACTGGAATGGCTTCGCTTTATATCTCGGCGATTACTGGGCCTACACCCTCGATCTCATGAATGCTCAGGACGTCCAGGGCGGCTCTCTTCTCATCGATCTCATCGATGCGAAACCAAAAAACCTGGCCTGGCGTATGCTCCTCGAGCAGAAAGTCCTCAACGCCAATGACGTTTGGAAAAAAGTGAACGAACAAATCACCAAAGCCTTTATAAGTTTCCCGCCCTCAGAAAAACAAAAAGAAGAAAAACGTAAAGAGCGCGCGGAGCATCCCCCCAAGCTCCCTCAATCCTAGCCTCCCGAACCTTTAAGTCGAATCTTTATTAGATAAACTGCATTTATGGTCACGTGAGGGTCAGTTGATCATCGGGAACGTCATTTTGTGTTGTGTGTTAGCGTGATACGAATTGCATCGTGGACCTGTCCAGTCATGAATCGTCCACCCATCTGCGTCAATTCTGACCGCTCGCCGGCCGTGAACTTCTCTTCATTCCAACCGGTCAATGACCCTCAACCATATACACGCCCGGTTTTAGGCCCTTCGGGTCCAATAAAAATGTTTCGTCGAAATGTTCGCCAGGCTTGAGCAACACCGCCTCTTTGTTCATACGCTCACGGAAAGTCTGAGGCGCAGGAGAACAGTCACCGCCATAGCCGCCCCCGATGTGTTTTTCCGGTGCTGTCCTTAAAGGAAGCCCAGAGGTGAGGATTCGTCGGGCAAGTCGCTTCCCATTCTCGCGGCACGAATAGCACCGCGCTGCTGATATTTGTCACTCGGCATTTCAAAGTAATTGACTGGCTTGCGTTCCAACTGGTTTGCGCCGTGGAGATTTTGAGGGAAACATCCTTTGCGGGAGCAAAAGTTCCGTTTTGCGCAACCAGTAAAGTCGCAAGCAGAGAACAGGCAATGCCCACATGCAGGATTTGTACTTGAGGTCTCACAGCGTTTCCGAGGACCCTTATTACTCCTGGAGGTCCTCAGGCTACACTCCCTCGCTCTGCTCTTCTATCGAAGGTGTTCCGTTACTGCTTCAAATACCGAAGCGCCACGCACCCTGACCTAAAAACCTTCGACTCAACCAGTTTCAATTGCAATCTCTCCGGCAACCTCATCCCTTCTAATAACCGTGCCCCTTCTCCTGCAATGATCGGCTGAACGACAAAACGGTATTCATCAACTAGCCCGAGCTCGATCAGTTGCGAAGGAATACTCACCCCGCCCACCAAAATATGTTTGCCTCGTTCCTGTTTCAATTTACGTATTTCCTCGGCGAGCCCCTTGCCAACAATTCTCGTATTTCCTTCCGCGCGCTTTAGCGATTGCGAGAAAACAAGTCTCGGGATGGCGTCAAAGGCTCGGGCAAACTCATTTTCTGATTTCCCCATCGACTGGTTTCTTGCCACCTCCGGCCAAAAGGGAACCATCAGATCATAAGTTTTCCGCCCAAACACCTGCAGGTCAACCTCTCCCAGCAGTTCCGTAAAATAGTTATGGATTTCTGCATCGGCAATCATTTTGGTGTGGTCGCAGCACCCATCCACGGTAATGTTGATTGCGTAGATTACTTTTCTCATTGACTTGCTCGCGGTTCGCAGCCCGGCCACTCAGATCGCTTAGCGTTAGGAAAAGTTCGGAGCTGCTGGCGGCTTCTCGGGGTAAAGGCGTTCAAATTCAGGGTCGCCGTGCAGTGGTGCAAGATCTGGATCGCGGCGCGCCCACACGGAATCTTTAGACCCTGCTTCCCATGCTTTCCGCAACGCATCCAACGCTTCCGCTTTTCGATTCAACCCGCAATACACGCACGCGGCATTATAAAGGATCGACGCTTCGTTGGCCCGCAAGGTCACTGCCATGTTCAGTTCCCGCATCGCATCTTCTTCTTGCCCCAGTCTGGCGTAGTTGGCCCCCAACAAAATACGCGCCCGTGCATCTTCCGGCACGCGCTTCAAGTGCGATTCCAGCGCAGCAGCGCATCTCCGGGTCATTTTCGCTTTCGCTTCTTGTCTTCCCAAATCGCCCAGTGCATTCAAGATCGGCACGTATACGTTATAGTCTTCGCCGCTCGCCTCGATCGTCGATTCCGCAATGTCCACAACTTCCTGAGGTCGGCCTGCAGCAAACAGCGCGCGGCAAAGCAAATAATACGCACCGTCGCAGTCCCGCTTCCGTTCAATCGCCTTCTTCACCATGCGCACGGCCTCGTCGTACAGCCCCGCGGCATACAGCACCCAAGCCTGGCTCACGTGCGTTTCCGGAAGGTCCCACCGCAGCGCCACCGCTTTCCCCGAAGCTTCCCGCGCCCGTTCTACCCAAACCTGGTCCCGGCTGAAGAACGAGTAGTACATCGCGCACGCGTTGGCACACGCCGCATACGCCAGCGCAAAACTCGGATCGAGTCCCACTGCGTTTTCGAACATTTGCAACGCAAACTCGACGTCTTGCCGCGTCAACCGCCTCGCATATCGCCTTCCCCTTAGGTACAAATCGTACGCTTGCGTATTTTCCGTCGGCTTGTCTGCCAGCGCTTCCAGCTCTTGCGGAGAAAGCGCCACTCGCAGGGCCTCCGCGATTTTGCGCGCCATTTCGTCTTGCACTTCAAATACATCTCGCATCTCGCGGTCGAATCGTTCCGACCACATCTGAAAATCCGTATGCGTATCGATCAACTGCGCGCTGATCCGCAGTCGTGCCCCTGCTCGCCGCACCGTTCCTGTCAGCACGTACGCGGCACCCAGTTGCTGCCCAATTTGTGTCGGGGTCACTGGCTTGTCTCGAAACGCCAGCACCGTCGGCCGCGAAAACGTGTTCAGTGCCTTGATTTTCGATAGTTCCGTGATCACGTCTTCTGTGATTCCGTCGCGAAGGTACTCATCTTCCTTCACGCCACTCTGGTTTTCGAAATACAAAACCGCGATCGATTTTTTGCCCGCCGCCGCCGTAACCGGTGGCGCTGCTGCCACTGGCACGGACACTTCCGATTTTCCCGCGGACGGCCGCCGGTTCGAATCCAGGTCCCGCTTCAGCCGTTTCAAGTCGGCTCGAAATTCACCGGCAGTCTGGTACCGCAAATCGCGGTCCTTCTCCAGAGCCTTCCCAAGGATGTTTTCCAGCGCCGCTGGCAACTTCGGGTTCAACTTCGTTGCCGGTGTCGGTTCCGCATGCAGAATCCCGTCGAAAATCAATGCCACCGACGAGCCGGAGAAGGGAACCAGGCCCACCGACATTTCATACAGCACCACTCCCAGCGAAAATATATCCGACCGTCCGTCCAGCTCTTCTCCCCGCGCTTGCTCCGGTGACATATACGCGACCGTTCCCACCGAACTCCCCGGACTCGTAATCATCGCGCCGCTCGCCACGTGCGTCTGCGTCCGCAGTCCTCCCTCGGTCACCGCTTCCATGGCCAGCTGTTGGCTTGCCAGCTTGGCCAGTCCAAAATCCAGTATCTTTGCCGATCCTCTCTCGACCAAAAAAATGTTTGCTGGTTTGATGTCTCGGTGCACGATGCCCTTGGCATGCGCCGCATCGAGTCCCTCCGCGATCTGTATCCCTACATCCAGGATTTCGGTGATCGCCATCGGCCTCCCCGAAATGCGGTGCTTTAGCGTCTGCCCTTCCAGCAGTTCCATGGCGATGAACGGACGCCCTTCATATTCGCCGATATCATAAATCGTGCAGATGTTCGGATGGTTCAGCGCGGATGCGGAGCGCGCTTCGCGCCGGAATCGTTCCACCGCTTGCGAGTCTTCGCCAATTTCGTCAGGTAGGAATTTCAATGCGACGCTTCGGCCGAGGCGCTGGTCACGGGCCTTGTAAACCACGCCCATTCCTCCACCGCCCAGTTTCTCAACGACGCTATAGTGCGAGATTGTTTTGCCAGCTATGCTCGAAACGTCCGCCATTGCGCGAGGAGTTTACCTTAGACCCCCTACGCAAGCAACTCATCTCCCCCCCAACTCTCCCGTTTCGTTCCTGTGCTACAAAAACCTCTGTCATCCCGAGCGAAGTCTTGGCAGCGAGGACTCTCTCTTCGCTCTCCGCGTCTTGCCTCAATCCCTCAGCTCCCTCTGCGTATCCTCAGCGAACTCCGCGCCACTTTTGTATTTCTCCTGCCCCGCACCGGCCCCGTTTGCCCCTGGGTAGTCCCCTTTCTCCTTGCCCCCTGTACTGGTTCCTACAGCGACTCCTGTATTGCAGACAACAGAGTCCTCGCTATGCTTTTTCGGCGTGGCACTGCCTCAACTATCTCTATATGATTAGCCCGCCACTCGTTGCTGTTTTCCGTTCCGTCAAGGAGAAGCCATGAAGAAAATTTGCTTGACCCTTGCATTGAGTTCGCTGCTAGCCACCCCGGGTTTCGCTGACAACAAGGAACAAGAGCGCGTTGAGAATGCCGGTAAAGTTATGCAGGAAATTTTGAACGCGCCCGACAGCATTCCTCAGAGCGTTTTGGACAAAGCCGACTGCGTTGTCGTTCTTCCTTCCGTCTTGAAATTTGCCATCGGCATCGGCGGCAGCTATGGCCGTGGTGTGATGACTTGTCGCAGTGGCAAGGATTTCAAAGGCAAATGGGGTGCTCCCACGATGATGGCCCTCGAAGGTGGCAGCGCCGGCCTGCAATTGGGTGGACAGGCCACCGATTTCGTCCTTCTTCTCATGAACGATCGCGCCGCTAACGCGATTCTCACCAGCAAAGTCAAACTCGGTGGCGATGCCTCCGCTGCCGCTGGGCCCGTGGGACGCACTGCTTCCGCCGAGACCGACGTGACTCTCCGGTCTGACATTCTCTCGTATTCGCGTGCGCGTGGCCTCTTCGCTGGTATCTCTCTCACAGGTTCCACGCTTCGCCCGGATAACGACGCCAACAAGGACGTCTACGGCAAAAAAATCGCCGCCAAAGAGATCGTCTTTGACGGAGCGGTGCAGCCTCCGCCTAGCGCCGCCACCTTGCTCAGTACCCTCGACAAGGCCTCCCCAGTCAACAAATCAAAGTAACCCAACTCGTGGCACCGGCACTCCTGCCTGTGCTCTTCGCCTTCCGCCTTTGTCCTGGTAGGGGTCCAGCATGCTGGACCCCATGTCCGCACCATTTTCTGGTTTCGTCATCCCGAACGGAGTCCGCGAAGTGAGGGTTCTCTCTTCGATTCCCGCGTCTTGCCGCGCACTCTCTGCGCCCTCTGAACTCCGTGCAGTTTCTTCGCCCCATGTCCGCACCATCATTGCGTCTTGCTTTCGCAATTGTCATCCTGAGGAGCGCCGTTCGCGACGAAGGACCTCAACCCTCGCGTCTTGCCTCGCTCTCCCCGCCCCTCTACGTATTCCGCGCCTCTGCGTTAGCATTTCCTTCGCTAGTCTCACCAATCCTCGCTCGGCCTTTGTTCGGGTTGACTTCACCGTACGCGAATTCCATAATCGCCCGGCCCTTCGTCACGCTCTAACAGCCTCCGATCTGATCAAGGAGAACCAAGCCATGTCAGAAGATAACAAATCCATCATTCGCCGGTTCATCGAAGAAGTCTGGAACCAGGGAGACTTGTCCGTCGCAGACCAACTCCTCTCCGCCAACTACTCTCATCACGACAACGCCACTCCCGATTTTGGCTCCGGCCCTGAAAACGAAAAAAAACGCGTCAATCTCTACCGCACCGCCTTTCCCGACCTGCGCTTCACCATCGACGACATGATCGCTGAAGGCGAGATGGTCACGACCCGCTGGACCTGTCATGCCACTCATCGTGGACCGCTCAGTGCTATCGCCCCGACCGGAAAGGCCGTGACCATCTCAGGAATCACCATCAACCGTGTGGCGCAAGGAAAGATTGTCGAGGGTTGGGTGAATTGGGACGCCCTGGGAATGCTTCAACAACTCGATGTCGTTCCAACGATGTTCAAAGCAAAAGGGGCCACTACCTGACATCGCGCGCTTGGCCGCACGATTCAGCCCAAAAAGAAAGCCTGTCATCCCGAGCGTAGCGAGGTACGGTTTTGCATTGCGCGGTTTTCGCGCAATGAATCCCTCTTCGCTCTCCGCGTCTTGCCTCGCTCTCTCCGCGATCCTCCGCGTCCAGTGTCTCCCTCAGCGCCGTCAAGCGCGAAACATGTTAGCCCAGCCCGTAAGGGCTTGGTAACCGAACTCCCATCGCAGGAGCGCCGTAGGCGCGCCACTTCATCTGCGCTTTTGCGTTAGCTTTTTCCCACGCCTACTTGCTCTCCGGAACCGCGGCCGACGTCGTCGTGGCGGTCTTCCCGTATTTGTTCAGGTTCGCGACCAATTTCTCCGCTGACGCGGGTGCCGGCGGGGTCACCGCGTTTTCCAGCACGATGCTTCGCGCCGTCAACTTTTTCCCATACAGCTTTTCATTTGCCCGATTGTCGGGACGCAACGTCGAGCCTTCCAGCGAAACCCCAGCGAACAGTCCGCGCGACCTGGAATAACTCAGAATCGTGGTCCTCATATAGATGTCCAGGTTCGCTTGCGAATCCCTTCCTATCGGTCCCGCCGACGCTGCCGCGTCCCCGCCTATCTTGAACTTGCCTGATAGAATTGCTCGCGCTCCTCGCTCGTTCATCACCAACAGCACAAAGTCCGTCGCCTGGCCTCCCAGCTGCAGCCCGAAGCTCACCCCTTCCAGTGCCATCATCGTTGGGTACGTCCATGGACCGTCAAAGTCTTCGCCACTGCGGCAACTCATCGCACCTCGACCGTAACTCCCTCCAAAACCAGCGGCTCCCTTGATCACCGACGGGATGACAATGACACACTCCGCCTTCGTCAGGACTTTCTGCGGTATCCGTGATTGCATACCCATAGCCTCTTTCACCACCAACGCCGAGTTGTAGAGACGATCCTCCTCTTTGGCATTCGATTGCGCATCCATCCTCATCCCCGTTGCCAGCAGCGCACATCCCAAAAAGACAAATACCCTCAGATTCAGTTTCATCTCGCCCTCCTTGCCGCGCGATTGTCTCAAGAAAACGTGATTGGGAACAGGCCAATGCCTGGTGCGGATAACCGAGACTACTTCACCGCCATTCCGGCGCTACTGTCAAAATGTCCAGTCC
>Ga0335076_10006406_pt1 | contig 11874 bp, 9 predicted proteins | sample Lox_Sample_25_FD_206717 | JGI IMG/M metagenome (GOLD analysis project Ga0335076, IMG submission 206717) | Soil microbial communities from Loxahatchee National Wildlife Refuge, Florida, United States - Lox_Sample_2.5 | ecosystem: Environmental > Terrestrial > Soil > Wetlands | place: USA: Florida... | reverse complement strand
CGATTCAACGGCCAATCGGCCCCCGGATTGACCCCAAACAGGGCCGAGGGCCGATTCGTTGGAAGAGCGTGGCCGCGGCCGGCCGCTGACTCGACCCCGGACGAGGCCGTCACAAGTGGCTACGGGCAGGGACCCGGTTCGCCGGGGACGATGACCCGGACCTCGATCGACGTCGTTGCCCCGGTCGAGTCGGTGAAGCGGGTCAGAGCGTTCGAGTCCTGGACCACCGGCAGCAGGGTCGCCAGATCAGGACCGCTGACGACACCGCACCGAGACGAGCCCATCGCCGTCCCGAAGGTGGCGAACGTGCTCGACAGCGGCCAGGGCTTGATCTGGGGCGTCATTCCGGCCGGGGCGTCCGTCGGGGCGGTGAGCATCACCGCGACGCTGGTCGGCGTATACGGCGTGCTCGATCCGAGATCCGCCGCGAGCCATTCGTCGATGGTCGAGAGCTTCGTCCAGAAGGCCTCGAAGGCGTCGGCCGTGCCCGGCTTGACGGTCGCGGGAGCGGTGGCGCCGGGCAGCAGGCCGGTCAGATCGTGGGTCGTGCCGTCGACGACGATCGTCACGTGGGCGGTGACCCCTCCGGGCATCAGTCCCTGGCTGAAGTCTGTGGTCGCGCCGAGCAGGCCGTCCGCCTGAGCCTCCGCCACGATGGCGTCGATGCCGGCCGAGCTGATCGGGCGTTCGGACAGCCCGACGTAGATGGGCCCGGGGAAGATCATCGGGATGGCGACCAGGCCGTCTATGTACTCGCCGTCGGAGATCGTGGCCAGCGGGAGCGAGCCGAAGGTGTAATCGGGCGCGAGCGCCTGCGATTGCCAGGTCCGCAGGTAGAACCCGGTCGTCGCGGGCACGGGCGTAGCCGCGCCGGCCTGGCCCGGCCCGGTAGTCGGAGCACCGGTCGCCGGCGCGGTCGTCCCCGGCGAGACGCAACCCGCGACGAGCAAGGCTGCCAGCAGCGGCGCCGACCTGACGAGAGCGAAGCTCAGGAATCTCATCTTCGTGGATCCAGCCATCGGAACTCCCCTACCGTGATTTGAAGCGGCTTGTCTCTGCCCAGACGGCCGGGGCGGACTGGCGGTTCCGCCGGCCCTAGCCTTCGATCACCGCGTCGAGGGCCTCGACCACGTGCGGGAGGTTGGCCGGCGTCAAGCCGGCGACGTTGATGCGGCCGCGGCCGACGACGTAGACGCCGAACTCGTCGCGGAGGCGGGCCACCTGGCCGGCGGAGAGCCCGATCAGGGCGAACATGCCCCGCTGGTGTCGGATGGGCTCCCACTTGCCGGGCACCCCCGCGGCAACCAAGGCTTCGACCAGGGAAGTCCTGTTACCCAGTATCCGGTTGCGCATGACCGCCAGATCTTCTTCCCACTGGGACCTCAGGGCGGCGTCGGTGAGGATCGTCTCGACCACGTCGGCGCCATGGGCCGGCGGATTGGAGTAGTTGGCGCGGATCGCGACCTTGAGATGACTCAGGGCCGAGGCCGCCCGGCCGGCGTCGGCGGCGACGACGGTCAGGGCCCCAACCCGCTCGTTGTACAGGGCGAAGTTCTTCGAGTAGCTGGTGCAGACCAGGAACTCGAGCCCCGGACGCGCCAGGCCGGTGAGCCAGTCGGCGTCCTCGCGGAGCCCAAAACCGAAGCCCTGATAGGCGAAGTCGACGACCGGCACGAGCTCGCGCTCGGCGGCGATCTCGCCGATCGCGGCCCAGGTCTCCGGATCGGGATCGACGCCGCTCGGGTTGTGGCATGAACCGTGCAGCAGCACGACGTCCCCGGGCACGGCCCCGCGCAGGGCGCCGAGCATCTTGCCGACCTCGATCGCCCGACCGGAGTCGTCCAGGTACGGGTACGTCCGCAGCGCGAACCCGGCCAGGGAGAACAGCTGGGGGTGGTTCGGCCAGGTGGGCTCGCTGAGCCAGATCGTCTTCGACGAGCCACTCTGGAGCAGGAAGTCGGCGGCGACGCGCAGGGCGCCGGTGCCGCCGGGAGTCTGGGCCGTGGCCGATCGGCCGCTGGTCACGATCTCATGATCCGGCCCGAAGACCAGGTCGCGGACCACGGCCTTGAAGCCCGGCCGGCCGTCGATCGGCAGATAGCCCTTCGGCCCGGCCTTGGCCAGGAGCCGGCGCTCCGCCTCCAGCACCGACGGGATGACCGGTGTGATGCCCGAATCGTCGACGTAGACCCCGACGGCCAGGTTGACCTTGGTCGGTCGGGGGTCGGCCTTGTAGGCCTCTGTGAGGCCTAGGATCGGGTCGGGCGCTGCCGGGGTCAGTGATCGAGCGGGGAGGGCCACGGGGACGTTCCTCGATGAGTGGTGGGCGGCTGCCGACAAGAAGATACATCCCGAGGACGGTCCACGAGCCGGCCCGTCGCGGCGCTATCCCTGAATGACGGGCGACCCGTCGGCGGTGGCCGTGGCCCGGGCGTCCAGGACCTCGCGGACGCAGGCCGCCAGCTTGGCCAGCGAATAGGGCTTCTCCAGCAGCGGCGCCCCCGGGCCGGCGACGTGGGCGTCGACGTGCTCGGCGCTGTAGCCCGAGGCATACAGGATCGCCGTCGAGGGATGGTGGCGGTGGATCACCTCGGCCAGCTCGGGGCCCGACATGCCCGGAATGACCACGTCCGTGAGGAGCAGGTCGAAGGGCTCGGGTCTTGAGGCGGCCAGGGCCACGGCCTCGGATCCGTTCATGGCCGGGGTCACGTCGTAGCCCAGCCGCCGCAGGCAGGCCAGACCGAACGAGGCCACTCCCTTGTCGTCCTCCACGAACAGGATCGATTCGCTGCCGCCGACCGGCTCGGCGTGGACGCGCGCCTCGGCCACGACTCCGGCCGCTCGCGGGAAGTGGAGCTCGAAGGTGGCGCCCCGTCCCGGCGGCGAGCTGACTACCACGTGGCCCCGCGATTGGGCCGTGAACCCGTGGACCATGGCCAGGCCGAGGCCCGTGCCCTTGCCCGCGGCCTTGGTCGTGAAGAAGGGCTCGAAGACGCGCTCGATCGCGGCCGGAGGGATCCCCGCACCGGTGTCCGAGACCGACAGGGCCACATGGGCCTCGGTCTCGGCCGTGCCGTCGTTCGGGCACTCCGGGTAGGTCCGGACCGCCATCGTCAGCTCGCCGCCCTTTGGCATCGCGTCGCGGGCGTTGGCCACGAGATTCAGGATCGCCTGCTCCAGGCTGGGCGGGTCCACCTCGACCAGCGCCGGCTCGGCCCCGGTATCTAGATGAATCGATATGGTTTCGCCCAGGAGGCTCCGCACGAGCGGCTGCACCCCGCTCAGAAACTCGCGGAGGTCGATCAGCTGCGGCTGGAGCGGGACGCGCCGGGAGAAGGCCAGCAGCTGGCGGGTCAGGGTCGCGGCGTGGTCGGCGGCGGTCAGGATCGTTCGGGCATCGTCGCGCGCGTCGGGGCTATCGCCCGAGGCTATGAGAGAGGCGAAGCCGGCGATCGCGGTAAGGCTGTTGTTGAAGTCATGGGCTATGCCGCCGGCGAGCTGGCCGACCGCCTCCAGACGCTGAGCCTCGACCAGCCGGAGGGCCATCGTCTCGCGCTCGGTCATGTCCAGGAACTGGGCCACGACGCCGATCGGGCGACCGTCCGGATCGCGCTCGATGCCGTCGTGGATCTCGACCGTGACCTCGCTGCCGTCTCGGCGCAGGAAGCGCGCCGTTCGCGGTCCGTCAAGGTGGCCGGCCATCGCCCGCTTCACTCGTTGGCGCGCGCCGGACCTCGACTCCTCGGGCACAAGGAAGTCGATCTTGGTTCCGATCACCTCGTCCGCACGCCAGCCCAGGGTCCGCTCCGCAGCCGGGTTCCAGGCGTACAAGAAACCATCGCCATCGAAGGCAACCGTGGGCAGCGGTGAGCTGTCGACCAGGGCGCGGAGCCGCTCGGCCGCCCGCTGGTGTCCGGCCTCGGCAAGCCGGGCCACCTCGACCGCCTCGTCCCGCGCGGCGACGGCCGCCTGCCAGTGATCCGCCGCCCAGCCGAGGATCGAGTAGCCGACCGCCGTGCCGACGGCGAGCATAGCCACGGCGAACGGGATGGCCGTGACGTGCGGAACAGCCGCCAGCCCAGGGCTCGAACGGGCCAGCCAGGCGCCAATCACGCCCGATGCCCAGGCGGCCGCCAGACCGGCGCGCAGCGCCCAGCCGTCGTAGGCCGCGATGAGGATCACGGCTCCCAGGAAGGGCACGATGACGGCGATGTCCAACCCGACCGGCAGCAGCGCACCGCACAGAATCGCGGTCAGATCGAGCATGAGCATCAAGGGCGCGAGGGCGATCCTGCCGGGACCGCCGACACTCAGCACGACGAGCGCGGCGACGGCCGTGAGCCCCACCAGCAGCGTCAGGACCAGCGCCGGATATAGCGAAGGCTGACCCATGAAGAGCAACTGGCCGAGGAGGACCGGCGGCAGCGCCGCACCGACGATCAAAGCCAGGACGCGAGCGGCCTGCCGCGTCGCTTCATCCGGAACGGCGCCGTTCCGGCTCAAGCTAACCACCCACGAGGCATGGACGGGAGATCCTGCCAGGCCCGCCCCGCTCGACCACGGCCTACCCCGCTTCAAGTCTCGACGGAAACCTGCGAACCAGCATGATCGTGTGTCGGAGCCGTGTCCAGCCCCGGTCCCACCTGAGGACCTCGTCTCGAATCGGCGAGATTCAGGATTCCGTCAGCCGCGGATGAGACAAGTATGGCCGAGCACATCCTCCCGCTCCCTGACGCCCTCCCGACCCGCATCGGGAGGGCGTCGAATATCCGGGGCGTCTCGGCGGGGTCATTCCACGGGCAGGTCGACGATCTCGTAGCCAAGCCGGGCGCGCAGCCGGCCGAGGGCCATGAGGACCGGGGGCCCGAAGGCCAGGACCGCCAGGGCGTCGCCGGCGGCTCGGAATGAATCCCAGCCGAGAGACGTCAGGGCGTAGAAGCGGCCGAACTGGGCGATGGTCTCCGCGGGACCGAGTCCGGGTATCCAGCCTACGTTCGCCACTCCTCGGTAGAAGGCCACCCAGCCGTAGAGGTCGGTGAGCGCTCCGTAGGCGAACCCGGTTGCGACAGCCACGATCGCCAGCACGACGAGGTCCAGCCGGGCGGGACGCCACGTTCGGCGAGCCGGGCGGGCGCGTCGAACGAGCGACCCGGCCAGGCCGGCGACGAGGCCGACCCAGCCGACGGCGAACGTCTCGTAGGGCAGCCACGGCCCGACGCCCCCCGTCACGACGGCCGAGACGAGGAGCGAGAACGAGCCGACGAGGAACCCGTACGACGGCCCGAACTCGTAGCCGGCGGCCAGCACCAGGAAGAAGATGGGGCTGAAGCCGGCCAGGCCGTTGACCATCGCCAGACGCAGCGCGGCGTCGATCGCGGCCAGGGCGGCGAGCAAGGCCAATCGGCCCGAATCCAGGCGCCTGGCCCCGGCCTCCATTACGGCCAGTGCCGCCACCGCGGCCAGGGTCACGGCCAGGGCCGGCGTCTCGGGGCTGAGCCCGAAGCCGAAGAACGGCCAGAGGAAGAGCAGCAGACCGGCGATCGAGACGAGGGCGATCATGGGTCCTCTCCGGCGGCGGATAGCGCAAGTGGGCCGGCGGCGGTTGAGCTGGCGGGCGGGGCCGCCGGCGGACCCGGCCGCTCCTGGCGCGCCGTTCCGGGGCCGGTTGCTCGGACCGCGACCGCCCCACCCCCGCCGACAGCGATCGTGGTGTCGGCGATCTCGGCTACCAGGTCCGCGTCGTGCGTGGCGACGACCACGGCCGAGCCACGTTCCGCGAGCGACGCCACGGCCGCGGCAAGCGCTCGTCGCGCCGCGGCGTCCATTCCCCGGGTCGGTTCGTCGAGCAGCACCAGGCTCGGACGTCCGGCCAGGGTCGCGGCCAGGGCGGCGCGCTGCCGCTCCCCCGAGCTGAGGTCGCGCGGGTATCGGTCGGCCAGCTCGTCGAGCCCGAAAGCGGCCAGCGCCTCCGCCGTCAGGGCGGCGACCTCGGCCGCGGAGCCGGTCCCCGTGCGGCGCAGCGTCAGCTCCACCTCGGCCCGGACGGTTGGCTGATACAGCAGCGTCGCCGGGTTCTGGGGCAGGTAGGCGGTCCGGCCGGACGGCCGGCGGACCGATCCGGACAGGGCGGGCGTCAACCCCGCCAGCGTTCGCAGGAGCGTCGTCTTGCCCGAACCGTTGGCGCCCGTCAGGGCCACGACTTCTCCTGGAGCGGCGGCCAGCGAGACGCCCTCGAGGACCGCCGTACCGCTGGGGCCGGACGGTCCCGCCGCCACGTCCCGCATCTCCCAGGCCGGTTCGGCCGGCCCGAACGGACGCGGCCGGTGGGCCGCGACCGCGCCGGCCAGAGCCCCGGCCGTCGTCTCGCCGACCCGGCCCTCGTCGACGGCGATCAGCCGGTCGGCGGCCGGCAGCAGCGTCTCGAAACGGTGCTCGGCCACCACCACCGCCCGCCCGGCGGAAGCCAGACGGTGGCAAGCCGCCAGGACGGCGCGCGCGCCCTCCGGGTCCAGCTGCGAGGTCGGCTCGTCCAGCGCCACGATCGACGGGCCCACGGCGAGGACGGCGGCCAGCTGGACGCGCTGCCGCTCCCCGCCGGAGAGGGTCGCCAGCCGCCGGCCCCGAAGGTGCTCGATCGAGAGCTCGGCGAGGACCCGATCGACCCGTCCGTGCATCTCGGTCCGGGCCATGGCCCGGTTCTCAAGGCCGAAGGCGATCTCGCGCTCGACCGTGCCGTAGACCGACTGGGTCTCGACGTCCTGGAAGACGAGCCCGACCGAAGCAGCCAGCCGCGGGATGGGGGTTCGCAGCGGATCGAGCCCGGCCACCCATGCCGAGCCCGACACTCGACCGCCATGGAACTGGGGGACCAGGCCGTCGAGCAGCCGGAGCAGGGTCGACTTGCCGCCGCCGGAACGGCCGACCACGAGCGACAGGCCGGCTCCGAGCTCGAGGTCGACCTCGCGCATGGCGGGCCGCTCAGCCGCCGGATACCAGTAGCTGAGGCCTTCGATTCGGGCCAGGGCGCCTGCCATCTCAGGGCCTCGACCGCGGACGCCGCATCAGCGCCGGCAGTGCGAGCATCAGGCAGCCGGCGACCAGGCTGGGCTCAATCGGGGGCAGGTCGATCGTCGGATACGGGAACCAGTCGATCGCCACGCCGGCGAATCGGAGACCGACGAAGAGCGCGGCGGAGCCGACCGACGCCAGGACCACCGCGAGGTCGCGCGCCGACCATCGCGCGGCCGAGTAGCTCGTTCGCCGGCCGGCGCCGAAGCCGCGGGCCTCCATCGCTTCCGCAAGCAGGACCGAATCCTCGATCGCCGTCAGCACCACCGGAACCAGGACCTCGTTCCAGGACCGCAGCCCGCGCGGCCGCCAGCCGCGCATCAGCTGGGCGTCGCGGACTGCCGCGAAGGTCCGCCCGAACCCCGAGACCAGGTTGAGAGACGTAGCCACCGCGATGCCGGTCCGCTCCAGCGGGTCGGGCATGGCGTCAACGACGTCGTGGGGCTCGAGAACGAACGACAGCGGCGCGACGGCCAGCAACGCCGCGGCCAGACCGAGGCCGAGGTCGGCGCCGAACGCGAGCGTCTCCAGGGTGAGGTTGCCGCCCACGAGCGGCCAGCTCGACGGCAGGCTGATGACCACGTCCGCGCCGGTGTGAGCGGCGAGGGCGTTGACCAGGGCCGCGAACGCCGACGCCGCCACGACCGTGATGACCAGCGGCCTGATTCGACGGCCGGCGGGCAGCCAGGTCAGCAGGACGTCGACGGCGGCCAGGACCACGAGGCCGCGGTACACGGGGTTGGTGGTCGAAAGGGCCACGACGACCGCGGCCAGAGACCAGACGAGCCAGGCCCTCGGTGCGATCACGGGGCCCGACGCCGCAGGGTTGCGGCTCTCAACCCCGCCAGACCCGCCAGCACGAGTCCCGCCACGACTGCCGCGAGAATGCCTGGGTCGACGCCGCCCGCGAGCCTTGCGCTGGCGCCCGCGGCGGACGTCGTGGCGGTCGTCGTGGCGGCCGTGGCCGGGGTCTTCGGGGCGGCGGGCGGAGCCGAGCCGCCGCACACGCCCGTGGCAGACGGCGGCGGCACGGGATCGCCCGAGTCAGACACGTAGCGGAAGCCCTCGGCGTCGCCGTCGGCGAGGGACAGCGTCGAGATCCCGACCGGCGAGAGCACCCAGAGGCCGCCGCCGGTGGCTTCGAACACGGCCCAGTAGCCGTCGGCGCCGGGGCACGTGGCGTAGCGCGCCGGCTCCGAATCGAGGGCGCAGACGGCCCGGCCGTAGCTGCCGAACGTCTCGCCTGACCAGCTCAGGCCCGACTGGTCGAGAAGCTGCTCGCCGGTTATCGAGGTCGACCCGAAGGCCACGCAGCGAGTCACCACCGACCCGTCGCCGTGTTCAACGACGAGCGCGGCGTGGTTCGGGCCGGCGCCGGCACAGGTCGCGACGAGCGGCGATCCCGGACCCAGCGCGACGTAGACCACCGCCAGCGTCGCCGCGGCCACCGCCAGAACCGAGGCCAGGCCGGCGGCCGCGACGCCACGGCCGCGGCCGAGAGAGCCCATCAGCGTCGCCGGGCCCGGGCCCGGTAATACCAGATGCCGCCACCGATCAAGACCACGATGGCGAGCGCGCCGATCGCCAGGGCGACGATCCTGAACCTGCCCAGGCGGCGGCTCGAGTCGGACGTGTCCGTGCCGCCGGCCGCGGAGCTTGGAGCGGCGCTCGACCCCGCGCTCGGGCTTGCGGCAGTCGATCCGGCGCTCGGCTGCGCGGTCGGGCTCGCCGCCGGGACATAGTTCGGGCAGCCGGTCGGGGGCACGGTCAGGCCGGCCCCGGGATGCGTCGGGGCGCCGTAGGGCAGCCCGACCAGAGCGGCCGGGACCTGGCTGGTCGTGAACGCCGATTCACCCGAGCCCGGGTAGACGAAGCCGCCGTCCATGGCCTGGCCGGCCCGCAAGCTCGTCATGACGGTGGCCGAGCCCTTCGACCACGCCGCGGCCGTGGGGCTCTGACCCGTGACCACAAGGGCTTCGAGCACCAGAGCGTCCGAGTCAGGGTCGCTCGCCGGCGGGCCGTAGGCGGTCGTGTTCTGGTAGGGGAACCCGCCGTCTGCGAGCTGCTGGGTCGCCAGGTAGGCGATCGCCGCGGCGTCGGCCGAGTGGACACCGGCGGAGTCGAGGGCCATCAACGCGACCGCGGTGGAGTTGGTGTCGCCCCCGCCCGCCGCCACGGGCGCCTTGCCGTAGCTCCAGCTGCCGTCGGGATCCTGGAGGGCGGTCAGGGCGCCGGTCGCGGCCGCGGGCACGCTCACGCCCGCGGCGACGCCGGCCAGGATCGCGAACGCGTCGCTGAACGTCGCGCCGTCGCCGTACGCACCCGTATCGGCGTGATAGAGCGCCGCGAGTCGACTGACCAGGTCCCGGCCGGAGAAGGCGGTCGGGTCCAGCCCCGCGGCGACCACCGCCAGGATGGTCTTGCCCGTCTGGGCGGCGTCGGTCGTGGCGGCGTCCGAGGCCGTCGCGAGGAACGCCAGCGCGCCGGTGCCGCCGGCCGTGCAGCCCGTCAGCGTCGCCGGGTCGTACCCGGCGTCGGCGGCGCCGATGACGTAGTCGGCCGTCTCGCCGAGCGACTTGTCGATCGAGCCGTCGGTCGACTGGGCGGAAAGCAGGTAGGAGAGCGCGGCCGTGGCCCGCTGCGAGTCGGTGGCCGTCGCCGGATAGGTCGGGCCCGGAGTCGGGACCGGTGTCGGGCTCGGGGATGGCGCCGCCGCGGCGGCGGAAATGGGAAACGCCTGGATGGTCGCCAGTATCGCGCTGGCAACGAGCAGTTTTCGCATCGTTCCTCCGGCGGCATTGCCCGCCCGCCGGAGGGGACCTCGCCGCCGGAGGCCTCCCATCCGATCCGCGCGGGTGGGTGACTGCGCCGCTCGGTCAGGTCTCCTGGCTCGCGGATCTTCGCCTGCCGGCCGCCTTCCGAGGCATTAGCCCCGTGGCAATTGGCCAGCCGCTCCTCGCTTACAGTTGCGCGACAGCGCCGGTTTCGCACCGGCTTCCCTGAGCCGAACGGCCCTATTCGATTGCATGCGGAGGTTAGCGCTTCGAGCCCCCCGGCGTCGAGCGGGTCGGACTCTTCGCGGCATCTAGGGCGACGGGCGTGAACTGGCCCGAGTTCGACTTTGCAAAGCCTCTTGACAAAGCGTTTATTCTGCCTTTGTTCACAGGCTGGACAAAGTCCCTCGCCCGTCCGGTCCGAGACCCGGACGCCCGTTCGTCACCGACGAGACCCAGCCGCCCGAGACCGGAAGCTCAGCCCGGGGGAGTAGATGGAACGCCCGATCAAGGCCACGATGCGCGAGACCCGCGAGCACAACGAGCGTCTCGTCCTGGCCACGATCTACGACGCCGGACGCATCAGCCGGGCCGACGTCGCGCGCCTGACCGGCCTGACCAGGACCACCGTTTCGGACGTCATGGATGGTCTTCTGCAGTCGGGCCTTTGCCGCGAGGTCGGGCGCGGGCCGTCGACGGGCGGCAAGGCGCCGATCCTCATCGAGGTGCCCGAGACCGCCCGGCTGCTGGTCGGAGTCGACCTGGGCGACCGCCTTTTCACCGCCGCGACAGTCGACCTTCGGGGCGAGATCATCGATCGGGTCGACGTTCCGTCCGAGGACGAGGACGGCCAGGCCGCGCTCGACCTGGCTCTCGGCTTGATCGATCAGGTTCTGCACGGTCCCGCGGCCGGCCCGATCCTGGGCATCGGCATCGGAGCGCCGGGCCTTGTCGACACCCGAACTGGAACGGTTATCCAGGCCGTCAAGCGCGACTGGCGCCAGCTGCCCCTTGGAGCCATCGTCGCCCAGCGTTTCGGGCTGCCCGTTCACGTCGCCAACGACAGCCAGGCCGCCGGTCTCGCGGAGCACGTCTTCGGCGCCGTCCGCGGCCCGAACCTGATCACCGTCAAGGTCGGCCAGGGCATCGGCGCCGGGCTGGTCCTCAACGGCGAGCTGTTCGAGGGCGACGGCTGGGGCGCCGGCGAGATCGGCCACACCGTCCTGAATCCCGACGGCGAGCTGTGCCGGTGCGGCCGCCGAGGCTGCCTCGAGACCGTCGCCAGCGCCCGCGCTGTCCTGGCCCGAGTCTCGGCGATCTGCGGCCGGCCGATGTCGCTCGACGAGGCCCTCGCCGAGTTCCGGTCCGTGGATTCGCCGGTTCGGGGGGTCGTCCTCGAGGCCGGCAGACAGCTGGGCGCCGCCCTGGCGGGCCTGGTCGGGACGCTCCACGTCCGCCGCATCGTCCTGGCCGGCACGATGGCCGCCTTCGGAGAGCCCTGGCTCGACGCCGTCGCCGGCTCCGTCGGAAATCATGCGCTGGCAGCCCTGGCCGAAGACACCACGTTCGAGCTCGGCAGGATGGACGACATCGTCGTCCTGGGCGCCTCCGCTCTGCTGATGACGCGCGAGCTCGGCTTGAGCTTGCGCCCGCTCCACCCCTCTCAACGGCTGCGATGGTCCGATTTGCCCACGGATGAGACGACTGTCACGCCGCCTGCTGCCGACGGCACGGCCATGGCCGAGGCCGTCGCACGGAAAGGAGGGGTCGCAGGCTGAAGGAAGGAGGAGAACTTTCGAGAGGACTTTGCACGTAGTGCGAGGTTAATCGAGTACCCGAGGAGTAACGCGTTGAGAAGCATCAGGTTCGGTTCAATCGCTCTGGCCGCTCTCATGGTCGCGGCCTGCTCCAGCACCGCCACCCCGTCCCCGACGACGGCCCCGGCGGCCACGCCGGCGCCGTCGGCCGCGGCCGTCACGACCCCGGCTCCCGCCACTTGCGCCAACGGCACTCTGACCGTCTGGATCATGAA
>Ga0335076_10006405_pt1 | contig 11874 bp, 8 predicted proteins | sample Lox_Sample_25_FD_206717 | JGI IMG/M metagenome (GOLD analysis project Ga0335076, IMG submission 206717) | Soil microbial communities from Loxahatchee National Wildlife Refuge, Florida, United States - Lox_Sample_2.5 | ecosystem: Environmental > Terrestrial > Soil > Wetlands | place: USA: Florida... | reverse complement strand
CGGGGCCTGCGGCTCCAGGCGGTCGCCGAGGCCGGCGCGCCGCTGACGGCCTCCGGGAAGGACGTCGGCCGGGTCACGACCGCCGCCGTCTCGCCGCGGGTCGGACCGATCGCCCTCGGCTACGTCCGCCGCACCCACTTCGCGCCGGGCACCGCCGTGGAGGTGAACGGAGCGCCGGCGACCGTCGTGACGGCGTTCGACGACGGAACCGCGTCGTCGTCCGGCGGGTGAGGCCAATGAGGATCTACACGAAGACCGGCGACCTCGGCGAGACGGGCCTGCTCGGCGGCCTGCGCGTCCCGAAGGACCACCCGCGTGTGGCCGCCTACGGGGACGTGGACGAGACGAACGCCGCCCTCGGAGCCGTGCGGGCCCACGCGGAGGAAGAGCTCGCGCGCCTCCTCTTCTCCGTCCAGAAGGACCTCTTCGCGATCGGAGCCCGGCTCGCCGACCCGACGCGGCGGGTGGCGGCGAGGCGCGCCAAGGCCGCGGTCACCGCCGCCCACGTCCGCCGCCTCGAAGGGGCGATCGACGCCCGGCAGAAGCACCTGCCCCCCCTGCGGTCCTTCGTCCTCCCCGGCGGCGCGCCGGTCGCCGCCCTCCTCCACCAGGCGCGGACCGTCTGCCGCCGGGCGGAGCGCACGGTCGTGGCCCTCGCCCGGGAGGCCGACGTGGACCCGCGGATCCTCGTCTACCTGAACCGGCTCTCCGACCTCCTGTTCGTCCTCGCCCGGGCCGAGAACCACCGCGCCGGTCTCGCCGAGGACCCCTGGTAGCGCGTCACCGGCCGCGGAGCCTCCGGTCGAGGAACGAGGCCGCCCTCTCGAACGCCTCGACCCAGCGCGAGTGGAGGAGGAAGTCGTGGATCTCGTCCGGGAAGACGAGCTCCTCGACCTCGACCCCCTGCTTCCGCAGGGCGGCCGCGAGATCCACCGTCTCGCTGAACGGCACGTTGCGGTCGTCGTCGCCGTGGACGAGCAGGACCGGCGACCGCCACGTGCCGACCGACGCCATGGGCGAGGACTCGAAGGCGAGCCGGGCCCGGTCCTTCTGCGCCTCCGGGTCGTAGGAGGGGGCGAAGTTGTGGATGACGACGTTCCAGTCGTGGACGCCGTGGAGGTCGACGCCGGCGGCGAAGAGGTGCGATGCCCGGGCGAGGCCGAGCGCGGTGAGGTAGCCGCCGTAGGAGCCGCCCCAGAGACCGACCCGGGCCGGGTCGACGTCGGCGCGGCTCCGCAAGTAGAGAGCGGCGCCGAGCACGTCCTGGAACTCGCTCGCCCCACCCGCGCCGTAGCCGATCGCCTCGCGGAACTCCATGCCGTAGCCGATCCCGCTGCGGTAGTTGACGGAGAGCACGGCGTAGCCGCGGCCCGCGAGGTACTGGTTGAAGGCGTAGGTCCAGTGGTAGTACTGCATGGAGTGCCAGCCGAGGAGCATCTGGCGCCGGGAGCCGCCGTGGAAGAAGACGACGGCCGGCCGCCTCTCGCCGTCCCTCGCGACCTTGGGCAGGAAGAGCTGGCCGTGGATCTCGGTGCCGTCGGTGGCCGGGAAGACGACGGCGCGGGGTGAGACGAGGTCCGTCTCCGGGAACCCCGCGGGCATCCCCGACGGGTCGAGGTCGCGCAGCCGTCCCTCCGGCTCCACGAGCGCCGCCCGTGCGGACCGCTGCGAGTCCGACCGCAGGACGACGGTCCGTCCGCCGGCGACGCCGACGGGCGACCACTCGATCCCCTCGCCGCGCGTCACGGCCTCCGGGCGCCCCCCCGCGGCCGCCACCTGCCAGACGTGGCGGCGATCCACGTCGCCCTGGTTCGAGGAGAGGAGCACGCGGGAGCGGTCCACGGAGAGCGCGGCGTGCTCGACCTCGAACGCGCCGGGCGTGAGGAGCGTCGCCTCGCCGCCGGAGAGCGCGACGGAGTAGAGGTGCGTCCAGCCGTCCGCCTCCCAGGGGAAGACCAGCCGATCGCCGGCCGTCCAGAGGATCGCCTCCGGCGAGGCCGTCTCCCGGAAGACGCTGCCCCTTCCCGGCCGAGCCCGGAAGGCGACCCGGCCCTGGCCTGTCGCCGCGTCGGCCACGCGGATCTCCCACGGCTGACCTTCGCGTTCGGGCAGGAACGGGACGGCCTTCGGGTGGGCGGGGAGGCGGAGGAAGGCGACCGCGCGCCCGTCCGGCGAGAAGACGGGTGCTTCGTCCCGGTCCACGCCCGGATCGAGCCAGAGGATCTGCGCGCGGGCGACGTCGAACACGCCGACGAACGAGTGGTCGCCGCGGTGGCTCACGAACGTCAGCCGCGCGCCGTCCGGGGAGAAGCGCAGCTCCTCGCTCTCGCCGCGAGCCTTGAAGAGCGACGCGGCCTCCTTGCCCCCGTCGAGCGGGGCGACGACAGGACCGTCCTTTCCGACGAACGCCACCCGGTCGCCCGCCGGGGCCACGGCCGGCGAGTGCCCCTCGCCCAGCCGCTTCGGCTCGCCGCCGGCGACGGGCACGACCCACACCGCCTGCTCGGATCCCCGCGGGTCGCTCGTCGGGTTCGGGACTTCGCCTCGGCGACCCGGCGAGCTGCCCCGCACGTACACGAGCCGGCGGCCGTCGGGCGAGAACGCCAGCTCGCCGAGTTCCTGCCCGTCGTCCCGGCCGTAGGCGGTGAGGCGCCGACCCGCCCACGACGGGGCTTCCGCGACCCACACGTTGCGCACGCCCCGCTCGTTCACGACCCAGGCGACGGCCCCGCCACCCGGCGCGGCGACGAGCTCCGACGAGAACGGCGCCCGCATCACCTCCTCGACGGTGAACGCCCACGCTCCCAACTGGCCGAGCGTGATCGAAAGGACGGCGACCCCGATGGCGACCCGCCAGCCCCGGCAGAGGAGAGTCCCCCGGCACATCCGGAACGGTGTTCTTCCCATGCGCGCGAGCATAGCCGAATGGCGGCGGATGGCGGGACCCGCTTAGACTCGGGGCGGCCGACGCCATGAAGCGCACTCTCCGCCACCTCTCCCGGCTCCTTCCCGCCCTGCTCGCCCTGGGCCTCGCCGCCTTCGTCCTCCGCTCGGCGGACCTCGCGCGCGTGCGCGACCTCGTGCGGCCGCTCGGCCCCTGGGTCCCGCTCCTCCTCCTCCCCAACCTCGTGGTCACTCTCGTCGAGGCCGTGGCCTGGTGGCGCTCCTTCGCCCTCCTCGGGGCACGCCCCCGGTTCGTCTCCCTCGTGGGCGTACGCCTCGTGGTCGAGGCCGTCATGCTCGGCCTCCCGTCGGGCGCGGTCGTCTCCGAGTCGCTCCAGCCCTGGCTGCTCAAGCGCCGCTGCGCCGTGCCGTTCGAGACCGCGGTGGTAGCGAGCGTGGGGCGGAAGTTCTTCGTCGTCGTCTCCCACGGCCTCGTCCTCGCCCTGGCCACCTTCGTGACCTGGCCCCTCCTCACGCGCGTCTCGCGCGAGACGATCGGCCGCGGCGGCCTCCCCTGGCTGCTCCTCGGCGTCTCGGCGTTCATGATCGCAACGTTCGGCTTCGGCCTGGCCCTGAGCGGCCGCGCCCGACTCGCCCAGCGCACGCGGGCGGGGCTCGACCGCGTCGGCAGCCGCTGGCTGGGCGCGTGGCTGGAGAGGAATGCGCTGCGCTTCCAGCGCGCCGACGACCACCTCCTGCAGTTCTTCGAGCGGGAGCACGGAGCCCTCGCCCTCCCCCTGCTGCTCTACGCGGCCGGCTGGGTCGTCCGCGGGATGGAGACTTACTTCTTCCTCCGCCTGCTCGGCGTCGACCTCTCGTTCGCGGCCGCCCTCGTCGTCGAGACCGCGATCATCGTCGTGCGCTCGGTCGCGGTGCCCGTTCCCGCCGGCCTCGGCGTGCAGGATGTCGGCTACGTCCTCTGCCTGAAGGCCCTGGGCGTGCCCGACGCAACGACCGTGGCCGCCGCGTTCGTGCTCCTGAAGCGCGGGAAGGACCTCTTTTGGATCCTGGTCGGCTTCGCCCTCTTCGCCGGCGGCGACCACGCGATTACTCCCCGATCACCTTGACGAGGACGCGCTTCGGCCTCCGGCCGTCGAACTCGCCGTAGAAGATCTGCTCCCAGGGCCCGAAGTCCAGGGCCCCTTTCGTCACCGCCACCACGACCTCGCGGCCCATCACCTGGCGCTTGTGGTGGGCGTCGCCGTTGTCCTCGCCGGTGCGGTTGTGGTGGTAGCGGCTCGGGCTCGGGTCGTAGGGCGCGAGCTGCTCGAGCCAGCGCTTGTAGTCCTCGTGGAGCCCCGGCTCGTCGTCGTTGATGAAGACGGACGCCGTGATGTGCATCGCGTTGACGAGGCACAGGCCCTCCCTCACCCCGCTCGCGGCCACCGCCTTCTCGACGTCCCGAGTGATGTTCACGAAGTCCATGCGGGCGGGCACGTTCATCGTCAGGTGGACCGTATGAGATCGCATCTCCCACTCTCCGCGCAAAAACGTATCACGCGCGGCGAGGGGACCGGGGCCCGAAGGAAAAACCCTGTCAAGACGAAGGCGCCGGCTCGTCCGTCCGCGCCCCCTCTGCGTTCTCAAGAGTGAGGGCGCTCCCCGGCCGGGGGGCGACGCTCCTGCCCAGGCAGGGACGGAGACCGAGGAAGCCCGACAAAGGAGGACATATGCTTCGGACCCTCTCCCTGGCGGCCCTCGGCGTCGGCCTCGCCGCCTTCGCGCCGAGCCCGGCGGCGGCCTTCGCTCCCGACCTCGTCACCGCGCACATCCCCTTCGCGTTCAGCGTGCACAACGTGACGCTGCCCGCCGGGGACTACGAGATCCTGGGGGTGAGCGACGTCGACCGTGACGCGCTCGAGATCCGCTCCGCGGACGGGCGCCACGCGGTCGTCTTTCTGAGCCACGAGTCGCGGGCGGGCCTTCCGGGCACGACGCCCGAGCTCGTCTTCGACCGCTACGGGAGCCTGATGTTCCTGCACGCCATCCGCCTGCCCGAGGAGAGCGGGGCGGCTCTCAATCCGTCGCGCTCCGAGCTCCAGGCGGCTCGCAGCGTCTCGTCCTCGCCGTCGCCGCAAAGCGTGACGCCCAAGGGCACCAACTGACCCTCAACCCGGGAGGGCGAGCGCCGAGAGCCTGAGCCGGCTGGCCCATTGACGCGGCCCGCCGCATCCGGTCTGCTGTCGGGATGCGACACGGAGCGGCCTCGGCGCTCGCCCTCGCCACCCTCCCTGCCCTCGCCACGGCCGGGACGAGCCCCGCCGGCGGCGCCGGGCAGCAACCGCCCGTCTTCGGGGCGGCGGTCGAGCTCGTGCGTCTCGACGTGGTGGTGCTCGACCCGGACGGACGTCCGGTGACCGGGCTCTCCAGAGACGACTTCGTGGTCGAGGAGGAGGGGCGCCGGCAGAGAGTCGAGTCCTTCGAGCCGGTCGTTGTCGCCACGGCTCGGCCGCGCACGGCCGACGCGCCGCCGCGCCTCACCGGCGCCCGCCTGCGGGCCCCCTCCGAGGGCCGCTGCTTCCTTCTGTTCGTCGACGACGTCCATCTCGCGCCGCCCACGATGGAGCGCGTCCGCGTCTCGATCCGGCGCTTCCTGGAGACGGACGTCCGCGAGGGCGACTGGGTCACGCTCTTCGCGCCGGAGCAGGAGCTGTGGTGGACGGCGCGGAGCGCCTGGGAATACCGGCAGCTCGCGGCCGTCGTCGGACGGCTCGCCGGCCAGGGTCGGGGCGACAACTACCGTGACTGGGAGGAGGTGCGGGCCGCCGAGTACGGGCTGCCACCGCCGGTCGGGAGGTCGGACGTGGTGGCGGCGGCCAGCGCGACCTCGGGCGGACCCGGCCAGTTCGCCGTCCTCGGAAAGGTGGGTGGGGGGGGCATCGGGTCGGAGGAGGTCGTCCAGCAGGTCAAGCGGCGGACCGGCATCACCCTGGGCGGCCTGCAGCAGGCGCTCGAGTCCCTCGTGCGCCTGCGGGGGCAGAAGTCGCTCGTCCTCGTCTCGGCCGGCTTCCTGCTCCTGCCGAAGATGCCGGGCTACGAGGAGGCGATCGACCTCGCCCGGCGAGCGAACGTCGCGATCCACTACGTCGACCCGCGCGGCCTGCAGACCGGGTGGTCGTCGGAGGAAGGGGGGGGCCAGGCGCGGACGGGCGTCGTGGGCACGGTCATGCCGGGGACGATGATCGCCCTCGCCCGGGGCGACACCGAGGGCATCGCCGAGGTGACGGGCGGCACCGTGTTCGACGGCAACGACACCGAGACCGGGCTGCAGCGCGTGGCCGAGCGCTCGGACGCCTACTACCTCCTCGGCTACCAGCCCGACCGGCCGGGCGCGGGGGAGCGCAAGGTGAGCGTGCGCGTGACGCGCGACGGCCTCCAGGTCCGCGGGCGCCGCGTCTACTACGTGCCTGATCCGGCGAAGGCGGCGAAGACCGCGGCCCCTCCGACGCCGGCCGACCTGCCCGCGATGCGGTCCCTCGCCGATACCACCGACCTGCCGGTGCGGACAGCCACCCTGTACTTCGAGCCGAACCGGAAGGGCGAGGTCGCGACGATGCTCGCGACGGAGGTGGTCCCTCCCGCAGGGCGGAAGGGCGAGCGCCTCTTCAAGCTGGTCTCCGAGGCCCGGGCGCGCGACGGCGGCCCACCTGTGCGCGACGAGTTCGAGGGCTCGCCGGACGTGACGCCGGGCGTGCCCGTGATCCTCGCCCGCCAGTGGCACCTGACGCCGGGCGTCTGGCAGGTGCGGCTCCTGGTCGAGGACACCACCGCCGGCCGCATCGGGACGGTCCTGCACACGTTCGAGGTGCCCGACCCGAAGGCGTTCCGGCTCTCGACGCCGATCCTCACCGCCGAGCTCGAGGACCCGAACGGCAAGCGGAAGCCGAAGGTGGCTTTGGGCCGCACGTTCCGGACGGGGACGACACTCTACTGCCAGTACAACGTCTACGGGGCGACCGCCGGCGGCAGGCACGACTGGGCGCCGCACGCGCTCGGCGCGTGGACGCTTCGCCGGGGAGACGAGGTCCTGCGCGAGAGCCCGCCGACGCTGATCCAGCCGGGCGGGGACGGGCGCCTGACCCGCACGCTCGGGATCTCGCTCCAGGGCGCCTCCCCTGGAGAGTACGCGCTCGTCCTGGCCGTGAAAGACGAGAGGACCGGAACGACCCTGTCTCAGGCGGAGCCCTTCACCGTCCTGCCGTGATGTCCTCGTGCCGCCCTTGGCCTTGACAGGGCGGCACGAGAGGTGTTTCGTCAGCCCATGGGCAGGTTCGTTCGCCGGGCCCTCGTGCTCGCATTCCTGCTCCTCTCCGTCTCCGCGACCGGCGGCCCGGCCCCCCGGCCCTCGGCGCAGGCGCCCCCCCAGCCCCCGACGTTCGGCGCGGAGGTCGAGATCGTCCGCCTCGACGTGATCGTCCTCGACCGGGACGGCAGGCCCGTGACCGGCCTCACTCGCGACGACTTCGTCGTCGAGGAAGGCGGAAGGCCCCAGGCCATCGAGACGTTCGAGCCGGTGGTCGTGCCGAGCCGGCCGGTTCCGGTCGACCAGCCGCCGCGCGTCACCACCGCGCGCGTCCGCTCTCCTGCGGAGGGGAGAGCCTTCTACGTCTTCTTCGACGACGCGCACGTGGAGGCGCCCCCCACCGAGCCCGTGCGGATCGCTCTGCGCAGCTTCATCCGGACCGACCTGCGCGACGGCGACTGGATCACGCTGATGGCCCCGCAGCAGGGCCTGTGGTGGACGGCCCGCGACGCCTGGGAGTACCGGCAGCTGGAGGCGGTCGTGGGCCGGCTCCAGGGCCAGTACGTGCGCGATCCCGGCTCGAAGTTCGGCACCTCGGGGCTCTCGGACTTCCAGGCGATGTGCATCGTCCAGGGCCTGCCGAGCGAGATGTGCAGCGTCGCTCCCACGCCGCCCACGGCGGCAGGCGCGGCAGGCGCGGCAGGCGGAGGAGGCGGAAGCACGAGCGGCGGGAGCGGAAGCGGTGGTCAGGGCGCGGGCGGCGGCGGGGCGGCCGGGGGCAGCGGCTCGTCGAGCGGGGGCGGAGGCGATCGTGTGATGGGCGTGGGCCGCAGCAACGCGGACTTCCTGGCCGAGGAGGTCTACACCGTCGCCCGCCACCGGATCGAGGTCACCCTCGGGGGCCTGCGCCAGGCCCTCGACTCCCTGGTCGCCCTGCGCGGTCACAAGTCCCTCCTGATGATCTCCGAGGGCTTCGTCCTCATCCCCGACATGCCGGGCTACGCGGAGCTCGTCGACGCGGCGCGGCGAGCGAACGTCGCGGTGCACTTCTTCGACCCGCGCGGCCTCGAGAGCGGCTGGGGCGAGGAGGTGCCCCCCGGCCTCGGGTGGGCCACGAAGCGCCTCCTCGACCAGGCAGGCGCGGACGACGTGGCCGCCGCCACCGGCGGCCGCACGATCGTGAGCAACGACCCCGGCGAGGGGCTGCGGCGGATCGCGGCCGAGTCCGAAGCCTACTACCTCATCGGCTACCAACCGGAGGGGGCGAAGCCGGGCGAGCGGAAGGTCAGGGTGCGCGCGAAGCGCGACGGCCTCACCGTGCGCGCCCGCAGCCGCTACTTCGTGGCGCCGGCGCCGAAGACGGAGGCGCGCCCGGCAAAGAAGGACGAGGCCGGCCGCACGCCGGCCGAAGCGGCCGCCCTGCGCTCGCTCGCCGACACGACCGACCTGCCGCTGCGCGTGGCCACGCTCTTCTTCGGCGACGACGGGAAGGGAGCGGTCACGACGATGTGCGCGGCGGAGCTGGCCGGCGCGGTCGAGAGAAAGGCGAAGCGCCGCATCGCCGTGGTCGCCGAGGCGCGGCCCCGCGACGGCGGCAAGGCGGTGCGCGACGAGTACGAGCAGGAGGTCGAGGTCACGCCGGGCGTCCCTACCGTCCTCTCGCGCCAGTGGAACGTGCCCCCGGGCGTCTGGCAGCTCCGCCTCCTCGCGCGGGACACCGCGACCGGCCGCATCGGGACGGCGATCCACACGTTCGAGGTGCCGCCGGCCGGGGCCTTCCGTCTCTCGACGCCGATCGTGACCGCGACGCTCGAGAGGGCGGAGGGCGGCAACCGTCCGCGCCTCTCCCTCGACCGGACGTTCCGGCCGGGCCAGAGGCTGTACTGCCAGTACCAGGCCCTGGGCGCGACCCACGACGCCTCGGCGAAGGCGCCCAGCGTGGCCGCGGGCTGGGAGCTGCGGCACGGCGACACGACCGTCCGTGCCTCGGCGCCCAGCCGCATCCGGCCGGGGCCCGACGGGCGGCTGGCGCGCCTCGTCGGCGTCTCCCTCGACGGCCTCGAGCCCGGCGACTACGAGCTCCGGCTGAGCGCGCGGGACGAGGTCGCGGGCCGGGCCGCGAGCGCTGTCGAGCCGTTCCGCGTCGAGCGCTGACGGCAGCCGATCCGACGACGGCGGCGGGCCGAGCCGACATCGGCCATGCCATGGGTTACGATGCCGTGGGCCAGCGGAAGGAGAGCCATGATTCGAGACGAGAAGCCGGGGGTGACCCGTCGCCAGTTCGTGGCCCGGGCCGCCACTGTCGCGGCAGCGGCGACCATCGTCCCCCGCCACGTCCTCGGCGGCCCGCGCTTCGTCGCACCGAGCGACAAGGTGAACGTGGCCATCATCGGGGTCGGCGGCCAGGGGCGCGAGAACCTCCACGCCCTGTCGGTCGAGAGCGGCTGCCAGGTCATCGCGATCGCCGACCCGTGCGAGGAGTGGGACCTGAGCTCCTTCTACTACGGGGGGAAGGCCGGCCGGGCGCCGATCCGGGCCGAGGTCGAGAAGATATGGGGCGCGAAGACCCCGAACTACCGGTGCGCCGCCTACGAGGACTTCCGGGTGATGCTCGAGAAGGAGAAGGCGATCGACGCCGTCCTCGTCGCGACGCCCGACCACCTCCACGCCTACGTCTCGACCCTGGCGATGAAGGCCGGAAAGCACGTCTACTGCGAGAAGCCGCTCACCCACAGCGTGTGGGAGGCCCGGGCGGTGGCGAAGGTCGCCCGAGAGGCGGGCGTCGCCACCCAGATGGGCAACCAGGGCCGCTCGAGCGAGGGGCATCGCCAGACCGCGGAGTGGATCTGGGACGGGGCCATCGGCGCCGTCCGCGAGGTGCACGCCTGGTCCGAGGCGGGCTTCTTCACGAACCTGACGAAGCGCCCCGAAACGACGCCGGACGTCCTCCCCGGCCTGAACTGGGACCTGTGGCTGGGGCCGCGCGAGACCCGTCCCTACCACCCGGCCTACGCGCCGTTCAGCTGGCGGGGCTGGTGGGCCTTCGGCGGCGGGGGGATCGCCGACATGGCCGTCCACAACCTCGATCCGGCGTTCAACGCTCTCCAGCTCGACACGCCCCTGACCGTCGAGGCCACCGCTCCCGCCCTCGACCCGGAGGTCTGCTCGACCGGGCTCTTCGCGACCTGGCGGTTCGGCCCCCGCGGCAGCATGGGCCCGGTGACCGTGCACTGGTACGACGGCGGCCTTCGCCCGCCCACGCCCGAGGGCGTCGACCCCGACGACCCCCGGCAGCGCCTCGGCGAGGGGGGCAACGGCGTGCTCTTCGTCGGCGAGAAGGGGATGATCACCTGCGCGGGCTGGTCCGGGATGCCTCGCCTGCTGCCGCTGGAGCTGCACCGCGAGTACAAGCGCCCGCCGAAGACGATCCCCCGGGTCGAGGGGCACCACGCGGACTGGCTGCAGGCGTGCCGGGGCGGGCGCCCCGCGAGCAGCAACTTCGAGTACGCGGCTCGTCTCGTCGAGTTCATCCTCCTCGGCAATGTGGCTCTCCGATCGCAGAAGGTCTTGAAGTGGGACGGCCCGGGCATGAAGGCCGTGAACGCGCCCGTCGCGGACCCGTACTTGAAGGACGCCTACCGGGCGGGCTGGGAGCTTCCGCTCTGAAGGGGGAGACGCCCGCCCTCAGCCCCCGATGAAGGTGTGCTTCGCGCGGACACGGACCTTCACCGGCACGCCGCCCTTCCTCCCCGGCTCGTACCTCCAGCGGCTGATCTCGGGCAGGACCGCCTCGAGGACCCCACCGCCGCTCTCCACCCGGATGTCGGTCACGAGGCCCTCCTCGGTGACGACGAAGCTCGCGGTGATCGAGACGCGCTGGCCCTTGCTGAGCCTCGGCCCCCATTCCGGGTAGGGCGCGCTCGTCCCCGCGATGCGGCGGGGCTTCACGTCCACCTCGTCCTCCTCGTAGACACGGGAGCGGTGGGTTTCCGTCCGCGCGGTTACGGGCAGCGGGGCCGGCGCCGCGACGGCGGCGGGCGTGACCGTCGGGAGGGGCGGCGTCGGGGTGGGCGTCGGCGTCGGCCGGCGAAAGGCCCGCCGCGCCGCGGGCGCGGGCGATGCCGCGGGGGTCGGCGGAGGCTTCAGGGCCAGCTTCGACGGCGGGGCGAGAGCCGCCACGACCGGCGGGCGCGGGATTGCCGCCGGCCGGACGCTGCCCGCCGCCACGAGGTGGACGGCGAGCGCCGCGACCGCAGCCTGGGCGGCCGCCATCCGCAGGATCGGGACGCGCTCGGGAAGGCTCCCCGCCGGCACCGGACGCGTGTCGTCCGTCCGGTCCGCCTCGCGGACGACCGACGGGCTGTCCTCCCACGCCTCCGGGCCGGACGTCCGGGCCGCCACCTCGAGTGCGCGGCGCATGTCCCCAACCGCGGCGAACCGGTCGTCCGGGCTCTTGGCGAGCGCGCGAGCGAGGACCGGGCGCACCGCGGGGGGCAGCTTCGGCTGGTCGAGCCGAGGCGCGTCGTGGAGCTGCCTCACGATCGTGGCCACCGGCGTGTCACCCCGGAAGGGCAGCGCGCCGGTGAAGAGCTCGTAGACCACGATGCCGAGCGAGTAGAGGTCGCTCCTGTAGTCCACCTCGTCCCCGCGGAGCTGTTCCGGGCTCATGTACTCGGGCGTCCCCACGA
>Ga0335076_10006404_pt1 | contig 11875 bp, 11 predicted proteins | sample Lox_Sample_25_FD_206717 | JGI IMG/M metagenome (GOLD analysis project Ga0335076, IMG submission 206717) | Soil microbial communities from Loxahatchee National Wildlife Refuge, Florida, United States - Lox_Sample_2.5 | ecosystem: Environmental > Terrestrial > Soil > Wetlands | place: USA... | reverse complement strand
AGAACGCAGCCGTGTCGGCTGCCATGCTGGCTGACAAGGCCGCGGCGGTGCGCAGCACCAGGGCAGCGTTCTGTACGGCGGCGGACGCGTCGTGCCTGCTGCAGATCGGCGGAGGACTGTCCCGTGCGGGTACGGGGATCCAGACCAGGCACATCGCCGAGATCCTGGCGAGTACCCGATGACCAGCGCACACGCTCCCCGGGGCATAGGGCAGCTGCACGGCACGGAGCCCTTCCCCCGGGCTGCGGAACGTGCTCTTGCCGACAGCCAGCTGCGCGGGAATCTGCGCCACGCGACCAGTACCATCCGGGCCAAGCGGGCCCACGCGGTCGCGGAACTCAGCGACTGGCAGGAGCTACGGGCCGCTGGGGCCGCGATCAAAGACGACGTCCTGGCACATCTGGACACCTACCTGCTGCAGCTGGAACAGCAGGTCATCGCCCATGGCGGCACGGTGCACTGGGCCCGGGACGCCCACGAGGCCAACCAGATCATCACCACCCTCGCCGCCGCCACCGGAGCGGCTGAGGTGGTCAAGGCCAAATCGATGACAACCCAGGAGATCGGCCTGAACGAGGCGCTGTCCGCAGCAGGCATCAGCGTGGTCGAGACCGACCTGGCCGAGCTGATCGTTCAGCTCGGGCACGACACGCCCAGCCACATCCTGGTACCGGCTATCCACCGCAACCGGACGGAGATCCGCGACATCTTCCTGCGCGAGATGCCAGACGCTGGCCCGGCGCTGACCGATGATCCCGCCGTCCTGGCCGAAGCGGCACGGCGCCACCTGCGCCGCAAATTCCTGTCCGCACAGGTGGCCATCTCGGGCGCGAACTTCGCTGTGGCCGAGACCGGCACGCTGGTCCTCGTCGAGTCCGAGGGCAACGGCCGCATGTGCCTGACCCTGCCGCGCGTCCTCATCACTGTCATGGGCATCGAGAAGACCATCCCCACCTGGCGGGATCTCGAGGTCTTCCTGCAGTTGCTGCCCCGCTCGTCCACCGCGGAACGGATGAACCCCTACACCTCGATGTGGGCCGGCTCGGTCGACGGCCAGGAATTCCATCTCGTGCTTCTCGACAACGGCCGCTCGGCGGTTCTCGCTGACCGGAAAGGGCGTACGGCGCTGCGGTGTATCCGCTGCTCAGCCTGTCTCAACGTATGCCCGGTATATGAGCGCACGGGCGGGCATGCCTACGGCTCGGTCTATCCCGGCCCGATCGGCGCGGTGATCACACCGCAGCTCACCGGCGTGGCGGCCAATCCCACGCTGCCGTTCGCGTCCACGCTGTGCGGTGCGTGCTATGACGTCTGCCCCGTCGCGATCGACATCCCCTCGATCCTGGTCCAGCTGCGCTCACGCGTCGTCGCCAGCAAAGCACACCGGCGCCGGCTGCCCGCAGCAGAAGCCGTCACGATGTCGGCAATGGCGTGGACCATGCTGGGCAGACGGCGATGGACCTGGGCGCTGCGCGCCCTCCGCCTGGTCCGCGTGCTCGGGCGCGGGAATGGCCACATCAGCAGGCTGCCCTGGCCGCTGTCGGCATGGACGGCATCCAGGGACCTGCCCCGGCCGCCAAGGCGGAGCTTCCGTGACTGGTGGCGGCGGCGGTGAGCGGGCGTGGGCGCGGCGAGATCCTGCGGCGGATCCGGGCCGCCCGGCCGGCCGCGCCGACGGCAGCCGCGACACCACGCGACTACGCCGGGCCGGGGGGTTATGTCACCGGCGGTAACCCGGCGGAGCTGCTCGCTGAGCGGTTGAGGGACTATGGCGCCCTCGTCCAGCGGAGGCCGGCGGCTGATGGCCCAGTGGCCATTGGGGCGGTCCTGCGGGACTGCGGTGCCCGGCGCGTTGCCCTGCCCGAGCACCTGCCCGCCGAGTGGATCACAGCCGTCCCGGAACCTCAGCTGGACAGGCCACCTCTGCAGATCGCCGAACTGGCCCGCGTCGATGCCGTACTGACCACGGTCACCGTGGCGATCGCACAGACAGGCACGCTGGTCCTCGACCACGGGCCAGGACAGGGACGGCGTGAGCTGACTCTGATCCCGGACGTGCACGTGGCCGTGGTGCCAGCTCAGCGGATCGTCGCTGCGGTCCCGGACGCGGTAGCGGCTATGGACCCGGCCACGCCCCTGACCTGGATCAGCGGCCCTAGTGCCACTAGTGACATCGAACTGACCCGGGTCCAGGGCGTGCATGGCCCGCGCAGCCTGGCCGTCATCATTCTTGAATGATGACGGCCCAGCATGTCACAGAATCCTGCGGCCACTCTCCAGGCCAAAGGCCCGCAGCCGCCGGTACAGGGTTGAGCGGGACATCCCGAGGGCCTCGGCGGCCTGAATCCGGTTCCCGCCGCATTCTCGCAGGGCCTCGGCAATGGCGTCGCGCTCGAGTGCTTCCAGCCGGGTCAGCGTGCGGCGGCTGTGCGCACCGACGTAAATGTCGCTACTGAGGTGTTCCAGGCCAATATCTGCTCCGTTGCATGCCTGTACGGCGCGGGCCAGGACACGCTTGAGCTGGCTCACGTTGCCGGGCCATGCGTAGTTCGTGAGCGCCATCAAGGCCCGGTGGCCGACACGGACTGTTACCCCCAAATCGCGCAGTATCGATTGGATGAGTTCCGGGATGTCCTCCCGGCGCTGGCGTAGCGCGGGGACATGAACGGTCACATCGCTGATCGCCCCGGCTGTCCAGCACTCTGGATCACCCACTGCCGTCTGGCCCGTCATCAGGACCAGGGGCACGTTCTCGACGGTGGCCAGCAGGCCCGCCAGCCCACGCTGGCTGCGCTCGTCAAGAAGCCCAGCGTCGGTGACCGCGACGGTGACGGCCCGGTCGGCGAGCAGCTGTGCCAGCTCTCCCAGCCAGGACGGCCCGCCTTGGGCCTGGGCGGCACCGGCCGGCCGTACCACCAGCACGGTGCCCTCACCACGGAGCTGATGGAGCCGGCGGGCCGCGAACAGCCGCCCGGAACCGTGCTCACCGTCGAGCAGGATGACCCGGGCCGAGCTCCGGGCTGCGTCCGTGAGCTCCTGCTCGAACCGGGCGGTGGCGCGGCTGCGCTTCGGCAGTTGGGCAGTACGGCGACGGCGGCGGGGCAGCTGACCGGCCGCGCGTGCCCCAGCCGCCGGGGTGACCTCGATGAGCGCACCGACCGGGCGGTCCCCGGTCATGATAGGCGTGCACCGGGCCGTGATCATCGATCCCCCGCTGAGCTGCATCGGCTGGGTGACGGGCCGGCCACCGCTCAGGGATTCGAGCGCCTGCTGCCACAGGCAGGCCTCGTCACGCGGTTCGAGCAGGTCTGCCGCGGCCGCGTTGGTCACCATGTACTGCTCGCTGAGGGCCACCAGCGCGGCGGACGTCATCCGGCTGCGCGCCACGAACGCGTCAAAGACGACTCGTTCACGCTCCGGGGCTCTCATGGACATTTCCCGCTCGATCTGCGCAGCCAGGTCGAGGGTGGCCGGCATGAGCAGGCCGTTCGCGTCAGCTGTCGGGCAGGCCAGGTCCAGCACGCCCTCGAGGCGCCGGGTCAGCGGGTGACGGATCGGCACCCCGGCGCAGACCAGGCGGTGCAGCGGTTCGGCGTAGTGCTCAGCGCCGACGATAGTGACCGGGGCGAGCACCTCCAGCGCTGTGCCGACACCGTTCGTCCCGGCCAGTTCCTCGGCGAGGACATATCCCTCATCAATGGATACTCTGGACAGCCTGCGCAGCGCGGATTTGTCCCCGGCCCATCGGCCGACCACCCGCCCGACGGGGTCGGCGAGGACCAGGCTGACGTGAGTGCCGGCGAGCTGCTGGGCGAACCGGTCGAGCACGGGCCGGGCCGCCCGCAGCAGCCGTTCGCCGGCCGGGTCGGCTGCAGCGTAGGGGACGGCGATCCGGTCCATCGGCGCTGCCGCCAGCCGGCTGCGGGTCCACGAGCACCGGATGGTCTCCGGCAGTTCCGGGGGCAGCTCGGCGCCTTGTTCCAGCGCCCGGCGCGCGCGCTGCAGCACCGCCCGGCGATACTCCGTCGTATCCTTCATCTGCCCCCCAGGATCAGGCGAACCTTCCCCTACGGCATCTCTGCAGGTTATCGGCATCCCGGCGATCGCCACTGTGTCAATCTGGCACGTCCCGCCGCATCAGGACCAGGGCACGGACGCACTACTCAGTGCTGGCGCGCTGCACACCCACTTCCTCATCATCCAGGCGACCGGGCATACCCAGGTCCAGGTAGAAGTGCATGCCCGTGTCCGTCATGCTGCCCTCTCTGGTCCTGCCACGCCAGGCGGAGGCTGAGTGCTCCCGCAGGGAGCAGACCGTCCCGACCACGTCGTCGGGGACAAGCTGCCCGATCGCGCCACTGGATGCTGGTGCTAGATCAATCGGTGCCGTGGCCGAAGGTCGGTGAAACCCGGGTGTGGAGGCCGCGCAGCGGGCTCTGCGGGCCGGCGGCACGGCGTGCGATAGGGTGTCCCTACACGACGCATCGTGAGGCGGCGCCATCAGGGCGCGCCGGTCGTACCTCGCTCGGTGAGCGAACTGGTTTCCACGGATCTCAGTGGTGGCCTATCAAAGCGGCCACCCAGATCCGAAAGAGAGTCTTTGACTACTGCACTCACCGAAATCTCGCCTGCCCGGCGGCACCGCAGCATGGTCCCGGTGACCACGCTGCACGCGAGCTTCGCCGACCTCGGCGTTCCCGGGCCGCTGGTTGGCACGCTGGCCGGAGACGGGGTCACGGTGCCGTTCCCGATCCAGGCGGCTACGCTGCCGGATGCGCTGGCTGGGCGGGACATCCTAGGCCGTGGCCGGACCGGTTCTGGTAAGACCCTGGCGTTCTCGATCCCGCTGGTCGCCAGGCTGGCCAGCGGCTTCACCAGCGCGGGCCGCCCCCGTGGCCTGGTCCTGGTGCCCACCCGGGAACTGGCCAGCCAGGTCCAGGCCGTGCTGGTGCCGCTAGCCCAGGCGATGGACCTGACCGTGGCCACCATTTTCGGCGGCACCGGGCAGAATGCCCAGGTAGCGGCACTGCATAACCGGGTGGACATCGTGGTGGCCTGCCCCGGGCGGCTGGCCGACCTCATCGAGCAGGGGCACTGTCATCTGGGCGATGTAGAGATCAGTGTGCTGGACGAGGCGGACCACATGGCGGACCTCGGCTTCCTGCCTGTGGTGCGACGGCTGCTGGCCGCCACCCCTCCGGACGGCCAGCGGATGCTGTTCTCCGCCACCCTGGACAACGCGGTGGATGTCCTGGTACGCAGGTTCCTGAGCGACCCGGCGGTGCATTCGGTGGACCCGGCCACGACCGCGCCCGGCGCCATGGTCCATCACCTACTCACCGTCGCACCCGAGGACCGGGTGGGCGTGGTCGCCGCGCTGGCGGGCGGCACCCAGCGGTCGCTGGTGTTCACCCGCACCAAGTACGGCGCCCACAAGCTCGCCACCCAGCTGGCCAAGGCCGGGATCTCCGCGGTCCCACTGCACGGCGACCTCGGGCAGGGTGTCCGGGAACGGAACCTCGCCTCGTTCGCGTCTGGGGCGGCCCGGGTCCTGGTGGCCACGGACATCGCCGCCCGCGGCATCCACGTGGACGGCATCGGCCTGGTCATCCACGCAGACCCGCCCGCCGAGCACAAGGCGTACCTGCACCGGTCCGGCCGGACGGCACGGGCCGGCGCCGACGGTGTGGTCATCACCCTGCACAGCCCGGCCCAGGCCGGGGACGTGCGTGGGCTGATGCGCCGCGCGGGAGTGAGCCCGCTGGCCACGAGCGTCAGTCCCGGCTCTGCGCTACTGCGTTCCATCGCCGGCCCGCCCGCCGCCCGGGTCACCCCAGCCGAGCGGCCGGCCGCCGCCGCGGCGACACTGACAGCCAGCCCAGCTACCGGCCGCGGCGCGGTGGCCCTGTCGGCTGGCTACCGGGGCCGCCGCAGGCGATAGCGATCAAGGGCCCGCGACGCTCCCCTGGCCCGGATGCCGGAGGGGCGCCACGCGACGGGAATGCACCGGCCACGAATTGGCGTTAAAGATAAAGGTTGTTGTCGACGTTTGCGTTCGTGAAGGCGCCCGCATTTTCGGCAATGGGCGCCTGGCCGTGGGATTCCTCTCTAGTGGCGGGCAACCAGCAGCTGGTCCGTGCGAAGGGCACGGATCATGGCTCGTCTTAGGAGACAAGCAGATGGCACAGGGAACTGTGAAGTGGTTCAACCCCGATAAGGGCTTCGGTTTCATCGCCCCAGACGACGGCACCGCCGACGTCTTCGTGCACCACTCGGCGATCGACATGGGCGGCTTCCGCACCCTGGAAGAGAACCAGAAGGTGGAGTTCACGACCAAGCAGGGCCCGAAGGGCCCGCAGGCGGATCAGGTCCACGCAGTCTGATGTGATGCAGGTGGCAGGCCCGCGCGCGAATGCGCGGCCTGTCACCTACCCGTCCTAGTACCAAGCCGCCCGGACCCTGCGGCGTTACTGACTTTGCGCGGCTGAGCACCAGCCGCGCGCTCGCCGCAGGAGGACGAGGTTGACCGTTGACGCGGCAAGTCCACTAGCGCAGCGCTCTCAGGTAGCTGCCCCGGACCCGGCGCTCACTGGCCCTGGCAGTGACTACGCACACCTCTCGCGCAGCGTGCGGGCCGCCGGGCTGCTGCGCCGACGGCCGGCCTATTACAGCGCCAAGATCGGCGTCAACCTGCTTCTGCTGGCCGTCGGCTGGGCCGTGTTCTTCCTGCTCGGGCGGTCCTGGTGGCAGCTGCTGGTGGCGGTCTTCCTGGCAGTCATGTTCACCCAGACCGGGTTCATCGGGCATGACGCTGGGCACCGCCAGATCTCTGGGTCCAAGCGCACCGACGACCTGATCGGCCGCATCCACGGCAACCTGCTGATCGGGCTCAGCTACGGATGGTGGACGGCCAAGCACAGCCGGCATCACGCCCACCCCAACCAGCCGGGCCGCGATCCGGACATCGGCGGCCGGGCTATTGCCTTCACCCGGGACCAGGCCCGGGCCCGGCATGGCCTGGGCAGCTGGCTGGCCGGCTATCAGGCCTGGCTGTTCTTCCCGATGCTGCTGCTGGAAGGCTTCCACCTGCATGCCGCCGGGGTCCGGACCCTGGTCGGCCGCCGCGGCAGTCGGACGGTCAAGCTGGTGGACGGTGCGCTGCTGGTTGTGCACATCGTTGGCTACCTGGCCGCCGTGTTCCTGGTGCTGGCCCCGGTGCAAGCGGTGGTCTTCGTGCTCGTCCAGCAGGGCCTGTTCGGGGTCTACCTGGGCTGTTCTTTCGCGCCCAACCACAAGGGCATGCCGGTGCCGGGCGAAGACGAGCAGTCCGACTTCTTGCGCCGCCAGGTCATCACCTCACGGAACATCCGCGGGGGGTGGCTCACCGATTTCGCTCTCGGCGGCCTCAACTACCAGATCGAACATCATCTGTTCCCCTCCATGCCACGGCCCAGCCTGCGGCAGGCCCAGGAACCGGTGCGCGCGTTCTGCCAGCAGCACGGCATCAGCTACCACGAGACCGGTTTCTTCGCCTCCTACGGACAGGTCCTGCAGCACCTGCACACCGTCGGCGGAACACTGCGGCCGGAACTCGAGTACTGAGCCGGCCTGGCTGCGCGTCCAGGCCAGCCGGATTCCACCCAGCGCAGTCCGGCCCGGCGCAGCGCAGATATGCCACTGTGGGGGGGCCATGACAATTGAGCCTGGAGGTGAGGTGCATGGCCGCGCCTGATGTGTGGGTGGCCAAGGATGATGACAGCGAGCTTGTCCGCGCCGGGGCCATCGCGGCCGTCAGCCGGGACTACACCGGCACTGTCACGGTCCGGCTGAGCGGCGGTGAGCAATCAGCCGTGGCGCTCGTTACCGTCGTCTCGCATGAGGGCAAACACACGCCCGGGGACTTCCACCGTCAGCTGATCCGGGCCATAGCCGAGCTGTCCGACACGGCCCAGGCCGCCGTGGTCCGCGCGGTTTGGGATGACGACCAGGGCTGGGCCTGGGCCATCGAGCCGCTGTAAGGACATGGCGAACGGGCGCCCGGGCTATGTGATGATATGGAGCTAAGGCCGTGGGCATTTCGAACGCTGGCAGTCACGCTGGCGCCGTCCGCGGGCCAGGTAACCCGGCGCAGCCCGTGCCGGGGGTTGGGATGGCCGATATGTTCGGCTTCAGGATCATTCGTCAGTACGAGCAAGGCATCGTGTTCCGCTTCGGGCAGGCTCTGCCAGGCGTGCGCAAGCCGGGTCTGATCTGGATCAACCCGTTCACCAGCCGGCTCGCCAAGGTCAACATGCAGATCGCGGTGGCGAACGTGCCCGCCCAGGAGACCATCACCCGGGACAACGTCACCCTGAAGGTGGACGCGGTCGTGTACTACCGGGTCGTGGACCCGCTCAAGGCTCTCATCAACGTGCAGAACTACCACTTCGCGGTCTCCCAGGTCACCCAGACCTCGCTGCGGGCGGTGACCGGGCGCAGCAACATGGACCAGCTGCTGTCCGATCGGGAACACGTCAACGCCGAGCTCAAGGACGTGATCGACGCCCCCACCGAGGGACCGTGGGGCATCCGGGTGGAGCGCGTCGAGGTCAAGGACATCTCCTTGCCCGAATCGATGAAACGCTCGATGTCCCGGCAGGCCGAAGCCGAGCGTGAGCGCCGGGCCCGGATCATCGCGGCGGACGGGGAGTATCAGGCCTCCAAGAAGCTGGCTCAGGCCGCCACAGTCATGGCTGCCGACCCGGCCGCCTTGCAGCTGCGGCTGCTGCAGACCGTCGTCGAAGTCGCTGCGGAGAAGAACAGCACCCTCGTCATGCCCTTCCCGGTCGAGCTACTGCGCTTCTTCGATCGCGCCGCCCTGCCCACCACCCCGGCCGTCACACCGGCAGACGCCGAGGACGAGGCGACCACCCTGCCGCCAGCCACGCCCGCCGCCCTGCCCGCCAGCCCGCCAGCCAGCACAGCCAGCGCAGCCGCGATCACAGCACTGAACGGCGCCCCAACCACGGGTGCCGCCAACTGACCCGGCTTCGGTGGAGATCCGCGACCTGGTAGTACGGCTACAGCCTGGCATATGGCCGGCGGTATTCGTGGCCGCACTGCGGGTCACCCTCGGCCGCCCGCTTCTATCCAGCCTGCTGTTTTCCCGCGCGCTGAGCCGAGCCAGGCCGGGTGACGCTGGAGGTGACGGGGAGTCCAGGCCGGAAGCAGAGATGGCATAGAGCAACAGCTTCTCGGCCGACTCCAGGACGCGGCCCTCTGCCCGCTTACTCTCCACCGTCTGAGCCCAAGCGAAGCCACGAGCTTGCGGCGGTCCTCGTCGCGGAGCTGAAGTTCGAGCGGTTCGAGAACCATGCCCATTTCGTCTACCGCGCCGTGCGGCACAGCTGCGGTCTCGGGCAGAGTGGCAAAGCGCCAGGTACAACGTTGGGGCGTGCAGTCCGCGTTTGTCTGCCTGGCTCCACTTGATCCTTGACGGATCAGCCTCATTTGATCGTTGAGACACCCTAGACGTTTGTGCGCCACACACCGCCACGGTCGCACGTCGTTCTGGCCCCCGATAGAAGGCGTCACATGACGGCCCATCTCGGAGGCGTCACGTGACAGGCGACTGGCTGGATGTTCCGGGGCTGAACCGTAACGTTCCCGGAACGGCGCGGGCGTAGCGTGTGATTCGTGGGTGAGGTCCAGCCAGCGCCCAGCGCAGCGGTCTTGATCGGCGGGTGGCGAATCCGGCTGAGAACCCGGATGGCCCGGTGGGTGGCCGGGTGCGCCGCAGCGGGATCGGTCGCGCTGATCGGCGGCGGGCTGGCGCTGGCCTATGTGGACCGGCATCTGGTCCCTGCCAGCCTGACCGGGTGGGTCGTCTCCAACATCTCCCAGCAGGTCGTGAATGTGGCCGTCGCGGCGTTCGGCTTTGTCCTTGCGTCCAGGCGGCCGGAGAACCGGATTGGCTGGCTGTTCCTGGTGGCGGGGCTGGGCCTGGGCCTCAGTGGCTTCTCGGACTCTTACGCGCTGCACGCACTGGTCGCGGACCGGGGGTCCTTGCCAGCGGGCCGGGCGTTTGCCTGGCTGAACAACTGGATGTGGGTAATCCCGGTCGCGATGCTCGCGTTCTTGTTCCTGCTCTTCCCGACGGGGTACCTGCGCTCCCAGCGATGGCGTCCGGCCGCGTGGTTTACAGGCGCGGTGTTCGGGTTCGCCACGGTATGGGGAATTATCGCCGCCACCAGCATGTGGGCGCACCCGTTCACCTCGTCCAGCCCGGGCGGTCTTTCCGCGGTGCTCGGTTGGATGACTGGCGTCCTGATCAGCGCAGCGGTGCTGGTCGGCGTGGCGACGCTCGTGGTCAGGTTCGTTAAGTCATCGGGTGAGGAGCGGTTGCAGCTGAAGTGGTGTGCGGTGGCCGCGCCCGGGCTGGTCGTTATGTTCGTCGCGTCGATCTGGGTGAACTCGGCCGTCGTGAAGTTGCTAGAGAGCCTGGCGTTTGTGTGCCTGTGGACGGCCGTCGCGGTCGCGGTCCTAAAGTACCGGTTGTATGACATCGACCGGATCATCTCCCGGACCCTGGCCTATGCGATCGTCACCGGCGTGCTGGTCGGGGTCTACGCGGGCCTGGTGCTGCTGGCCACCCAGGTGTTCCGGTTCCACAGCACGGTCGCGGTAGCTGCCTCCACGCTTGCCGCCGCGGCGTTGTTCAGCCCGCTGCGGCGGCGGGTGCAGCAGGTGGTGGACCGGCGGTTCAACCGGGCCCGGTATGACGCAGAACAGACCGTGGCTGCCTTCACGGCTCGCCTGAGGGACACCGTAGACCTGGACTCAATCCGGGACGACCTGGCCGCCGTCGTAGACCACGTCCTAGAACCCGCCCACGTATCAGTGTGGATCAGCCAGCAGGGCTGAAGCATCAAGCGGCGCAACACAACGAGCGTCCGCCGGCCCGTTAGGCTAAGCCGACGGTTTTACAGCCCGCCCATCCTGACCCATCGGAATATCCTCTGACCTGCGAAAGCTCCATTTCTTCCCCGACGGATCAGGCCCGCCCGCAGTCCGTGTTGTGGCGTCCGTACCTTCGGGCGGTGGTCGCCTTACCGTTGGGTTTCTCGTTGTTTGCTGGGGGTGGCGTGGATGCTGGGAATGGTGCCGCCTCCAGCCCTGTCACGCCGTCGCGGAGGCCGAGTGCTCCCGCAGGTAGCGGACCAGGCCGATGACGTCGTCGGGGATGAGCCGCCCGATGGCGCCGCTGGAGTACACGCTGACCACGACGTTGCCCGCGGGGTCGAGCACGAAGCCGGTGGATTGCAGGTAGACCGGGCCCGGGTTGACGAAGGCGCCGGTGAGTGCGGCGACCGCCGGTGCGACCGCGCCATAGCCGACGGGGAAGGTCAGCTTGTGCTCGGCGACCAGCGTGGCGGTGGTCTCCCGGTCATCGACGGAGAGGGCGGCGACGCTGATACCCGCATCCGCGAGCGCCTGGCTGGCCCGCTCGAAGGCGCGCAACTGCGCGTTGCAGTACGGGCACCAGGCGCCCCGGTAGAAGAGCACGACGCCGAAGTGGCCAGCGAACATCTCCGGGATGGTGAGCACTTGCCCGTCGGTCGTGGTGATCGTCAGCCGTGGGAACGGGTCGCCGGGGTTGAGCAGAGGCATTGCGGGTCTCCTTTGCTTGCCGGGGGGACCGGGGGGTGCCGGGGGGGCCGGGCGGGACCGCCCGGAAGGTAAGCGCCGCCTGCATCCCGGGTCTTACCCGTGGATTTACGCGGGCGTGCTGGGTAAGGCGCAGCCGCTGAGCGCCGCTAACCACAAGGGGACGGGGCATCCAGCGGAACGGGCCCGCCATGGCTGCCTGCCGTTCCGCCCGCATGACCAACAGTTG
>Ga0335076_10006403_pt1 | contig 11877 bp, 9 predicted proteins | sample Lox_Sample_25_FD_206717 | JGI IMG/M metagenome (GOLD analysis project Ga0335076, IMG submission 206717) | Soil microbial communities from Loxahatchee National Wildlife Refuge, Florida, United States - Lox_Sample_2.5 | ecosystem: Environmental > Terrestrial > Soil > Wetlands | place: USA: Florida... | reverse complement strand
GACGCTGGCCGGCAAGGCGGACGATCTCGTCAAGCAGATCAAGTCCGGCGAAAGCGTCGCCGACGCGGCGAAGAGCGCGGGGGTCGAGATGAAATCGGCCCAGGACGTCCATCGGGCCGAGCAGACAACGCTCGCCCAATCCGTTGTCGCGGCGGTCTTCCGCGAGCCGGCCGATGGCGCGGGCTCGGCGGCGACGCCGGACGGACGGGTGGTGTTCAAGATCACCGCCGATACCACGCCGCCGGTCGACTTCGCCGACGCACGGGTCAAGGCGATGGCCTCGCAGCTCGACACGACGACGCGCGACAGCCTGCTCGACCAGTATGTCGAAGCCCTGCGCCGGACGCTCGGCGTCGTCATCCATCCCGAGGCGCTGCAAGCGGCCGAGGGCAGCTAACAAGCCGATGACCACCCTGCCCGACTACGAAGCCTTTGCGCGGGCCTATGGGCAAGGCGAGGCCGAGGTCGCGGTGACGACGCTGGTCGCCGACCTCGAAACTCCCGTCTCGGCCTATCTCAAGCTTGCCCGCGGGCGGTCGGGCAACATGTTCCTGCTCGAGTCGGTCGAGGGCGGCGCGCAGCGGGGCCGCTACTCGATGATCGGCCTCGACCCCGATCTCATCTTCCGTTCGACCGGCGACCGCGCTGAGATCAACCGCGCCTCGCTCGCCGACCCCGACGCCTTCGTCCCCTGCCCCGGCGATCCGCTCGACGCCTTGCGATCGCTGCTCGCCGAATCGCGCATTTCAATGCCGCCCGGCCTGCCGCCGATGTCGGCCGGCGTGTTCGGCTATCTCGGTTACGACATGGTGCGGCGGATGGAGCGCCTGGCGCCGGCCAAGCCGGATCCGATCGGCGTCCCCGACGCGCTCTTGATCCGCCCGACGGTGATGGTGGTGTTCGACGGCGCGCGCGACGAGGTGGCGATCGTGACCCCGGTGCGCCCGGCGCCGGGCGTCTCGGCGCGCGCGGCCTATGAGAGCGCGATGACCAGGCTGGACGCGGTGGTCGACGCGCTCGAACAACCGCTCGACCATGCGGCGGGCGCGCCGATCGATCCGCTGGTCAGGGCAGGTGAAGCGCGCTCGAACACCAGCGAGGCCGAATACAAGGCGAGGGTGACCCGGGCGAAGGAGTATATCGCCGCGGGCGACGCGTTCCAGATCGTGCTGTCGCAGCGGTTCACGAGCCGCTTCGACCTGCCCGCGTTCGCGCTCTACCGGGCGCTGAGGCGCGTCAATCCGTCGCCCTACCTGTGCTTCCTCGACTTCGGCGGCTTCCAGATCGTCTGCTCGAGCCCGGAAATCCTGGTCCGGGTGCGCGAGGGCAAGGTGGTGATCCGCCCGATCGCCGGCACAAAGCCCAGGGGAAAAAGCCCGACCGAGGACGAGGCGCTGGCCGCCGAGCTGCTCGCCGATCCGAAGGAGCGGGCGGAGCACTTGATGCTGCTCGACCTCGGCCGGAACGACGTCGGCCGCGTCGCGAAGATCGGCACGGTCAAGGTGACCGACAGCTTCTTCATCGAGCGCTACAGCCACGTGATGCACATCGTTTCCAACGTCGAGGGCGAATTGCGCGACGGCGTCGATGCCGTGACAGCCCTCGCCGCGGGCTTTCCCGCGGGCACCGTGTCGGGCGCGCCGAAAGTCAGGGCGATGCAGATTATCGACGAACTGGAGAAGGACAAGCGCGGCATCTATGCCGGCTGCATCGGCTATTTCGGCGCCGGCGGCGAGATGGACACCTGCATCGTGCTGCGCGCCTCGGTGGTGAAGGACGGGCTCATGCACGTCCAGGCCGGCGCCGGCATCGTCTACGACTCATCGCCCGCGTCAGAACAAAAGGAATGCGTCGACAAGGCGCAGGCTCTCTTCCGCGCGGCGGAGGAAGCGGTCCGGTTCGCGGTGAGAGGCAAGCGCGGGCAATAGGGGGCGGACGATGGGCGCCCCTAGCCTTCGGGCAGTCCCGCCTTGCGCAGACCCTCGAACAGAGGCGGGATATTCGGCGCATGCTCGACGAGCCACTTGACGGTGAGGTTTGGCTGGAGGCGCAGCCCTTCCGTCAATGCGGATTTCGCATCCTCCGGCTTGCCGCCAAGCGCATCGGCGGCGGCCAGGCTGACAAAGGGTTGGAAAGAGCGAAAGCCCGCGTCAATCGCCATTTGATATTGGACACTGGCGGCGTCGAAGCGCCTGAGGCCAAGTTCGGCGTTGCCAAGGAATAGCCGCCACATGCCGATTTCGGGATCGCGCGGACTGAGTCGTATCGCCAGCTCCACGTCGGACTTGGCTTCATCGAAACGCCCGAGCGGAGTTTCGGCAAGAGCGCGCGCGGCGACCAGCGGGGCATAGTTCGGATTGACGGCGAGACCAGAGTCGGCGGCGCGCAGCGCCTCGTCAGCGCGGCCCGTCATGGTCAGGTAGCCGCTCTTTGCGTGGTACGCGCGAACATTGTTAGGAGCGAGCGCGAGCGCCTGGTCGGCCTTGGCGATGACTTTCGCATCCAGATCCGTTTCGCCGCTCCATCCGTAGGCATATTTGGCCATCGTGGCGAAAGCGTCGCCGGCCAGCGCGTCGGCCTCGGCGGCGTCGATCTCGAGAGCCCGTTCAAACAGGGCTTGCGCGGCGTCGTAGCTTTCCCGTTTTTTGTCGACCGACTGCGGGATCGATCCCCACATCGTCGACCAGCCGCGCATGGTGAGGTCTATTGCGTCGGGGCTTTTGGAGCGGGCGCTCTTCTGGGCTTCCGCCTTGACCAGCTCGAATCCTAGCGCATTGCCCAATCGCGCGACGATCGCATCCTGCAAAGCGAAGAGGTCTGCGACGTCATCCTCGAACCGGTCGGCCCAGAGATGCGCGCCCGACGCGGCGTCGACGAGTTGGGCGTTGACGCGCACACGGCTCCCGTCGCGCTGGGCCGAGCCTTCGAGCACGTAGCGGACGCCAAGCTCTTTGCCGATTTCCGTGGCGTCGATGGTCTTGCCCTTGAAGGTGAAAGCCGTATTGCGCGCGATCACGAAGCTCCCTGGAATGCGCGACAGGTCAGTCGTGAGATTCTCGGTGATTCCATCGGCGAAGTAGTCTTGGGCGGGATCATTGGAAAGATTGGCGAACGGCAGGATGACGATCGAGAGATGAGCGGCCTGGGCCGGCCCCGGCGCGTCGCGGGCGACGGGCGCGGACGACCTCGACTCGAGGAAACGCCAGGCGCCGGACGCCGCGACGATTGCGATCAGGGCCGCCGCGAATATGAAACCCAGCCTCTGAAACTTGCCGAAAAACACGCGACGCCGGTTCGGTTCCCCTCGTCGTTCGACAGGCGCGACCGCCGGCCTGGGCGCCTTCAAGTCTGGCGCTGCCGGTTGGTCCTCGACAGGCAAGGTGAATTGGTAGCCGCGGCCCGGGATTGTCGCGATCGCGTCCGATCCCAGCAGCTTGCGCAGCGCCATGATATGCACTTGCAGGTTGTTTTCTTCGACAGCGATCCCCGGCCAGACGAGATCGAGCAATTCGGCCTTGCTCACCACCCGTTCGCGGCGTTCGACGAGCGCCATCAGGACGTCAAAAGCTCGCGATCCGATCTTCGCCGGCTCTCCGTCGATGAGCACTTGGCGTCGCGCCGGCTGGATTGCGAACCGGCCGAAGCGGCGTTCGACCATCGTGTCCATTTTGGACCGACCTCGAAGACGCCCGAACCGATCGAAAGCCGCCTTCAGCAGAGAATTGACAGCGCCGACCGGCCGTCTGTCAAGGATGAGACTTTCCCACGAATTCCCGCGATTCAGAACGCTTCAGAACAATTCATGGGTTTCCTCAGGCGGATTCAAGACGGCGGACGCGTGCGCGAGGCAGCTTTCATTCCTCGAGGCCCGGTTCGCGCGCCTCCGTTGATTCCGTGGAGCCAGCCCATGAAGCCAAGCATGCGCCTTTCGCCCGCCGCGTTCGTTGCAGCGCTCGCTTTTGCGTCGACGAGCTACGCGCAGTCCGACACCGACGCGGTCAAGGCGGCCGTCGACGCCTACCACGCCGCGCTGCTTTCGCTCGACGCCGCCAAACTTGCGCCGCTATGGGCGCACGACGGCGATGTGATGGTGATCAATCCCGCGGACGGCAATGTCTCCGTCGGCTGGGAGGCCGTCAAGAACAGCTGGGAAGGCGATTTGAACAAGATGTCTGAATTGACGCTGACCCAGTCGGAGGGACCTCACATACAGGTCCGGGGCGATGTCGCATGGGCGACCGGCATGCTGATCGCCGCAGCCAAAATGAAGGGCGGCGGCGGCGGGAGCGGGCCGCTATTTGAATCAGACATTTTTGAAAGGCATAATGGGAGCTGGCTCCTGGTGTCGCACGCCGCATGGCTGCCGGCGCGGCCAGGGCCGTAGTGCAAACCGGCCCGCGCCCCTACGCCGGGACCAGCTTCTTCTCGCTAGCGAACGGGCTCAAGCCCAGCCACGTCTGCATGTCCCGGGCGAGCGCGCGGTCGCCGGTCAGGGTCAGCTTTCCATTGGCGGTGGAATTGGGCACGGTGGCGAGGCCCATCCAGATCGCGGTCATCGTGCGCAGATCGACGGTCGCATAGAGATCGACGTCGAAACCCGGGTCGACGGAACAAAGGTCGACGTCGCCGTCCGGCTCGACCACCAGCCACCAGTAGCGGCGGGCCGGCGGCTGTTCAGGATAGATGAAATGAATAACGCTTCGCCGGTCCGGCATGGGAGTCGGATCGAGATTGCGCCGCATGTCCCACATGAGCAGCCCCGGGTCGAGGTTCTCGAGCGAGAGCTGCGCCTGGACCCAATGCTGTCCCCATTTGCCGATCGCCATGATGACTCCCTCAAGCTCGCGTCCGGCTGGCGTGAGGTGATACTCACTCACGCCCGGCTCGGTTCGCGAAGCCGACCTCGAGACGACGCCGGCTTCCTCAAGGTCTTTCAGGCGCTTCGACAGGAGCGCGGGCGACATCCGCGGCACGCCGCGGCGCAGGTCGTTGAAGCGGGTCGAGCCCGTAACGAGCTCGCGCAGGAGAACGACAGTCCATCGGGTGCACAAGATTTCGGCCGCCATCGCGACCGGACAGAACTGGTTGTAGCTGCCCTGGGTCATGATTTGCCTCGCAGGAGATCGCCGCTTCAAGGTTAGGGCATGGACGGAGCGCCCGCCAGTTCAGAATCTGTACTGCGTCGATTCATTTCCTGAACTGGACGAATAATTCTCGGCCGTCGCATGTTTCCCACGCCGTCCAGCTTAGGCCGGGCCCGAGATAATTGACCGACAAAGAAGGCAAGTCATGAACAAACATATCATGGACCGAGAAGCTATTTCGAAGTTCGCGCAAAGCCTTCGCGGCTCGGTCATCGGCCGCGACCATTCCGAATACGACGAGGCGCGCAAGCTCTATAACGCGATGATCGACAAGCGGCCCCTCCTGATTGCGCGCTGCGTGGACGCGGCGGACGTGATCGCGGCGGTCAATTTCGGCCGCGAGCACAAGCTGCCGATCGCCGTCCGCGGCGGCGGCCACAACGGGCCGGGGCTTGGCAGCGTCGACGACGGCCTCGTCATCGACCTCTCGCACATGAAGGGGGTCCGGGTCGATCCGGCGGCGAAGACGGTGCGGGTCGGCGCCGGCTGTACAACCGGCGACGTCGACCATGCGACCCATGCCTTCGGCCTCGCGGTGCCGTTCGGCATCGTCTCGACCACGGGCGTCGCTGGGCTTACCCTTTCCGGCGGCCATGGCTACCTCAGCCGCCAATACGGCCTCGCCGTCGATTCCCTGATCGAGGCGGACGTCGTGCTCGCCAACGGACGGCTCGTCACCGCGAGCGAGAGCGCGAACCCCGACCTGTTCTGGGGGCTGCGCGGCGGCGGCGGCAATTTCGGCGTGGTGACGAGCTTCCTGTTCAAGGCGCATCCCGCGAGCATGGTCTACGGCGGCCCGATTATCTGGGAGCTCAAGGACGCGCCGGCGGTCATGCGCTGGTATCGCGACCACCTGGCCAGCAAGCCGCACGAGACGCTCGGCAGTTTCGTTGGCCTGCAGACCGTGCCGCCCAGCGAACCGTTCCCCAAAGAGCACTGGGAGAAGAAAATGTGCGTGCTGGTCGTCTGTCACAACGGGACGACGGCCCAGGGCGAAAAGGCGGTCAACGCGATCCGCGCCGCGCTGCCGCCGCCGATCATCGATTGGGCCGGCACGATGCCCTACCCCGCGCTGCAGAGCCTGTTCGACGCGCTGCTGCCGAAGGGCCTGCAGTGGTACTGGAAGGGCGATTTCGTCAAGGCGCTGCCCGACGCGGCGATCGAGGCCCATGTCGCCCACAGCGCCAAGGCGACGAGCCCCCTCTCGGGCATGCACCTCTATCCGATCGACGGCGCGGTCCACCGGCCGAAGAAGGACGCGACCGCCTGGAACTGCCGCGACGCGACGTGGTCGATGGTGATCTTTGGCGTCGATCCCGATCCGAAGAACGCGCCGGCGATCAAGAAATGGGCGCGCGACTACTGGGAGGCGGTGCATCCGTTCGATCTCGCCGGCGCGTACCCCAATTTCATGATGGACGACGAGGGCGGCGCCAGGCTAAAGGCGACCTTCGGCGAGAATCATCAGCGTCTCGCCGCAGTGAAGAAGAAATACGACCCGTCAAACCTGTTCCATGTGAATCACAACATTCACCCCGCGCCGTAGACGATCCAAATAGCGACGCCGTGTGAGGGCGCTCTGCCCATCCACGCGGTCATGCCTCTCCTCCGGAGACAAGCGCGAGCGAAAGCTCGCGCATTGCGTTTTAGGTCATTTTCTAGGCGCTTGCGTAGGCTTAGAACGCTGGCTGCGGCCTGCGTTCGGGCGGGCAAGGCGTTTGAGGGGATCGCATGCCGATTTTCATGGACCGTCACGACCTGCGGGGCTTGACGCAGGCGGATGTGGCCGACGCCCATCGCAGGGATGTCGACGTTCAGGATCGGCACGGGGTCAAATACATGGCCTATTGGTTTGATGAGGGAAATGGCGCGGCCTTTTGCCTGGTCAATGCGCCAGACACGGAAACGGCGGAGCGTGTCCATCGCGAGGCGCATGGTCAGGTTGCGCACGCCATCATTCCGGTGGAGCTCACGGCCGTCGAGGCCTTTCTCGGCCGGATCGGCGATCCGCGCGCCGCTCCGGGCGCGTCCGCGCCGGCGGTCGACGCCGCGATACGTGCCGTCATGTTCACCGACATCGTTGGCTCGACTGAGATGACGGCGCGTCTCGGCGACAGCGCCGCGCTCGAACTTGTCCGGACGCACGACGCTCTAGTCCGGCGCGGGCTCCACGCGCACGGCGGGCGCGAGATCAAGCACACCGGCGATGGCATCATGGCGGCTTTCGACAATGTGGCCGAGGCGGTGCGGGCCGCCGCCGACATCCAGCGTGGCTTTGCCGCCTACAATGCCGAGGCGTCGGAGAGTCTCAGCGTCAGGATTGGCGTCGACGCCGGGGAACCCGTCCAGGAGCACAACGATCTCTTCGGCGCCACGGTGCAGCTCGCCAATCGGCTGTGCAGCGAGGCCGAAGCAAATGGAATTGTCGTGTCGGGAAGGGTGCGCGAGCTCTGCGCGGAGGACACCGCGCGGTTCGTCGCCCTCGGCGAGCGGCGGCTGAAGGGCTTTTCCGAGAAGATCCCGGTATTTCGCTTCGAATGGCGAAACTGACTTCGAGACGATTTTACGGTAAACCTTACTCGCGCTAAGCAGTGGCCCTGACGTGCCGCAAGCGTCAGGGATGAAACGCGGGGCTGCCCCCGCCCGCGTCGGCGCGAGAGAAAATTGAGCGATCGGCAAGCGCTGAATTGGATGTGGCCGGCCGCTGCGACGAACGTCGCCGGGCTGCGGTTCTGGCTGACCGGCATCGCATTTGTTCCCGCCTATCTGGCGCTGAACGTGATGACCTCGCGGTATCAGTTCCACTCGCTCGGCATCACCTTGTGGAGTCCGGATGACGGGCTGACCGTCTGGCTGCTGCTGCAGGGGGTCGAATTTTTCCCCTTCGTCCTGATCGGGGCGGTGCTAGCCGACCTGCTGATCTCCCATGTCCACCACAGCATCTACATAGCCTTCATCGCTGAAATCGGCCTGAGTCTCGGCTATGTGGCGCTTGCTGTCGCATTGCGAGACGTCTTCAAGTTCAGCCTGCGACGGACCGATCTCGCTGACATCCTCGCCATGCTCTTGGCTGTGCCGGCGGCCGCCATCCTGAACTCGCTGATCTATTGCGGCATCCTCTACCTCGCCGGATCGCTGCCTGGCGACCAGTTCGCCACTGCGATGCGCCATTTCTGGATCGGCGACACGGTCGGCATCATCGCGGTCCTCCCGGCGGCGACGGCGGCGTACGCGATTTTATCAAGGACGCGTTGGGCCTGGCGGACAAAGGACACGCTCGACTGGTCCATCTTCGTCGTCAGCTCAGCCGCGGCGATCGCGATCATCCATGAGACCAGCAGCGCCTACGCCTACCAGTTGTTCTACCTCCTGTTTTCGCCGATCATCTGGATTGCGATGCGGACCGGCTATGTCGGGAGCGCGCTCGCGCTGCTCGTGATCCAGATTGCATTTTTTATCAATGCTTCGCACGTTGGAATCACCGACGATGATTTTGACCAGCTTCAGATCCTGATGCTCGTCCTTTCGATCACTGGGCTCATGCTTGGCGCGGCCGTGACCGAACGCGAGCGCGCCAATCAGCGGCTGCGGGCGCAGCAGGCGGAACTGGTGCGCGTTTCCGCCCAGGCGACGGCCGGCGCGATGGGCATGCTGCTCGCGCACGAACTGAGCCAGCCCCTGTCGACGGTCGCGACATATGCGCTCGCCGCGCGCCGCATGCTGCAGTCCGGCGCCGGTTCGGAGCCCGTGATGGACGCCTTGCGCAAGGCCGAAGCCGAAGCGCAACGGACGCGCCAGGTCGTCGAGCGCATCCGCGACCTCGTCTCTGTCGGCAGAATGGAGCCGACCAGGGTGAACCTCTTCGAAGCGGCCTCGAAGATTCGAACGTTGTGCATCGAGGGCGCGAACGCGCGCGGCGTCGACATCGAGGTCGAGTGCGCGCGCCCGGTCCCGCCGATCAAGGCCGATCTGATCGGGATCGAACAGGTCCTCAACAATATCGTCGGAAATGCCGTCGATGCGGCCGCGGAGCGCGGGGACGAGCGCGGACGGGTTGTTGTTCGCCTGACGAGCGACGAGGATTGGGCCACCGTCGAGGTCGAGGACAATGGCGCTGGCGTGGCGCCGGAAATGGCGGAAAACCTGTTCGAGGCCTACCAGACCTCGAAGGTCCGCGGACTCGGGCTCGGACTGACCCTCAGCCGTCAAATCGTGCGCCGCCACAAAGGTCGCATCTCGTGGCGTCCGATCGTCCCGCAAGGGACCAGATTTATCATCGAGTTCAACATCAAGGGGCCTGAGGAAGATGCCACATAACCGCCATGTCGCCATCGTCGACGACGAATCGAGCGTCCGCGAGTCGCTGGCGCTGCTTCTGTCGACCGCCCAGATCGACTCGCGGACGTTCGCGTCGGCCGAAGACTATCTCGCGTTTCCGGTCAACGACGCCGCCTGCATTATCCTCGACAACCAGCTTCCGGGCCTCAGCGGCGTCGGACTGCTCAAGCACATCGCGGCTACGGCGCAGGACACCGCCGTCATCCTGATAACAGGACACGGCGATGTGCCGACCGCAGTGTCGGCGATGAAATGCGGGGCGTTCGATTTCGTCGAGAAGCCGCTCGACCCCGAAGCGCTTCTGTTCACGGTCGAGGAGGCGCTGGCGCGGACCGGGCAGGCGCGTGACCACAACGCACAGGCTGAGCAGTTCCGCGGCCGGCTCGCGCTGCTCACGCAGCGCGAGCATGAAGTCTTCGTGCTGATGATCGAAGGACTGCCGACGAAGCTCATCGCCCGTCAACTGGGGATCACCACCCGAACGACCGAGCATCATCGGGCAGCCGTCATGCACAAGTTGCGGGCGCGCACCGGGTCGCATCTCGTGCGGATGGCGCTCAGTTATGGCTTAACTGCGGGCGAACAGAGCGGCGGCGGCTAGGTACTATCCTCCATTTCCGCGACGGCGCCGCGCCTATACACAATGAAGTTCTGGCCGACTTGGTCCCTTGCCATGAGCACGGCGAGGGGAGGTGGAGACGTTTTTTACCCCCGGATCAGGCCCGGCCGCGACAAAACCCCGCCGACCGCAATAGGCGACGGCGGACCTACCGGACCAGGCAGTGGGGACGATGGCCTGGTGATCGACCCTTCATCGTCAAAGGGGGTGCGGGTCGATCCGGCGAATGAGACGGTGAGGGTGCGGGCGGTTGCCTTGAAGGGCGGCGCGAACACTGAACTCACCCGTTCGGATCTGCGGCGTCGCCCGGCGTCGGCTTGCCCGTAGCCGGCGTACTGTGGCCAGGCGTCCTGTCCGAGCCGACAATTCGGCTCGCCGCCGTCCGCCCTCGATTTCTCGCCTCGGCCCGTTGAGCCGGCTTGGGCCAGCGACGATTCGACGCCGAGCAAGGCGCCGCCGTGTCTGCTAGACTGGGGCGTGCATAGAGCCGATCGACCCCTCGCCGATGCTGTTTCTCCGCGCGCCGGAGCCGTTCCGGATCATTTTCTGGGCCACTGCGATCGGAGCAATGGTGGGCGCGGCCTATGCGCAGATGCGCGTGATTCAGAGCGGCGCGCCCGCGTTCCCCCTTTACGGCGTGCCGCGGGGCGTGTTCACCGGCGCGCTGATCGCAGGCTTATTGACCTCGCTCGAAGCCATCCTTCTCGCCGGCTCGCTCGGAGCGATGTTCCGCCGCGCCCCGTTTCCGGTCCATGTGGCGATCAAGACCCTGATCTATCTTGCCGTCATCCTCGCCGGGCTCGAACTCGGGGGGCGTCTGTTCCCCTCGCCCGGGGAGAGCGGCATACAAGGAGCCGACGTCTTGTTCTCGCTTGCCGCTTCGCTCGTGTTCGTCTTCATGCTCGACGTGAACACGCTGCTCGGACAGAACGTGCTCATCAACTTCATCACCGGCCGATACTATTCGCCGCGGCTTGAATCGCGGGTGTTCCTGTTCCTCGACATTGAGGGCTCGACGGGACTGGCCGAGCGTCTCGGCCCGCTCGCCTTCCATCGGCTGGTCAACCGATTCGTCAACGACCTCACCCAGCCGATCGTCGCCGCACGCGGCGAGATCCATAAATTTGTCGGCGATGAATTGATCGCGACCTGGAAACTGAAGGAGGCGATCGTCAACGCCCGCTGTATCGCCGCCTGCTTCGACGCTATCGACCGGCTGGCGCGCGCCGCGCCCGAGTACCGGGAGGAATTCGGCGTCTCGATCAATGTCCGCGCCGGGCTCCACTGCGGTCCGGTGGTGGCGGGCGAGATGGGCTCGGTGAAGAAGGAGATCGTTCTCCTCGGCGACACCGTCAACACGACCGCCCGCATCCAGGATCTCTGCCGCCAGACCGGCGATCGGGTCCTGGCCTCTGCCGAGCTGGTCGATCGGCTCGAGCTGCCGCCGGGTGTCGTCAAGCGTTCGCTCGGCGACCTCAGGCTGCGCGGCAAGGGCGCCGATCTCGCGCTCTATGCGTTGACCAAGGGGCCTGAGCGCGTTTGCCCGGCCGGGCCTGCCGTCAGCCGCGACGCCGCGCCCGGGGAGACGCCGGCCGTCGTGCCGTGAGCGGGTCCCACCGCGGACATCCGGCCTCGGGCGTCCAAGGACCGGCGACATTTGGCGCGATGATGGCTTTCGCGGTATAAGGCGCGGCGAAAGCGAGCAAACATGCCGTCGCAGAGTACGTGGATTTGGGCCGGAGGAGCCGCGGCGTCGACGGTTGTGGCCGCGGGAGC
>Ga0335076_10006402_pt1 | contig 11877 bp, 10 predicted proteins | sample Lox_Sample_25_FD_206717 | JGI IMG/M metagenome (GOLD analysis project Ga0335076, IMG submission 206717) | Soil microbial communities from Loxahatchee National Wildlife Refuge, Florida, United States - Lox_Sample_2.5 | ecosystem: Environmental > Terrestrial > Soil > Wetlands | place: USA... | reverse complement strand
GACCTCTCGCGCGACGACAACCTTCGCTATGCGCTCAACCTGTACCGCCTGCAACGCATCGGCTACGAAGGCTACGGCGCGGGCACTGGGTTCTTCAAGCGCGGCAAGGACGTTGCGCGCCGCGAAGGCGGCGAGGGCGCCGAGGGTGGCGGGGGCGCCGAGGGTGGCGGGGGCCGGCATGACTGAGGCCTCGCGCCGGCTGCAGCACTGGCGCGCTGAGCTCGACCGCGTGGCGGCCGAGCCGTTGCACCCGCATGTCCCTGCCCTGCTCGCCGAGGCGGCGGCGGCCGATCCTCAGCGCGTGCTGCTCGATCTGTTCGAGCTGGGGTACACGCTCACCTGCGCCGGGCTCGATCGGCACAGCACAGACCTTGCCCGGGCGCTGCACGAGCTCGGCATCGGCCCGGCTTCGCGTGTGGCGGTCATGCTGCCCAACGGCATCGCCTGGCCGATCACGTGGTTCGCGTTGCTCAAGCTGGGCGCGGCCACCGTCCCCGTGAACCCAGGCTACACGGCGCGCGAACTTGCCTACGTGCTCGGCGACGCCGAGGTCGACGCATGGATCGTCGATGCCGAGCGGGCACCGATGGCCGACGACGTGACCCCCTGGCCCGCGAGTCTGCCGCCGGAGCGCGTCATCGCCTGCGGCGGCGTGCCGGGCGACGGTTCGGCCTGGGACGCGCTCATCGCACGGGGCGCTGGGCTGCCAGCCCCCGACCTCCCGCCGCCCACCCAGGGTACGTTGGCCAATCTGCAGTACACCTCGGGCACCACCGGCTTCCCGAAGGGCTGCCGGTTGACGCACGGCTACTGGCTCAATCTCGCGCGCGGAGCGCAGATGCTGCACGTGGCGCCGATGCGCCGCTTCTTCACTGCGCAGCCCTTCTTCTACATGGACCCGTTCTGGCAACTGCTGGTCGCCCTGCGCTGCGGCGGCACGCTGGTGGCCGCGCAGAAGATCAGCGGCTCGCGCTTTTTCGGCTGGCTCGCCGAGCACCGCATCGAGTGGGCCCAGTTGCCCGAGCTGGCGCTGAAGTCGCTCGACACCGTGCGGGGGCGGCCGCTGGCGCTGAAGATGGTGTTCACGTTCGGATGGAGCGCCGAATCCCGCGCGCTGTTCCACGAGCGCCTGGCGCCCGCGGTGGCCGTGGAAGCCTTCGGCATGACCGAGATCGGCCTTGGCACGGCCATGCCGCGCGGCTGGCCCGCCGGCGACCGGCCGGTCTCGGTGGGTGTGGCCGCGCTGCGGCGCGAAGTGCGGGTTGTCGATGCTGACGGTCGCCCGGCACCGCCCGGCCAGGTGGGCGAGCTCCAAGTCCAAGGCCCGCACCTCTTCGAAGGCTACTTCCGGCACCCGGAGACCAATCGGGAGGTCTTCGATGGCGAGTGGTTCCGCACGGGCGACGCCTTCGTGGCCGACGTGGAAGGCTTCCTGCGGCTGGTCGGTCGCTTCAAGGACATGATCCGGCGCAGCGGCGAGAACATCGCCGCGCGCGAGGTGGAGGCCGTGGTGCGGCAGCTGCCGCAGGTGGCCGACTGCGCCGCAGTGCCGGTGCGCGACCTGCGACGCGGCGAGGAGGTGAAGATCATGGTGCAGCTACAGCCTGGCGCCGCGCTGGAGCCCGTGGCGCTGCTGGCGCACTGTCGCACGCAGCTGGCCGCGTTCAAGGTGCCGCGTTACGTGCAGGTGGTGTCGGACTTCCCGCGCACGTCGTCGAACAAGATCGCCAAGGCCATGATCCTGGCCGCACCCGGCGATCCCACGGCAGGGTGCTTCGATCGCGAGCAACCCGTGATCTAACGGCGCCCCACCAGCATCGGTGACCCGCGCATGCACAGCCCGCAGGTCCACATCGACGACGGCGACGGCCTGCCGGCATGGACGCGGGCGGTGCCGGCGTCGAACAAGGAGACACCTCACGGCGCCAGCGGGGCGTCAGGCGGTCTGTCGATCGCAGTTCGACCCAGTGCGCTCGTCAAGCGACGGAGCGCCCGCACCTGCTGCCCCCAGAAGCCGCGGCCGTAGTCGCGTCCACCCATCTCCGGCAGCTGATCCCGAATGCCGGTGGGGCCGGGTCGCAGGTCATGGCGCGCCGTGCCCAGCAGGAAGTCCCACACCGGCAGCAGCACGGCGAAGTTGCAGCCGCCGAGCCGGCCCGTGCGCGCGTCCTCGTGGCCGATGCCGATGCCATGGTGCAGGCGATGAAAGCGCGGGCCGACGAGCAGCCGCTCGCCCAGGCGGCCGAACGGCAGGTCGGCATTGGCATGAGACAGCGATTCCAGCAGCTTGGACAGCGCCACCAGCGCTACGAACTGCGACGGGGCGATGCCGATCACGCGCGCCAACAGCACCACGAGGCTGTCGACGAGGACACTGTCGAGCAGATGGTTGCGGCTGTCGCTCCAGTACGTCATGTTGCGCTGGCTGTGGTGCACCGCATGTAGCGCCCACCACCACGCGTAGCGGTGCTGAGCCCGGTGGATCAGGTAGCCGAAGCCGTCGAGCACGATCAGGTAGGCGACGAACCCGGCCAGCGCCGTGTTGGTGACACCGGGGCAGGCCGGTGCGATCCACTGGTCCAGATGCCAGCCATCCAGGCCCGCGACGGCGAGCCGGCCGAACAGCGCGTTCCACAGCGGGTCGAGCGCGAAGAACAGCAGCAGCCGCTGCAGGCCCAGCCGATCGATCAGCGTGTAGAGCACGTCCACCCGTACGGCCTGGCCTCGCTCACGACGCGCCGATGCGTCGACAGCCGGCACCTCGAAAGGCCGCCAGCGTTCAAGGGCGCCGAACCCGATCAGCATGACCAGCAGCTGCAGCACGCCGACCAGCAGCCACTGCGACGCCAGGTAGCCATCCTCCTGGTACGAGGCCAGGCCGAGCGCCTGCAGGCCAGGCGAGACCAGGTGTACGAACAGGCCGTCCTGCAGGCGGGCAAACCCTTCGGCGACCTGATCGAGTGCGTCCGGCAGGTTCATCGTGGCGCTTTGGAGGCCGCGAACGCAACGCCGTAGGCAGGGTGTTCGCGCAAGGTGGCGAAGCAAAGCCCGCGCGCCTTCAGGCCGCTGATCAAGGGCTCGAGCACGGCCGGTGCCCACGGGTCCTGACGCGACCAGATGCCCAGGTGCGCCAGCAGGATATCGCCGGCGCGGATGTCACGCAGCGCATTCGAGAGCAGCCGCTCGTTCGGCCACCGGTCGCTGGGCAGTTCGTCGCCCAGGAAGCCTGCCGGGCTCCAGGGCACGTGCATCCAGCCGCAGCCGCGCGCGGCCGCCAGCAGCGCCGGCGAGGTCTTGCCGCCCGGGGCACGAAACAAGCGCGGCATGCGCTGCCCGGTCATCGCCTCGAAGCGATCGGCGCTGCGCTGCAGTTCGGCGCAATAGCCGGCGGCAGTCAGCGTCGAGCTGCGGCCCGCCTGTGGGCCGGCGCTCGGCCGCACGGTGAAGCGGCCGTCGGCGCGGTCCGCGCGCCAATACACGTGATCGTAGGTGTGGCTGCCGAAGGCGTGGCCTTCGGCGGCGCGTGCGCGCCACCAGGGCGCCCAGTGGTCGTCGAGGCTGCTGCCGCCGTCCCGCGTGGGTTCGTTGGCGAGGAAGAAGGTCGCCTTGACCTGCTGGCGCGCCAGCACCTCGGCCACCAGCGCAGCGATGCCCATGTGGCCGGTGTCGAAGGTCAGGTATACCGGGCGCTCGCAGGCCGCCCGGGCGCCCAGTGCCAGCGCCAGGCCCAGCAGTGCAGCCACCAGCCGGCTACTGGCGCGGCGCATGGTCGAGCGTGAACACGCCATGGGGCGAGGTGCCGACGCGCACCTGGCCGACCACCCGCCGGGTGGCCACGTCCACCAGCGTGAGCTTGCGGATCCAGCGCGAACTCACCAGCAGGGTCTTGCCGTCGGCGGTCAGCTCCATGCAGTCGGGTCCGCCCGGACCGGGCAGTTGCGCGACGACGGCGCGCGCCGCGGTGTCGATCAGGCTGATCGTGTCGGCCGCGCGGTTGCTGACGAAGACGTGCCGCTTGTCGCCCAGGGCGCGGAAGGCATGCGCGCCTTCCCCGGTCTCGATGCGCTGCAGCAGCCGTGCCGGGCCGGAGGACACGTCGTAGGCCTCGACGAAGCGATCACCGGTCAGGGCGACGAACAGCGTGCGGTCGTCGGCCGTGAGGTAAACGTCGGCGGGCAGCTTGCCGGTGGCCACGCGCCAGCGCAGCGTCTGTGTGGCCAGATCGATCGCGACCAGTTCGCTGCTGTCCTGCATCGACGCGTAGACGGTGCGGCTGCCGCTGTCGATCCACTGGTGGCTGGGTGTGCGGCCGGTGGGAAGGCGCCGGGCGAGTTGCAACGGCCGATCGGGATCCTCCGGCATCCAGCGGTAGATGTCGACGTGGTTCAACCGATTCGCCAGCGTGACGAACCAGCGCATGTCGGGCGAGAAGCGCAGCTGGTAGGGGTCGGTGATGCCGGTCAGCTCCCGCTGCACCTGCGCCGTGCGCGGGTCGATGAAGGTGATGGAGTCGCCCACCGCGTTGGCCACCAGCAGCGAGCGGTCGTCCGGCGTCGTGTAGAGGTGGTGCGGCTCCTTGCCGACCGGGATGCGCCGGGTCTCGTGCAGCGTGGCCGGATCGATCACGCTGACGTCGGCGTCGAGCGAATTGAGCACGAAGATCGGCGCCGGCGACAGAGGCGTCGCCGGCCCGACCCTGGGCAGGCAACAGCCGGCCAGCGCCGCCACGCAGGCGCAGCGGCGCGATGGATCGCGGCGCGACGGCTTCGGAGGACGGATCAATGTTTCATGCCTTCGTAGCCGCCCGCCAGGTTCTCCACCGGCGCCTTCCGCCTCGACGCTCTCGGGCTTGCCGTGCTTGCCTTCGACGGCCAGCCGGCCACGCATGAAGCGCTCGGATGTGTTCAAGAAGTCTCCTGTCACCGCGCGGACGTGCGCGGCAGCCGACGTTCACCCGACGGAGCTGGACCCGGCCGGGCACTCCGTCGCTCAGGCGCCTTGCGGAGGCGCGCGCGGCTGGGCGCTCACCCGAGCGCCTTGCGCGTACCGGTCGGATTCGAAGACTCGGCAATCAGCGGCGTGGGCTCCGGAGCCGAAGGCAGCGCCAAGTCCGGCGCGTGGTTCAAGCAGTACGAGCAGTGTTCCAGAACATGGCGCGACGCCGGTGCCGAACCGTCGCCGCCCGCATCGCCTTGCACCCATCGCGAACCCTGCGCAGTGCAGACCACGACCCACGCGGCACCCTTGGTGAGGCCGAAGGCATAGGTCAACGACGGCACGATGGATGCCAGCAGGACCGCCAGCAAGGCGATCCTGCCGATCACCGCAGAGCGGACACGCAGAAGTTGCACGCGCAGGATTCTAAGGAGGTGACCCTCGCGCCACGAGTGCATATTGATCGAGTCCGGTGTGGATCTTTCCGGGCGAGTTGGCCGTCTCCCGCTCGATCCCGCGGTCGAACCTCAGCGACCAGTGACAGACGAGCAAGCCGGCCTGTGGCCGGGCTCACGTCCAGGGGCTCTGGCGACAGACGGATCGACAGTGTCAGACTGTCGGGCGACGCCACCTCCGTGCAACCCGTTGAAGCGCTTGACGATGTCCCTTGACGACGAACTGGCGGATGCCTTCGAGGCGCTGGTGCGCGCGCGCGGCTACGAGAACCGCTCCGAAGCCTTCCGCGATCTGCTGCGGCAGGACCTTGGCAACGCGAGACTGTACGAGCGCCCCGACGAACCTTGCGTCGCCACGCTGACCTACGTCTACAACCATCACCAGCGGCAATTGGCGTCGCGCCTGACCGACCTGCAGCACCACCACCACGAGCTCACGGTGTCGACCACGCACGCGCACCTCGATCACCACCACTGCATCGAGACCGTGATCCTTCACGGCAAGACCTCGGCGGTTCGCGCGTTTGCCGACTCTGTGATCGCGCAGCCCGGGGTCAGCCACGGCCATCTGCATCTGATACCCATGGCGGTGCGGAACGCCCACGGCCATTCGCACCTGGAGCCCGCCACGGTGCATCCCGCCGGTCGGCCCCGGCGCAAGAAGGCCACCGTCCCCGGCGCCTGACGGCCGGCAGCACGATCGGCGCAGCGTGCGCCGCGGCCCCGTCGTCCGCGGTGGTGCGGCCTCGCTCCTCGCGCTGCGGGCCTTGGCATGGAATGTGTATGAAGATTGATGTAATCTTCATACATAGAGCGAGACAGGGCGCGCGTGCAGAACCTTCCGGCCGACTGGGGCGCGCTGTGCAGTGTGGTGTTCCTGCTGGGGATGCGCCACGGGCTCGACGCCGATCATCTGGCGGCTATCGACGGGCTGACCCGCGTGACCGCGCGGCGCGGGCAGTCGCATGCGCGCTACTGCGGCGCCCTGTTCTCGGCCGGCCATGGCGTGGTGGTGCTGTCGATCGCGTTGCTGGCCGGCCTGCTGGGTGCGAAGTGGGTGCCGCCGGGCTGGTTCGAGGCGGTCGGTGGCGCCGTGTCGATCGGCTTTCTGTTGCTGTTGGGTATCGTGAACCTGCATGCCGCGCTGCGCGCCCCGGCGGGCAGCGTCGTGCCGCTGGTGGGTGTGCGTGGCCAGTTGGTCGATCGGCTGCTCGGTCGCACCGCGCGGACGTCCGGTGCCTGGGCCGTGATGGGCGTGGGCTCGCTGTTCGCTCTCTCGTTCGACACCTTGAGTCAGTCGGTGCTGTTCGCGGTCCTGGCCGTGCAGTTTGGTGGTGTCGAGCGCGCGCTGGTGCTCGGTCTCTTGTTCGTGCTCGGCATGCTCGCCAGTGATGGAGCCAACGGCTGGTGGATCTCCCGCCTCATCGACCGCACCGACCGCATGGCCGTCGTGGCTTCGCGAACCATGACATTGGCCGTTGGCGCCGTCAGCCTGCTGGTCGCAGCGATCGGCATCGGACGCATGGCCTCGAGAGGCCTTGAGGGCTGGCTGGGTGGCAACGAGCTGGCGATCGGCCTGTGCGTCATCGCGCTGATCGCGATCAGCTACGTCGTCGCGACGCGCGCGCGGGTCAAGGCCTCGCCGCGCGGCGCCGAGCGCGCCGCAGTCGCCCCGCCGACCGAGTGAGGCAGTCACTCGTGAACTGCGCAGGAACCCGGAGGAGGTCGCGTGCGTTCATTTCCCATGAATCCAGCGCGCAAGGGTCTGTGCGCGTTTCGCCGTGCTGATGGCCGCGTCGCAAGGCACGATCCGCGCCGAGCTGCTGAAGGGCGGCCGCCGCAGCGCCCGGGCGAAGTGCTCGAGTTCGTGCCTGCATGATCGTCACGCAGCACTCCGGCGACGGCAAGGCCAACGTTGGCGCTGCCGACCGCAGGCACGAACGGCCGTACGCGGCGTCCTCGGCGGCTCGACCGAGCTCGGCTCTCAAATAATCTAGCATCGTCGTCTTACGAGCAATGCCGGTCTTCGCCCGGACCCTGCCATGTCCCTGAACCGTTTCCTGCGCTGGGCGCCGCTGCTGGCGGCCCTGAGCCTGGCCGTGCCTGCGGGCGCGCAGCCGGCCAAACCGCGCATCGAGAAGGCCGCCGACCTTCCGCGTTTCACCTACAAGGTCGACGGCAAGCTCGAAGACATCGTCATGCAGCCCGAACGCTTCGCGCCATTCGCCGCCCAGGTGCGGCGCGACACGGAGTCGGTGCTGAATGGCTACGAGATCCCCGACAACGCGACCAAGCGCGGCCTGCTGAACCAACTCGCGATCCTCGATTTCCTCGATGGGCGCTACGACGCCGCGCTGGCGCGCGCCGAGGAGATCCGTGCACTGCAGGACAAGCCGGCCGACAAGCTGCTGTCGGCGCTGCGCCTGCGCATGATGGCGCAGGCCGCCAAGATCACCGGCCAGCGCGCAGGCCCGGCCTACCAGCGCGCGGTTGCCGATGGCATCAAGGCCGAGCTGGCGCCGCTGCCGTTCGAGACCATCGGCAACGAGATCCGCGAGCTCAAGGCCAACGCCGAACTCATCGGCGAGTCGCTCGTGCTTGGCCGGGTGCGCGAGGTGATGCAGCCGATCGCCGACCGCACCGGCGCGCTGAGTTCCGACTTCGCGCCCGGCATCGTCGGCGCGCGTTTCGCGCTCACGGCGATGCTGCCGCTGAAGCAGACGCTGATCGACAGCTTCGGCGCCTACCTCGACGCGCACAAGGTCGTGAAGAACGACATCTGGGCTGCGCGTGACGTGACGTTCGACGCGGCGCAGAAGCTGACACCGGTGCGTATCGCGGTCTGGGACAGCGGGGTCGACACGTCGATCTACGGCAAGCAGGTGGCGATGGATGGCACCAAGCCGCTGGCGATCGCCTATGACAAGTACTCGCGGCCCTCGACCAGCTTGCTCGCGCCCCTGACGCCCGACGTGCGACAGCGTCTGCCGCACATGACGGCGCGCACCAAGGGCTTTGCAGACCTGCAGTCGAACATCGACAGCCCGGAAGCGGCCGATGTCAAGAAGTGGCTCTCGACCCTGGCGCCGGCGGACTACAAGAAGGCGGTCGAGGAGCTGGGCATGGTCGGCAACTACGAGCATGGCACGCACGTGGCCGGCATCGCACTCGCGGGCAACCCGTTCGCGCAGCTGGTCGTCGCGCGGCTCGAGTTCGACTACCTGCTGCAGCCCGACCCGTGTCCGAGCAAGGAACAGGCGCTGCGCGACGCCGAAGCGGCCCAGAAGACGGTCGACTTCCTGAAGGCGCAGAACGTTCGGGTCGTCAACATGAGCTGGGGCGGCGACGTGAAGAGCATCGAGAGCGCGCTCGAGCAATGCGGCATCGGCAAGAGCCCCGAAGAGCGCAAAGCCACCGCGCGCGAGCTGTTCGACATCCAGAAGAACTCGCTGACGAAGGCGTTCCAGAGTGCGCCCGGCATCCTGTTCGTCGCCGCCGCCGGCAACAGCAACAACGACCCGAATTTCGTCGAGGACGTGCCGGCGGCGATCGTGCTGCCCAACATGCTGACGGTGGGCGCGGTCGACCTCGCCGGTGAAGAGGCCAGCTTCACCAGCTACGGCCCGATGGTCAGGGCCCATGCCAACGGCTACCAGGTCGTGAGCTACCTGCCAGGCGGCGAACGGGTCGCTCTGTCGGGCACCTCGATGGCTGCCCCGCAGGTCACCAACCTCGCGGGCAAGCTGCTGGCGGTGAACCCCAGGCTGACGCCCGAGCAGATGGTCAAGATCATCGTTGACACTGCCGACCGCACCGCCGATGGGCGGCGCAACCTGATCAATCCGAAGAAGGCGGTCGCTGCCGCGCAACGATGAGCACCGATGTCTGTCGCCATGCAAATCAGACACACTCCTGTTGATGGCCGAGGGCAGTTGTCCCACCCGATGCTGGGCCGCCGCGCGCGATGAAGATTGCACCGATCACCCTGCTTGCCGGCGTCCTCGGTTGCGTCAGCGCTGCGCCTGCGGCGACAGAGGGCCAGCCGGCGCCGCCGATTGAAGCCAGACTGCTCGACGGGAGCACGTTTTCTCTTGCTTCGGCGGAAGGGAAGGTGGTCGTCGTGAACCTGTGGGCCACTTGGTGCGCCCCGTGCAGGGCGGAGATGGCCGCGATGGACGCCTACTACCGCCGGCACCGCGACGAAGGGCTGCAGCTGGTCGCGATCAGCGTCGATGACCCCAAGGACGAGGCGACCGTGCGTGATGTCATGCGCGAGTTCGCCTTCCCGGCGGCGATGGTCCGCGACGCGAACATCAAGGGCTATGGTCGCATCTGGAGGGTGCCGCTGACCTTCGTGATCGACCGCAAGGGCATCCTGCGAAAGGATGACTGGTACGGCAAGCCCGGCTTCGATGAGCCGCTGCTCGAAGCCACCGTGACCCCACTGCTGCGCGCCCCTTGAGTGTGGGCGGGCACCTCCCGCCCGCGGCACTGTCGACCTACATCGTGTAGTAGAGCCCCACTGTCGCTGTGTAGCGCGGCTCGAGTTGCAAGCCGTTGACCCGCTGATAGAACGGCAGCTGCGCAAAGGCGTAGCCGTGCAACCTGTCGGTGATCTGCAGGTTCACGCCGGGGCTGAGGTACGCCAGCGTCGCACCGCTGTTGTCGATGTCGGCGTTGGCGCCTGACTCTCGCCCCTCGGCGCGAACGTTGACCTGAATCGACGGCGTGACACGCTCGATCCCCATGTAGCGAAAGCCCGCGTTCAGGTTGAAGCCCGTGCCCGGGCGAAACCCGTCGCGCGAGTTCAACGGCTGCTGCAGCATGCCTTGGGCGAAGTAGTCCCAACCGCGACTGATCGCGCCAAAGGTGAACGCCCCGACCAGCAGGTCGGTCGTGCCGGTGCCTGGCTGCAGCCCGCGATCCAGCGGCTCGCCCTCCTGCGGTCCGGCGATGAAGTTGTTCTTGAAGCTGCCGGTCGCCAGCTTGAGGCCGAACTGCACACCGACGCTGTGGTCGGCGACGAGCCCGAGGTAGCGACCGACGAGCCTGACGTCGCCGATGCTCTGCGTGTGCGAAGTCGATATCTCGGTGTCGCCGGGCGCGATGGTCGTGTGATAGCGGTTGAAGTAGGGCAGCTGCAGGTTCACACCCCAATTCACATTCGGGCTGTAGTCGAGTCCGAGCGCGTAGTTGCGGTTGATCGTGGTCTGCTGAACCTCCTGGTCGTTGGGGATCGGGAGGCTGTTGCGATCGACGCTGTGGGTGCCCGAGCGCAACTGGTCCTGGTTGAAGTAGTCGAACCGCAAGTCGACCCGCAGCCCTTCGCCTGACGGCGAGATGCCCTGACTCGACCAGTCGGAACTGAGCGTGCAGCCGCAGCTCGAGCAGGCCAGTGCGCCGTTCGTGAACGCCACGCCGCAGGCCAGCAGTGCTGCGCAGCACAGTGCGTGAGGAAGTGTCTTCATTGGACTGCCCGAGTTCATCGTGACGGGCATGGCTCGTTCGAAGATGCTCAAGAGAGTTCTCCTTGGTCAGCTGGGGGCGGCCCAGCGAATGCGCGAGCTGGCGCGGCCCCGCAGGGCCTAGCGCCAGGTGACGATCAACGCATCAGGAGAAAGGCGGCGGAGCCCGGGGCTGCGCGCCCACCCACGCGTAGCGTGTGCAAGGCGCAGCCAGGTCGGAGTTCGGGGGGGTTCTTCGCGGGGAGGCGACTGGCACGCGCGCCGTGGGCGCCGCCGGAATCGCAAACGCATGTGCCTGCAGCGAGCAGTACGGGCAATGGTCGAAAGAATGCGTATTGTTCGGGGGCGGTGCACCTCCCGAGCCATCGTGAGGTTGAACCCAAGCGGCCCCCCATGCGCTACAGATCTGAACCCATGTGGATGCGCCCTTGGTCGCGAGCGCATGCGAGATCGATGGCGCGAGGGCTGCCATCAAGATCGCCAGAGCGGCAATCCAAGAGGTCAGCAGACGCGTGGCGCGACGGGACCGCATGGCGTCGATTCTATCGAGGCCGTCTTCCAGTCACTGATCCCGCAAACAGGCTGGGTATCCTCCCGCTTGGGTCCGCCCGGGTTGTGTGCCCGCCCCCACCACGTTGCAGGTGCCCCCGAGCTCACCGACGACGCGCCGCCAGATCGCGCGCAGCACGTTGTAGCTCTTGACCTTGGCCCCGCACCAGCAGGGGGTTGGAACGGGAGCGTCAGCGTGTCGCTCTTCGGCGCAATTGGTGTGGTTCGCGAGTACGACCGCGAGCAACGGGCGCTTCGCTGCCGAGCTTGAGTGCCGCGAAGGGGTCAATCTGAGGGATCCCGGTGATCGATACCTTGCCGCGCAAGAGCGCCGCGGCGCTCATTGCTGCAAAACACTGTATGATGCGCATCATGCGAAGCAGGAAACCCAATGCCAGAGCAGCGGCCAAGGATGCGACGCATGAACGCATCGTGTCCGTGGCCGCCCGGGCGATCCGTCGTAGCGGCTATGA
>Ga0335076_10006401_pt1 | contig 11877 bp, 9 predicted proteins | sample Lox_Sample_25_FD_206717 | JGI IMG/M metagenome (GOLD analysis project Ga0335076, IMG submission 206717) | Soil microbial communities from Loxahatchee National Wildlife Refuge, Florida, United States - Lox_Sample_2.5 | ecosystem: Environmental > Terrestrial > Soil > Wetlands | place: USA: Florida... | reverse complement strand
ATGAAGCCTTCTCGCCAGGAAGTGGCAGGAGGTGGCGGCGGCGGCGACCGGGACATACTCAAGGCGCCGAAGGGAAGGATTCCGAAACAATCGCTTGAGCAGATTACGCCTCCGGCGATCGTGGTCAGAAACGATCACCCCAAGCTTGCGGTTGCGCCGACGGTGGTCGTGCCTCCACAGGTGAAGCTGCAGGCGGCGAATATGCTGAACCTCGGCAATCCGACCGCTGCCATGCCCTCCGGGCCGCCTTCGAACGGCACAGGATCAGGAGGAGGAATCGGCTCTGGTGACGGCGGCGGAATCGGAGTTGGTTCGGGACCCGGCGTTGGTGAAGGCCGCGGCGGCGGTATTGGCGGCGGAGTTTTCCGGATTGGCGGCGGCGTAACCGCGCCGAAGGCGATCTTCGATCCTGATCCGGAATATTCAGAAGAAGCGCGCAAAGCCAAGTATCAGGGAACGGTTGTGCTGAGCTTGATTGTCGGCGCAGACGGCCTGCCGCGCGATATCCGCGTAGCCCGCAGCGTGGGACTAGGGCTGGATGAAAAAGCCATTGAGACGGTTAAGACGTGGAAGTTCGACCCCGGCACCAAGGACGGCAAACCGGTTGCGACATATGCCACGATTGAGGTCGCGTTCCACCTGTATTGATTCGGGTTGATTTCTAGAAGGCCTGACTTCGGTCAGGCCTTTATTTTTGCCCTTCAACTATTCCTTTAACTCGACGTGAGTAATGTTAGCGATCGGACGGCCGAGGAAGAGCTTGCCGAGGCGCTGAAATTTCTGAGTGGAATCGGTGACGAAAAATTGAATCGGCGATTGCCGATTTTTTTCGACACGTTCCGGCTCGTTATCTAAAAGCTTCGAAACGGCGAGCGCGGTTGATTCGGCGGAATCAACTAATGTCACGCGCTCGGGAACCACGCGATGGAGAAGCGGCTTGAGCAGCGGATAGTGAGTGCAGCCGAGCAGCAGTACATCGGCTGAGCCGAAAGCGCCGGCGAAAGCCTCGGCCAGATAGATTTTCGCAACCTGCTCCGTGACCGGATGGTTGATCCATCCTTCTTCGACCAAAGGAACCAACAACGGACATGCTTTCTCGCAGGATTCTATCTGAAAGTCTGCCAGCGCATTCTGATAAGCGTGACTGCAGATGGTGGCTTCAGTTCCAATGACCACCGCTTTTCGGTTGCGTGATGCGGCGGACGCCTGCTGCGCGCCCGGCTCGACTACGCCTAACGCTTTTGTAGAAACAGCGTCGCGAATTTGCGGCAATGCGAGGGCGGTTGCGGTGTTGCAGGCAACGACGAGCAGTTCTGCCCCTTGCTGCTCGAGAAATCGAGCGGCTTCGCAGGCGTACTTGGCCACAGTCTCAACAGACTTCGAGCCGTAGGGAAGGCGGGCGGTGTCGCCAAAGTAGAGATATTCGGCGCCGGGAAGAACTTGAAGTAAAGCTTTAAGGACGGTAAGTCCGCCGAAGCCGGAATCGAAGACTCCGATTTTAGGCGAAGAAGTCATTCCGAGTTCGAGGACCTGATTTTGAGCGGCGAAAACACTTCGGCGAGGTCCTTTGAAACCGCGCAACATTTTCCCGGAGGAATGGATGCTCCATGTGGGCAGGTCTTCGGATGACCCAAGAAGGTGCAAATTTTATCCGTTGCTTCCGGCGAGAGGATGTGCTCGAACTTGCACGCCTGCTGCTCGATTTCAGTCTCGCTGTCCATGGCGAGGCTGTCGGTGAACAGGCGCTCGGCGAGACGGTGGCGACGGATGATGTCGCCGGCGCGCTGGCGGCCCTTGACAGTGAGGTTCACTATCATGCTGCCATCGCCGATGGAAACGCCCCCGGGCTTGAGTGCGTCATGGCAGGGATTCACGAAGGACTTGTGATCATGCTGAATGGGTGGGTGCGGCTGGGTTTCGACCAATCCGAGCTCGCACAATTTTTCGACGGCAATTCCTACCGGTAAGGCGCCGTGAACTTCCATGTGCTCGATTTCGGCGATCTGTTTGTGTTCCTGCAAAACCCAAAGTTCTTCGAGTACTTCTTCAAGCTGCTCTTCGTCGGCCATGGCGAAAACTTCCTGCGCGGCGATCTTCCCGTGGTGCAGTTCAATCCGGCGGTCGCCGAGGCGCGCGACGACGGGATCGTGCGTGACCATCACAATGGTGCGGCCTTGGCGGTGCAGATCGCGCAGAAGATCGAGCACAATTTGCTCGTTCATGGCATCGAGATTGCCGGTGGGCTCGTCGGCGAGAATAATTTTGGGATCGTTGATCAGTGCGCGGGCGATGCAAACGCGTTGCTGCTCTCCACCAGAAAGCTGCGCGGGCAAGTGGTGCGGACGGTCCTGCAGGCCAACGCGCGCTAACGCTTCGAGCGCTTCTTGCTCATCCGTCATGCTGTGAAAATATTGCGCGAGCATGACGTTTTCGACAGCGGTGAGATAAGGGATCAGGTGAAACTGCTGGAACACGAAGCCGATTTTCTCGGCGCGGATGCGGGTGAGTTCGTTGTTGCTGAGTTGGGCGACATTTTCGCCGTCGAGCCAGATTTCGCCCTGGCTGGGACGGTCGAGGCAGCCCACGAGATTCACCAGCGTAGATTTGCCCGAGCCGGATGGGCCCATGACGGCGATCCATTCGCCCGGCTCGACGTGCAAAGAAAAATTATCCAGCGCGCGGATGGTGCCGCCGGGAGCGTCGGCGCGTGCCGGATAAAGCCTGCTGACGTTGTTGATCCGAATCATTATTCGCCCCTCAAGATCATAGCGGGCTGAATCTGGCGCAGCAATCGCAAGGGAAGCAACGTGGCCAAAAGCGTGACCAGCAGGCAGCCGATCAAAACGGGCGGGAGAACGTCGAAGCGGGGGGTAACCGGAGCGTGAAAGTTGACGCGGCCGATCCAGGCGGCAATGCCGATACCGGCCGCGAAGCCCACCAGCGCGCCGATCAAGGCAAGTATGACCGCCTCGCCGGAAATGAAAAGTGCGATGAGGCGGTCGGATGCGCCGATGGCTTTCATGATGGCGAAATCGCGGCGGCGGTCGAAGAGCCAGCCGGTGAGCGTGGCGAGAACGCAGAGCGCGGCGGTGATGATGATGAAAACCGCCGACCAGAGTAGGGTTGAGCGCGTTTTGCCGAGAATGTTGGCCTCGCCTTCGGTGACTTGGCGAACGGGATGGACATCGGCGCTGGGAATATTCTTTTGCAGAGTTGAAAGCAGGGAAGAGACTTCAGTCGCCAAACCGTATGCAGCAATTTCGACTACAGAGGGCTGCAGGCCAGTCCAAGTTTCGAAATCGGCAAGGGATAAATATACGCGGCTGTCTTCACCGGCGCCGGTGCGGACGGTGCCTGCGGGCGAGAGTTGAAGCGTGCGGCCCAGGTAATCGAGTGCGAATGATTTGCCGTCGGGAATGATCACTTGGGCGGCCCGGACGCCGACAAGCGCCTGTAGCCGATGGTTAGGCCACGCAGAGACTGACCACCAGGGATTCAGTTTTCGTACTAAGTCGAAATTGGTTCCGGCGACGACCACCGGTTGGCCGCCGCTTGTATGCGCGACCGCGTAGGCGAAGGGAACGACAAGGCCACGAGTGCCGACCACAGAGTTAATGCGGTCGAGATCAGCCGGCGCGAAGCTGGCGCCGGATTTCGCTTCGACAATAATGTTCGCCCCAAACCCGCGAAACTCCTTGCGCAGCTTGGATTGCACGTCGATGAAAATGTTTAGCATTGCGGTGGCCGCGGCGGAAGCCACTACGATTGCGAGCAAGGCTGAAATAGCGGTGCGCTTGCGCAGCATAGCGGCGCGAATCAGCATGCGGAAAAACATGGGGGTGCTATTGCGATGAGTGCGGGGGCTCATGCTTCTCCCCGCAACGCGAGAACTGGATCGTATTTGACGGCGCGGCGAATGGCGGCGGCGCTGCCCATGAAGGTGACCACGACGGCAATTCCTAAGACCAGCGGCAGCAACACAGGTTCAACCGCAATGCCCGAGCCGAAAATTGCGTACCCGAGTTTATGCGCCAGCAACGCCCCGCCGGCAAAGCCGACCAGCCCTCCGGCGCACGCGAGCAGCACGGATTCAGTGATGAAGATTGCGGAAAGCATGAAATGTCCGGCACCCAATGCTTTCATCAATCCGATTTCTTCGCGGCGTTCGAACATGGCGGTGGCCATCGCGGCTGAGACGGCGAGGCCGGAGGTAAAAAGCGCGGCCAGAGTGATCAGCAGCATCAGGCCTTCAATGCGCGAGAGCACTTTACCTTCGTTCTGCTCGACTTGGCGAATCTGCTCGGCGTGCGAGTGCGGAATGGCTTCTTCCAGTTGGTAAGCGATCGATTGCGGATAAGGCGAGCAGTACCAGCGGTCGCGGTCGGCAGGGCTGAGCGTATCAGGATTGCGGCGGGCGAAGGCGTCTTCAGGCTTCGTGACCGCGCTCACGAAAATTTTACTGACTGCACCGGGCTGCTGAGCGATGGCTTGGGCGACGGCAAGGGGCGCGATGATTTGGCTATCTTCGATGCCGCCGGTCGAAAGAATGCCGGCGACGCGATAAGGTTTGCCGTTAACTTGGATTTGCTGACCGGCGCTTATGTCTTGTACGCGAGCAAGCTTTTCGCCGATGAGAACATCGCCCGAATCACCAGCCGGCCACGAACCCTCAACCTTCCACCAGGGAAACGTGCTTCTTGCTCCTTCGGTAAAATGGTCATCCCCGAACTTTAGCGATTTCGCGAAATAAGTTCCGAGCAGGGTCGTTTCTGTGCTCCCGAGTTTGACGTTGACGGGCAGTTCGGGCGTGAATGCGGCGATGTTATTTCGCCAGAAAATGCCCTTGATCTTTGGCAGGTCGGTTTCATTCAAATATGCGCCACCGGCGGGCTTGAGGTTAACGCTGCCGATTTGAACGTCGAGAGTCGAGTCTTGAGGTGTGACGATGATGTTGGCGCCGTAAGTGCGAAGCTCGCGGCTGATTTTGTCGCCGATGTCGGTTGCGATGGCGATCATCGCGGTCGAAACCGCAGCGCCGAGAGTGATGGCGGCCGCGACCAGGAGCTTACGGCGCGTCTGCCGGCGGAAAGATTCGTAAACCAGTCTGGCGAACATAGGTAAAGCCTTTAACCGCAGAGCGCGCGGAGTTCACGCCGGGTGCACTGAGAAAACCTCAAACCAGTCACCGCAAAGAGCGCAAAGGAATCCGCAAAGGGCGCAAAGAAAATCGAATGCAAATAGCAAGCTATTGCTGAAACAATTTTGCGCGTGCTGCAACATCGGATTCGTGAATCACGATATCGTTCCCGTTGACGCTGGACTGCAACGGAATGGGATTGCACCCGCCGGGAGAGCCGACCGATTGCGACGTAATGGGCGATGCGCAATTCTTGCAAATCAAGCCATTAGGACCCTTATAAAATCCCACGGGGCCACAAATCTCGCAGGCGTCGAACACGGCGACTACTTTTCCGTCCGGTTTCTTGTAGAGAAGGAAGCGCACTTCAGTACCGTCTTCGCGCGCCTGGAAACGATGCAGGTCGCCGTCTTCCATTTGCCCAAGCGGAATACTGAGCACGCCATTCGTGAAGCTGACTTCGGTCGCGGGCGAAAGCGCGTTGACGTTTTTCGCATAGATAAATTCCGCCGTGACCAGCACGATGAAAATAAATGAGGTCGCGTATACTGCGCTCATCCACAGGCGCTCGCGGCGGGCGCTCCATACGGCTTTGCGGCGCTGGGCGGCGGATTCCGGCAAAGGCGCGGGCTGTCGGCGGCGCGCCTCAAACAGCACCATCAAGGCCGCCAATGCGAGAATGGTGGCGAAGAAAAACCATTCATTGCTGACGATCGGGCCAATGACGGCCATCTCGCGCTTCGACGAAGGCAGCACGCCATATTCCGACAGCTCATGCAAGCCGGAGACGAGCAGCTGTGCGGCCACGAAGAACAGAATCACTGTGGTGACGCGGAAAAACTTCTGCAGATTAATGCGCACGCTGCCCTTGATGAACATCACGCCGAAGAGAATTGCGGCGAGTACACCCAGCGATGTGCCGATGAAGCTGAGGAGTGCGCTGGTCTCGAGCGAAACGGCGGAAAGAATTAGCACGGTTTCTGCGCCCTCGCGAAGGACCATCAAAAAGACGAACAGAAAGATTCCCAGCTGCGAGCCGCGGCCGGCGAGCGAACCGACTTTGTTTTCGATTTCGCCTTTGAGCTTGCGGCCGGTCTTCATCATGAACACGATCATGGTCGCGACGAAGAATGCGGCCCCGAGCATGACCCAGCCTTCGAAAAGATCTTCGCTGACCTGGAAGCGGGAGAGCAGAATGGCGACGCCGATGCTGGCAACGAACGCTGCCGCCAGGGCGGCGAACACTGAGCGCCGCAGGTCCTGGCGCTGAATCTTATTCAGATAGGCGAGCGTAATGCCTACGATGAGCGCGGCTTCGACGCCCTCGCGCAGGGTGATGATGAAAGCTTGCAGCAAAACAGGGCTCCTGCCTAGTTGCGACTCAGTTGCAACTACAAACCTCTTTTAAGCATATCTGCCCAGTGCAAGCGCGTCAAATTATAGAACCTTAAGGAACTTCTTCGCGGCTGCGAGCTCTGGAAACTCGCGTTCTTCTAGTTGAAATTCCGAAGAATGAACGCAGCGGCGGCTGCCCCGCAACTTAACTGGATGCTTCAGATGCAGCATCTCGTGGTAGACGATGTATTCGATCACATAAGGCGGAACATGCGGATGATCGAACACCCGGCTGATCACAATCGCGTTGTGGGCGGGATCGTAGTGGCCTAACCGGTTGCGAGCTCTTTCGAAGCTCCAGGTCATCTGCGGGCGCGCGAGCAGGCCGTGAAAAAAACGGAAATTCAGATCGTCAAAAATGGCATCGAGATCGTAGACGCGGCCCTGGGCTGAGATGATGCGCTTTCGGCCGCGCACCTGACGAACCAAGTGCGCTTTTTGCGTCATGTGGTGCGAAGAGACGTAGCGGCGATAGCGGGTGGCGTGGCTGCGATCGATCGGCTTGCGATACATCTTGGCGAGAAGAATGTGGGCGATGGCGCGCAGTACATATTCCGGTGCGCCTTCGAGCAGATCGGAGACACGGACCAGTAACCGGCCCTCACGAAGGCGAATGGTGTTATTGATGTTGGCAAAGCTGAAAAATTCGACCTGCAGTTCAGGAATCGGCGCGCGCGGGCGGAGCTCGCGGTAAGTTTGGTGAAACAGCTCTGTCAGGCCCTCACTCACTCTGTTGAGCGTAGCACGAGCTATTCGTCGGAGCGCTGCGAGGTCTCTTTATCGTTTTGCTTCTTCTTGTGCTTGAACGCCTCCTCTTGCTGGGCCAGGAGATCGCGATGGTCTTTCGCACCGTCATCAACCGCCTCAAGCGCGCTGCCCAGTAAAAAATCATCATCCTGAGCTTCTTTGGGAGTCGCTGACAAGCTTGCCTTGAATGCGCGAAGCTTGGCGCCGAATTCGGTATCGGCCTCGATCACCGGTTTCAGCGCTTTGCGCAGATCGTCTCCGCGATCGGCGTAAGTATCGACGTTGGTGTTGAGTTCGTCATACACATCAAGGAAATCCTGCAAAGCGCTGCGCGTCTGTGCGGCGCGGTCGGTGGCCTTTAGGTCGGCGTGGATTTGTTGCACTTTGTCGATACGGGCACGGGCAAATTCCACGTAAAGTTTCAGGCGCTCTTCGGGTTCTTGGGCGGCATCGCGGACTTTATCGACTTCGGCATTGGTGAGCGGGTCGCGGCGGGGAAGTTGCCCGATGGCGAAAACGGCGCAGACCAACAGGAAGGGCAGCAAGAATATTTTCTTAGTCATGACTTTTTGATCCAAACATGCTGTTGAGCAGATCGGTGCGGAAACGTTCAAGCTTATCGATGGCAGCTTGTATCACGGGCTGATCATCAGGGTCGGCGTTGGATTTCAGATCCCGTAGACGCTCGGAAATTCTACGGATCTTGATTTCCGTGCGCTTGAGTTTTTTGCCGGAGTGGATGGCGGCGGATTGTGCCTTATCGGAATACTTCACGATCTGATCGAGTGCGGCATATCCCTCTTTGGGTTTATTGCCGTTGTAGGCGTCGAGCGCCAGTTTCAATTCTCGGTCGGCGACGTCCATACAAAGATCGGCCTGCTGGCCGGAGGAGGCAGCGTCGGCCTTCGCCATCAAATCATTCAAAGGCTCTTCGTGGCGGGCAAATGAAAGCAGGCAAGCGGCCAAAAAGAAAACGGCAGTCCCGGCAATCTTTCTCTTCATCGGGTCGTCACTTCTTTGGCTCTATGGCAATGAGCCGATGCTGTGCCTGCCACTCCTGGTCGGGATATTTGCCACCAGCTACGCCCAGGAATTGATGATAATACCTGGCTGCATCCTTCGCGTCGCGCAGATGGTCGTAGGCAGTGGCGCGAAGGAAGTAACTCATGGGATTTTCGGGCAGATATTGACCCCGCAAATCGGCAGCTTTGATGGCAAGCGGATAATCTTTGTTCTCGTTCGCGGCGACTGCCAGTTCGCCATATGCTTCGCCCCATTGCGGCTTGAGCTGCACGGCTTTGGTCAGTTCCTGTTCCGCGTCAGGAAATTTTTTCTCTTTTAGAAACATGCGGCCGAGACCAAAATGCAGAGTCGCGTCGTCGGGATTCGCGGCAAGCAAAGCGGTGTAGAGCCGGGCTGCCTGATCGTACTTTGCTGACGAAGCGTACAAGTCGGCGAGATCGCGTTGCGCATTCGCATCGTTGGGATCGAGTTTCAGCCCGGCTTCCATTTCGTTGATGGCTTCATCATTCTTCCCGGAAATTGCGAGCATGCGGGCGAGCTGAAGGTGCGCGCCGGCATCATTGGGATGAAGCGCGATGAGTTTCTGCAGCGAAGCCTGTGCTTCCGGGAAGCGCTTCTGGCTCATATAGAGATTGCTTAAGGCGATGAGCGCATCTGAGGAATTTGGATCGGCACTGAGGGCCTGCTGGTATTCCTTTTCGGCATCAGTTGGCTTCTGCTGTTTTTCGAGCAACGATCCTGCCAGCAGATGCGGCTCGGGATCGCGCGGATCGAGCGTGGCAGCCTGTCGGTACGCGGCTATGGCTTCGTCGGACTTGGTGGATTCGAGCACGTGGCCTAACGCCATCCATGCGCGCTTATGCCCTTGTTCTGGATTGGAATTCGGAGTCAGTTGCGTGGCGGTGCGGAGAAATTGCTCGGCTTGCGGATCACCGGCATTCGCAAGCGCAAGCCCCAGATTCAAATTCGATTCAAAAATGCCGGGCTTTGCGGCAACCGACTTACGGTAGGCGGCGATGGAGTCCTGATTTTTTCCGAGCGCATGATCGACGAAGCCAAGATCGTACCAGGCGGCGTAACTGTCGGAATGCGCATCGAGATATTTCTTGAGCAGCGATTCCGCCGATGAATAATCTTGCTTGTCGATATCCGTTTCGGCTTGAGTCAAAAGATCCGCGGTGGGGTCTTGCTCTTGCACATGGATATGGCGGACGGTTCGGCCGGTTTCCTGTGCGAAGCTCGCGGTGGCAATCGCGATTAGAAATGCTGCGGCGAATATCGATACCACTGAGAGGGCGCGTTCTACTTTAGTGATTCCCATTCGAACGCGAGGCTCCGTTGCTGTTCAAGATTTGAGCGAGAAATTGCCCGGTGTAGGAATTGGTGAGATGCGAGATCTCTTCCGGCGTGCCTTCGCCAACCACGTGCCCGCCGCGCTCGCCGCCCTCGGGACCGAGATCGATGACCCAATCGGCCGTCTTGATCACTTCCAGATTGTGTTCGATGAGGAGGATAGAACCCCCTGCTTCAATCAGACGCCGAAAGGCGGCGAGAAGTTTGCTGATGTCATCGAAGTGGAGTCCGGTGGTTGGCTCGTCAAAGATATAAAGAATGCGGCGGCGTAATTCGGCTCTTGGGCCGCGTGCGGCCGCAGCCGGTTGCAGGTGCGCTGCGAGCTTTACGCGCTGCGCCTCGCCGCCCGAAAGCGTCGTCGCCGACTGACCAAGACGAAGATAACCAAGGCCAACTTCATCGAGCATGCGAAGTTTGTCCGCGACCTTGGGCGCGTTCGCGAAGTGATGCATGGCTTCGCGTACGGTCATCTCCAAGACTTCGTGAATATTTTTTCCGCGATAGCGGACCTCGAGCACTTCCGGCTTGAAGCGCTTGCCTTTGCATTCCTCGCAAATCAGCTCGACGTCCGCAAGGAACTGCATTTCGACTACGACGGTGCCGTCACCCTGGCAGGTGTCGCAGCGCCCGCCAGGAACGTTGAACGAGAAATGGCCGGCGGAGAAGCCGCGCTTGTGGGCTTCGGGTGTGGCGGCAAACAGCTCGCGGATGCCATCAAAAGCTTTGATGTAGGTGACTGGGTTCGAGCGCGGCGTGCGCCCGATAGGCGACTGATCGACGAGAATGACTTCGTCGATGAACTCGTCGCCAGTAATTTCATCGAAGAGCGGCGATGTTGGAGGGACAGCATCATTGGTTTGGTTCTTTCTGGCTTTGAGCGCTTCGTACAAAACATCGTGCAGGAGCGTGGATTTTCCCGAGCCGGAGACGCCGGTGATCGCGACGAGCATTCCAAGCGGAATCATTACATCAATCTTTTTTAAGTTGTGTGCGCGTGCGCCACGAACGACGATACGCTGTCGACCCGGCTTGCGGCGATTTGGGGGAATTTGAATCCGGAGCTCGTGCGCGAGATAACGCCCGGTGAGCGAAGCGGGCGCGTGTGTGATCTCATCGTAGGTACCGGTCGCGATCACCTTTCCGCCGTGCTCGCCCGCTCCGGGACCGAGATCGAGGATGCGGTCGCTGGCGCGCATCACGTCGGGATCGTGCTCAACCACGAGCACGGTGTTTCCGAGATCGCGCAGGCCGTGGAGAATGTTGATGAGACGGTGGGTGTCTCGGCTGTGCAGGCCGATCGAAGGTTCGTCGAGCACATAGAGCGTGCCGACCAGGCGTGACCCGAGCGAAGTTGCCAGCTGAATACGCTGGGCTTCGCCGCCGGAAAGCGTGGAAGTCAGACGGTCGAGCGCGAGGTACTCGAGGCCCACATCGTTCAAAAATTGCAGGCGCGTGCGGATTTCGTGCAAGAGCTTTTCAGCAACGTCGGACTCTTCGCGACTGAGTTGAACTTGGCCGAAGAACTGCGCGGCTTGCTCGACCGTCATCGAACAAACTTCGCAAATGTTTTTACCGGCAATTTTCACTTGTCGGGCTTCGAGGCGCAGGCGCGCGCCATTGCACTCCGAGCAAAGCGTGTAGCCGCGGTAGCGGCTGAGGAACACGCGCACGTGCAGCTTGTACTTTTTGCGCTCGAGGTAATTGAAGAAGCCGCGAACGCCGGGAAATTTCTTTGCGCCATCGATGATGACTTGCTGCTGCTCGGGATCGAGCTCTGCCCAGGGGACGTCGAGCGGAATTCCGACTTGGCGCGCAAAGCGCTTCATTTCGGTCGCCCACGGCCGATATTTGGGTTTCGTCCACGGCTCGATGGGGCCTTCGTCAAGTGTTTTGGATTTGTCGGGAATGACAAGATCGAGGTCGAAGTCGATGGTGTTGCCGAATCCATGGCAGCGCGGGCAAGCGCCGAATGGATTGTTGAACGAGAACAGACGTGGCTCCGGTTCTTCGTAGCGAAGACCGCAATTCTTGCACTCGAATCGCTGAGAAAAACGGAGCTGTTGCGGAGGCTGATCCTCGCGCGGTGCGATTTCAAAAATGACTTCGCCACTTTCGCGGAAGGCGATTTCGGTCCCATCAACGATGCGCGCTCGCGAGTCGGCGGAAACCGAAATACGGTCGACAAGCACGAAAACCGGCTCGGTAAAGTCGATGTCGAGCAA
>Ga0335076_10006400_pt1 | contig 11878 bp, 12 predicted proteins | sample Lox_Sample_25_FD_206717 | JGI IMG/M metagenome (GOLD analysis project Ga0335076, IMG submission 206717) | Soil microbial communities from Loxahatchee National Wildlife Refuge, Florida, United States - Lox_Sample_2.5 | ecosystem: Environmental > Terrestrial > Soil > Wetlands | place: USA... | reverse complement strand
GGCGAGGTCGCGACCAGGATGCGGGGCACGTCGTTCTTGACCGAGACCGTCGACGTGGCCCCCTCCGCGCGCGTGGCGGCGAGCGACGCCTCGAGCCGGTCGAGCGAGATGCCGCGCGTCCTCGGCAGCTCGAGCGCCAGCTCGGCGAGGTAGCCTGCGCCGTTGTCGGGCAGCGTCGGGAAGCTCGAGCGCGTCAGCGCCATGTCTTCGAGAGTCACATGGCGAGTCACTCGGTCCACTTCCGTGCGCGCGGAGCCCCAGACGACGCCGAAGATCTCGTCGCTCGCCGCGGGCGTCTTCAGCCCGACGGCGATGCGGAACGAGAGCGCGTTGCCGTTCCAGGACTCCACCTGGGGCTGGAACACCGTGGCGGCTGCGTCGGGCAGCTCGAGCTGCCGCGGCCAGTGGTCGGAGACCTCGAGCGGCTGCGCGCCCGCCACCGGCGTCTCGGCGGCCGGCGGCGTCTTCGAAGCGCAGGCCGCCGCGGCGAGCAGCAGGGCGATCCTCGCACCCTTCGCGAGTCCAGACGGCACGATTCCCCTTCCCGCGCGGCGGCGCGCGCAAAAGCGGCGCTGCCTGCTCCGAAGCGCCCGTAGAGTACTCCGCCGCGGCGGTACGCGGGCTCTACTGCGAAGCGGGCGGCGCTGCCTTCAGGCTCACGCCCGAGGTGCCCAGCGTGAGCGTCACCCCCGAGTTCTTCGCGACGAGCCGCACCTCGACGCCGTGCTGGTTGCGCATGACGGCGCTCGCGCCGCCCTCGCCGATGCCCGAGCCGCCGCGCACGGCCACGTAGTTGCCGTCGAAGTCCTCGAGCTTGGTCAGGTGGTACACGCCGCCGTCCGCCTCGATGGAGTTCAGGCCCACCGCGATGGCGACGAGCCCGCTGACTTCGACCGGATACGTCTGGCCCTGGTAGACGAGCTCGCCCTTCCCCCACGAGTAGCCGACGCCGACCGCAACGGACTTGGCGGTCAGCTTCAAGCTGGCGCTCGGTGAGTCGTCGCCGGCTCGGCCCGCAGCACTCCAGAGGACGAGGCAAACGGCCACGGCGAACGCGAGTGTAGTTCTCATGCGCAGATCGTAGCCCCGCGGCGCTCGACTTTTCGCTGGACGCTCGCTGCTTCACGAGAGGCTCGAGGCGGTTCGTCCCGCCGCGCCCGCCGGGGCGGTACACGCCGCCTCGAGGCCCGTGCCAGACTACGCGCGAAGGGAGACGGCGGTGCTGCTTTCCGGCCTGCGCGTGGTGGAGATGGGCTTCTGGGTCGCAGGCCCCGCGGCGGCGGGCTTGCTCGCGGACTGGGGCGCGGACGTGGTGAAGATCGAGCCGCCGCGCGGCGATCCGATGCGCCAGTTCTATCGCGCGCTCGCGGGCGTCGAGGTGCCGTCGTGCCCCGGCTTCGACCTGGACAACCGCGGCAAGCGGTCGGTCGCGCTCGACCTCACGCAGCCCGCCGACCGCGAGGCGGCGCGCGCGCTCGTGCTGGCCGCGGACGTGTTCATCACGAACTACCGCACCGACGCGCTCGCGCGGCTCGGGCTCGATTGGCCGTCGCTGTCGGCGGCGAATCCGCGGCTCGTGTACGGCCACATCACCGGCTACGGCCAGGACGGGCCCGACGCGGGGCGCGCCGCGTACGACATCGGCGCGTTCTGGGCGCGCTCGGGCATCGCAGCGATCCTCGCGCCGGCCGGCGGCGAGCCGGCGGGCTCGCGCGCGGGCTTCGGCGACCACATCACGGCGAGTCACTGTCTCGCGGGCGTGCTGGCGGCGCTGTTCGCGCGCGAGCGCACCGGCAAGGGCCAGCTCGTCGACGCATGCCTGTTGCGCAGCGGCATCTACACGATCGGCTTCGACATCACGCAACAGCTGCGTTTCGGCGGCGTCCTGCCGCTGGGCAAGCGCGAGGACGCGCCGTCGCCCACGATCACCTCGTTCAAGTCGGGCGACGGCCGCTGGGTGTGGATGCTGGGCGTGGAAGCGGAGCGGCACTGGCCGCGCCTGTGCGAGGCGCTCGACCTGCCCGGACTCGCGAACGACCCGCGCTTCGCGACCACCACCGCGCGCGCGCAGAACTGCCGCGAGCTGATCCGCATCCTCGACGAGCAGTTCGCGAAGCGGCCGCTCGCGGAGTGGCTGCCGCGCTTCGACGCGGCCGACCTGTGGTGGGCGCCCGTGAACGCGCCGGCCGACGTGCCGCTGGACCCGCAGGTCGTCGCAGCGCGCGCGTTCGTCGACGTACCGGAAGCCGTCGGTGGTACACACACGAGTGTTGGCTCGCCCGTGCTGTTCAGCGGCGCCGACGTGGCGCCGCGCGCGAAGGTGCCGGCCATCGGCGAGCACACGCGCGAGGTGCTCGCGGAGCTCGGGCTGGAGCGCCGCTGATGCGCGCGGAGGAGCTGGTCGACCTGGCGCGCTATCCGCTGTTCGAGCTGGACTCTCCCCGCGGGCGCGAGGTGGTGCGCGCCGCGCGCCAGGAGCGCGCGGCCCGTGGCATGGCCGTGCTGCCCGGCTTCCTGCGCGCCGAAGCGCTCGAGCCGCTGCGGCGCGAGTGCGAGTCGCTGGCGAAGCTCGGCCACTTCTCGGAGGTGCGCGGCACGCCCTACATCGAGGCGCCGCCCGCGGACCTGCCCGACGACCACCCGCGCCGCACGTTCCAGCGCACGGCGCTGACCGCGGTCGCGTACGACCTGTTCCCCGCCGACAGCGCGCTGCGCGCCCTCTACGAGTCGGACGTGCTGATGGACTTCGTGCGCGTGCTGCTCGAGCGCGAGAAGCTGTTCCGCTACGCCGACCCCTTGGGCGCGCTCAACCTGGCGGCGATGGACGACGGCGACGAGCTGCACTGGCACTACGACCAGACCGACTTCGTGGTGTCGATCGCGATCCAGTCGAGCGAGGCGGGCGGCGACTTCGAGTGCGTGCCGCTCGTGCGCAGCCCCGGCGACGAGCGCTACGAGCTGGTGCGCGAGGTGCTGCGCGGCAACGGCGGCGCTGCGGTCGCGACCATCCCGATGACCCCCGGCACGCTCATGGTCTTCGAGGGCCGCCGCTCGCTCCACCGCGTGTCGCCCATTCGCGGCGCGCGCCCGCGCTGGGTGGCGCTGCTCGCCTACGACACGAAGCCCGGCACCGACAGCTCCGATCTGTTGAAGCGTGTGCGCTACGGGCGCCTGCACCTCTCATGACTTCGCTCGCCTGCGGCTCGCTGCGCGGGCCTGCGGCCCTTGCGGGCCTCGCTCAGGGCGGCCTTCGCTCGGCCTCGCCGTATCGATCGTCTCGCTCGGGAAGAGTGAGATTGGACGACGTGACTTCGCTCGCCTGCGGCTCGCTGCGCGGGCCTGCGGCCCTTGCGGGCCTCGCTCAGGGCGGCCTTCGCTCGGCCTCGCCGTTTCGATCGTCTCGCTCGGGAAGAGTGAGATTGGACGACGTTACTTCGCTCGCCTCTGGCTCGCTGCGCGGGCCTGCGGCCCTTGCGACCTCGCTCGGGGCGGCCTTCGCTCGGCCTCGCCGTTTCGATCGTCTCGCTCGGGAAGAGTGAGATTGGACGACGTGACTTCGCTCGCCTCTGGCTCGCTGCGCGGACCTGCGGCCCTTGCTCGGCCTCGAGAACGGCGATGAGGCCGATGGAGATCGGCGAGGCGTTCGTCGGCTCGGGACCGGAGGCCGCGCACGTCAACACGGTGCTCGGCCCGCGTGCGGGGCCCGTCGGCACCGCGTGGGCCACCGCGCTCGCGACGCCGTCCGCTGGCCACGTGCCGTTCATCGCGGTCGTGCGCCCGGGCTTGCCGGCGAAGCCGCTCACCTTGTTCGTGAACAAAGCGGCGATCGCCGGCGACGCGCATGCGAATCTCACCTGGGGTGCCGCGCAGGCGGGGGTCGCGAGCGGCGTGGCGGACGCCGTGGCCGACGGCGTGATCGCGCGCGCCGACGTCGACGAGCTCGCGCTCGTCGCCGCGGTCTGGGTCGACCCCGCCGCGCGCGACGCAGAAGCCGTCTACCGCAACAACCGTGCGGCCACACGCGCCGCGCTCGAGAGCGGGCGCGCCAACCAGCCGAAGCTCGACGAAGTCCTCGCCGCGCGCACGTCGCCGCGGAATCCGTTCTTCACGCCGCGCGGCTGAGTCACAAGCCGCCGCCCCAGCGCACCTGCCAGGCGATGCCGATCGCGTCGAAGTGGCCGCCCGTGCGCTGGCTCACGCCGGTGCTGCCGTAGATCTTGATCGAGTTGTAGCGGTTCACGGGGAAGGCGAGCGTGCCGCCGAGCCGCGTGTTGCTCTGCAGGTTCTTGGCCGGGCCGCCGTCGATGCGCGTCGCGCCGCCCGTGTAGTAGGTGAAATCGAGCGAGCCCCAGATGCCGGTGCGGCGGAAGCTGTAGATCGCGTGCGCCTGCGCGGAGCCGATCGGGTCCTGGCTGCGCGAGTGCTGGGCGCCCGGGTGCGGCAGCCCCGCCGGCTCGCGGAAGAAGTCGTGGTTGTCGGTGTAGAAGCTGCCCGCAGCCGAGACTTCCAGAATGAGCGGGTCGAAGCTCTTCGAGACGCCGATCTCGGGTCTGAACGCCCAGCGGTGGCTCCCGATGTTGAGCAGGAAATCGGAGTCGTACTGGCCGATCGGGGCGGTGACCGACACGCTCGCGCCGACGATCAAGTCCTGCTCGTAGTTCTGGAAATCCTCGAGCGAGAGGGCTGGCGCGCCATACAGATTCGTCGAGAACTTGACCGTTGCGTCGCCCAGGCCGTTGACGTTGCGGCTGAACGGCCGGTCATCGAAGCTCGCGGAGCCCCACGCCCAGCCGTAGGGCAGGACGGCCGCGAGTTTGGCCGACTGGCCCAGGAAGTCGAACGTGTGCGCGTAGCCGAGCCACGCGCCGTTCACCTGCACCTTGCCGTTCTGCAGCGGCAGCGACGCGTCGGTGGAGACGTCGCCGTGGATGTAGTCGTAGCCCACGAGTGCGAAGTTCATGCCGATGGGCGTGTTGGCGTACGCGCGCGGCTCGAGGTTCTGCGCGCGCGCGGCGATGGGCGCCAGAGCGAGCGCGGCAATCCCCACCGCCAAGCGCACGGACTTCACGCGCACGTGAATACGCCGCCGACGGAAATTTTCCCAGCTCGGCTCGCTAATCTGGGGCCGAGCGGGCGGAACGGGCCGCGTCTCCGGGGTGGCGGAGACGCGGCCCGTGATGCCGCCGGCTCGAGGGGTGGGAGAGCTAGCGGATCATCTTCGCGACGTCGTGGTTCAGCTTCGCGACGTCGTCGAGCTCGATCGTCTGGAACTCGGGGCTCGCCTCGGTCAGGTCGGCGAACGTGATCGCGGCCGAGTCGGGCGCGGTGCAGAACACCTGCTCGACGTCGTGCGTGCGAATCGTCACGAGCAGGTTGCCGTTCGCCTTCGAGAAGAAGCGCAGCAGGAACTCGTAGCCGCGCTGCTCGGGCTCTTGCACGGGATCGAGCGTGCAGAAGCCGCCCTGCCCGCTCACGTTCGCGCTCGGCAGACCGGTCCGGTGATGGCGGCCGCGCACGGGCGAGAGGATGGGCACGTTGGTGGCGGGGTCGCGGTCGAGCGTGCCGAACACGAGCGCGTCGCGGCCCGAGCCGCCGTCGAACATGTCGCTGCCGTCGCCGCCCTGCCAGATCGCCACGTCGTCGCCGGAGCCGCCGAGCTGCACGTCGCTGTTCGGCTGCGCGCCGCGCTCGATGCCGCCGATCAGCACGTCGTTGCCGTCGCCACCGATCAGCACGTCGTTGCCCAGCATGCCGATGAGGATGTCGTCGCCGCTGCGGCCGAGCAGCACGTCGGCATTGTTGAGACTCTGGTTCGCCGCGGTGCCCGCGGGCTGGATCTCGGGGTCGTTCGGGCTGTCGTCGTCCAGGCCGATCAGGACGTCGTCGTGGCCGGTGCCTTGGAGCTCGGCGGCGCGGGCCTCGGACGCGCACAGAGCGAGGCCGAGCGCGATTGCGGTGAGAAGTCGCTTCTTCATCGGGTCTCCTGTCGAATGCCGCTTGCCTTCGCGGCTTCGTCTTGACCTGACTACGAAGCGGGCTCGCACGCAGATGCGAGTCAGAGTGACTCGGTGCGAGAAGTCAGAAATTGGTTGTGAAGTACTTCACTACCGCGCCAGGAACTCGTCCAGGTGGTGGACGTCGAAGAACGCGAGCGCGCTCGCCACGCGGCCGCCGCTCATGCGGAAGTGCCACGTGTACGTGTTGCGGTAGGCGCCGCCGCCGCGCGCGGGCGCCTCGGCGTCGAACAGGACGATCACCGCGTCGCCGTCCGCCCAGATGCCGCGGACGCTCGGCGCCAGCGGTCGCTCGAGCCGCGCCGCGAGCGGCGACAGCACCTGGTCCTGCAGCTCCTTCAAGCCGTACGTCTTCGAGCGCGGCGACGACGAGCCCGCGATCGTCCAGCTCGCGTCGGGCGCGAGGAGCTCGAAGGGAGTGCCCGTGCCCGCGCGCCAGCGGTCGAAGGCCGCCTGTACCAACGCCCTGTTCGCTTCCGTCTCGCTCATGGGCGAAAGCTTAGCGGCTCGGGCACGGCAACTGCAGGGATTCGGGCACGAAGGAGATTCCCGAATGGCCGACATGAAGAGCTGCGCGCACGGGCCCTGTACCTGCCACGCGCGCGCGAATTCGCGCTTCTGCTCCAACGAGTGTGAAAAAGCCGCCGGTCGAGACGCTTCGACTTGTAGTTGTGGCCACAAGGGCTGCCAGGCGAGCGAGCACCGCGCGCGCCAGCAGGCGGGCTAGCCGTCACACCATCGAGAGCCCGCCGCTCACCGAGAGCGTCTGGCCGGTGATGAACGCGGCGTCGTCCGAGATCAGGAACGCCACGGCGCCCGCCAGATCGGCGGGCTCGCCGATGCGCCCGAACGGCACGGCTCGCGCGAGGGCGTCGACGAGCTTCGGGTTGTCGGCGCCGACCTCTGCGAGGAGCGGCGTGTTCGTCGGGCCCGGGCAGACCACGTTCACGTGGACGTTCGAGCGCGCGACCTCGCGCGCGAGCGCCTTCGAGAAGCCGATCACGCCCGCCTTCGCGGCGGAGTAGACGACCTCGCCGCTCGAGCCGACGCGACCGGCGTCGGAGCTGATCGAGACGATCCAGCCGGCGCGGCGCTCGAGCATGCCGTCGAGCACCGCGCGCGTCACTGCGATCGGCCCGCGCAGGTTGATCGCGAGGACCTTGTCCCAGGTCTCCTCCTTGGCCTTCACGAACGGCTCGACCTTGTCCCAGCCCGCGTTGTTGACGAGCGCGTCGATGCGCCCGAAGTGCGCGATCGCCTCGCCGACGCCGTTCCGCACCGACGCGGAGTCCGTGACGTCGAGCGCGATGCCGCGCGCGCGGCCGCCGATCTCCGCCGCGGCGCGCTTCGCGCCGTCGCCGTCGATGTCGGCGATCGCCACGCTCGCGCCTTCCGCGGCGAGCCGTTCGCAGATCGCGCGGCCGATCCCGCGCGCGCCGCCCGTGACGAGCGCGATGCGCCCGGCCAGTCCCTTCACGACGCCCTCCTCGGCCGGAAGCTCGGCAGCGCCGCGTCCGCGCCCACGCGCTCGAACACCACCTCGACCGGCAGGTCGAGCCGCAGCTCGCGCACGTCGGCCTCCGCCAGCCCCGCGACCATGCGCACGCCCTCCTCGAGCTCGACGACGAGCGCCGCGAACGGCAGGCGCGGGGCGAACGCCGGGATGGGCGACTGGTGCGTGACCGTCCACGAGTAGACGCGCCCGCGCCCGCTGGAGCGCTCCCACGCGAACTCGCCCGAGCCGCAGCTCGCGCAGCGCAGGCGGGGCAGATGCCGCCACGTGCCGCAATTGCCGCAGCGCTGGAAGCGCAGCTCTTCGCGCGCGCAGTGCTGCCAGAAGGCGGCGTCGAGATCGTCGTCGGGCTGCGGCAGCGGCCGGTCGCTCACGTGCGCCCCAACACCGCGACGCTGCCGTCGCCCAGGTCGCCCCAGCCCGTGACGATGCCCAGCCGCGCCCCTTCGACCTGCGCGGCGCCGGCTTCGCCGCGCAGCTGCCGCACTGCTTCGACGACGTGGTTCATGCCCCAGACGTGCGCCTGCGAGAGCAGGCCGCCGTGCGTGTTCACGGGCATGTCGCCGCCGAGCTCGATGCGGCCGTTCTTCACGAAGCCTGCAGCCTCGCCGGGTCCGCACAGCCCGAGCGCCTCGATCTGCAACAGCACGGTGTAGGTGAAGCAGTCATAGAGGCCGAGGAAGTCGGCGTCTTCCGCGCGCACGCCCGCCTGCGCGAGCGCGCGCGGCGCGGCCCAGTGCAGGCCGATGCGCAACAGATCGGGCCGCGAAGGCACGTCGTCGGCCGGATACGGGTGGCCTTCGGCCGCGCCGAGCACGGCCACCGTCGGCCGGCGCAGGTCGCGCCCGCGCTCGGCCGAGCTCACCACGACCGCGCACGCGCCGTCGGTCTCGAGGCAGCAGTCGAACAGGCGGAACGGCTCGGAGATCCAGCGCGCCGAGAGATACTGCGCCATGGTGAGCTCCCGGCCCCGCATGACTGCGCGCGAGTTCAGCTGCGCGTGCTTGCGGCAGGCGAGCGCCACGGCGCCCGCGGCTTCGTCGGGGATGGCGTAGAGCAGCTTGTAGCGGGTCATGATCCAGGCGTACATCTGCGCCGCGCTGATGACGCCGTACGGCATGTAGAAGTCGCGCACGGTGCGCTCGAGCGCGGCCAGGCTGAGGCGGTCGCGCCGGCGCGAGCCCGGCTTCGGGCGCATGGCCGAGTAGCCGTTCCAGCCGACCGTCACCAAAATGTGTCGTGCTGCGCCGGCTTCGATCGCGCGAGCCGCGTGGCCGATCGCCGCGATGGGGCTCGCCCCGCCCATGTGCACCGTGGACGCGAAGCGCAGGTCCTCGATGCCCAGGTTCGCGGCGAGCTCCTCCGCCGTGGTGTACGCGGGCGGGGGGATCAGCCCGTCGATGTCCTTGCGCGCCAGTCCCGCGTCGGCGATCGCCGCGGTGCCGGCTTCGAGCATCCAGTCGACCGCGCTGCGCTCGGAGCCGCGCACGTAGTCGGTCTCGCCGATGCCGACGATCGCGGCTCGAATTCTGCTCACGCGGCGATTGTAGCCCGGCGTGCCGAGCGCGTAGGATGGGCCCGTGCGGCCCTGGAAGGACATCGAAGCGCGCGCCGAGAAGCGGCTCGGCGGCGCGAAGGCATTGGCCGGCGAGCTGCCGAAGGCGAAGTCGCGGGCCGCGCTCTTGCGCGTGCCCGACTCGCGCTGGCTCGCCGAGATGACGCGCGGCGTGTTCCAGGCCGGCTTCGTGTGGCGCGTGATCGAGGCGAAGTGGCCGGGCTTCGAGGCCGCGTTCGACGGCTTCGAGCCCGCGAAGGTGGCGCGCTACACCGAGAACAAGCTCGCGAAGCTGAAGCAAGACGACCGCATCGTGCGCAACCCGCAGAAGATCGCGGCCACGCGCGCGAACGCGGCCTTCCTGGTCGAGCTCGCCGAGCAACACGGAAGTGCGTCGCGTTTCATCGCGGACTGGCCGGAGTCCGACATCGTCGGGCTGTGGGAGGTGCTGCGCACGCGTGGCGCGCGGCTCGGCGGCTTCACGGGCCAGTTCGTGCTGCGCCACGTGGGAAAGGACACTCCGATGCTCACCGACTCGGTGCTGAAGGCGCTGCGCCTCGAAGGCGTGGTGGAAGGGAAGACGCCGACCTCGCGCGCGGCGCTGGCGCGCGTGCAGGAGGCCTTCAACGCGTGGCGCGACGAGAGCGGGCGCGCGCTGTGCGAGCTGTCGAAGATCCTCGCGCTGTCGGTGGACTGAGATGGCCGTACGCGTGCAGACGCTGGGGCCGCTGGCGTGGAACCTGTTCCGGCCCGTCGGCTCGATCCAGGGCACGGACGAGGAGGCGCAGATCAACCCCGAGATCTCGCCCGTGCCGAACCTGCACCCGCAGCGCACGCCCGGCGGCAAGTTCAAGCTGCCCTCGTTCACGATCTCGGTCACGGTGAATCGCCAGGAGACCATGGTGATCCGCACGGCGCGCCAGACGGCGGAGCTCTTGAAGCACGAACAGGGTCACTACGACCTGCTCGTGCTGGTCGCGCGCGCGCTCGCGCGCGAGTACGAGTCACTCGAGGCCGACTCGGTGCAGGACCTCGGCCAGCTCGTCGCCACGGCGCAATCGACGCACGACGCGCGCGCCCAGGCCGTCGACGCGCTGTACGACAAGGAGACCGACCACAGCCGCAACCGCAACGGCCAGCAGCGCTGGGACCTGGCCATCGCCGCGGCGCTCGCGGCGCAGAGCGCGGACAAGATCCTGAACCAGGACCTCTGAGCGGCATGCCGCACCTCGTCGTCGTTCCGCACACGCACTGGGACCGCGAGTGGTACCGCACGCACGAGCAGTTCCGCGCGCGTCTGGTCTCGCTGCTGGATTCCGTGCTCGACCTGCTCGAGCGCGATCCCGAGTTCCGCTGCTTCAGCCTGGACGGCCAGACGATCGTGATCGACGACTACCTGGCCGTGCGTCCCGACGCGCGGCCGCGTCTCGAGAAGCTCGTGCGGGAAGGCAGGCTGGCGATCGGGCCGTGGACGGTGCTGCCGGACGAGTGGCTCGTGTCGGGCGAAGCGCTCGTGCGCAACCTGCGGCTCGGGCTCGCGCGCGGCGACTCGCTCGGCGGCGCGCAGCGGCTCGGCTACGTGCCCGACCAGTTCGGCCACGTGGGACAGCTGCCGCAGATCTTCCGCGGCTTCGGCTTCGACGCGGCCGTGCTGTGGCGCGGCGTCGGTGCGGACGTCGCAGAGACGCTGTTCACGTGGGAGTCACCCGACGGCACGCGCGTGCTCGCCGGCTACCTGCCGAACGGCTACTTCAACGGCCAGCTCCTGCCCGCGAACGGCGAGGCGCTGGCGCAGCGGCTCGCGCGCGAGATCGAGCGGCTCGCGCCGTTTGCGAAGCTCCCCACGCTGCTCATCATGAACGGCAGCGACCACCAGACGCCCGAGCCGCGGCTGCCACGCGCGCTCGCCGATGCGCTGGGCAAGCTGGACGGAGTCTCGGCCGAGATCGGCACGCTCCTCGGCTACGTGCAGCGCGCGCGCGGCGAGGCGCGCGCCGAGCTGCCGCTGCACCGCGGCGAGCTGCGCTCCGGCCTGCGCGCGCCGCTCCTGCCCGGCTGCGCGTCGGCGCGGTTGCCGCAGAAGCAGCGCGACTTCGCGAACGACCGCCTGCTGGTGCGCGCGCTCGAGCCGCTGTCGGCTTGGCTGGCGGCGCTGGGCGGCACCGCCGATCCCGGCACGATCGAGTTCGCGTGGCGCGTCGCGCTCGAGAACCACCCGCACGACTCGATCTGCGGCTGCTCGGTCGACGCCGTGCACGCGCAGATGGAGACGCGCTTCGACCGCGTGGCGGAGATCGCCGGCGAGGCGCTCGAGCGCGTGGGCCGGCAGTGGGTCGCGCGCATCGCGCCCGTGCCCGGCGGCGGCGCGGCGGGCGATCCGTTCGCGGTGTGGAACCCGAACGCGGGCGGCACCGCGCTCGTCGACGCAGAGCTCGAGCTCGACGTGCCGGGCGTGCCCGCGGACAAGCGCGCCGGCCGCGTGGCCGCGCACGTGCGCGATGCCGCGGGCCGGCGCATTCCCGCGGACGTCGCGCTGGTGGGCGCCGGCAGCGCGTGGGCCGCGAGCTTCCCGCGCGGGCTCGCCGAGTCGATTCTTCCCGGCATCGGCCGCGAGTTCCTCGGCTACCACGTGAACGAGGTCGTCGCGTCGCGCGAAGGCGAACGCCTGCGCGTGCGCGCCCGGCTCGGCGCGTCGCCGCGCGGCGATCTGGACGTGGAGGCGACGCGGCTCGCGCTCGCGCGCGCGCTCGCCGACCCGGCCGTGCAGACCGTCGAGGTCGAAGCGTGGCGCCCGCC
>Ga0335076_10006398_pt1 | contig 11881 bp, 13 predicted proteins | sample Lox_Sample_25_FD_206717 | JGI IMG/M metagenome (GOLD analysis project Ga0335076, IMG submission 206717) | Soil microbial communities from Loxahatchee National Wildlife Refuge, Florida, United States - Lox_Sample_2.5 | ecosystem: Environmental > Terrestrial > Soil > Wetlands | place: USA... | reverse complement strand
GTCGTTGCGAGGCGGGGGAGAGGGTTGTGCTGTTGACTTTGTGCGGCAGCGGGTTTGTCGGGTTTGTGCTGCCGTTCACTTGTTCTGTTGACGGTTGTTGATTCTTTTTCGAGGTGGTGAGACCGTTTACTTTTGTTGGTCGTTCTTCCTCGGTTCCTTTCGCGGGAGCCGACGTTTCTTCGTTCGAGATGCCTTCCTTTTCACTATCTCCATTCATCTTCTGTCCCATGTTGGCCTCGTTCTCTGCCAATTTCTTCTCCTTCTCCTTCCGATTCTTAATTTGACTTCTTGTTAATTGGACCTCCCCTTCGTCGACTTCGTCGACTGTCTTCCGCGGTCGGTCAGCCGCCGAATTCCCCCGGTCGGGATCTAATTTGGCCCTCTTCGCAGCCTTTCTTTCCTCATCCGTCGGTCTCCGCTTCTTCCATTGTGTCTACGCTCGTCAGTCTCGGGTTGGCGGGTGGCGAAAGGGGGCCGGGGACCTGAGCCTCTTGAGCGTAGTATAGTTTTGAGGGGATTAGGGATAGCAGGCCTTGGAAGGCGTTTTCATGCGCCTTTAGTCTGGCCTATACGAAAATTAGTATATGCCGCGTCTAAGAGTCCGAGGAAGACTGTGTTTCGGGGGGGAAGGGAGTGGGAGAATTACGGCTAATTCGTCGACCATGGTCCGTTGCAAAGTTGGTCGATGCGAAAAAAATTATTGATGGTCGGGAAGTTGGTAAAATTTTTGTGGCGCGGCGGAACCCTCTGCATTTTTACCATCCTCATTAAACTTTGAATGTCTTCTCAGAATCACTGTTTTCCATGCTTTCCTCTGCTATTTGATTTAAACTGCGGCTCTGAATTACCCCTTTTGTTATTTAATAATAGTTTCAGGACAATGTGACGAAGCAGTCGACAGGACACGACGGGGATATGAATTCCTGCTTCTAGCTTTGCGCTAGATGTGAACAACCGTCCCGTCCTCCAAGATCTAAGAAATTACAGTTGTTGTATATCTTTTCTTCCAAAGAATGCACGTAACGATTTAGGTGTCTATGGCGAACTCGGGACCCAACACGAATGGCTCTCAGTTCTTTATCACATATTCCAAACAGGGTCATCTCGATGGCAAGTATACGGTGTTCGGAAAGTACCAACCCGACGAAAACACGCGTTGACAGTGTTTTAGGGTCATTGATGGGTTTGAGCCCTTGGAATTGATTGAGAAAGAAGAAGTGAACAAAAAGCACCGGCCACTACGGGAAATTCGATTAAAGAACGTCACCGTTCATGCAAATCCTCTCGCAGACGAAACCTTGTAAATAGGTCAGGCAATGTATGATACAACCAACATGGGAAATTCCAGGATATAATTATTAAATCTAATAATCTTTCATCGTCCATGGAAATACCGTTCCCTGACATCTATAACGTGTTTGCCTCTCTCTTTAGCAATCATCAACGGCAACTTTTGCGTCTTGAACGCCTCCATAACAGCCTTGATAATGTTCATCCCGTTCTTCGATCCAAAAACTTGTCCACTCACATCCTTAATCCCCGCACACGCACAAATCTCATGAACAAAGTAATTCGCCCGAATCCCAAACCCCGGTGGACGAGGTCGTAACTCGACAATGGTAGCCCCGTATTTCCCTCTTATCGTCCCGTACACGGTACGATTTTCATACCGCTCGATGGGGATCATGTGTTTTACTGCTCTCATGATGGAAACTCGATGTGCCGTTGCCCCAATTAGGGATTTTCCTGCACCGTACCCAATGAGTCCGTTCCCGTCGCCTGCGAGGGCAATCGCCAGGAGACTCTGGATTTTCCCGTTCCGAGTCTGGTTAGTGACATGTTTCGAAATGATGGGCCGCAGCAATAACCCCAGGACTTGTTCCCGAGAAAGTCCCGTTGTCTCCACTAGATCGTCCACCTGTGTCTTCTTTTTTACCATGTTGTCCGCTGGACGAAGTTCCTGGGGGACATCATCGAACTTCTCTTCGTCGTCCATACCATCTGCATCATCTTCCTCGTACAAACCATCGGGATCAATGACGACTTGTGGGTCTCCTGGTTTTGCACGTTTTTGTATGGTTGCCCGTGCGACGTCGTAGGGGTCATCGAAGACGGGGTCCCACTTTTTCAGGTTGGACAGATAGGGGAGACGGAAGCGGGTTGTGCGGATGCCGCGCCCTTTGGCGTCGTGGAGAGGCGGGCCGTCGGGGCCAAAGTCCAAGGCATTCGCTTTGGTCAGTTTGCGAGCGGAGACATGGATGTTTCGTATTGCGATGAGAGGAGGGGCATGGAGGCATCGGGCGAGTCGCTGGACCATCCTCCTCCCTCAATGGTCGAGAGGGTGATGTGGTCGACCCGGCGTGGAACTTCTGACAAAAATCCAGGTTGCCAAAATTTTAAGCCCTAACTTTTGGCTAATGCGATCTAGGATGCACGCTGCTCTACCAACCGTTCTAACAAGGTCTTAACCAATGCCATATCGCCCTCCATTCTCCTGAGACGGCTTTGCATATCCCTGAACTCAGCCGTTCCTACACCCCAAACCTCTTCCGGCCCAGAAGCATCCATTTTTGGCGGCAACTGGCCGTACTGACTAAGCCGATTTGCCGCGACTTGGGCGGATCTCGAGGATGGCGGACGCAGAGCCCCCGAAACACTTCGAATTGCAACATTTTGATGACAAAAGGTTTGTTCGAAGAGAGTGACGCCCAGGACGAATGGCCAGTGGGTCATTCGAAGAAGGGAGAATTTCAGCCGTTGAAGGAAGGGGTGACGGGAGGGGAGGAACAAGCGCATGGGGCGTAGGATAAGGAGTTGGACTAAATTTGATGGGGGATAAAAGTCAAATGCATGATCAGAACTGATCGATTCCACACATGCGTATGCTACAACAGTAAGAAACCGGAAAAAGTGACAGAATACCGAATAAAAAGTGATATTGATCCCGAGCATTGTATTTCGCAAATTGATTCGAGAGAATAGAGGTGAGAACCGTAATGAGGACAACTTGTGTCAGGCAAATGAAGACGACCCTATAATTAGGGGGAACGACAACAACATGCAGCATTGTACATCAATGTAGGACCAAATACACGGAAGTTATGCACCGCGTCGAAGCCGGTATAACTGCTTCCGAAGAATATTCTAACGAGAAACCAGCCCATTTGGCTCGTTGTATATGCATCTCGGCCGAGACTCAAAAATGTGATGAAGAATCCGCAATACAAAATTGCAATAATTACCATAAATCTGAGGAAATCTTTCACCTTGTTCACATTAACTTTATGAGAGATAAAGGCGATACGAGTTCCTTTAGGGCTGCACGTCGTTAGTAAGATCATGATGAGATAGACATACTTGGTAGAAGTTGTCCATAATATTGCCAGAGGGCTAGGAACGAGAATGCTCGGGGGACCTAAAATTCAGAACAAGCCGACATTTTTCGATACCAGAAACAAGGCTTCGAGGGATAGAACGTCGTACGCGAAGTCCGTGGTGGCCCAATTGGCTTGGGAAAGTCCTAGGACACGAGCTATAACCCATCCGCCTAAAGGTTAGGGATAACGAAACAACACAGCAGATCACAGAATATCAGGACCATAGCTACATCAAAGAAGCTCCAGGGATCTTGTGCATATAACGAAAGACTTGAATCTCGGAATTGTCCTGAAACACAATGAGCACGATTGGGGGAGTCGATATACCAAGTTCAGCATATGCAAAGCCAAGAAACCAGATATCTAGAAGAACTTCCTGGACAGAGATATGATTTCGATCAGGTTGTAAAAGAGTGAGTAAAAATAGCGCGAGAAGGATGGCAAAATTGTAAACTTGGAAGACAAATCGATATCGAGGGACCCGTAGTCGAGAATATCCGACCCACCAAGTTCGTCCCCAGGTATATATCGTCGGTTTCTTTCTGGGATTCACAGCATTAACATCAATATCTCCCCAAAGAACAATATCTCCCCTCCAAACCCCCTCAATGACCTCTTGTACGATGGACGAAGCCAGGAATCGAAGGGCTTCGGCAACGATGGCAACTTCCAATGCTGACATGGTCGTTTTCTGGGATCCATTCAGGTGAGAAGATACCCGGCCCATTTCAGGATCGTGGTCTCCATCGTCTCGCAAGAGATGCCCAGTTTCTCCGCTGATGGGAAGGGTGCCATCGGCGGTGGATGTTGTTGATGTCTCGTTGGAATCGTCGTTGGTGGGGAGATCGAAATCGAGAGTCAGGGATCGGACGACATCCTGAAAGGACATTGATCGGAGTACGCGGATAGCGATGATTTGTGCAGCAAGACTTCTCGTTGTGTCCACGCTCCTGTCTTCGCCATGGGCTGCCTGCGTGAACTCGAAGGCCGTCCATAACAGAGCCCAAATCACACCAGGAAAGCTGATTGAACATCAGTTTGATGAACTACAAGTGCAATACTCGTTTTGTTGGAGCTGCCTCGTCACAGGCTTCAACACCGTCGAGCCAACCTATTCACAATTCAGGAACCACCCAATCCATGCTGCAAGTGTACGTTTTCGTTTTTCAAGAGTTGCTCGTACGACAGGGGAGTCGAAATTGTGCGCAACCAATGGTGCAATACGGAAAGCAGTTGAGGAATGGAGTGTATATGCGAGAGGTCCATCGCCTCGAACGAAGGCATCCTGCTGAGCGTCCCTGGCATCCTCGCCGCGCGAAAGTTTGTCGCACATCATTGGAACCATCATTGGTCAACCGATGGCGTTGATTGTCACGTGCATATACCGTGGACGGAGCCCATTTCTATTTTCTAAGAGGGCGTGAGACTTCCAATTAAATAAATGGTTCCTAACGATGTACTTGAGTCTCAATACGGACCTTCACTGCCTACGAATACCCAGTCGCACCCTCCTTAAGTAAATCCAACTGAGCCATCGCCTCAACCATCTCCTTATCCATATATCTCGTCGCACTAACATCAACGTTCAACCCCTTCCGCCGCCTGGTCTTGACACAAAAATCCCTTGCCAACTGCTGTCCCTGAGCAGCCTCCAAAGGCTGAATAATCTGGGTCGTATCCAGCGGATCCCCAGGGACGATTTGCCAATGATCAAACATCTGTTGACAAAAGGCTTGTCCTTGTGTGCTCAACCTTACATCCGATTCGAATCCTACACTGTCGATGACGGGAATGAAGGCACGCACTGTGTACAGTGGACTCCCTGCTTTGGGGAGGTCCTGGACAACATGGCCGCGACGTTTGGACAGGACGTTGTATACTACGCTTACGCAGTCGGCGGGAGCCTGGATTTCCACGGCGTAGACAGGTTCCATTAATCGTGGTGTCGCCGTGAGGAAGGAGGAATAACAGACTCGACGGGCAGTGGGGATAATTTGTCCTCCTCCACGATAAATAGCGCCCTCGGCAATGGTCGTGTCTAGAAGACGGAATTTAGTGTTTCGAATTGGTTCGTCGCATAGCGGACCTTCCCTTGTCGCCCATTGGAAGCCCTGCTTGAGAGACTCGCGGATTTGTCCAAGGAGTTTCTTGTCAACTTCCGACGGCAGAGTGTCGTTGACCAGGATATTCGGACCGGTGTCTTCTGGACCAAATGCCCAGATATTCCGTGACGCAAGTAGATCCCAATTATAATTATCTTGAAAATATTTGCCCACAATTCGTACGGGTTGTTTAATTGAGATGCGGCCGGATTCAATGTCCTCTGCAATTCCCTTATCCAACGGTTCCGCGATCATGGTGATTTTATTCCTATTATTAGTCATGATGGCGTTATCGAAGTCATACTTTTTGTTGGGGGTTTCAGCGTAGCATTTTAGGGCACTTGTTTCCACGACAGTTTCGCAGAATTTGACAACGGGGTCAGAGACTTTGATGTCGATTTCGGCGTAGAGAACTCGGAGATCGTGAAGGACGCAGTCCATGAAAATCTCTCCCGTGCCGAGGAGAACGTGCTCGCCGCTTTCTTCGATTCGCGTTTCCAGCAGCGGGTAAGATTTGTTCACGCTTCGTAAGCCGCTCGTCATTTTGGGGAGGTCAGATGGATTTTGAGGTTCAATAGCGACTTTGAAGACGGATTGGGTGAAATGCGAAAGTGGTTTGAAAATATAGAGATCTTCATCGGTATCTTTCGGGCCAATTGTAGCGGTTTTGAAAATGGATTTATCAACGCCGGAGATGAGGACGAGGTTTCCTGCCACAACTTCGGGGACGGCGAATTTGTAACGTCCGCCTGGGATATACAAGTCCCCAACCGTTTCGTCCTCGGATTGTTCTTCATCATCCAGGGAATATCCTTCGCCCAAAACACGCACTTTATCCCCTCGTCGGAGCGTCCCGCTCATCACGCGCCCAAAAGCAAAGAAACTCTTGGCGTCTGTAGCACTGTACAACTTTGTAACATTCACCATCAGCGGTCCTTCTCGATCACATTTCGCCAGGGCACCTGCGATACCACCCTCTTGTGGCCCCGTGTACGTCCGTTCCATCTTTTCCCGTGCATTCGCCTCCGGATTAGGGAAATGGTCCAACATGGCATCCACAAATCCCCCACTATTCCCAAAAAATTTTCGACTGACGATCCCGAGGAGGTCGCGCGAGTTGTATGTGTACATGACGTCTTTCAGTGTAATTCCGAGGGTTTTAAGAGTTCGTTTGAGGGTATCCGGGTCCTCGCCAATTGTTTGGGCGTACAATTTATACAGTGGTTCAAGGATGAAATGAACGAATCCTCGAACGGCTTCTTGATCTCTTTGTTTTCGCTGGAATTTCCGCCTTGACGGGTTGTAAAAGACATCGCCCCATAATCGCTGTGCGAAACCGTATTCATCCCATGCAAGTTTTGATCCAGATGCTAAATTACCGTAAATCCGTGCAAAACTCGAGAGGGTGAATGTCCAGCCCTGAGCGCTGGAGGCAAAGACGACGTTTCCTAATTCAGGAGAGAGCCGTTGTGTCGATCCGCAAGAGGCGATGATAGTATTGACTTCTTCAATCGTATGCCGGAGCTTAAAGTAAGCATCTGTGGGGGGAATTTTGAGTTCGAGAATCAAGCGGTCCATTTTATTGATGACAAGGACGATTTTGTGGCCCTCTGCAACAACATGTCGAAGAATTTTTTCGGTGTTGCACATAACTCCCTCGACGGCGTCAACTACGAGGGCGACTCCATCGACTAAACGTACTGCTGCAACGACTTCATCGGCGAAATTAACGTGGCCGGGGGTATCGATGAGATTAAACACATGGCTCTTTCCCTTTAAATTGGGGAGCAGAAGGGTTACGGGGGCTGATTTGATGCTGATTCCTCTTGCTCGTTCGACGAGGTGAGCGTCTGTGTACCGCAGTCTGGAATCTTCCTTCCCCTCTCGGATCGGTGGGAGAATATGGGTTTCATTCACGAGCAAGTCAATCAGTCCGGTTTTCCCATGATGCAAATGGCCGACGAAGGCGACGTTGCGGACGGTATCAGGGGAACGAGTCAACTGCAGCAGATATTCCCGCGAATACACCAGAGGCGGCAAATCCTTCTCCTCAAGGGCAAAGGCTTTGGTTTTGATGGGAGCGACGATTGGTTCGGTCAGGGGCTGGGTATCCTCTTCCTGGACCATCACGTCGACACCCGGGCCATAGACATCCTCTGCAGACGGATAATATTGTTTGTCCTCGTGGAGAATGATGGCATTCGTGGGTGCGTCTATGTCCATCAGCAGGGAGGAAAGGAAGGGCGGTGGGCGGCGGCATACCATCAACGTGCATGAGCTGGGCCTCCTGGCCAGGACGCTCGCCATCTTCTTCCTCCTCGGCGTCGGCGTCGTCGAGGTATGCGTCTTCGCGGGCATGGAGGGCCTCGTCGCCGCCAGCCTGTGACTCGGCGTCAGACCCGATCTGTCCAACAAAGTTGCCGAATTCGTCGTAGAGAGAGTCGTCCATCGTCCCCAAGTCAATGCGGCGTGGGAATTTTTTCAAATTTCGGGCGCGGCGGACTTTGACGGCGTTGCTGCAACAACCACGTCGCCGTCGCCGGCGCTTTCGAAATCGCGCAGATCGCGGGGCTGAGTCGCCGCCGGGACAGAGCTCTGAGACCGCCGATGATGAAGCTGACGCTGACAGCGGCGGAACGGCGGCTGCGCAACATCCTCGTTGCCGCGGCAAACACATGGCCCCGCCAGCCAGACCAGACAGAGCCGCTCATTGTCCGCTTCGCCGGAGGATGGGTCCGCGACAAGCTTCTCTCCCACAACAGCGCAGACATCGACATTGCCCTCAACATCGCAACAGGCGTCCAGTTCGCATCCCATGTCGCCTCCTATCTCTCGTCCCAAATCAACACCCCCACACCAGAACCGGCAACCCCGTTCAAATTTAACACAATTTCGCGCAACGCAGAACAGAGCAAACACCTTGAAACTGCCACTGCCCACTTCCTCGATCTCGATCTTGACTTTGTTAATCTGCGAAGCGAGGAGTATGCTGAATCCTCGCGGATCCCCGGCACAATGGAATTTGGTACGGCCAAAGAAGATGCAGAACGACGTGACTTGACAATTAATTCGTTGTTTTATAACTTGCATTCGGAGAGTGTCGAGGATTGGACGGGCACCGGAATCGACGATCTTCGGAATGGGGTGATTCGGACACCCTTGGAGCCTATGACGACGTTTATGGATGATCCGTTGAGGGTCTTACGAGCTGTGCGGTTTGCGGCAAGGTACAAATTTGAGATGACGACGGAAGTCAAGGAGGCGATTATGGATGAGCGCGTGAAAGTATTTTCCACGGCGTGAACAGAGGTTAAGATTAGGAACGATTGAGAAAGCATGTCACTGTCCCCCGAAAAGCGGATGAGATTAAGAAGCTCCTCAAAGGTGCCATCCCCCGGCAGGCCATACTTACCTTAGGCCCGAATCAGTTGCTAGCGCTCAAGTTAATCAATGAGTGCGGTCTTTACAATCACGTCTTCACGCTCACCCGACGTGATTCATCAGTCGACTCAACCATCGTCGTGAAAGGAAAGAAATCCTTTGTCATAGAGGGCTCCGGGAACCCCCCTCATCCGCCCTCGGAATCCATCACAGCAGGAAATCTAGTGGCGTTCATCTTACAGCACCGCATCGCCTCATTCCTTAAGCTTCGTGACGTGAACACGTCCCTTCCATGGCTGTTGGCCGGCTTGGCTCCTTGGAGAGGAGCTGTCCATGCTAGCCCACCAAAAAGGGAGCCAAGATACGTCGCCTCGTTGATTACGAAGCATGAATTGACATTTGGAGAGGATATCCGGGGGATTATCGAGGAGATCTTTGAAAAGGGGAAAATGGATCGTATCAAGTATGCTGTTCACCGAAACCAGTTTCAGGAGCTCTCGAAATTGGATGCGGGTTCACTCCTTCCTGCCTTGCAAACCATTAATTAGTAGTGATCTTGATTCGAGAGTTGGGTCCACACTGGCGACTCATCACTTTTGCCCTCGTCCTCTTTGAATTGCTACCTTATTCCATTCCACAAGGTTCCCGGTTGAAACTCTGCGCCTACTAATGCCTGCAGACGCCAATAAAGCGCTCATACCATATCTCAAGTTCCTCGAGAGAGTCAACATCCTCAACGTCCAAGACGCCTACGGTGTGAAACGATTGATTCCTGTACCTCCTTTTCGAGAAACCCCATAATTTTCAGGGAAATGAATTAGCCGAGATTCTCGGTGGTTTACGCGACCGTCAGATTGCAGAAGCCCAAGAAAAAGCCGTTGTCTATCAAATTGTGGAAAACATTGAGACTCGCGAGGACATGGAGAAGGCCATTCAATCAGGTGCATTTAGACTCCGATAATTAGTTTATCTTCGCTTCTTAGACTTCTGCAGTGCCCGATGGAAATTGAGGGGTGACATTTCGATTCCAAGCATAGGCCTAGTCTTGTACTTGCGTTCAACCTAGAAAATGGAATTCATTTGATCTGAGCAGCCACCACCGCCAGCCACTCCATCCCCCTCTGTCTCTCTCTTTCTGCATCATACATAAAATCAAAATATGGCTGCTCAAAATGATGAACTCGAATATATCCATCCTCCCCCCCAGAAGCATAGCATGTCCCCTTGGGATGCACAGCGATTGTATTCAATGGGCCAAAGTGTCCTCGTACCCGTCCAATTTCATCTTCAAAGATTTTATGGTAGAAGCGGGCCTCGAATTTCCCTTGGCGGATTTGGGTTGTTGTTACATCTCGGGCTTCTTGACCTCCGCCTAGGATGACCTGCAAGGGAAGAGTTAGGACGGGTCTAGGAAGGGGGATGGGTACGTAGTCCGTTAAGGGGGTTATGGCTGCTGTGTTGAGGGGTGTGTCGGATACGTATGTCTTGAGAAGACTAAGATCATTTGTGTCCCATAACTAAAATGGGTGAGACTCCAGTCGGAAGGATAGCCATACCTTGGCGGTCTTGTCCTTCGAAGCGGTGATAAAGTAAGTTCGGTCGGGAGAAAATTGAAGATCGGTAACAAGAGCCTTTGGATGTCCTGTAACTTTCGTAATCAACTCGCCGGACTACCCAACCGTCAGCCTACTCACCCACACATAAGAGACCTTCCAATTCCACTGCGACACCATGCCATTCTCATGACCCATGATAATATACTTGTCAAGAAATGACCACCCGGCAACCGTAGCCTTGCTCTCCTGAGTAGGAATCGCAATCATCGGATCACTCGACTGCTCCGTCCCATCCCCAATGGCATATACATTGACCGTGCCAATATGACCCATTCGCTGTTCTGTGACACAGAGTAATTTATTGCCGTCCTCAGAGAATTCAACGCGCTTAACGGCGGTGGGGAAGTTCCAGGTGAAGAGACATGTTCCGTCTTGGACTCGCCACAGTTTCATGGTATTGTCGGCGCTGCCAGTCACCAACAAGGTCGTTGATGCTGCCGTTAATATGTCAGTCATTGCAACGACGCAGAGTGTTTACGATTGACATGAACTGTCCATACAGCGCCAACATGGCCGTTGTATGTGCCGAGTCGTTCGCCATTGTGTGAGTACCACGCATTAACAACATGATCCTTCGACGTGGAGAAAAGTAAATCACCATCAGCGTTGAAAACAACTTGTGTTAGAGACCGCTCATGGCCCTGCAGCAATATCGGTCTCTATCCCCCAAACCGCGCATTAGCTATCGTCTCAAAAAAGTCTTCGGGCGATACCATTGCGCTTACAGGAGATCAATCGATGCAAGCAAAAAAAAAAAAATTCGTAGATTTCTCTTACGACCAACCCCTGACCCTATGTCAGGTGGGATTATTAACGAGCTATGCAACGAAATGAATCAAGAAAGTCTCCTGAAGGGTATCTCTGCTTTTTTAAGTCGTCCTCTCCTCCCGCTGTTTATGACACTTGAAGGAGCGGAGAGAACTACCCTCGAATCCACCGGTAAATGTAATAGAAGCAAACCAAAGTGAAGAGTGCACCACCGTAAAAAATATACTTATCCTGTGTCGTCCGCCTCTCAATGAACCGTATCGTATCCCGACTCAATCCCAACGTATTCCCAACATCTAACAACTTTCTCTGTGTCTCCTACACCCGTCATCAGCCCGACAATCGCCTCAAGATTGCTGATGGATACCTTCAGAAAACCGCGTTGTTCAACAAGATTATCCGGCACAGCCATTCCCCGCCCAATAAATTCATCCAGCTGTCCCTCTGTCCTTCTCAGAAAATCGTTTTCCTTTAACATCCCCTCTTCCCTCGTCAACCCGGAATCGGTCCGCATACGACTTGTATCATAGGGATTCTCAGGCGTGGCAGATTGAAAACCCCTTCTCCCAAAAAGTTCATTTCGATTTGCTGTCAGGACGACTTCGGAATGAAGACGTTTCAGGGAATCGAATTTGGT
>Ga0335076_10006396_pt1 | contig 11882 bp, 11 predicted proteins | sample Lox_Sample_25_FD_206717 | JGI IMG/M metagenome (GOLD analysis project Ga0335076, IMG submission 206717) | Soil microbial communities from Loxahatchee National Wildlife Refuge, Florida, United States - Lox_Sample_2.5 | ecosystem: Environmental > Terrestrial > Soil > Wetlands | place: USA... | reverse complement strand
GCAGAATCGTTCCCTTGTTCCCCAGCAACAAGTCGTTCCCGTCTTCTCCGTAATAATTGTTTCCAAATCCTGAATTCCACGTGAAGAGCAGGTTCTCCGGTAGATCCATCGCCACGTCCATCGTGTCTGGCACCTGCATGTCTGGAGAAAAATAGTTGTATCCCGCCATCGTCACGCTCCGCGGAATCTTCAAATCCAGCACTTTGTACCAGAACCCCACCTGGTGGACCATGTTTTCAAAGACGTTTCCCCCCGAATAATCCCAAAAGAATCTCCAGTTCATATACCGTTCGGGATCGAAGTCGTGCGGCGCCGCCTCACCCTCGAACTCTTTCCACTCCACGTGCTCCACGTTGCAATCGGCCGGAATTTCCCTTCGCCACCCCCCATAAGGCGCATTGCGATAGTGATGCGTGTGGATCGCCGTCACCCTTCCCACCTGTTCGGTCGTCGCAAATTCCTTCGCGCGTGCAAAGGCGGGCCCGCTCACCGATTGAATCCCAACCTGCACAATACGGTTCGAACCCGTGAACGCGCTCTTCATCCTCCGCGCATGATCCGGATTGAACGCCATCGTCTTTTCCTGATAGACGTCCTTCCCCGCCTGGATCGCCGGAACGAAATTCAGCGCATGTTGATGTTGCGGAGTCGCGATCAGCACGGCGTCAATGCTCTTGTCGTCCAGCAACCGCCGAAAGTCCGGGTAGGTCTGGATGTTCGGAGCGATATGCTTCGCTTCCTCCAGCCGCCGTGTGTACACATCCGCTGCCGCCACTGCCTCGGTATTCGGCGCTCGCAAAGCCGCGTGGAAAATCGCCTGCCCTCGTCCGCCCGGTCCGATAATCCCAAAGCGCACCCGGTCGTTCGCTCCTAGAACCCGGTCAGCTTTCAACAACGATGCCCCGGCGACCGCTGCCGCTCCTCCGGAAACACTCTGGATAAACGTCCGGCGATTCAACATGGCATTGGCTCCTTTTTCAAACGGAAGAATATTTTCGGCAAAGCGTCCTGATCTTCTCGATCAGCTTGGGCACTCCCGCCGCGGGTTCCTCTTTGCCTTCGTATTCCGCAGACATGTAGCCTTTGTAGCCACCTTTTGCAAAGAGCTGCCACACCCGGTCAAGATCGATCGGTTGCCCGTCGTCGAACATTTCCCGGATGTGCGTGTGTGTCGCATACGGAATCGTCGCCTCGATTTGCGCGTAAGCCGTCGTGGTCGGCAAAAAGTGCGTGATATCCAGATTGATCCCCACGAACGGCGAATCAATCCGCCGCAGAATCTCCAGGCATGTCTCGGCCGTCTGCGTGATTCCGTCGTGATCCTCAATTCCCAGCGTGATCCCCTTCTCCCCCGCGTATTCGCTCGCCGGTTTCAGCACCTCAACCGTCCAGTCAATTCCCTGGCTCGTGGTCGCGCCTTCCGGCAATTTCCCCGCAAACACGCGCAAATGCGGCGCTCCAAGCAGTTCCGTCGCATCCACCCATTTCTTGATCTCTTCCAGCACCTCGGCGCGCTTTCCCGCATCGGCCTGCACCGCGCTCGCTCCTGTCGCCGCTCCCGAAAATCCGATGCCGTTCTTGAACGCCAGATGCCTCAACGAAGCCAGATACGCCGGCTCCATGGACTTGAACCAGTACCCCGTCATGTCCACGCCATTCACTTCCAGTTCGACGCCTTTCCGAATAAAATCCTCCATCGTCATCGAACCGCCGCCAAGGTACTTGCGGTAGGAATACGCGCAGCATCCTGCAAACAATCTCGGTGCATTCGCGCTCGCCGCTTCATTCTCCGAGCTGAAGTCCGCGCCTCCCGCGGCGCGGGCAAGCTCCGTCCCGGCCACGATCGCCGCGCCCGCCGCCTTCAGAAATCCTCTTCGCTTCATCTCGCTCGTCATCTCTCGCTCCCCGCCTCCCGCAATCACACTTCCTTCATGATCTTTAGCAGCCCCTCCAGCGATTCCCGCGTGCTTTCCACCTTATTCCCATCTGCCCGCCGGTAATGTGTTTCAAGTGACATCGTTCCGTCGTAACCGTCCGCCAGCAGCGCTTTCAGTTGTCCCGTCCAATCAATAAATCCCGCTCCCACCGGCGCCCACTCGAGCTTTCCTGTCTTCGGATCTTTCTTCGCGTCCTTCACGTGTGTGTGCGCGATCCATCCCCGCACGTATCCATAGCCATCGGGATAAGGCACCTCATCCAGCATCGCCGCATTCCCCGCGTCCCAATTCCCTCTCAAGTGCTGCGAGTTGATATCCTTCAGCACGCGCCCTAGCTCCTTCCCCGTGCCAACGTTACACTCATGCTCGTTCTCCAGCACCAGCAGCATGTCCGCCTTCCCCGCTCTTTCCGCCGCCTTCGCCAGCCGCTCCCGCACATATGGATACGCCTTCTCCGGCTCTGCCACTCGCCAGTAGCTGAAGATCCGCACCTTCTTCGTCCCAAAAAATCGCGCCAATTCAAACGATTCGTCCAGCAACCGCTCCGTATCCTGCTCCGTGAAGTCCGCGCGAAACGTGTCCCGCTTTTCATTCACTGCAGGCATTTCCGGCAGGTTATACTTCATGATCGGCGATCCGATATCGCTCACCCGCAAATGATGTTTTTCAATCAGGTCCTTCGCGCGTCCCAGCTCCTCCTTCGAAAGATTCATCACGTTCTTGCCCCAAAGCTCTCTCAGTTCGCAATATCCGAGCGAATAGCTGGAAATAAAATCGAGCGCCTGCCCGAAATTCTCCGTGATCTCATCCGTAATAATCCCCAGCTTGAAAGGAAGTGCGCCCCAGGCGAATTTCATCGTCGAACACCATACTCCTGCTGCCGGAATCGCCGCCAGACCCGTGTGCAGCAATCTCCTGCGCGTAATTTTCCGCGACATCCGACAACCTCCCTGTGCTCTCTCACGCTCCAGCCGGATTATATTCGCTGTTTCACGAGACGTCTCATCCTTTGTTTTTTTTTCACTTTGAACTTCCTGAAACCCTCTTTCCCCGGAACCCGTCTAAAACAACAAAGGTGTTCATCATGCCGCGCGTCTCTGCCCGTTCGCTCGCTTCTTTCACAGTCGCCGTGTTGCTTCTTGCCTCCTCAACCTTCGCCCTCGACATGCCCCTTTCCGATGAAGCCATCCGTGAAGCCTATTTCCTCGGCCAGCGAAATGACGCAAGCACTCAGCGATTCCTCGATAAATACCGCCAGCATCTCCCCGCTCCCGAAACTGGCCCTTGGATCTCCGCCGTCGAGCTCTTCACTCCTTATGCGGAAGCCGTCGAACTCTCCCGCCAGCGCACCATGGGTTACAGTGCCCAGGATGCCACACGGGACTATCGAAAGCTCGGCGACACTCTTCGCGTCACCGTCACCGTGGATTTCACTCCGACCTACGGCTATGCGATCGAGCAGCAGGCCGCCGACCGTTCCTCCGGCACCAACGGCTACATCCTCCGCTCTCCCGATTTCTGGCAGGATTTTTCTTACCGCCTCTTCGATGGAGATACGGAAATCGAGCCGCTTGATCTCCACGGCCACGCCAACTATGCCCCCTCCGATCCGGGCAGCTCCGTGATGACCGGCGCCACCATCGTCATGACCTTCGACGCCACCAAAATCCAGAACCTCTCCGATGTCGCCGTTGTCGTGGACACTCCCGACGGCCAGCAGGTCGTCGCTCCCTACGATCTCGCCTCCCTCCGCTAGCCGCTTCCAGAACTTGCATTCAAAAAAAGAGCGGCCTCAGTCATCCTGAAGCCGCTCGAAAACTGCTTCTCCCTTGCTGATTTCCTGCTTACGGATTCTTTTTCTTCATTTCCTTTCCTGCCTTCGGAGTTTGCATCATCTCCTTCGGCTTCCAGAACTCCGGATCGGCCTTGATCCAATCCTCGGACACGTAGCTCATGTGCGGATCGAACGCAAAGAGTTGTGACTGCGACAGATCAATCGCGGACGCAGAAAGCTCATCGAGCTTCTTCATTCCATCTTCGCCCATCGCCGCCACGAAATCCTTCTCCTTCTTCATTCCTTCGTCCACTTCCGCCAGATTGGGGTGCGCCGTCAGCACGATGTGCGTGTCGCTTTCACCGCCGTACATCAGGTCGTACTCTCCCCAATGCGCCGTTGGATCGGACTTTTCATACCCGCCTTTCACCAGTTTCACGATCTCGTCCCATTCCTTGCTGTGTCCCGGGCGCACATGGAACAGTAGAATCTCCATGAACTTCATGTGCGAAAGATCCGCCAGTGGCCGCAAGCTTTGCTCCTCGTTGAAGAGAAACACTCCCTGATCCATCGAGTCGAGCAATTCTCCGTCGGCCTCGCCAGCTCGCTCCAGCTCTGCCGATAGCGTCGCATTTTTCTCCGTCGCGGCAGAGTCCTTTTCCCACGCGCCCAGCGAGTCATACCAGGTAAAAAATAGGGCGCGCTCTTTTCCCGACAGCGACGTCATGCCCAGGTAATGCGTCGGCCATTTGGCCCGTTCCATCGCCCGCACAAACGCGCTTTCCGCCTTGTCGTGCAGTTCTCCCGCTTTTCCCGGCTTCACGTATTCCCGCGTAATTTGCAATATCCTCGGATGCGCCATGCTTCCCTGCGACATTCCTTGTGCTGAAACCGCACACGGGAGCGCAAACGCAAGCGCGCATACCAATCCACAACCTTTGAATATCTTCATGAACGCAATCCTCCTGAATTGCTGACTTTTCCGTTGGAAAAACCGAAGGGGTCTTTACAAAGAAGGGCCGGAATCTGTGCGCAGCGTATCCAAGTTTCGCTATCCCGTCAAGCACCACCCGGCTTCAGCTTCAGCTTCAGCTTCAGCTTCAGCTTCTGCTTCTGCTTTGCTTTCGCTCTTGAACCGCGCGGGTGCCCCAGGTTCGTTTTCTGAACCTGGGTCTTTGAGTTCCCGCTCCGTAAGGTCCTACGAGTTGAATCTCTGTCGTTTCATTTCCGGCTTTTGGCGCTCTGCCCAGCCCGCGCGTTCGATCTCCGCCGCGACTCCGGCACCTTCCCGATCCGCGGGTCGTTCGCCGCAATCAATTCGCACGCCCGCAGCGCCGTCTCCTCAAAGTCCGCAGCATCCGCCGGCAAAATTTGCCAGCCCGTCACTTTCTTTCCCAGCACTCCGATGGACCGCATGCTCGGAAACTCCCGCCGCAAACTCTCGTGATGCTCCTTCGTCGTCGCCAGCCACACGCCGTTATCCGCGGTGTTCCGCTCCCGGTCGCGCAGCACAAACACAATCTTGTCCTCCACATACACCGCCAAACATCCGAACATCGGCCGCGTCTCCGGCCCCAGCTCGGCAATCGCCTCCAGCACAAACTCATGCGGCGCCCTCTTCCGCGCCTTCACCGCAAATCCCGCCTCTCCCAACTCCAATCCCTTTCTTCTCCCGCTCCCCTTCACCATACACTTTTCCCCAAGATACCCCACTCCCGCACGCATGATTCTCTCTCCGTCGGCAAAGCAAATCCCATTTCTCCGCGCCGCGGGGTGGCACAGACTTCAGTCTACGCGCGCGTAATGCCAGCCCCAACTCCGACGAGCTCTGCGCCGCATGCGTAGCTCACCAACTCTGATTCTGGCGTTTGGTAACAAGCGGAACTCTTTGCGCTGTAAGTGCTTTTACGAAAGCTTAGTTGGTAATCTTGAAATCACACCCTCGCTCGTGTAGACTCCCACCACTCGCAGGAGGTGGGTATGCCAACCCGCCGAAACTTCCTTGAAAAATCGACCCAGCTGGCTGCTAGCGCGCTTGCCGCGGCGGCGATAACCGCTTCCACCAGCGAGGCAGAGACTCGGCAACCTCAGGCACCCAAGAAGATACTGCACATTTTGATGAGGAGTTCTTGGGGAACTGACGAGCCGACCCGCGCATCCTTCGTCTTTGACCACGGGCTCGCGCTGGCCGACGCCGGACATGACGTGCAGATATTTCTCACTCACGACGCTACGTATCTCATGCGCAAGGCGACTCTAGATGCGATCAAACCCATCGGATGGCCTTCTCTGAGCGAGACTATGGCGAAGGTTGTAGCCAAACGCATCCCCATATTTTCTTGCGGAGCCTGCTCCCGGGCTCGTGGGATCACGGAGACGGATCTGAGCAGTTGGAACGCGCAATGGGGCTCGCCTCCAATCTATGTTTCCCTGGTGGAATGGGCCGACCACGTCATCAGTGAATGAAGCCGCAGATGCTGTCGGGCAGCTGCCAGTTGATTCTTCTGCAGACGCGGAGCAGTTCATGCGTCTATTGCGCATCGTCTTGGTGATCCTGGCTTCCGTATGGAGCGGGTTCACCCCATCGATCTTTCCACAGGACGTGCCCACAACTTCTCTTCCGCTTTCTCCCCCAAAACTCGCTCCTTCTTCCTTGAAAGTCTGCTTGCGCCTGCAGAATCAAGCTCCTTTTCTGGGCGTGGCAACTCTCCGGGTCTTGCCCGAAGAAGGGTACGAGGTCCTCGGTGCGCCGGATAGAGAACCGGGAGAATTTCTCTATTCAGATTTGGCTCCGGGGAAATACACGCTTGAGGTTAGCGCACCGGGTTATCTGGCAATGAGAGTGATTACGGTGATCGAGAGTGGTGGGCGCCAGCGAACGATTTTCCTATCCATGAAACCCTGGCCCGCTCCGAACCCTCCGGTGACCTCCTCGGGAGCGGCCACTCCTCCACTCGATCCAAAAACGCCATTGCCTGCCCAGCCTGCTGCACTCGAACCCGATCCTTGGAACCCACACGGACTTGCGCTGGCCGTCCCCCCGGTGAACCCGCAGATGGCTTGCCCCTTGGAACAGGTATTAAGTGGGGTTGGGCGGCGGATGGCTGAATACATCTCGACCCTCGAGAAATTCACCGCAACGGAGGTCGTCGAGCATTACCCCTTCGATGCCTCTGGCAAACGCAAGAAACCGGAAACGCGAAAATTTGCTTATGTGGTCTCGGTCAATCAGGATGAATCGGGCTTTTTTCGATTGGAAGAATATCGAAACGGGAGTGACGATAACTCTCAATTTCCGGCTCACACTGCCTCCATCGGTCTCCCGGCCCTCGATCTGGTCTTTCATCCTTCATTGGCAACCGATTTTGATTTTCAGTGCGAGGGATTGGGGCAATGGGCCGGTCACTACTTCTGGCAAGTTCATTTTGCCCAGCGTATCAACAAGCCGGTGCGCATTCGCATCTACACTGTAAATGAACGCACTTTTCCGGTGATGCTCGAAGGCCGCGCCTGGATTGACCCTGGGAATTACCAGGTCGTTCACCTTGAAACCGAGCTTCTTCGGCCGATCCCTGAAATTGGGCTGACGCTCGAACACATCTCCCTCGATTACGCCCCCGTTCAATTCCGCTCCACCGGACAGGAGCTCTGGTTGCCACAACTCGCGGAGCTATACGTCGAGCGTCATCAGAGGCGCTATTACCGGCGGCACACTTTTTCGGAGTTTGCGCTCTTTAATGTGGATACTTCTCAAACGATCCGCGCGCCCAGGGGCTCCTACACGATCGTCAACTTGAGCGATCGCGATTTATCCGGTGAATTGACCGTCACTCCCGCAACGGACACCGGCAGGCAGGCGATTACGCTTCGCGTCAATCTCCCGGCGCACGGCAGCGTCGTCGCAGTCGTAGGGCCAGGCAAAGACGTGGATTTGCCTCCCGAATTAGTGGGCTCGGCAACGTTGGTTCACAACGGAAAACCAGGTGAGATCAAGATCGAAGCCCATCTCGTCAACGGCAACCTGATAGATGTGATCCCTTAAACGTTCTGGCGGGAACCCCATGGGGGCAAGCTAGCACGTTTTCTGGAGGCGAGGGGCTGAGCATTCTTGCCTTGCTAAACCAAATAACACCCTGGTATCTCACTCAGATGGATATATTTCTGACTGCATACGCTGACGCGAACGCAGACATCGAGGTAGTCTCGCATAGACTTCTCCCATACAAAAACCAGTAGTATCTAGAGGGTCGGCGCGATTCAGTTGGTGGTGGGAGGCGATATTTTGATCAAAAAAGAATCCCGAGGCTATTTCGTGGGTCGTCTCATCCTCGTTCCGTTAATCGGATTCTTTGCTGTCAGCTTTGCTTCCGCGCTCCTGGATCTGCTCCCGGTGCGTCCCGGCTTAAGTAACTACCTCACATTGGGTCCAACGTGGGCCCTTGCCCACACTCATGGGCTTCTCAGCCGGCATATAACTCAGTCGACGCCAAGTTGTCGTGGCTCATTTGTTTGCCTGGGGCCTACCATCAGCATTCTTTTTCTTCCAGTGGCTCTCGTACGCAACCACACATCGGAATTGGCAATTTTTGCTTAGCGGTGACTGCGGGAGCAACGAATGCCTTGCTGAGCTCTTTGTGTCCTTGCCGGCGATTTTTTCCTCTTCGTTCAGCCTGGGAGCCTTGCTTCAGCTGGTACGGCTTCGCTTCGTATCCGCGCGCACTTCCGCGTAATACTCCTGGCCGATTAGGGGAGGACTTCGCCCCCTAGCCCCGAGCGTGCGGCACGCATGAAAGGCAGTAGACCCTTTGATGCGATGAAGGGCTCGCTCCTCGCTTCAAGCAAACTCGCTTGCGCTAACGACCGAATCTCGGAAAGAGGTGCGGCCTCTTCCGCCCTAAAGCCCCTCAACTCAACAACTCCCGTCCCTCTCCGTTCGAACGGTACCATTCTCCCCATGAACAATCACTCTGCTCTGAGCTTCAGCGAATACCTCGCCGCATGAACCCTACCTTAGTCCTCCGCATCCGGGCCATGCTCCTCGGCCCGCGTGCGGAGATTCTTCTTCCCCGCTTTCCACCCCAGCGTTACCATTTCCCCGCCATGATCTCCGACGGAGCCAACACGCTGACGGAACCCTGGCCTGAGCGCAGTCGAAGGAACGCCGGAAACCGCCTGCTCACGGACTCCAGCGGCAACGTCTCCGATCAGCGCGGCACTTATCCCTTCGGCGAAACTTGGTATTCTCCTTCCGGCGCCCCCTGGATGTTCTCCACCTACTACCGCGACACCGAGCGCAACGTCGATCGCTTCGCGATCGCGCCTGAAAACGACTACGCCCTCGCCCGTTCCTATGTCAATCGCCTCGCCCGCTTCACTTCCCTCGACCCCCTCGCCGGCTCCCTCGCCAACCCCCAGTCTCTAAATCGCTATTCTTACGTTCTCAATAATCCGCAAAACGCGACTGATAAATCGGGACAAAATTGCGTATGGGATGACGGAAGCTACGATGCACAGGACGATCCCAACACAGGGGCGCAACCACTCTGCGAACAACTAGGGGGCACGTGGTACGACGGCACCATGGGGGGAGACTGGAGCGCGAACCCGGATCCATTCTGGGCGGACATGGCACAAACCTACGGCCAACAGGGGCTGACCATTCCCGTGCTCACCAACTCCGGAAGCGTCGACCTTAGCTTGCAGGGCACGATTCTCGGGCAGATGTTGGACCCGAACCAATGTGCAAATTGTATGTCCGTCCTCTACACGGCTGGCAGCGTAGTTGAGACTATGGGCTATATCGAGATAGGCGGAGCAGCTTTAGTAACTGGTGGTTGGGCTCTGGACGCCCTTCCCGTCGGAGGTGAACTCGCGCCAACGTTGGAAACTGCCACAGAGTACGCAAACGCATTGGGTATCCAAGACAACATTGTGCTTGTACCAGAACTACCAGGTCAGATTTCAGGCATGACTCTACAAGGCGATATCGCGTTATCGCAGCAGGCATTCACGAGTGAACAAGAACTCGTCACGACTCTCTCCGAAGAGTCGATGCACCTCAGCCAACAAGCGGCAATGGGCGTACCCGAGGCTGGAGTAGGTACCGTATCCCCATTGGAAACGAACGCCAAGGCATTCGCAGATTTGATTTGGGTATTGTTCAATAATAGTGGAGGATTGCCCTGAGTAAAATGGCCTTGAAACTGGTACAACCGAAATCCCAGGGCAGGTTGACCCAAGATGAGTTCCTGGAGCGGGCCAAGAGGTCCTTTGGCCAGGAGTTCTGGGAATATTGGATAATCTACCTCGGCGTTGCTCCTGCTGTTTGCCCTAAGTGCAAAACAGAAAGCATAAGAATCTTGAGATTGGCAGACCCGAGCCGCAAGGTTGGACGACAGATTTGGAGCAAGTGGTACCTTTGGTGCCAATCATGCCTGCACGGTATATACTGCCCTCCTGGTACATACTTCGTGAAGAAGGGCCAACCCTATATTCTATGGAATGATAGAAAGGCTCTCGAAAAAAACCTACCTAAAGCACTCAAGCTTATTCGCCCAGCAGGCTTTTGAAGTCTGGTGCATCGCCAGTCTCTATACGGTTACTGCCGAGCGGGTGGCGCAGCCTTAGCCTCCGAAGATTTTGGGTGGCCCATCCTTGCGGGTCTTGCAAGGGTGGGGCTGCTTTTCGCCAGCGGGATTTGCGCATTTTCACTCGCTGGCTCAGCCCTCCCCACGCTTCCCCTCCCTCCCGTTCGAAGGTACCATAATCTCTATTGACATCCATGTTATAATGGTTTATGTTGTTTTCGCCAGAGCCGCATATCGTCCCGCGCCAATCATCGGCTTATCCCCATTACCCAGCCTCGAGTCCAGAATCCTCTAACCCTACTCTTTTCTCTCGCATCCCACATTCAAACGAGCAAACCCTTTCTTTTCAAACTCTTCCGCACTCTTTGCTCACTCCTGCAAACGCAAATTTTGCTCCAACTGCTTTTCTTTCAATCGCTTGCGCACTCTTGCGCAAAAACACCGGGGGTGTACCCTCTCTCCACACCATGCTAAGCTCCCATTCGAGGCAAAACGGGTGCGCGTTTCCGCATCCGAGCACACAGGACTCCTCGATGTTCCGCATTCCACAATTTCTCGCCCTCTCGGCCCTGACGGTCCTTCTGTCCCCCGCCTCCATCTTCGCCGCCCAGGCTCCCTCACCTGCTCCTTCTTCCCAACCCGCATCCACCGCCCAAGCCCCCGCGAAGGAGAATTCCGAGTCCCTTCCCGCCGATTCGGGCGTCTCCCGCGGCAAGAAACTCGTTCTCAAGGACGGCAGCTTCCAGCTCATCCGCGAGTACCAGCGCAATGGCGACCGCGTCCGCTACTACAGCACCGAGCGAGGCGACTGGGAGGAAATCCCCGCCGCGATGGTGGATTGGGACGCCACCGCGAAAGCAGCTGGAACTGAGCAGAAGCATGATCAATCGCTCCTCGCCACCGTGCATCACCAGGAGGAAGAAGAACAGACCAACCTGCCCATGGACGTGGACGCCAGCCTGATCATCGCTCCGAATCTCTTTCTTCCCTCCGGTGAAGGCATGTTCGTCCTGGACGGAAGAAACATCACGTTGCTCGATCAGGTCGCCTCCGAAACAAAAATGGACAAGAAAAAATTCCTCGAGCGTGTGTTGATTCCTGTCCCCATCGTGCCCGACAAAAAGAATATTGACATTCCCGGAGCACACGCGAAAATCCGCGTGAATTCCGATCATCCGGAATTCTATTTGCGCGAAGCCCCGCCCGATCCCGACCGCGCTTCTCCCGTTCGCCACAGCAGCCGTCCTGGCGAATCCGGCCCGGAAGTGGAGCTCGTTCGCGCCACCGTAAAAGGGAACAAGCGCCAATTGGAATCCGTCAGCAATCTTTTCGGCTCGCAAGTCTCGGAAGACGTGAACACGATTTCCATTCAGACCTGGCCGGTGGCTCCGAATGTCTACCGCTTCACCTTAAGCGAGCCGCTTCCTCCCGGAGAATACGCGCTCGCGGAAATTCTTCCCGACGGAATGAATCTTTATGTCTGGGATTTCGGCGTGGATGATCGTTCGAAGCAAAAACCCTAGGAGGACGATTCGCGAGCCGCGCCAGGTTCCAAAGCCAATTCAGGAAACCGGGCCCTCCGGC
>Ga0335076_10006395_pt1 | contig 11883 bp, 10 predicted proteins | sample Lox_Sample_25_FD_206717 | JGI IMG/M metagenome (GOLD analysis project Ga0335076, IMG submission 206717) | Soil microbial communities from Loxahatchee National Wildlife Refuge, Florida, United States - Lox_Sample_2.5 | ecosystem: Environmental > Terrestrial > Soil > Wetlands | place: USA... | reverse complement strand
GATGACCTTGCCGTCGATCGAGCCTTCGATGACCACGTGCGCGCCGCGCTCGATCGTCAGGTTGCCCCTGAGATTGCCGCGGACGTGAAGCGAGCAGTTTTTTTGAACGAAAGCATCGCTCAGGACGGAGCCATGAATGTCCGACGAGCTACTGACCAAAAGCAGCTCTTCGCCGGCTTTCTGAGCGGACAGCATCGTAGCAATCGACGCGGTTTGGCCGGGGCCCCCACGACCCAGACTTATAGGAATAGTTGCGCTTTTTCCGCGGCACTGCAATCGCGGAATTTATTGATGCACCGATATAACGGAGAAAATCGTCGGGCAGGCTCCGTTCGCGGCTAGGTGCGAGCGGAGCTGGCAGGACGCGCCGCAATTCAGGCGGCGTGAACCTTCCGCGCGCCGGAAAATGCCGGCGCCACCTCGGCCATGAAGCGCGCCATCTCGTCCTTGACCTGGTTGTGCGGCTTTTGGCCGACATTGACGTAAAGAATGACCTCGTCGAAGCCGGCCGCCTCGACCTTTTTGAGCACGTCGATCATGTGGCCGGACGAGCCGATCAGCACCGAGTTCTCGGTCAACTGCTCGGGCTTCAAGTTCTTCAGCCGGTCGACGATGTCGATGAAATAGCGGTAGCTCGGCGGCGCGTTCTTCGGATCGCCCGGAAAGGCCGGGATGACGCACTCATTGTAGTAATAGATCTGCCGCGCCCGGACGGCGGCCTCCTGCTCCGGCGTATCGGCGAAGTGCAGGAAATAGCTGCACATGAGCCGCTGCGGCTTCTGGCCGTGCTTGGCGCAGGTCTCCTGATAGAGATCGGCCACCTGCTTGAGCCCGCCGAACGTCATCGCGGCGGCGAACGGCGCCACGATCAAGCCGCAGCCGAGCCGCGCCGCAAGCTCGATCGACGGCTTGGAGAACGACCCGATATAGGCCGGCAGCGGCTGCTGGACCGGCTTCGGCGTGATGCGCACGTCGTCGAACTGGTAGTGCTTGCCGTGGTGCGAGATGCGGCCTTGGGCGCTCCACAGCTTGCGCACCACCTCCATGCCTTCTTCGAAAATGCCCTGGTTGTCCTCGAAGGACACATGGAACGGCTGATATTCGCGGCGGTCGTAGCCGCGCCCAGCGGCGAAATCGACGCGGCCGTTGCTGAGAAGATCGAGCGAGGCGAATTGCTCGGCGACCCGGATCGGGTGATGCAGGGGAAGGACGGTCACTGCCGGCGCCAGGCGAATGGTCTTCGTCTGCGCCGCGATATAGGCCAGCACCAGATCGGGGCACGACAAGACGCCGAGCGAGTTGAAATGGTGCTCGCCGATCCAGGCTGAGTGCATGCCGATCTGATCGGCATAGATCGCCTCCGCCGTGATATCGGCGACGTACTGGTTGGCCGAGCGGGGATTGTTCGGATAATTGTTGTCGCTCAGCGTGAAGTAGCCGAAATCCATCTTGTCCTCCCAGGATGTCGCATTTTCACGAGCTAGCCTCACTCCTATAGTTGAAAATGCATCAGTTGTAAATGCACTAGTTTCGCGCTAGGTTGACGCAGGATTCGGCCGCCGCGGGCGGCGAGGTATCGCAGGACTGGCGCAACGTGAAGGACCAGCTCGATCTTGGCGACTATCTGCCCTACCTCGTGAACCGGGTCGGCACCATCATCGCCGATCAGTTCGGCGAGGAGGCGCTGGCGCCGCATGGTCTGAGCATCGCGATGTGGCGCGTCCTGGCGGTCCTGGCGAGCACCGGCGGCCAGCGTCAGATCGACCTCGCCGATCTGACCAGCATCGACGCCTCGACACTATCGCGGATCGTGTCCCGACTGATCCGCATGGGCCTGGTGACCCGGTCGCGCTCGGCCAACAGCAACCGCGAGGTCGATGTTGAGCTATCGACGAAAGGCAACACACTCGTCACCCGCCTCATTCCCATGGGGCTCGCATGCGAGGCGGCGTCCGTTGCCGGCCTGTCGTCGAAGGAGTTAACGGTGCTCAAGCACTGCCTGCGGCGGATGTTCGCCAATATGAAAAACAGAAAAGCCGCACCAGCCGCGCCGGGCGAGCGCCGTCAGCGGTCGAGCAACTCGAGCGTCCATCCCGGATTTCGGTGATGCCCAACCCGGACAACACGCTACTCGGCGATCGAGCCGAACGTCGCATCTTCGGACAACGACTGCGCTAGCGCCTTGCCGGCTTGAGAGAGCCGACGCGACCATGCGATACCCGAGTTTTCTCGGCAATCGAGGACCCTCAGATGACGATCATCGATTCCCAGGTTCACGCCTACGAAGCGAACACGCCTAAGCGTCCATGGCACAGCGTGCCGAACTGGCCCGATCACGTCACCGGCGACGAGATGGTGGCGGCGATGGACAAGGTCGGTGTCGACGGCGCGATTTTCATCTCCGCCTTTTCTATGTATCGCTACGACGCAAGCTATGCGGTGGAGGTGCAACGCGCCCATCCCGATCGGTTTGCGATCGTCAAGCCGGTCGACCCGGACGATCCCGCGGTGGCCGATGTGGTCGCCGACTGGAAGCGCACATCCGGCGCGGTCGGCATCCGCATCATGTTGACGAAGGAAGCGAACCGGGAGCCGAACGACCCGGGCCTCGACCGGATCGCGCGCGCGGCCGTAAAGCACGACCTTCCGGTCAACATCCTATGCTGGGGCAACGTCGAGGCGGGCACGGCATTGATCGACCGCCACCCCGATACGCGCTTCATCATCGACCATCTGGCTATCCTGCAGCCGCGCACGCCGCCCGTTCCGCCGCAGCCATGGGCCGATTTGCCAAAGGTGCTGGAACTCGCCAAACGCAAGAACGCCGTGATCAAGGTGAGCGGCGCCTGTACGCTGTCCAAGGAACCGTATCCATTCCCGGACATCTGGGATCCGCTCGCGCGCGTGTTTGATGCCTGGGGCTTCGAACGCTGCCTGTGGGGCACGGACTGGACCCGCGCCGCCGCGGTGGTCAATTACGAGCAGGCCGTCGAGCCGTTTCGCAAGGCCGATCGCCTGAGCGACAGCGAGCGAGCGATGCTGATGGGCGGCGCCTGCGCCAAAGCTTATCGCTGGTCGCCGCAGAAAGGCTAAGTCGAGGCGCGCTACGCGCCTTCCTGGCTCTGGCGAATGTCTACCCGCAATTCCACATCGGCCCGATGGGCGTCCAGGTCCAGCACGGGCCGAAGCTGCCGCCATTGTAGCGACCGCGGAAGAAACCGGGGCGACCGAAATAGTACCAGCCGCCGTTGTACCAGTAGCTCGGCGCATCATCCCGCGAGCCGCCGACCGCTCCTTTTCGACTATAGATTGGAACGGTGTCGTTAGGCGGCTGATGATAGCCGGGCAGGAAGCCGTAGCCGTGCCAGTGATAGATATGACGCTTTTGCGCCGACGCCGCGAATGCAATCGACGACAGCAGCACGAGAATAACGCTTGATATGGAGAATCGACACGACATCGCCCCAGCATACAAGGTTCGCCGTTGAGCCGCGACACGCGGTCAAAACCGCTCTTGGTCGGCGCGCCGGTGCGAGCAAGATGTCGGACAAGGCGAAGGACATCGTTGCTGCGCGTTGCAGCCTCAAATCAATTTGGTTCCCTTAAGCTTCGACCCTACTCGACGCTCGTTCCCGGCGCTGAGTCCTCAAACACCGTCTGCACCGGCGGCTTGCCTGAAAAGCCCAATTCGTTCCAGCGCGCGACCACCTGCTCGTAGGTTTCCTTCGAGAGCTTGGTGCGCTTGGAAAACGTCTTGATGAACCGATAGTCCATGCAGGCGTTGATGAGCGCCTTCGAGCCCCACGGCCTGATCTCCGGCGGGTTGAGGCTCGGATCGAGGAACGTGCTCCAGGTCTCGCGCAGGATATCGATCGATTGCGCCGGCCGCGACCGCGTCGCCATCGCCCACAGAACCTGGTGCACGTTGGTCGGATCGATGTCGTCATCGACGACAATGACGTATTTGCCGAAATAAGCACCACCGACGCATTGCGCGGCAAGCGCCATCACCTGCGGCGCGTGGCCCGGATACATCTGCTTGATGGAGACGACGGTGATGCCCCAGCCGGCCGCTTCCGGTATAGACCACACACCTTTTATTCCGGGCACGCCCATCTTTTGCAGATCGGCCCAGATCGCCGCCGAACGCAGCGCCGCCCAGAAGAAGCCCGCCTCGTTGGCCGGGCCATCGGCCATCAAAGCGCAGGTCAGCGTCGGATTATTGCGGAAGCGGACTTTCTCGACGCGCATATAGGGCGTGGCGCCGCTCGGCCGGCCGTAATAACCGGTGAACTCGCCGAACGGACCTTCGGCGAAAGTCTCGTCGGGGTAGACGAAACCCTCGAGGATGATCTCGGCGCGCGCCGGCAACGGCAGGCCGGTGACGTCGCTCTTGAACAATTCGATCGGCGCGCCGTTGATGCCGCCGTAATATTCGTATTCGCTCTCGGTCTTCGGGAAGCTCGTCGCCGCGACCAGGAACAGGAGCGGATCGATGCCATAGGCGGCCGCGATCGGCATCGGCTTGCCCATCTTCCACCACTTCTCGCGGTCGAGCGTGGCGTCCTTGCCCGGCGAGGTATAGACGCCGATCTCGCGCGGCCCTTTGATCATCATCCGGTAGGTGCCGACATTGATGCGGCCAGTCTCCGGACATTGCGTCACCACGGCATCGCCGGTGCCGAGGTAAAGCCCGCCGTCGAGCGGCCACATGCGCTGCGCCGGAAACTTGCGGATATCGATGGCGTCACCGGTGAGGACATTCTGGTTGGAGATCGCGCTTTCAGCAGCGACCTCCTTGGGCTTCATGGTGCGGCCCATCTTGCGCTGCAGCGCCTGGACCGCCTTGAGCGGATGATCGACCGGCTCCTCGCCGATCATCAGGCAGAACCGCGACAGATTGCAGCCGACCATGTTGTAAAGGACGCGATGGCCGGGATGGCCCTTGAGGTTCTCGAACAGCAGCGCCGGGCTCGGCTCGCTGCCGACCAGATAGGTGATGGTCGCCGCCTCGAGATCGGGATCGACCTCGGCGGTGATGCGCTTGAGCTCCCCCATGGCCTCGGCCTTGGCCAGCCATTCGTCGAGGTCGCTCGAGTTGGGGCTTCTGAGCGGCGTTGCCTCTGGACCGTTCGCCGACGGTTTTTTCTCCGGCGCGACTGACACGCTCATGTCCATGACGATACCTCACTGCTGCGGCGGCCACCGCGAACACTATTGGTTATCCGATGCTTGGGAAAGCGTTTCGGTCGGCCTCCGCTGGAGCCCACTTGCACCAGGTCGCGCCCGCGATGTTCTTAGTCGCCGGGAGCGCCCAAAGGACTATTCGATCACCTCGTCGGCGATGGCGAGCAGCGATGACGGAATGCTCAATCCAAGCGCCGCCGCAGTCGTAACATTGATGACGAGATCGAACTTTGTCGGCTGTTCCACTGGAATGTCGCCGGGTTTTGCGCCGCGCAGAATTTTGTCGACCAGATCGGCGGCTCGCCGAAACATGTCGGGGAAGTTCGGCCCATATGACATGAGGCCACCGGCTTGGACGAATTCGCGGATATTGAAGATCGTCGGCAGCCGCGCGCCGAATGCCGGTTTTATAATATGTTCTCGGTTCGCTACGATGAGGGCGTCAGGCACGACATAAAGTGCATCTGGATGGGTCTTAAGCGCCGCGAAGACCGGGGCGATATCCTCCGCCCTCCGGATTTCAAGTCGCTCGACTTCGACACCAAACGTGCGGGCCGCAGCCTGAACCTCGCCCACCTCCTGCACGGCCGCGGGATTGCCGACATCGACGAGAATTGCCAATCGCCGGAGTTGCGGAACAACCTCGCGCAGGAGTTCAAGTCGCTTGGTCGCGGTATCGGACTGCTGAAGCGACAGTCCCGTCACGTTGCCGCCAGGTCTTGCCAAGCTGGCTACCAGACCCACGCCGACCGGGTCGTTTGCTATTGCAAATACGATGGGAATGACCGATGTCGCCTGTTTTATCGGGGCAACAGCGTCTCCAACCGTGACAATGACGTCGACCTTCAGGCTTACGAACTCGTTTGCAATCTTGGCCACTCGTTCGGGGCGTCCCTCCCACCAGCGATATTCGATCGCAACAGTGCGTCCCTCGATCCAGCCAAGCACCCGCAGCCGTTGTACGAAAGCTGCAGCCCATGGAGCAAAGCCCGAAGCGTCCCCGCCGAGAAAGCCGATCGTCGGCAGCTTGCTCGCCTGCTGCGCCCGCGCAGCGACAGGCCACGCTGCCGCCGCACCGCCGAGAAGCGTAATGAACTCGCGCCGCTTCAGTTGATCGGATGGCATCCGCCGCTTATCCGCTCGGCGCGCCTGCGTAGACCAATTTTTCCATGCGGCGTTCGTTCATGAAATCGTCAAGGCCCCAGCGCTTGACCATGGCCAAGATGTCGTCGAACTCCTCGCGCGGCAGCATCCGATAGATGAAGCGCTCGCCGCGGCCGAATTTGGCAAAATCCCAAGCGTGATAGTTCTCAAATTCGGCCGGGATCGCGTTTTTCCAAAGCGGCAGGTACTTTTCGGGATTGGCATCCATCGCCTTTTCGGCACGATCGAGCGCATTGAGATAGGCGCGCACGACTTGCGGCGACGCCGTCTCCGGGACCCACCATAGCGTCTTGAAGGTATCGGCGATGATGCAACGCAGACCAAGTTGATCCGCCATGGCGATCTGCGGCGGCAACAGGCTCGCGGCTTCCACGTCGCCATCGAGCAAAGCCTGCAGCCGCGCGCCAAAGCCTCCGGTATTGACGGTTTTGATATTTTCAAGCGGCAGATATTTTTCGAGGCGATAGGGAACGTTGAAATGACTGCCGGCGCGCATACCGACCGAGACCGGCACGTCTTTCAGATCTTCCGGTTTTCTGATCTTGGAGTCCGGGCGAACGTAGATCGCCCAAGGGGAGAGCCCGTAGGCTTCCGGAACGACGCGACCCATGCCGGCTGCGGCATTGCAGATCGTGCCCCACATGCAGGCGCCTTGGATCACGTCTTCATGCGACTGCGTATAGGGCTGATCCTGCGGCCGGCCCATATACTTCAGGTCCTTCCAGCTCGATTGGGTACCTTTGAAGGTCTTCCAGTCGAACACGACGTCAAGACCTTCGGCCGCGAAGAAGCCTTGCTCGTAGGCGACGAAGTCGTTGAGGCCCATGCCCTTCGGGGCGATCTTCACACGCGTGAGGCTAGGCGTCATGGCGTCCTCCATCAGACGGTGGACCGGTCATGGCAACGTGGAGACGAAGCGTTTCCGGTGGAGATCGCTCGCGCGGAATATATAGTAGATAATGAACCTCAATTCATGTCCAAATGGTCACATCGACTGACCCAAAACGATCGCCGCCGATGAGCCGCAATGGAGACAAGTGCTGATGCCGACCAATCCGATGGGAGGCGGCCAGATCGGCCGCTCGGTGCCACGCCTCGAAGCGCGCGAAAAGGTCACAGGCCGCGCCGAATATACCCATTTGATGCGGCTGCCCGGCATGCTGCATGGCAAAATCTTCCGCAGCACCGTGGCTCACGGCCGCATCAAGTCGATCGACACCAGCGCGGCGAAGAAGATGCCCGGCGTTTATCGGGTCATCACCTCCGAAGACGTCATCAAGGTCATCCCTAATCCTTATTACGGCCCGGCGTTCCACGACCAGCCGATCCTCGCCATCGACAAGGTGCGCTTCGTCGGCGAGCCGGTCGCGGTCGTGCTCGCCGCCGACCCGCATGTGGCCGAAGCGGCCACCCAGGCGATCGTCGCCGAATACGAGGAGCTCGAGCCGGTCTACGACGAAGTCGAGGCGATGACCGCCAAGGCCTATGTGCACGACGAATTGAAACCGGCCGGAAGCTTCGCCGACCTCAAGCATCTCAAGGGCCAGAAGAACACCAATCTGGCGCTCACTGCGAAGCTGCGCCGCGGCGACGTCGACAAGGCTTTCGCCGGCGCGGCGCGCGTGTTCGAGCACGAGTTCCGCACCCAGAAATGCCTGCACGTGCCGTTCGAGCCGTTCGCGTCGATCGCCGATGCCAAGGATTCGAGCATCACCATCTATTCCGGCGCGCAGGGGCCGTCATTCGTGCGTTCGGAGATCGCGCGGCTCCTCGGCTGGGCGGAAAATCGCGTACGCATCAAGGTGCCGTATCTCGGCGGCGGCTACGGCGGCAAGCTTTACATCAAGCTCGAAGCGCTGGTGACCGCGTGCTCGATGATCGCGCGCCGGCCAGTAAAGATCGCGCTCACCATGGAAGAGCAATTTTATCAAATCACCAAACATCCGGCGACCGTGCGCATCAAGTCCGGCGTCGACAAAAACGGCCGCATCGTTGCGCGCAAGTGCACGGTCTATTGGAACGGCGGCGCCTATGCCGATATCGGGCCGCGCGTGACGCACAAATCAGGCTTCACTGCCGGCGGTCCCTACGACATCGATAATGTGTGGATCGACTCCCACGCGATGTACACCAACCTGACGCCGGCCGGCGCGCTGCGCGGATTCGGCATGCCGCAGCTTGTATTCGCCCACGAGAGCCACACCGACATGATCGCGCGGGCGCTGAACCTCGACCCGGTCGAGTTCCGCCGCAACAACGTGCTGCACAACGGCCGGCCGCAGGCGACCGGCACCATCCTCAAGGATGCGCCGCTCGAGGCGATCCTCGATCACGTCGCCGACCGCATGCGCTGGAAGGAAAAGTTCGATCGCGGCAGCGGCACGATCAAGCGCGGCCGCGGCGTCGCCTTCGCGCTCAAGGCCTGCGTGTCGCCGACCACTTCGGTCGCCATCGTCAATGTCGGCGCCGACGGCTCACCGACGCTCTACATTTCGACGGTCGATATGGGGCAAGGCTCCGACACCGGCATGGCGCAGATCGTCGGCGAGGTGCTCAACGTGCCGGCGGAATCGGTCAGGGTCGTCGCGCGCGACACCGACGTGACGCCCTACGACATGGGCACGCTCGGCTCGCGCTCGCTGTTCCACATGGGCCACGCGGTGCGGCTCGCGGCCGAGGACGCGCGCAGCAAGATCGACGCGCTGCGGCGCGAGGTCGGCGAGCCGGAGGGCAGCAACACGCCGGTCTCCGGCCTGTTCGTCAAAAAATACGGCATGAAGGCCGGCAACATCGTCGGCTCGGGCAGCTACCGTCCCGACTACGTCGCGCCCGATCACGACACCGGCCTCTCCACCGAGATCACGCCGTTCTGGATGGTGGCGGCGACCGGCGCCGAGGTCGAAGTCGACACCGAGACCGGACGGCTGCGCATCGCCAAGCTCGTCAACGCCGTCGACTGCGGGACGCTGGTTAACCCGCGCATCGTCGAGACGCAGATTTCCGGCGCCGCACTGATGCAGCTCGGTTTCACACTCTACGAGAAGATCAATCTCGACAACGGCCAGATCACCAACGCTTCGCTCGCCGATTACAGGATTCCCGGCATCGCCGACGTGCCGCCGATGCTGAACGAAGCGATCGACGCCTATCAGCACAATGCGCCGTTCGGCGCCAAAGGCGTCGGCGAATCCTCGACGATGCCGCTGTCGCCGGCGATCGCCAACGCCATCGACGACGCCGTCGGCGTGCGGCTGATGGAACTCCCGCTGACCCCGGAAGCAGTCTTTCGTGCTTTGCGGGAGAAAGCCGGCCAGCCGCTCGATGACACGTGAACCAGGCATTTCAAGTTTCAAACTGAGGCTTGAGGAAAATCCGCCAACCCCGCCGCCGCCCGAGCCCTACACAATCGCCGCGTCGGCGCGCCCGAGCAGGAAATAAGTCTCCATCAGGCCTTTGCCTTTGACGTCGATGCTGCCGTGCGGCTCCAGCCGAAAGCTCTCGCGCAGATGGTCTCGGGTCGCGGCCGAAACCTGGATGCGGTTCGGCAAGCTGTGCGACTCCATGCGGCTGGCGACGTTCACCGCGTCGCCCCAGATGTCGTAGACGAACTTGTGCGTCCCGATGACGCCCGCCACGACGTCGCCTGAATGGATGCCGATGCGCATCTGCAGCGGCGCCGGCAAGTCGCGGTTCATGCGCTCGACCGTTTCCACCATCGCCAACGCCATGTCGGCGACCGCGTGGGCGTGGTCCGGTCGCGGCTCGGGCAAGCCGCCGGCCACCATATAGGCGTCGCCGACCGTCTTGATCTTCTCCACGCCAAGATCGAGCGCCAGCCGGTCAAACTCCGAAAACAGTCCGTTCAAGAGGCGGACCAGATCGGCGGCCGAGAGCCGCGACGAAAGCCTCGTGAAGCCGACGAGATCGGCAAACAGAATCGTCACGTTCCATAGCTGATCGGCGATGACGGTCTCGCCGCCATTCAAACGCGCGACGATCGCCCGGGGCAGAATGTTGAGGAGGAGCTGCTCCGACCGCTCCTTCTCGACTCGCAACGCCTCGACCATCTCCCGCTCGCGGTCACGCAAATGCTTCCTCTCGAGCGAAGTGCTGACGCGCGCACGCAGCAGCGTGGGTTCGAATGGCTTGGCAAGGTAATCGTCGGCTCCGGCCTCGATGCAGCGCACGACGGAATCGAGCTCGCTCAGCGCCGAGACCATGATGACGGGGATTTCGCGGAAACGGGGGTCGCCTTTCAGCGAAGCCAGGACATCGTAGCCGCTAAGGCCCGGCATGATCAGATCGAGCAGGACGAGATCAAGAGGCTCTTTTTCGACCATCGCGAGCGCGGCGGCGCCGTCCTCGGCCTGAAGCACGGTATGCCCCTGGCGTTGCAGACGCCGGGTCAAAAGATCCCGGTTCGACGCATTGTCATCGACCACCAGAATCCGGCTGGGCTGCACGGCCGCGAGGTCCGCCTCCTCCGCCGTGATCGGACGAACCGCCTTCAACAGGCTCTCGACCATCCTCTCAGGTGCATCAATCTTGACGGCATCCGTTTCATCCGATGACGGCGCCTCGCCGCCGGAAAACATCACCAGCCCGTCAATGCGCTCGAGCAGCAGGCTTGCCTCGTCGAGGAGCTTGTCGAGATCGGCGGCCAGCGTTTCCGCGCCGGCATCCGCGGCGTCCTCGCGCAGCATTTCGCCGTAGCCCTTGATCGCGTTGATCGGCGTGCGCAGGTCATGGCGCAGCGTGCGGCGATACTCCGCTGCGTCGGCGCCGGCGGCCTGATGGAGGCCCGCGGGATCGAGCAGGCCGAGGACGAGCCGGTAGAGGGTCCGGCTGGCATCGAGGATGCGCTGAAGATCGTCGGTCAGGCCGGGATCGGCTTGCGCCGCCTCGTCGATCAATATCTCGGCATAGCCCATGATGGCGATGGCAGGCGCGCTCAACTCCTGCCGCACGTAGGCGACGAGCGCCCGCTCCATCCGCTGGTCTGTTGTTCGATCAAGCTGCTCTGTCGTGGCACGATCTCCCGGCGTCGGCGGCGCCACTCAACCCGCACCGGGCTTGAGCAGGGCGGCAATCTTGCCCAACAGGCGCGTTATTTCGACCGGCTTGGTGTCGTAATCCTCGCAGCCCACTTCCATCGCCTTCTCACGATCGCCGGCCATGGCGTGCGCCGTCAACGCAATCACTGGAATGTCGCGGGTGCGGTCGTTGGCCTTCACCCGTCGGGTTGCCTCCCAACCGTCGATGACCGGCAGGCTCATGTCCATCAGGATAAGGTCAGGCCGCTCCGCTATCGCCATATCGACGCCTTGCTGGCCGTCGACCGCGATCGTCACCTCGAAGCCGTTGCGAATGAGACGGCGCGAAAGCATGTCGCGGTTCATCTCATTGTCCTCAACCAACAGAATCCTGGTCATGTGTCTTCCTGCACTGTGGTTCTCTAGCCGGCGACGCGCTCCTCTGCGCGTGCTGATTGATGCGCGAGGCTGCCGCGCACCGCGGCCGCCAATTCGGCCA
>Ga0335076_10006394_pt1 | contig 11883 bp, 7 predicted proteins | sample Lox_Sample_25_FD_206717 | JGI IMG/M metagenome (GOLD analysis project Ga0335076, IMG submission 206717) | Soil microbial communities from Loxahatchee National Wildlife Refuge, Florida, United States - Lox_Sample_2.5 | ecosystem: Environmental > Terrestrial > Soil > Wetlands | place: USA: Florida... | reverse complement strand
ACGGGCAACCGTTGGAAAACCCCCAATTTGCAGGTTCAAGTCCTGCTATGCGCACCAGTTTCCTTGTGAACACGATGGTCCTTCTATTCCTGACAGATCCGGTCGAGAAATTGAACGATAATAGGACGGACGCAAGGCGCCCGAGCAATTCGCACCAGTTTTGCAGGGTTCTCCCGGTCAATGAAGAAATGGAAGGCCGAGTCTACCGCAAATTTCTTGGCGCAGGTTACGCGCTGCTCAATCGGACGGCCGAATCCACCTGGAATAAGCGCGCCCGCCGAAATACTCGTAGCCTCTGCCTTCATCAGCGGTGCCGGAAAGCATTGCTTGGATAAAGCCATTCCGCTCGACCTGAATGGTATGTAAAATCTTCTGTTCCGGATTTTCCTTGAGAAGAAATTCGATCCGCCCGTCGAGGGCGGAAAAGGTGTCCAGTCCCGCGTTCGTCCAACTGGTGAACCGAAATTGCGCGCCGAGGTCGTCCAGCATTGCATGGCTGCGCCCCCAGGTTCCACCCTGCTCGCTCACGAACGGTTTGCCGTTCAGCCGCGCCAGATAATCCTGATACGCCAGCACGCAAAGATGGTTTTTATCAGAAGTCGCCAGCCAGCTTTTGAGTTTGTCCGCGTGCAGCCTTGAATCGTAACCGTAATCACTGTCGAGAAAGGCGATGCGCTTCACGTCCTCCGGAATTTTTCCCACCGCGTTCAGAAAACCGAAAACCAGGCTGCCTCCGCCACTGTGGCTGGCGAGAACCACCTCGGTTCGGTTCGACGCAAAAATGCCGCGCACGCCGTCGAGCATGTCAGCGATGACCCGGTCATCGTGGGTCTGGCGCCACGCCGGCCAGCTTTTCGATCCGGCTTCAAGATACGCGACGACGATGGTACGATTGGTGATTACGCCGCGTAACCAGCGCGTTTGTGCGCCGATGTGCTGAATGTCGAAATGCCAATCGTCGCCAGGTTCCAGCACTTTGCCGACGGTCTGCTCAATCGTGTTGCCGTTCGGCAAAGCGTAGAAAACCAGGAGCACGGGCTTGTTGGTGGCGAATGATTCCTGCGCCGGCGCGTTAATGAGAATCCGTACCTGGTCCGCCAGCTGAATTTCTCGAATCATCTCGCCGAAATCCGGGCCGGCGGAAAACTTCTTCGGCCAGGGCAGATTGATTGATTCACCAGCGACGGGCGAAGGCAAAGGCGCCGGTGTGTTGGTCGAGCAACGCGCGTTGGTGATAACACCCTCATCGTTAATGAGGCCACAGAGTCTGGGATTGGTCAGGACTTGGGCGACGGTTTGGGTTTCGCCATTCACCAGCATATTTTGCGAAACCAGCCGGATGCCGTGGCTGTAATCCACCCACGCCGCCACATGCCCGGTATAAAGCGGCTGAATCGCCGTGCCGTTCGTCTGTTGCCAGCCATAGATAGCGACCTTGTTCGTCACCCCCGCCAGCCGCGCGGAAATAACCACGTCCTTTTTGTGTCCGGCGACGAGCGCGCCCAACGGATGCAAACTCAAATTAGCCAGCCGCTGCGTGCGAATCATTTCGTTGATTTGCCCGAAAACGGGAACGGTCGTCATCGCCGGGCCGGGCGGAATCGGTGAAGGGGCCAATTTCACCTCGGCGGCAGCGTAAATCTCATCCACCATTTTGCGCGTCGGCAGAACGCAACCCAGCCGGTCGGCGATGCGTTGCGCGGTGTTGGGAGAGACCGGCATTAGCAGATAATCCTTGTCGGAACCGACGGCGAGATAATCCGGTGTAACGAAGAAGGTGGCGATATTCGTCATCCCGTCAGCGACATTCGTGACGGTCACCGGACAAAGCCGGCGTTGGAAGGCAGGAACGTTGCCTGCCAAAACCTCCCCAACCACGGCCTGTTCGCGCGCTGCGAAATCGAGGGGAGACATCATTTTGATGAAATCCGCGCCACCGGGCGCGTTGGTGACACGCGGCGGTAACGAAAGGGTCTGTGCGAGGGCGCCGCCGGGCAAACAAGCCAATGCGATTTGGAGCAGCGCTTTCATCGCCCGACCATCTTTGCCCGGCAACCGCAGCGGTTTCCTTCTAAAATTCGCATCGGCATCGAAGCGGATTTATTTTATTGCCCGTGCTGCGACAAGTCTTATTGTCTGCGTACGACCGCCATCTACTCTGGACGCCTTCGGGAGTTGCCGCGGAGGGGGTGAAACCGTCTCAAAGCTTCGCGCAATTCGTGCGAACGCGGCGGCTTGCTAAGCACACTGTCCACTTGTTCGGGGGTGTTCCCGTCCTCCTTCATGAACGCGCCCCAGCCGGTGAGCATGATAACCGGCGTAGCCGGCGATTCCTGTTTGAGCGTCTTCGCGACCTGGCGTCCGTCAAGATAGGGCATGCCCAGGTCAGTGATGACCACGTCAAACGGACGGCCGCGTTTGCGCGCAATCCGGAATTCGTCCAGGCCGGATTGGCCGCTATCACTGACCTCGACTTCGTGGCCATCGCGTTCAAGGATTTCCTTGATGAGTTCGCGCAGCAATGGTTCGTCATCAATGCAAAGAATTTGCAGCGGTTCGATGGCTGCATGCCTTTCGTTCTCTTCTTTGTCCTCGCATAGTTTGGTGCGCACCGGGAAAACCAACCGGATGGTGGTGCCCTTGCCGGGCTCACTTTGGATGTCAATGTTCCCTTCGTGGCGTTCCATGACGCCATAGACCATCGCCAAGCCAAGGCCGGTGCCGCGTTTGCCTTTGGTGGAGAAGAACGGTTCCAGGCAGTGCTTACGGGTTTTCTCATCCATGCCTGTGCCGGTATCACTGACATCCACCACCACCTGGCGCGGATGCTTGCCTCCTTTTTCGTGACACAGAACCCGCGTGCGGATGTTAATTTTCCCTCCCCGGGGCATCGCGTCCACGGCGTTCAACACCAGATTGGTGAACGCCTCGCGAATTTCGCTTTCGATACCGGCCAGTTTGGGCACGTCGGGCGCCAGGTCGGTCCACACTTCAATCGTGATGCCTTTCGACTGCGGAATGTCACGCCAGCGCGGGCGGGTCATGTCTGCGACCTGCTCGATGAGGGTGTTGAGATCGAGGTGCTGCAATGGCTCGTTTTCTTCACGCGCGCGGTAAAACTCCCGCAATCGCGCTACAATGTGCGCGATGTCTTCGCCGGCCATCCGGATGTATTTCAAATATTTTCTCCCGTCCGGGCTCAAACCGTATTCGCCTTTCATGAGAATATCGGCAAAGCCGACAACAGGGGAAAGAGCGTTGTTGACATCGTGCGCGATACCGCTGGCCATCTGGCCCAAGGCCTTGAGCCGTTCCTGCTGTAGGACAGTAGCCTGGGTGCGGCGCAATTCGTGATAAGCCTTCTCGAGGTCGGTGTGCAGGCGAGCCTGATGGGCCGCGAGCGCAACATTCTCGCACAACATGCGGAGAAACTCACAATCGTCGCTATTGAAACTATCCGCCCCAAGCCGCGCGGTGACCAGTATGCCGAAAAGTCTACCCTCCACCATGAGCGGCACGGCCACCGCCGAACGCCAGTTGGTGACCGCCAGTTTCTCGACGAATGCCGCGGTTTCCTTGAGGGTATCCGTGAAATAAACCGTCTGGCCCTGTTCGCAACGTTGCAGGCCGGTTTCCGCCAGTGACAACACGCTGCCCTCGTGCAGGTCGAACTTCTCCGCGAGGAGGGTATTTTTCACTCGCAATGCCGCCACGTTCAACGTTTCTGCCTTCCCGTCGAACAACGCCACCAGTCCGAGATCCAGTCCGAGGTGATCTTCAAGCTGGCGCAGCACGACGTGCAGAATGCTGTCGGTGTCCTGCCGATCGGAAATCGCCTGGGTGATCTGGTTGAGCAAACTGATGCGGACGAATTGTTGCTTCAGCGCCGATTCAGCCCGGCGGCGTTCGGCAATTTCGGCGCGCAAGTCGCGCGTGCGCTCCCCGACGCGGATTTCCAGTTTGTCGTGCGCCTGCTGTAATTCCAAGTCGCGCCGCTGGATCTGGCCGAGCATTTCATTAAAACTTTCAACGAACTGGCCGAGTTCATCGTTGCCGTGTTTGTCGGCGCGCACGGCGTAATTTTTTGTACCAGACACCGTCCGGGCGGTTTGGGCCAAGTGAAAAATCGGGCGGGATATGACCCGTTGGAGCAGCGAGGAGAGGAAGAGTGTTACGAGCAACGAGGCGATCATCAAGAGCACGATCATTTCGGCATAACGCACGAACCGCTCATTTCTTTCCTGCAAATCCGATTCCAGCCAAACCGTTCCGGCAAAGCCGCCAGCATCGTAGATTTTCTGAAAGAGAACCAGCCGGTCATTTTCGAATCGCGCACCGTCAGGTTCGGGCCGGGGCGGAAATAATTCCACCGGCGCGTTCGGCGGCAAGTATTTCGCAAAGAGCTTGCCGTTTTTGTCATAAAGTGCCGCGGCAACGACATGCGTTTTGAAGGTGAGGGCGTGCAAGGTCTCTTCGGCATCATCTTTCTTGTCAAACGACAACGCCGCCGTGCTCTGATCTCCAATGATTTTTGCCAGCGTCGCAAGGTCACTGACCATAGTCTGTCGGAAGGTCACCAATTCATAAGTCACGAATCCAGTCGAGACCAGCAGCAAAGCCACCGTGCTGGCAATCATAATGATCGCCGTCAGCTTGGACTTGATCGAAATGTCCTGAAACCTGGGCACAACTGTCCTCTTTCAATACAAAACGCCAGGACTGCCTTGATCGCAGCGCTCCGGAGCGGATTGAAGCGTTTTTCATTCCGTTCAGTAGGTTCAATGATTATGCACGGCGAGGCTCAACAATTTGGAACTGATGGTTAATCCCGACTTTTTGGCGGCATCATCGTTAATTTGAAAATGAACCCGGTTGTCCTCAATCACGAAATTAATCATGCCGCCCGCTTTGATAAACTCATCTGAATTTTCACTCACCGTCAAAACACTCGTGCCGCGCAGCCCGTTTAGGATTCTCGGCAACCGGCTTTTCTCCGAAGCGCTGATAAACAAAATCTGGCTATTTGTCGCCTCCATCACAGAATGAAATTGTTTGAACTGTAGCGGATGGTTGTTGATGGTCTTGTCACGGATGGTCCGTTCCAGATTGTCGCCAAAAACATTTTCCCCCAACACCCCAATGACTATCGGGGATGTGGGGCTGGCAAATGCCTGCCCAGGCCATTCGACAAATTTTGCGAAGTTATACAGAAATGCCGCCTTGATCTGATATTCGGACGGGGACGAATTTTGCCCAGAGCCTTTGAACGCGAGGCCGAAAAGCAAACTGACAAGCAGAATCAACATCCTTACCAGCGCGAGGGACTCGGAAATGGCTTTGCGCGACAGACAGCAAGCGGTCCTTCCGCCGATCGCATGGCTCGAACCCGCTCCAAGGCGCGACGGAAATGACCACGGGATCCTTCCTGTTTGCCGGTCACACAATATTGCCTTTTATGACGGCGCATTTGCCTGGTATTGTCAAGTTCTGCGCATTTACTGCCAGCGCCCCTAAAGCGGCAGTCACAATCCAATTTCAGGACAAGGCAACATGGCAACAATCGTGCTGAATCCACGTTGCCAGCGTTGCTGGTGTCGCACCCAAGAATTTGCCAACAGCCAAAAACCGCGCCTGATCCATAGCATGAACAAAAGGAGCACTCTTTTGCCAATCCTGCCGGGTCCGACGCCCTTGTCCTGGCCCCTTTTCTTATGGTTGTTCCTTTGTCCCCCAAACGTCCGCGCGGACGACGATACAATTCGAACGCAGGATTTGACCGAGCTGCCGTTGGAGAGCTTGATGCAAATTGAAGTTCCGAAAGTTTTCAGCGCCTCGAAGTTTGAGCAAAAGGCCACTGAAGCGCCCTCGTCCACCACCGTCATCACTTCGGACGAAATCCAGCGGTACGGTTACCGGACACTGGCCGACATTCTGGCAAGTGTGCAGGGATTCTATATCTCCTACGACCGGGACTATGATTTTTTAGGCGCCCGCGGCGTCAACCTCGGCGATTTCAACAGCCGCATTCTGTTGCTCGTCAACGGGCACCGCATCAACAATGACCTGAACGACGCGGCGTACATTGATACCGCGTTCCTTCTGGACGTAGATTTGATAGACCGGGTGGAAATCATTCGCGGCCCCGGGTCGGTGCTTTACGGCAACAATGCGTTCTTTGGCGTGATCAATGTCATTACGCGCCAAGGCAAACAGGTGGACGGTGTGGAAGCCTCCGGCGCGTATGGCAGTTTTAACGCCTACTCGGGGCGTGTTACGATTGGCAAGCAATTCACCAACGGCCTGCAATTTCTGCTTTCCGGCACTCTCTACAACAGTGATGGGCAGGATAATCTGTTCTATCCGCAATTCAACACCCCGTCACAAAACAACGGCGTCGCGCATCGATTGGACGACGACGGCTTTAGCAGTTTCTTTGGTTCCGTAAGCTACAAGGACTTCACGGCTGAAGGCGGTTTTATCAATCGCGAGAAAGGAAACCCGACCGCGCAATACGATACCACGTTTAATGACTCGCGGCTGCGAACGGTGGACGACCGGAGTTACGCCATCTTGAAATATGCGCATCCATTTTCGGACACGCTGGATATATCCGCCAATGTTTACTATGACCGGAACGACTTCCAGATCGGCTACCCGGAGCCTCCTTTGTCACCAGCCCCCGGCGCCGACTTTTACATGGAGCAGCAAACCGGTGAATGGGTTGGCAGCGAGGTGCAAGTAAACAAAAGAATGTGGGACCGCAATTTGTTCACTGTAGGCGGTGAATACCGCAACGATTTCAGGCAAGACGATCATCTGTTTCAGCTTGAACCAACCACTGCCGACATTCGGGATGTGCATGACCATCGCCGGAGTTATGGGATCTTTGCCGAGGATGATTTCGCGGTGCTGACCAACCTGCACATCAACGCCGGCGTTCGCTACGATCAGTACGGCCATTTCAAACCGGATTGGAGCCCACGCGCAGCGCTCATTTACAATCCATTCCCGGAATCCACCTTCAAGTTCATTTACGGAACGGCTTTCCGTGACCCGAACTTTCTGGAATTAAGCGACACGAACTTTCTGAACATCCAGCCGGAAAAAATCACTTCCTACGAATTGGTCTATGAACAGGGAATCGGCCGGAACCTGCGCTCGTCCGTCTCAGGTTATTACAACCGCATGGACGACCTGATTGATTTCGAAAACGGAAGTTTCACCAATTTTAACGCCGACACGCTGGGTCTAGAACTCGCGCTCGAAGGCAAATGGGAATATGGCTTCCGTACCCGTTTGAGCTACACGCTGCAGCATACTGAAAACCGCGACAATAGCGAAGGCCTGCCTGATTCACCCATGCATCTGGTGAAATTCAACGCCAGCGCACCGTTGCTGAAGGACAAAATTTTCGCCGGACTTGAAGTTCAATACACGAGCCGGCGGCACTCGGTATTTACCGATCTTTCCGGCGACACATTGGCGGGGGCAGACGCCCCTGGGTACGCTGTGGTTAATTTCACACTTTTCAGCCAGAACCTCATCAAGAACCTGGATATTTCGGCGAGCGTCTATAATTTGTTCGATAAAACCTACTTCGACCCTGCCTCCAATTTCCATCAGCAGGACGTGATTCAGCAGGATGGCCGGACATTTCGCGTCAAAGTGACCTACCGATTCTAATTTTTAGGCACGGTAATAGCTTAAAGTGTCTCAAATTATGGTAGGGCTGGCCAGACTCATCCAGTATCGGCTCCAAAAAGCCGCGATATGCTTGCCTTTTTTTGGCTTTTTAATCGCAAGCGTTCAGGCACAGATCGGTACGCCGCCCATTATCGCTGTCCAACCTTTGGGCTTGGCTGTCCAAAATGGAGGCACTGCTATTTTGACCACCACCGCCGTCAGTCTCACCTCTATGAAGTTCGATTGGCTTTTCAACGGCCAACCTGTTCCAACAACTAATGCCACGGTGGTAAATGTTGTCGTTCCACTGGTTGGCACGGTCAGCACGTTGACGATTGGTCATGTTTCTGCGGCCAACGCAGGTAACTATTCTGTCCGCGTCGTCAATGGCGTCGGTTCTGTCACCAGCAGCAACGCAACCTTGATTGTCCTAGTCAGCACCGTTACCAACGTGCTGAATATTGTCTCGGCCGGAACGGGGATGATTGCCAATGGGTTCAATCTCCATTTGTCCGGGCCGGCCGGTTCCAATTATGTCATTCAGGCCTCGACTGACCTTAAAAATTGGACCTCCATTTCCACCAATGCCGCGCCCACAGGAAGCATTACTTACACGGACACGGACGTCACAAATTACCCTTGGAGGTTTTATCGGGCGAAAATTCAGTAGGCCTCAGGAATTTCCGGATTCTGCTTAGTTTCAAACCCGGACCTTCGTCGAAATCCGTAACGAGGCCCAAAATTCTGCGTCGGCCGCGCGCAGCGAGGAATTTCTCCACGTATTTGCCGAGCAGGTCGGCCTCGAGATTCACCGCGTCACCGACTTTGCGTTCGCGCAACGCCGTGATTTCGTAAGTGTGCGGAATGATCCAGATGCGGAAACTGTTTCTGTCTACGCCCGCGACCGTCAGGCTGATGCCGTCCACCGCCACTGAGCCTTTGAAAATGATGTACCGCATCACCTCCTCCGGCGCGACGATGTCGAGCACGTGATCCCTGCCGGCGCGTTCCCAGCGGATAATTTTACCGACGCCATCAATGTGGCCGGTCACGAAATGTCCGCCGAATTCGCCAGCGGCCCGCAGCGGTCGCTCCACGTTCACCAGCGACCCGGCCTTCGCAAATCGCAGATTGGTGCGCTGCCACGTTTCCCGGAGCAAATCAAACTGCGCGGATCTGAATTTTCCCCGCCCGGCTATTTTTACGGCGGTGAGGCAACACCCGTTCACGGCCAGACTGCCGCCGGGTTTCAGACCGCGACCGGTCACATTGGTGCGCAGTGTCAGCTCAATCGCTTTCGGCGAGGGCTTGATGCGCTCGACGATGCCCGCCTCTTCGACAATGCCCGTGAACATCTCTACCAGCTTAACCGTGGGGCGAGACTCCGTCGAGCCGCAGTTTATGCCACCCGGGCGCTCAGCATCAAATCCGGGCCGAGCTGTTTCCATTCCACGTCCCGAAGTCGCAGCGAGTCAGTCAGGGATTTCGCCCCTCCGCCGGCAACTACTTTTCTCGCATCGCGGCCGCCGAGGATTTTGGGTGCGTAGAAAAACGCGACGCGCTGCGCGAGCCCTCCGAGTAAAAACGACGCGTTCACTTCGCCACCACCCTCGACCAACAGGCTGGTCACATTTTCCGAACCGAGTTTTTTCAAAAGCCAAGTCAGATCGATTACGGGTTGCCGATCGCCGACTGCCGATCTGGCCGTAGGCGCGATCAGGACATTTGCTCGCTTGGCCAGGGCAGCAGCCCGGCTTTGAGGTGCGTGTTTGCTGACGACAACCAAGGCCAGCCCGGCGAATTTGTCGCTCGCCACTTTCGCATTCAGCGGCGTTCGCGCCATCGAATCCAGGATGATTCTCCGGACCGGTTTTGCCATCTGCCATCTGCCATCTGCCGACTTCGCCCTTGCCGTCAGGCTCGGGTTGTCTGCCAGAATCGTGTTCACGCCGACGAGAATTGCATCCGCTCCTTGCCGCAACTTCATCGCGTAAGCGCGCGCCTTTTCTCCAGTAATCCATTTCGATTCGCCGGATGCCGTCGCGATTTTGCCATCGAGCGTCATGGCCGCCTTGATCGTGACGAACGGTATGCAATGAACAATCCAGTGATTGAATGCCTCGTTGAGCCGTTCGCATTCGGCAGTCAAAGTTTGGAGTTCCGCCTTCAGGCGGTCTGCCCTCAGTTCTCCGCCCTTGCCGCGTGAACGCGGAACTCCGAACGTTGCAACCGCAATTCCCGCGCGTTTCAAAATCTTGAGCGCCCGCCCGGCGTGTTCCGAATTCGGGTCAATCGTGCCGATGACGACGCGTTTGACGCCAGCGGCGATGAGGGCGCTGGTGCAGGGGGGTGTTCGGCCATGCGTGGAACACGGTTCGAGTGTCACGTAAAGTGTCGCGCCCTTTGGGTTGTGGCCGTGCTTTCGCGCATTGCGAAGCGCCTCGATCTCCGCGTGCGGTAAGCCGGCGCGCCGATGCCAGCCGCGTCCGATGATTTTGCCTCCTTTGACCAGGACGGCGCCAACCATCGGGTTCGGCGATGTCCGGCCGTAACCCCGGCGGGCCAGACTGACCGCCGAACGCAGGTAATCCTGGTCATACGCGAAAAAGATCTTTTGCCGTGTATCCATTGCCGGTGCGAATCAAAGTCAGTATAGCCCCCAACGCCGCAACCGGAAGTATTCATTGAAAGGCCGGTCATCGGTGATCTCGATTGCCGGATCCGGGTTGAGAACATCCCGGACAGGGATTTCCTGCGCCAAAGCCCGCTCCAGAAAAGCCGGCGCCGTTTCCGTAGGATTCCATTCCAACAGATCTTCCCTGGCACGCAGGGGCATGCGGGCGGCGAGTTCCGTGGCGGTTCGCGTTTGGATTGGTTCCATGGAAGCCAGCATGTGCTTTCCCTCTCCCTCAACTGAACCAAAACAGCGCACGAAAGGGAAGGACTGGTGGAGGGAGCGGAGAACCGCTTGAGCGGTCAGGAATTCGCCGCCGGGAAACCGGGCTTGAACTATGCCGTAGGGATTTAAACGCTGTTTCGCCAGCGCGTAAAATTCCGGCGTATAGAGCGGGCTGGATCCCGCCGCTTCCACCGGTGGCGGGGGATCAATCACGATGATATCGAATTTTTCCCGGGTGCGTTTCAGGTAGCGCCGCCCATCATCAATGACGATTCGCCCTTTGGGATTGTTTAAACAGTGCTTCGCGTCCGCGTGATAAAATCCGAACGCTCCTGTCACTCCGGGCACCAGTTCCACCGCCGTCGTTTTTACGTCCCAACTCAAAGCGGAGCGATAGGATGTGCCCATGCCAAAGCAAATAATCAACGCGGATTCAGGCCGGCCCTCGTGAAGCGCCAGCGGTAGATGGGCCATCAGCTTCGTGACGGGGGCCAACCCCGTCATGCCCACGCCGTTAACATAAAGAAATTTGCGCCTTCCCTCCCCAAAGGAAATGGTGCATGCGGCATAATCCCGACGCACGACCGTGTTCTTTTCCGTTTTGACCAGGAAAGTCTCATAGTCCTCGGTGAAGCATAACGCCCAAACCAATGCCGCGCATGCGCTCAAGCCCATCCCCCAACGTCGCGGTGGCGGCAGGGACCGGCTCAGCAACCAATAAAACCCCAGGAACGGCAGGCTGAGGAAAATTAATGCGTTTTTTTCGCTCATCGACGGCAACAAAACATACGAGGCAAACACCGGCCCCAGAATGCAGCCAACCACATTAATGGCATACGCCTTGCCAGCCTCGGCCGGTCGCCCGGTGGCGTAGCCGTCGATCAAACCTGGCGTCAAATAGCCCAGCACAGCGCAAAACGGACAAATGCTGGCGAGCAGAAGCGCGGCGCTGCTCAAACTGATGTGGCCAACCCAGTTTGCTTGCAAGAGCCGGAGATCATTGGTCAGCGCCGGCAAGAACGCCGTGAGCGCCAGCAGGGAAACCATGACCGCCACGGAACGGACCCGGCGCTGGCGCATTTCGCGGCGATACCACCAGGAACCCAGGAACGTGGCCCCCAGGTAAGCGCAGACAATTGAAGCGAAGGAATACACCTGCGTTTGCAGGACCGGAGTGAAGGCGCGGGTCCAAACCACTTCCATGCCCAAGGCACTGAATCCGGTTGAAAACAACAGCCATCGCACCAGCCGGGCGGGAGTTTCTTGAAACGGAGAGGCAATCACCGGTTCTGTCGGACCCG
>Ga0335076_10006393_pt1 | contig 11886 bp, 13 predicted proteins | sample Lox_Sample_25_FD_206717 | JGI IMG/M metagenome (GOLD analysis project Ga0335076, IMG submission 206717) | Soil microbial communities from Loxahatchee National Wildlife Refuge, Florida, United States - Lox_Sample_2.5 | ecosystem: Environmental > Terrestrial > Soil > Wetlands | place: USA... | reverse complement strand
CTCCACGACAGATTGATCTTGCCGGCTTGCGATCCTGGTAACGACTCTGTCTGCTCCACGCGGTTGCCTGGCCGTGGTGTGGCAGCAGCTTCAGCGGCCAGGGCGTGCTCCGCACGAGCCCGGGCAGGCAGGAAGATCAGGGCGACTACAGCGGCCGCGGCCGTCGCGGCCGCGGCCACGGCCGATCCCCGGTGCAGGCCGGCCGTGAAGGCCTGCCGGACCGAATCCGCCGCGGCGGCCTGCAGGGCGGGCGGGAAGTGCGCGGCAGTGACCAGGCCGGCGACCACCGACTGGCCCGCCTCGCGCGCGACCGCGGCCGGCGCGCCCAGCCGGGTCAGCGCGGTCAGGACGTGGCCGGTGTAGGCGGAGTTCAGGACCGAGCCGAGGATCGCGACGCCGAGGGTGCCGCCGACCTCGCGGGTCGTGTCGTTCACGGCAGAGCCCGCGCCGGCCTTGGCGGGCGGCAGCGCGCCCATGATCGCTTCGGTGGACGGGCTCGTGGTGAGCGCCAGGCCCGCCGCCATCAGCGCCATCGAGGTGATGATCGGGCCGAAGTAGGGAGCGTTCTGCGGCATGGTAGCGGCGACAACGAAGCCGGCGCTCATCAGCGCGAGGCCGAAGGCCACGACCAGCTTGGTGCCAATCCGCTTCATTGCCGCGATGGCGACCGGCGAGAACGCGGCGGTGACGACCGCGAACGGCAGCGTCGCCACGCCGGCGCGCAGCGTGTCGTAGCCGTGGACGACCTGGAAGTACTGGGTGATCATGAAGATGAAGCCGAACAGCCCGAAGAACGCTAGTGCGATCGAGACGCTCGCCGCGCTGAACCGCGGGTTGCGGAACAGCCGCACGTCGAGCAGCGGGTCGGGGCGGCGGACCTGCCACCAGGCGAACACGGCGAGGATGGCCAGCGCGCCGCCTATCCCGCCGACGGTCGTCGCTGACACCCAGCCGTGCTGCGGCGCCTCGATGATCGACCAGGTCAGCAGTCCGATCCCGGCCACGGACAGGAGCGCGCCGAGCGGGTCGAAGCGGCCCGCGTCCGGGTCACGCGACTCGGGAAGCAGCAGCCGGCCCGCGATCAGCGCCACCAGCGCGACCGGAACGCCGACGTAGAACACCGAACTCCAGCTGAAGTGCCGCAGCAGCACCCCGCCGGACACCGGTCCGATCGCCACGGCCAGCCCGACGACAGCGGTCCAGATGCCGATCGCGGTGGCGCGCTGGCGCGGCACGGCGAACACGTCGTTGAGGATCGCAAGCGTGGCAGGGAAGATGAGCGCGGCGGCCGCGCCCATCGCGGCACGGGCGGCGATGAGTTCCGCACTGTTGCGGGACAGCGCCGCGCCGACCGAGAAGGCGGCGAACGCCGCGAGTCCCGCCTGCAGCATGCGGCGCCGCCCCAGCCGGTCGCCGAGGTTCCCGGCGACCAGCAACAGCCCGGCGAAGACGAGCGAGTACGCGTCGACCACCCACTGCAGCGCCGAGGTCGAGGCGGACAGGTCGCGGCTGATCGTCGGCAGCGCGACGTTGACGATCGTGTTGTCCACCGCCACCAGCAGGATGCTGAGGCAGAGCACCGCCAGGACCCACCACCGACGATCGGTGCGATTTTCCATACGAGTCAGGCTGGCGTCCGGCGGGGTGAGATGGCGTCGCATCATCGATGTGATTGCGCCCGGCCGGGCGGGGATCGCGGGGACGCTTATACGCCGAGGAAGGCGCCGATCATCTCGGTAACGAAGGCATGGTCGTCAGCCTGGGGCAGGCCGGATACGGTGACCGTTCCGACAACGCCCACGTCCTTGATGCGGATCGGAAAGGCGCCGCCGTGCGCCGCGAACAACCGCGGTTCGACTCCCAGTGCCTCGTCCAGTGTTGTCCCGCGCGCCGCAAGCCGCCGGCTGACAAGGTAGGAGGCTACGGCGAACCGGTTGACAACGTTGACCTTGCGGTCGATCCACGAGTCGTTCTCGGCCGTGGTACCCGGCAGGGCGACGTGGAACAACTGCTGGCCGTGGCGTCGTATGTCGATCGTGACCGGCAGGTTCCGCTCGATCGCGGCCGCCACCATCGCGCTACCGAGCCGCCATGCGTCCGTGTTGTCGAACCGGGTGAATACCAGCGTTCTCTCTTGGGCCTCGAGCGAGGCGATCAGGGCCTGCTGATCGTCGTTCATGCGCCCTGCGCGGCCTGGGCCAGCACGATGTCCATCGTCTCCATGATCGAGATCGTCTCATCCAGCGGCATCAGCGGGCTTTCCGTTTCGCGGGCGGCCAGCCGGCGCGCGACCTCGTCGGCCTGGTGGCGCAGGCCCCGGCCCTCGTGCCGTGACTCGACGCGTGTCGGGTCGCCCTTCCTCGGGATGAACGTCACGGTCGCGGGAGCGTAGAAGTCGCCCTCGACCTCGATCCTGGCGTCGGTGCCGACGATCGCCGCCCTCGTCGGGCTTTTCGCCCGCAGGGTACACGTGAGCAGCGCCTGGGCCCCGCTGTCGTAGCCGAACAGCATCGACGTCTGCGCGTCGACCCCGGTGAACGCCGGGTCGCTCAAGGACACGATCCTGCTGGGCGTGCCGAGGACCATCGACGCGAACGACACCGGGTACACCCCGAGGTCGAGCAGTGCGCCGCCGCCTAGCTCCGGTGCGAACAGCCGGAAACCCGCGTCCTCGGCGAACCACTGGCCGTGATCCGCGGTCACGGTCACGACGTCGCCGAGGGCACCCCGAGCCAGCCAGTCCCGGATGATGGCGATGTGCGGCAGGAACCGGGTCCACATCGCCTCCATGGCGAACAGCCCGGTCTCCCGCGCCACGGCGACGACATCGCGGGCCTCGGCGGCGGTCATCGTGAACGGCTTCTCGACCAGCACGTGCTTGCCCGCCCGCAGGGCGAGGATCGCGTTGTCGTGGTGCATTGGGTGCGGCGTCGCCACGTAGATGACGTCGACGTCCGGGTCAGCGACGAGCGACTCGTAGCTGGCGTGCCGGCTCGCGATGCCGAACTCGTCTGCGAAACGGTCCGCGGATCCTTGGCTGCGCGACCCGACCGCGACGGCAACGCCGGAATCGGTCAACCGCAAATCAGTCACGAACGTGTTCGCGATCCCGCCCGTGCCAAGAATTCCCCACCGTACGGGACTGTCCGCCACGTCTTCTTCCCTCCGCCGCCGGGTACCGACCGGTGTTCAGTTTATTTGCCGCGAGCCGGCCGGACCGGTCACAAGCCGCACCTCCGACTGACTGGCGCGGGCTTCTCAGGAAAGGCGGCCGAGCCGCCGGAAGCAGTACCCGGCCAGGGCGAGGGCCAGGGCGAGGTAGATCGCGGTCTCGGTCAGCTGGAAGCGCCAGTAGCGGCTGGCGGGCTGGTAGGTGATAGCCTCCCGGATGCCGTGGCGGCCCAGGCAGGCAAGGAAAGCGGGAGGGCCCTGCCCCGGGAGGCTGGCGCTTTCATTCGCCCCCACGCTCACGCCGGCGTTTCCCACCGATCTGCAGGCGACCGGGGTGGTGCTGACTGGCTGCCCGGCGGCGTTGACGGGCCCGCTGGACAAGATCCAGGCGCCGGGCTGGCCGGGGATGGTGAGGGCGTAAAGGCTGAAGGTATCGCCGCCCGGGCCGGTCTGCGACGGTCCGGCGCCCCCTAGCGAGGTGACCGGAAGGACCGTGCGGTCGGGCGGGGCGAGGTTGGGGCGGACCCATAGCGGCATGGCGACCTGGAGGGCGGCGAAGATGGCCAGGGTGACGGCCATGGCCGGGACGGTGCGCCGGATCAGCGCCCCGGCGGTGACGCCGAGGGCGAAGGCGAAAGCGGCGTAGCCGATCGGGGTGATGCCGTGGGTGGCGAAGTTCAGCTGGCTGAACCGGCTCTGGGCGACGCCGGCGCCGGAGCCGTCGGCGACGGCCTGGCTGATCGGCGCAGCCCACCAGGTCTGCATGAGGCTGAGCGCCTCGGCGACGGCCATGGCAGTCAGCCCGATGACTGTGAGCTTGACGGCCAGCCACCGGGTCCGGGTGACGGACTGATTCCAGGCCAGGGCGGCGGTCCCGGTCTCCAGCTCGCGGGCGATCAGCGGCGCGCCCCAGAACAGGCCGATGACGGCGGGCGCCAGCAGGATGATCCCAGTGCTGAGCAGGAAAACCACGTCGTACGGGCTGCGGGCCAGCGACGCAGTGAAGTAGGTGGCCGGGCTCAGGCAGCTGCTGCCGTGGCAGATGTCGAGCCCGTCGGCGGCGTACGTGCTGGCCAGGTACGGCCCGGTGGCCGCGAGCAGGACCGCGAAGGCAGTCAGGGTCACGGCCGCGATGATGGCCTGGATGCGGAACTGAAGCAGGCTGAGCCGGATCATGACACCACTCCCAGGTGCTGACGGCGGGCCGGCGCCTCATCGCCGGTCCGGCTCATGTAGGCCAGCACCAGGTCCTCCAGGCTGACCGGTCTCACGGCCCAGGCCGGATCGAGGACGGGCCCGTCGGTGCGGACCAGCAGGCTCGTCTGCTTGTCGGTGTGGCTTTCGGTGATGACTTCCTGGCCGGCCGGGAGGCTGCCGGGGTCGCGGCGCGGCCCGGACAGGCGGCGGTGCGCGGCCAGCAGGTCGCTGACCTCCCCGGCGACCCGGACCCGGGACGCGACGAGAACGACCAGGTAGTCGCAGACCCGTTCCAGGTCAGCGACCAGATGCGAGGACAGCACGACGCTGAGGCGCTGCTCGGCGACCGTCTCCATCAGGCCCTGCAGGAACTCCCGCCGGGCCAGCGGGTCAAGGCTGGCGACCGGCTCATCGAGGATGAGCAGTTCAGGCCGCTTGGCCATCGCCAGGGTGAGCGCGAGCTGGGCCCGCTGCCCGCCGGACAGCGAGCCGGCCCGCTGCTTCGGGTCCAGGGCGAGCTGCCCGATCCGCTGCCGCGCCAGGGCGTCGTCCCAGCCGGGGTTGAGCCAGGCGCCGAGGCGCAGATGGTCGGCGACTGTCAGCCTGGCGTAGACGGCGGTGTCCTGGGCGACGAACCCGACCTGGGCCAGCTGCGCCGGCCCGGCCGCGGGGCGCTCGCCCAGGACGGTGATCGTGCCGCGGGTCGGCGCAAGCATCCCGGTGGCCAGGCGCAGCAAGGTGGTCTTGCCCGCGCCGTTGGGGCCGACGAGCCCGACCACGTGGCCTTCGGGAATGGCCAGCGTGCAGTCGCGCAGCGCCCAGGTATGCCGGTACTGCTTACCCAGCTCGCTGGCCGCGATGACGGCGTTCACGCGACCCCCTCCGCGAAGCAGTCGCGGAAGGCGGTGCGGTAGATCGCCTCGATGTCATCGGGACCCAGGCCCGCCGCACGCGCCGAACGGAGCCAGCCGGCCAGCTCGGCGAGGAACCGGGCCTGCGTGGCCGGGTCGGTCCCGGACGGCAGGCGGGTAACAAACGTGCCGAGCCCGGGCCGAGCGCGCACCAGTCCCTCCCGCTCCAGCTCCCGGTAGGCCTTGTGCACGGTGTTCGGGTTGATGGCCAGCTGGGCGACGACCTGCTGCGCGGTCGGCAGCTGGTCGCCGGGCTCGAGCATCCCCATCCGCAGCGCCTGGTGAACCTGCTGCACGAGCTGCAGGTAGGTGGCGACGCCCGACGTCTCGTCGAGCTGGAACTCAATCATTAATCTCTCATTCCACTAAGAGCTTAGTGGAATGAGAGTAACAGTCCCGGGCCGGCCGGCACAAGGAGCGATCAGGCCCCCGCGCGGCGGGGGTGGGGCTACTCCCCCGGGCCCAGCTGGAATCGGCGGATCTCAGCGGGCTCGACGGGCGGCAGGTCTCGGTGCTGCCCCGGGTTCATCCCCAAGAAGCCCGCCTGCAGGATCTGCAGCGTGTCGCCGTGCGATACGAGGAGGATGTCCCGGCCGGAATACCGCTGCTCCAGAGCCACGATGAACGCGGTAGCCCGGGCAAGCACGGCACTTGCCGACTCGACGTGACGTTCTGAATGGTCCGGGCTCGCCTGGTCCGCTGCCCACACCGTGACGTAGTTGTCACACGTCATGCCCTCCCAGTCACCGAAACACCGTTCACGCAGGGCCTCTGAGATCATGGCGTCCGCCGCTCTCAGTGCCGTGCTGACGATCTGCGCCGTCTGCACGGCGCGGGCGAAGCCTGAGCAGCAGATGACCGTATCGCTGGGCAGGGCACTTCCGGTCGCCGCCATGAGCGCCTGCTGGCGGCCGAGGTCGGTGAGGCCATAATTACCGCGGTGGTCATTATCGATACAGCTCACGATGACGTTCTCGACGTTCGCCTTGCTCTGGCCGTGGCGCATGCCGCTGTAGCGATTACTCAAGCGGCTTACATGCCGCAGTTGATTCACGATGCGGATTCCTCCTGATGAGCGAGCAAGTGCCGGATGGCGGCGTCGAGTTGTCTCTTTCCGAGATCGCAGCTCTCGATGCCAGGTGGTCATCCAGCTGGACCCCGGGTGAGGTCGCACGGCTCCTGGCCGGGCTCCCCGCGCCCTGGTACGTGGCCGCGGGCTGGGCGCTGGACCTGTTCCGCGGCGTGCAGACGCGCGAGCACGGCGACATCGAGATCGCGATCCCGGCCGCACACTTCCCCGAGGTCCGCGACCGGTTCCCCGGATACATCTTTGACGCCGTCAGCAGCGGCCGGATCTGGGAAAACGCCGCACCGGGCGTGCTGGCCGCCACCCACCAGACCTGGCTGCGCGATCCAGCCACCGGCAATTGCCTGCTCGATGTGTTCCGCGAACCCCACGATGGCGACACCTGGATCTGCCGGCGCGACGAGACGATCCGGCTCCCCTACCGCGAGATCATCCATCACACCCCCGACGGCGTCCCGTACCTGGCACCCGAACTGGTCCTGCTGTTCAAGGCCAAGCACGCCCGCCTCAAGGATGAAGCGGACTTCGACGCAACCATCCCGCACATGACCCCCGCTCAGCGCACCACACTGGCCGGCCTGCTGGCCCGCGTGCATCCGGGACATCGCTGGCTTGCCAGCCTGTAACCCCGCTGGTTACTTACTTGCGGACGCGGAACCGGAGGATGGTGACGGCCCTCGACCGCTCGCTGCTGACCGGTTCCAGATCTGTCCTCGTGAGGCCCGGGGCCGAGAAGCGGATGCCGTCGCCGAGCAGTACCGGCAGTGCTCGGTGCCCTGCTTGCCGACCTCGTAGGTCCGCCGGCCGACGAGCATGGCGGCGATGTCCGGGAACTCATCCGGTGCCATGAAGTCGAATACCCAGTCCATCGCGTTGCCGGGACCGGCGATGAAGCCGTCAACCGACATCGACCTGTTCACGACCACCTTGCCGTTTCCCGTGCTGGTGTTTCGCATGATGGGCTGTCCTCCGACTTTGGAGCAGAATCCTGCACTTTTCTTGCTGTTATCAGCGCCTTGGCGTAGTTTTCTGCTCCAAAGTCACCGGGAAGCGGGAGACGAGCGTCACCGTGGGGTTCGACAGGGATGTCCGTCTCGGTCGCTTGTGACTCGCGGGGTCGGGCCGTCAATGAGCAGGGCCAGCTAGGGAACGGGCTCCTCGTGGGCGCGGGCGGCGGTGATGATCAGCTCGATGACCGTGTCCAGCGGCATCGCGGTGGAGTCGATCATCAGGTGGTACAGGGCCGGGTCGGCCGGGTCGCACCGGTACAGGCGGCGGACGTAGGCGTCGCGGGCCTTGTCGGCCGCGCGCAGGCGCTGCCTCGCCTGCTCCTCGCTGATGCCCTCGATCACAGCGCCCTGGGCGATGCGGCGGGCGGCCGGGCCGTCGAGCCGGACGTGGAAGCCGCGGTCCTTGCCGAGCACGACCGCCCCCGCCCGGCCCAGGATCACGCCGCCCCCGCCGGCCAGCAGGCGCTGGATCCCGGTCTCGCCGTGGCCGCGCAAGTGCTCGTCCTGGTGGTGGGTGGAGGGCGGCGACTGGGTAGGCCCGGCCGGCATCGCCTGGGTGAAATGGGCCAGCAGCCGGTGCGCCGGGGTGGCCTTGACCTCTTCCACCGACAGCTGCTCATCGCACGGCCCGGGCTCGGCCATGTGGCCTTCGGACGTGGTGACCCGCTGCAGGAAGGGCAGCCCGAGCCGTTTGGCCAGGGCCGGGGCGACGACGCTGCCGCCGGCGCCGTAGGCCGCTGACACGGTGATCAGCCGTACCGCGGGCCCAGGCGAGGCCGGGGCCGGGATGTCAGACTGCTCGAGGGTCACTGACGCTCATCTCCTCCGTTGGTTGCGCGACGGCCGGCTCGGCCCGGCCGGCGGCCGACGCCAAGGTGCCGGAGGGCAGCACCAGCGCGCACACGACCGCGGAGCCGGCCAGGATCGCGGCCGAGACCCAGAACCCGACCACGTAGCTGTGCACCGCCGCTTGGGCCAGGGCCAGCGGGCTGTGGCCGTGGGTCAGCACATAGCTGGTCAGGGCGCTGGCGGCGAGGGTGTTCAGCAGCGCGGTGCCGATGGAGCCGCCGACCTGCTGGTTGGTGTTGACCAGGGCCGAGGCCACGCCCGCGTCCGCGGCGCGGGTGCCATAGGTCGCGGTGTTCAGCCCGCAGCCGAACACCAGGCCCAGGCCCGCCCCCATCAGGAGCAGGGCGGGCAGGATCCAGCCCAGGTAGCTGGTGCGCAGGCTCAGCTGCCCGGCCAGCAGGGCCAGGCCGCCCGCCGCGAGGATCAGGCCAGCCGGGATCAGGGGCCGGGGCCCGAACCGCGGCATCAGCACCCCGCTGGACGTCGTGGACGCCACCACGATCGCCGCGATCATCGGCAGGAAGGCCAGGCCGGACTTGACCGGCGAGTAGGCCAGGGTCAGCTGCAGGTAGTAGGTCAGGAACAGGAAGATCCCGAACACGCCTATGGCGGACAGCCCGATGGCCAGGTACGCACCCCCGCGGAAACGGTTCAAGATGATCGGCAGCGGCAGCAGCGGATGCTTGACCCGCCGCTCGACCAGCACGAACGCGGCCAGCAGGACCACCCCGGCTATCAGCAGCGCCACGGTCGTCGGCGCGCCCCAGCCCGCGGTGTCGGCCTCTGACAGCCCGTAGACCACCGACACCAGCCCGGCCGCCACCAGGACCGTTCCCGGCCAGTCGATCTGCACACTCGGATCACGGGGCTGCGCGGTCAGCAGCCGCACCGCGCCCGCGACCGCGACCACCGCCAGGACGACGTTGACGTACAGGCACCACCGCCAGGACAGGTACTCGGTCAGGAATCCGCCCAGCAGCAGCCCTACCGCCCCGCCTGCCCCGGCGATGGCGCCGTAGACGCCGAACGCCCTGCCGCGCTCGGCCGGGTCGGTGAACGTGACGGTCAGCGTCGAGAGCGCGGCCGGAGCCAGCATCGCGCCAAACGCCCCCTGCGCGCCGCGGCCGATCACCAGCACCGCGAAGCTGTTCGCCGCGCCGCCCAGCGCCGACGCCGCGGCGAAGCCCACCAGGCCGATGATCAGCATCCGCCGCCGGCCGACCAGGTCCGACAGCCGCCCGCCGAGCAGCAGCAGCCCACCGAAGGCCAGCGAGTACGCCGTCACCACCCACTGCCGGTCGGCAACGCTGAAGCCCAGGTCACGCTGGGCGGAGGGCAGCGCGATGTTCACGATCGTGGCGTCCAGCACCACCATCAGCTGCGCCAGCCCGACCACGCCGAGGATCCACCAGCGCAGGGCCGGCCCCGAGGCCACCCCGGACCGCCCCGCCCGCTCCGATGAGGCCACAACCGCCGGCTCGCTCATTACACGAGCTTACGTCCGCAGGGGAAGGCTGAGTCGAGGGGGGAAGGACATAAACGAGTAGCCTTTCGCGCATGCCTCGTCTCACGGCCCGCGCCGGGGTGCTCGCGGGACTGTATGCGGCTCTCGGCGTCGCCAACTCCGCGTCAGCCGCGAAGCGCTTCCGCGCGGGCGAGTGCGCGACCAAGCCGCTGCTCATGCCGGTCCTGGCCGCGTTCGCGCTCGCCGCCGCGGGCGATCGCACGGAGGACCTGCGGCTCCCGGCGGCCGGGATGGCCCTGTCCGGGCTCGGCGACACCGCGCTGCTGGGCACGGAGAGCTGGTTCGTGCCCGGCATGGGTGCCTTCGCCGCGGCCCACGCCTGCTACATCACCGCGCTCGCCAGGGACGGCGCGGCGCGCGGGGTGCGCCCGCGAGTCGTCGCCGGGTACGCGGTCCTCTGGGCGGTACTCATCGCGGTCCTGTGGCGAGGTCTCGGACGCTTGCGCGTCCCGGTCGCGGCCTACAGCCTGCTGCTGGTCTCCATGGCCGTGCTGGCATCCGGCCGCAACCGCGAGGCCGCCGCGGGCGGCGCGCTCTTCGTCGTCTCCGACACACTGATCGCATGCGGCCAGGCCGGCATCAACGCGGTCCCCCGCCAGGAATCGGCCGTCATGCCGACCTACGTCGCCGCGCAGTTCCTGCTGGCGGCTGGCTTTCTGCGCCCGCAGGCGACCGGAACAGGATCCCGCCAGGCCGAATCCGGGTAAACAAGTTCTTAACAGGAAGCGACGGCTGAGGGCGGCGATGAGGGTCTTCGGGTGGATTAGTCCGCATTTCCCGGAGGCCAGCGACGGCATCCTGACATCAGCCGGGATCTGCGAAGGGTTCGCCGGCGCCGGCGTTGGCTCGCGCGTGCTGTTTTTCGCCGGGTTCGCCGGGCTGGTGGCCGGGACGCTGGCTATGGGCGCCGTCGAATACTCCAAGCTGCGCGCCGAGAACGACCTGCAGGCGGGTCAGCTTGCCGCCGAACGAGCGCTGCTCGAGACCGCACCTGAGGACGAGCTCGATGAGCTGACCGATCTCTACGTGTCACGTGGCCTTTCCCCCGGCCTAGCCAGGCAGGTCGCGGTCGAGTTGACGGCCCACGATGCGCTGGCGGCCCACGCCGAGGCGGAGTACGGCATCACGGCGGCCTCTCGCATCGATCCGCTCCGTGACGCGCTCGCGGTGAGCGGCGCCTTCGCGGCCGGGGCCCTGCTCCCCTGGCTGGCGATCGTGCTGATCCCCGGAACGACCAGAGCGATCGTGACCTTCGTGGTCGTGCTGGCGGCGCTGGCGCTGACGGGATGGGTTTCCGCACGGATTTCGCACGTCCAGCCCCTGTGGCCGATAATCCGCACGGCGAGCATCGGCGCCCTGGCGATGCTCATTACCTATTTCGCCGGACACCTATTCCATCCGTGACAACTCCTGATTGTGGCGGCATCCGCAGGCGCTGTTGGCCGGCCGGCCGTGTTACCCGCGAGGATGGTCGGGAGAACACGAGGCGGAGGTGAGCCAGGTGACAACCACGACGCGGCCGACGCTGTCCTCCGGGCTGTCGCGGCGGCTGGTGGACGCGGCCGTGGCGGCGGCCACCGCCGGCGGGCTGCACGTGACCGTCGTGACGGTCGATGAGTCCGGCGTGCTCAGGGAGGTCCGGCGGATGGACGGCGCCCCGCTGGTCAGCCTGCAGACGGCGATGAGCAAGGCGTATGCGGCCGCCGCCATCGGCATGCCGCCGGACGACTTCTTCGCCGCTATCGAGGCAGACCCCGCGGCCGTCGCCTCCTTCGCGAACCGGCCAGGCCTGGCGCTGATCGCGGGCGGCCTGCCGGTGCTGGCCGACGGTGAGGTCGCGGGCGCGATCGGGGTCGCGGGCGCACTGACGGCAGCCGAGGACCGCGCTATCGCCGAGGCCGCCCTGGCGAGCGTGGCGAAGTGATGAACCGCCGCTACCGCGCGCCATCCGCCTGCGGCGCGGATTCCGCGGCCAGCGACACGAAGCGCTGTACCGCGGGCCTGGTGTCGCCGGTCCGCCACGCAACGCACATCAGGGCGGGCGGCAGTCCCGCGCTCGGGACAAAGCACACTCCCGGACGGTCGTGGAACCTCGCCGCGGAAGCCGGGCACAGGCCGATGCCGTGCCCGGCCGCC
>Ga0335076_10006392_pt1 | contig 11886 bp, 7 predicted proteins | sample Lox_Sample_25_FD_206717 | JGI IMG/M metagenome (GOLD analysis project Ga0335076, IMG submission 206717) | Soil microbial communities from Loxahatchee National Wildlife Refuge, Florida, United States - Lox_Sample_2.5 | ecosystem: Environmental > Terrestrial > Soil > Wetlands | place: USA: Florida... | reverse complement strand
TGTGACGATGTCGATGCCGGCGCCGAGCCAGCGCGGATAGCGTGCCGCGACCTCCGCGCTGGCGGTGCAGTCGACGAGAATCAGTCGCGGCGGCAGCCGCAGCAGTGCATCGTCGATCACCTGACGCGAAAATGCAGCGGCGCTCTCGAGTTGGCCGGCCACGTGCGGCACGGACAGTCCGTCGCGGGCGATCAGGCACGCGCGCGAGCTGGCCGCGGCGACGACGCGCACGTCCACGCCGGCCTGTTCCGCCGCTGCACGCCGCGTTTCTACCAGTTCGAGCACGCGCCGCCCGACGCGGCCGCTCGCGCCGATGACGGCGACGTCTGCCCGGATCGGGGCAAGAGGCGGAATTCCCTGCGCGTGCGCTTGATTTGTCATTATTTGGCCGTATAGACGTCTAAACGTCCGACAATGACACCATACCCGCTCGCACCGTGTCAAGCCGTGGCTTCTGCGCCGCCGTTTGCGGCCCGGCGCGGTCCGCCTTGCGCCGCCGCCGCGCTTCGGCCAACATGCCCCCCATCGCCGCTCGGGCGGGCCACGCGTGCACACGATCTCCTTCATCCGCGATCTCGCCGTGATCATGCTCAGCGCGGGCGTGGTGACGGTGCTGTTCCACCTGCTGCGCCAGCCGGTGGTGCTCGGTTACATCGTCGCCGGCGTGCTGATCGGCCCGCATGCGCTGCCGTATGCGTTCGTCAGCGACGAGGAGACCATCCGCACGCTGTCCGAACTCGGCGTGCTGTTCCTGCTGTTTTCACTCGGCCTGGAGTTCAGCCTGCGCCGCCTGCGCCAGGTCGGCGCAACGGCGCTCGTTGCGGCGGCGGCCGGCATCATCACCATGCTCTGGCTCGGCTATGTGACCGGTCTTGCCTTCGGCTGGAGCACGATGGACGCGCTGTTCCTCGGCGCCATGCTGTCGGTGTCCTCGACGACGATCACGGTCAAGGCGCTCACCGACCTCGGTCTGAAGCGCGAGCACTTCGCCCAGGTGGTGTTCGCCATCCTGATCATCGAGGACGTGCTCGCGATCGGCATTCTGGCCGTGCTGTCCAGCGAAGCGGTCACCGGCGTGCTCGACGGCGGCGAGGCGCTGCGCACGCTGGGCGGCCTCACCGTCTTTCTCGTTGCATCGCTCGTGATCGGCATCCTGACCGTACCGCGCCTGCTCGATTTCGTCGCGCGCTTCAACAGCAACGAGATGCTGCTCGTCGCGGTGCTGGGCCTGCTGTTCGGCTTCTGCCTGCTGGTGGCGCGCTTCGGCTACAACATCGCCCTCGGCGCGTTCACGATCGGCGTCATCGTCGCGGAATCCCGCGCGCTCAACCGCATCGAACGCGTGATCGCACCGGTGCGCGACATGTTCAGCGCGATCTTCTTCGTCGCCATCGGCCTGATGCTCGATCCGCGCGTGCTCGTCGACTACGCCGTGCCGATTGCGGTCATCACGCTCGTCGTCGTGCTCGGCAAGGTGCTGTCGCGTTCGATATTCGCATTCGTCGCCGGCCAGAGCTGGCACAATTCGATGCGCGTGGGCATGAGCCTGGCGCAGATCGGCGAGTTCTCCTTCATCATCATCGGCCTCGGCGCGGCGCTGAAGGTGACGAGTTCGTTCCTGTATCCGATCGCGGTAGCCGTGTCGGCGCTGACGACATTCCTGACCCCCTACCTCATCCGCGCGGCCGAACCGCTGGCCCGGCGTGTGCGCGCGGCGGCTCCGCACGGGTTGCGGCGCGTGCTGCAGATGTACACGAGCTGGCTGCAGGGCCTGCGTTTCGAAGGCGACCGTGCGGTGCTCGCGGCACTGGTGCGGCGCATCCTGCTGCAGGCGTTCGTCAACTTCTGCATGGTGGCGGCGATCTTCGGCGGCGGCGCCTACCTCGCGAGCACGCGCACGCTCGATCTGCGCGACTGGGTGCCGAGCACGGCGACGGCGCATGCGCTCATCTGGGGCGCCGCGCTCGTGCTGTCGCTGCCGTTCCTCGTCGCCGCCTACCGCAAGCTCAAGGCCCTGGCGATGATGCTCGCCGAAGTGAGCGTGCGTGCCGGACGCCACACCGCGCGCGTCCAGCGCATCGTGTCGGAGGTCATCCCGGCGGCGTCCACGGCTGGCATGCTGCTGATCGTCAGCGCGCTGTCATCGAGCATCCTGCCGCCCGCCGAGCTCCTCGTTGCCGTGCTGGCCATGGGCGCGCTGATCCTCGCGTTGCTCTGGCGCACGCTGGTCAAGCTGCATTCACGCCTGCAGATCGCCCTGCTGGAGACGCTGCAATCGGAGAAGGAACCGCGCTAGTCCGCTGGGTACCCGCTACGGGACGACCGGCGTACCGCTCTGCGCGTGCGAAGTGAGGAAGTCGATCCAGTCCTGCACGGCGGAGGGATTCTGCGTCGAGACGAAATGCCCGTCGTAGGGGCCATCGGGCGCATACTGGAAGCACGCCGCGGTCCGGTAAACCGCATCGCCGCCCAGGAGATTTCCGCTCACGGGTCGCGTCACCTGCGACAGCCCCGGAATCGGTGCCAGGACGGGCTCCGCCACCTGCAACTGCATCGCCTGCGCCGTGATGTTTAGGACCGCAGCGGGAGTGTAGGTATCGCCCTGCCCCCATGGAAGGTAGACATGCTTCGACACGACACTGGCCGGCGGTTGCTTCAGCACGAGCGGTGCGTAGTTGACCGGGTCGATCGCGTCGAAGTAGTTCTGCATCAGCATCATGAACGGATGACCGGCGCCGAGCGAATCATCGTTGAGCATGATTTCGAGCGCAGTTTTCGCGTCGCTCGGGCTGGTTCTGGTGAGAAGCTCATCGGTGAGATAACTGGCGGCACCCGACAGCACCGCGGCCGGCGCGCGGTTGCTCACCGCCAGCGCGGGCACGCCGACGGTCGAACCGAGCGCGTCGCCGAAAAAGTATACGTGAGCGGGATCGAAGGCGACCGTTCCTGGGCCGGTGAGCGAAAACGACGCGGTTCCGGCCAAGCGCAGCACCTGCATCACGTCCGCCGCGCCTTGCAGGTGATTGCCCAGCGCCGCGGGCGGATTGATGAGGTTGAAGACAAGGCCATCGGGCGGAACCAGGCTGGTGCCGCGCCGCTCGCCGTGGGCGACCTCGTCGAACGTCAGAGTCGCCATCGGCACCGTGGCGGTCGCCAGTTCGTCGGCGATGCCCTTGTCGATTGCCGAGCGGAAGCTGCCGCCCGTCTCGTGCGCATGCACGACCAGCGGCCATCCGCTCGCCGGTTCTGCCGACTTGGGCACCGTGAGCGCGAAGCAGACATCGAGCGTTCCCGCCTGGACCGGCACGCCGCCGGCATCAAACACGACCTGTCCGCCATCGGCGGGTTCTTCGTACGGCAGCGTTCCCTGCTGGAAGTTCGGTATCGACATGCGCCCATGGATCTCCCAGAACGCGCCAGCGGAATCGCCACAGACGCGTTCGCTGTCTCCGGCGATCGCGCACGGGGAAGTCACTGCCGGAGCGCAGACGGTGAGATCGGACAGCGCCGGTGCCGGCTGCGCCTCGACGGCGTTTCTGAGCGCGAGCAGCTTCGCCGTGGTGTCCTGGACGGTGATCACGCTCACGGCGGCAATCTGGTCGGGCGTCATCGCATTCATCGCCAGGAACGTGCGGAAATTGGCATACCGAGTCCAGGCCTTTGCGAGGATCGGATCCGCAGGCGCAGTGGGCGCGAGCACGGCGGCAAGATCGGGATCCTGGATCGGCGCATCGCCGGCATGCGAACGAATCGCGCTCGTCAGATAGACCGCATACTTGCCGCCCGGGCGCAAGGGATCGTACGGATTCGGCGCCACGACCAGCGCCTGCTGGCAGACGTACGGATGTGCGCCGGTGTCGTAACCATAGGCGCGGCCACGATCACTGCCGAAACCGGGTTCGGCGGGATCGGTGATGTCGACAAAATGCACTCCCTGGCCGTTGGCTCCGAGAGAGTCGAACTCGAGTTCTTTGGAAAAGCGGAACGTCACGCCGCCGACCGAAGAGAATCCGGAGAATCCGGCGGAGAGGGAATCTGCGTAGCGATCGACGAGATCGAAACCAAGTATCGAGGAGCCCGGGCGCGGAAAGTCGGTCAGGTCGAGCGTCCCGTCGTCGTTGACGCGGATGTCGTTCGGGAACGGCAGCCGGAAGAAGTCGGATGGATAGTTTCCGGGACGCGGCACCTCGAAGAACACGCGAAACGGATCGGCGTCCGCCGCGCAGGCGACACCGGCAAAGGGCGGATAAGCATCCACGGTACGCATGCAGGTACCAGCGGCACCGCAACTCAATCCCGCGATGCAATCGCCGGTCGTCACGCAGGATTGTCCGAGGTCCGAACTGCCGGCCGCGGCACAGGTGCCGCCAAGTCCGTACAGCTTGCATGCCAAATCGGCGTTGCATTCGGTTCCGGTGCTGCAGGTGCCGCCGACGCCTTCCGTGCCAGCAGGACTGCACGTTCCACTCGGAGAACAAAATAGTCCACCGATGCAGTCGCGATTGGCGGAACAGTTGCCACCGATCCCGATCGATCCCGGCACGCTGCAGCGATGCGCGGCACACACCTTGCCGCCGGTGCATTCGGCGTTCGTGACGCACGCCGTGCTCGCGAAGCGGTCTTCGAAGGCGTTGGCAAACAGCAAGTCGCCTGCAGGCAGTGCGGCGAGACTGACGCGCTGCTGGCCGCCGATGACTGCAAACGCTCCGCCGACGACGATGTTGCCGCTTGCGTCGAACGCAAGGCCAGCGGTGTACTGGTCCGGGTTGGGATTCCAGGTGGCATCCACTGCACCGGTGCCGCTGCCCGAGAGCAGTGTAAGGTTGCGCTGGCCGCTCAAGGTGTTGAATTCACCAGCGACGTAGAGGTTGCCGCCGGGGTCTACCATCAGGTTGTAGACGTAGCCGGACAACGGCGGATTCCACGTTTCATCGGCAGCCCCGGAGCCGCTGCCCGACAAAGCGACCACTGCGTTGTGTTGTACCCCGCCGATCGTGGAGAACAATCCACCGGCGTAGACATTGCCGCCCGCGTCGACCGCGAGCGCTTCGATCCAGTTGTCGGCAGACGGATTCCAATCCGCATCGACGGCGCCGACGTCATTGCCCGGTATCTTCGCGATGTAGTTGCGATTCTGGCCGCCGATCGTCGTGAAGCCGCCGCCAGCGTAGACAGCACCACCCGCGCCGATCGCCAGCGCGTCGACGAAGGCGTTCGCCATGGGATTCCAGTTTGCGTCGGCGCTGCCGCTTCCGCTCATCGAAAGCTTGGCGATGTAATCGCGAGCCTGGCCTCCGATGCTCGTGAAGTTTCCGCCGGCATAGACGTTTCCGGTTGTGTCGGGAGCAAGGGTGTAGACCACGTCATTCGGCGCGGGATTCCAGTTCGCGTCGGCAGCGCCGCTGCCGCCGGATAATTTCGCGATGTGCTTTCGAGTCAGCCCACCGATGCTGGTAAAGCCTCCGCCTGCGTAGACGTTGTCGTTCGCGTCGACGACCAGAACGATGACAAAGTCATTGGCCATCGGACTCCAGCTCGGGTCGAGCGACCCGTCGGCGAGCAGACGCAGCAGGTTGCCGCGACGCTGACCATTGGCCTTGACGAAGCTGCCTCCGAAAATCATCTTGCCGTCGCTCTGCCGGGCAAGTGCGTAGACGGTGCCGGGACTCTCGATGTCCGTCGCTGCCCCGACCAGGGTTCCCGCGACATTCAGCTCGGCAAATCCGAACCTTGGCTGTCCCGCTACATTGGCAAAGCTGCCGCCAGCGCAGATCGTTCCGCCGTTGGAGGTCAAAACCTTTACCGCACCGTCGACCGCCGGTGCCCAGCTCGCCGCAGCAACGCCCGCTCCGCCACCCGATAGTTTGGCGATGTACTTGCGTTGCTTCCCGCCGATCGCGGAAAAAATGCCGCCAGCGTAGACATTGCCGAATGTGTCGGTGACGAGAGTATTTACCACGTCGTCCGGAGACGGATTCCAGACTGCGTCGGCAGCGCCACTTCCGGTGCCCGAAAGCTTCGCTAGATAGTTGCGGTTCTGCCCGCCAAGGAACGTGAAGTAACCGCTCACGTAGACATTGTCACCATCAAAAGCGAGCGCAACAACTATGCCATCGGGCGAAGGATCCCAGGCCGCGTCCGCAGAACCGGCCCCGCTCCCGGACAACTTCGCAAGGCTGCTGCGGTTCTGCCCGCCAATGAACGTGAAGTGGCCGCCTGCGTAAACGTTGCCGCCGCTATCAACAGCGAGTGTATCGACACTACTATCAGGCGAGGGATCCCAGGTCGCATCCGCCGAGCCAGTGCCGCTCCCCGATAGCTTCGCAAGGTTGCTGCGGTCCTGCCCGCCAATGAACGTGAAGTAGCCTCCTGCGTAGACGTTGCCGTCCGCATCGGTAGCGACGGTGTAAACGATGCCGTCGGGCAACGGATCCCACGCTGCGTCCACAGCGCCCGACCCGCTCCCGGAGAGCCTGGCGATGAAACGCCTGGGCAACCCGCCAATTGCACTGAACTCGCCAGCTGCATAGACGTTGCCGGCGGTGTCACAGGCGAGACTCAGGATGGCACCGTCGGCCGACGGATTCCAGTTCGCATCGAGCGTACCGTCGGCGTGCAACTTCGCGATGTTCGCACGCGGCGTCCCAGCGACGGATACGAATGAACCACCGACCACGAGGTCGCCGCTTGGCAGCCGCACGACCGCGTTGACGGTTCCGTTGTTGAACAGCTGCAGGTTCGGATTTACCAGCGGCGGCGGCGCTTGCGCAACGCCGATGCCGGTCGAACACGCCAGCCATATCCCCAGAATGACTCGCAGTTCCACGCGCATGGTTGCCCCCAAGGCTTGCCTGCGTCGAACGAGTCTGACACCGGCGTGATGCACCTGTCCACCGCGGAGATGCCCTGCTGGTGACGCTGCAATCGGAGAAGGAACCGCGCTGAGGCGCGCAGCCGGCTAGCGTCGCCGTCCGGTGCGGGCGGCCGGCACGCCGCAGTAGACATCGTGCAGCGCGCCGATGATCTCGCGCACCGGGCCGCTGGCGAGGCGGTAGTAGATCGTCTGCGCTTCGCGCCGGGTGGCGACGAGCTTCTCGGCACGCAGGCGCGCCAGATGCTGCGACAGCGCCGACTGGCTGAGCCGCACGCGCGCATTGATCTGCCCCACCGACATCTCGCCGTCGACGAGCAGGCACAGCACGCGCAGGCGCTGGCCGTTCGCCAGCATCTTGAGCAGGCGCGCGGCCTCGTCGGCGTTCGCGCGCATGGCGTCGGCGTTGATGGCGGAGCCGGAGATCGAGCGCAGCGCTTGGGCGTTCATTGCGTCAGGCTTCCGTCGTTATCGGGTTGCCGGCAGCTTCCCACGCCAGAATGCCGCCGGCAATCGATGCCACGTGGCGGAAGCCGAGCCGGCGCAGGCTTGCCGCCGCCAGCGCCGCGCGCCCGCCCGAACGGCAGTACACGACAATTGGCCGCTCGGCGCTGCCCAGTTCCGCTGCCGTGACTCCGCCCGCCGCAGGATTGCCGCGGATTTCGAACTCGATCACGCCGCGAGGAATGTTCACCGCGCCTGGCACGTGTCCGCTCGCATATTCCGTCGGTTCGCGCACGTCGATGAGCGCTGCCCCGGCCCCCATCCGGGCTGCGACCGCCTGCGGCGGGATTTCCTCGATGTCCCGCCGCGCTGCCGCGACGAGTTCCTGAACCGTGGTCGTTTTCATGACGTTTCGCGCCTCTGCCTTGACTTTCATATTACATGATACTAAATTAGCAATATCGAATCAATAGGTCAGTTGATGAAAGTCACTCCATTGCGCGATCAGCGGCGCACCATGCGGCATCGGGAGGAAACGCCATGAAACATATCGTTGTACTGGGTGCCGGCATCGGCGGCATGAGTTGTGCCTTTGAACTGCGCGCGGCCTTGGGCAGGAGCCATCGCGTCACCGTGGTCAGCGACACGCCACGGTTCTCGTTCACGCCATCCAACCCGTGGGTCGCCGTCGGCTGGCGCAAGCCCGAGGACATCCAGATCGACGCGGCGGCGGCGCTGGCCCGCCATGAGATCGCTTTCATCCCGGAGACGGCGAGTGTGATCGATCCCTCCGGTCGCTGCGTCGTGACCGAAACCGGGAGGCGCGTGCCGTACGACTTCCTGGTGCTGACCACGGGTCCGCGCCTGGCATTTGATGAGGTCCCGGGCCTCGGTCCGCAGGGTGGCTACACGCAGTCGGTGTGCACCACGCCGCATGCGGTGGGCGCCTGCGCGGCCTATGAGGAGTTCCTGCGCAAGCCCGGGCCCGTCGTCGTCGGCGCGGCCCAGGGTGCAAGCTGTTTCGGGCCCGCCTACGAGTTCGCCATGATCCTCGATGCCGATCTGCGCCGGCGCAAGCTGCGCGACCGCGTGCCGATGACGTTCGTGACGAGCGAACCCTACATCGGCCACCTGGGGTTGGGCGGCGTCGGCGATTCCAAGGGCCTGCTCGAGAAGGAGCTGCGCGAGCGCCATATCCGCTGGATCACGAATGCGCGCATCGGCAAGGTCGAGCGAGGCATGCTGCATGTCGAGGAAATGGACGATGCCGGTGCGTTCCGTCGCGCACACGAACTCGCATTTGCCTACGCCATGGTGCTGCCCGCTTTCACGGGCGTCGACCCGGTGCGCAAAGTCGAGGGCCTGACGAACGCGCGCGGCTTCGTCGTGATCGACAAGCACCAGCGCAGTCCGAAATTTCCCGAGATCTATGCGGCCGGCGTATGCGTCGCGATACCGCCGGTCGAGCAGACACCGGTGCCGACCGGCGCTCCGAAGACCGGCTTCATGATCGAATCGATGGTCGGCGCCGTCGTCGCCAATATCCGCGCCGAGATCGAGGGCCGCGCGCCCGCGGCCGAGGCGACCTGGAACGCGGTATGTCTCGCCGACATGGGCGATACCGGCGTCGCCTTCGTCGCGCTGCCGCAGATTCCGCCGCGCAACGTCACCTGGACGCGCTCGGGCAAGTGGGTGCACCTGGCCAAGGTCGCGTTCGAGAAATACTTCCTGCGCAAGATGCGCCGCGGAAACAGCGAGCCGATCTACGAGAAATACGTGATGAAGGCGCTGGGCATCCTGCGCCTGAAGTCTTCCAGTCCCTGAGCGCAACGAGGAGAACCCATGAACATCGATCGCGCCGTGATGGCATTTGCCGGAACCGTCGTCGTCGTCAGCCTGGCGCTGGCGCACTTCGTGTCGCCGTGGTGGCTGCTGCTGACCCTGTTCGTCGGGCTCAACCTGCTGCAGGCGTCCTTCACGGGTTTTTGCCCGCTGGCCATGATCCTGCGGCGCATGGGCGTCAAGGGCGGCAGCGCATTTCCGTGAGCGGCGGATCGCATTCCCTGCGGCGTCGGGCGGCGCGGAGCCTCATCGCTCTCGCCGTCGTGCTGCTGCTCGCCTGCTCGACGCCGCCACCGCCCGCGCGGACGAAAGCTCCGGTCGACCTCGCCACGATCACCCTGGCCGCCGACACTGCGCGGCGTGAACAGGCCTGGGACGGCGTCGTCGAAGCGACCAACCAGGCCACGATGTCGGCGCAGACGTCCGGACGGATTCTCGAAGTTCCGTACGACGTCAACGACTACGTCGAAGCCGGCGCGGTGATCGTGCGCTTCTCCGACGTCGAGCAGCAATCCACGCAGCACCGCGCGCAGGCCCAGCTGGCGTCGGCGCAGGCGGCGTTCACCGAGGCCCAGGCCAACTACGACCGCATCGCCGAGATCTACGCACGCAAGCTCGTTGCCAAGGCGCAACTCGACCAGGCCACGGCGCAGCGTGACAGCGCGCGGGCGGTGCTGCAGTCGGCGCAGGCGGCCGTGCGCGAAGCGTCGCAGCAGGTGGATTACACCGTCGTGCGCGCGCCCTATCCGGGGATCGTGACCAAGCGCTTCGTGCAGGTCGGCGAATCGGTGCAGGCCGGGCAGCCGCTGATTGCCGGCCTGTCGCTGCATGAGTTGCGCGTCAACGTGCAGGTGCCGCAGAGTGCCGTCGATGCGATCCGCCGCTTTCACGCGGCCGACGTGCTGCTCGACCCGGGCGGTGCGAAGCGCGTCTCCGCCGCGCGCATCACGGTCTTCCCGTACGCCGACCCGGACACGCACACCTTCAGCGTGCGCCTGGATCTGCCGGCGCAGGAAACCGGTCTGTATCCCGGCATGACGGTGAAGACCGCCTTCACCATCGGCGAGGCACAACGCCTGCTGGTGCCGGAATCGGCGCTGCTCCAGCGCAGCGAAGTCAGCGGCGTGTACGTCGTCGCCGACGCGGGCGTCAGCCTGCGTCAGGTGCGCCTGGGCCATCGCTACGGCGATCGCGTCGAGGTGCTGGCCGGGCTCGAGAGCGGGGAGCGCATCGCCACCGACCCGAACGCGGCCGCGCAATACCTCGCACGCGTCCAGGGCGGCAAGGCGGACTGATGCCGCGCCTGAAATTTTCCGGACGCATCGCGGCGGCGTTCCAGCAGTCGCCGCTGACGCCGATCCTGGCCCTGCTCGCGTTGCTCGCCGGCGTGTTCGCCACGCTGGTGACGCCACGCGAGGAAGAGCCGCAGATCGACGTGACCATGGCGAACGTGTTCGTGCCGTTTCCGGGCGCCGACGTGCGCGACGTGGAGAACCTCGTCACCTTCCCGCTCGAGCAGAAGCTCGCCGAGATCCAGAACGTCAAGCATGTCTATTCCGTCAGCCGGCCCGGCATGGCCGTCATCACGGTCGAGTTCGAGGTCGGCGTGCCGCGGCAGACGGCGGTCGTGCGCCTGTACAACCAGGTGTTCCAGAACCTGGATTTCGTCCCGCCCAATCTCGGCGTCGAGCCGCCGCTGGTCCGGCCGATGGGCATCGACGACGTGCCGGTGATGACGCTCACCCTATGGACCGACGACGCCCACCGCGGCGCCACGGAGCTGGCCGAGGTTGCGCACACGCTGGAAACGGAACTCAAGCGCATCCCCGGCACGCGCGACGTCTACACGGTCGGCGCGCCCGACCGCGCCATCGTGGTCGAGCTCGACGCCGCGCGCCTCGCCAGCTACGGCCTTTCGATCGATGCGCTGTCGCGAGCGCTCAAGGCCGCGAACGTCGTCGCCCAGGCCGGCGACCGCATCGCCGACGAGCGCGTCACGCCGGTGACCGCCGGAACGTTCCTGGCGGATGCGGATGACGTCGCCAACCTCGTCATCGGCCTGAAGAACGGCCAGCCCGTGTTCCTCGCCGACGTCGCCCGCATCCATCAGGGTGCGGACGTATCCGCGCGCTACGCGTGGTTCGGCGCACCGCCGGGCAAGGGCGGCCCGGCTGCCGGCATCGCACCCGCAGTAACGATCGCCATCGCGAAGAAGACCGGCGCCAACGCCGCCGACATCACGCAGGCGGTCTCGCGCCGGGTGGATCAGTTGCGCGCTGCGGTGATTCCCGCCGGCACGCACGTGGAGATCACCCGCGACTACGGCCAGACCGCCACCGAAAAGGCCGACCGGCTGATCCACAAGCTCATCTTTGCGACCTTTTCCGTCGTGCTGCTCGTGCTGGCGACGCTGGGCTGGCGCGAGGCGATCGTGGTCGGCAGCGCCGTGATCATCACCCTGATGCTGACGCTGTTCGCCTCGTGGGCGCTCGGCTTCACGATCAATCGCGTGTCGCTGTTCGCGCTCATTTTCTCCATCGGCATCCTCGTGGACGACGCCATCGTCGTCGTGGAGAACATCCATCGTCACGCGGCACGCGGTGGCGAGACGCTGGCCGAGGTGATCCCCGCGGCGGTGGCCGAAGTCGGCGGCCCGACGATCCTCGCCACGTTCACGGTCATCGCCGCGCTGCTGCCGATGGCGTTCGTCTCGGGTCTCATGGGACCTT
>Ga0335076_10006391_pt1 | contig 11887 bp, 7 predicted proteins | sample Lox_Sample_25_FD_206717 | JGI IMG/M metagenome (GOLD analysis project Ga0335076, IMG submission 206717) | Soil microbial communities from Loxahatchee National Wildlife Refuge, Florida, United States - Lox_Sample_2.5 | ecosystem: Environmental > Terrestrial > Soil > Wetlands | place: USA: Florida... | reverse complement strand
GTCCTTCACTAGAGCCGTGACAAATTTCTGCTGATCGGGATTGAGGCTCGCGTTGCCTCCGCCTCCCGCGCCGACCCCCGCCGCGATTGCGCGCGTGATGCCCTCAATTTCCGAGCCGCGCACGGGCAGCCGATCGTCAGCCTTGCCGGCAGTATTCGTCGGCGTGCTGTGGATGGAGTAGAAGCGCGACATCTTGCCGGTCTCGTCCGGCACACGTCGCATCGCGAACTGTCGCGCGTAATAGAGGAAGCCCGGAAAGCAGGACGACAGGAAATCGGAATCCAGCGACAGAATGACATCCGCCTTCGAGAAGTCGTAGCGCGTCTCGGCATATTCGCCAAACGCCTGCTTCGCGCCGGCATTCACGTTGTCACGATTCACCGGCTCCCACTGGATCCACTTCGACTCAGGAAATGCCGACTGCACCTGGTCCATCAGCGACGCCATGGTGAGCGAGCTCGTCGGGCCGCTCAGGATGCGCAGGCCCGCGCCGCGGATGGCGTTCTGCGAATTCAACGCGCCTTTCAGCGCGATCGTGAAGTTGCTCCACGTGTCCAGCTCGCCGAGATAGGTGATAATCTGCGCGCGGTCCGGGTCATACATGTCGAGGATCGACGCCTGCGAAAATACGCAGCTTCCGCCCAGGCTCGCGGGATGTTCGGGATTGCCTTCGATCTTCGTCGGCCGGCCTTCGTGGCTCTCGACCAGCACGGGCGCTGCGTACGCGCCGAAGGGCATCGCGCTGGCGAAGAATAACGGAATGCCGAGCGTGACCTCATTCGGCTGGCGCACATACGGCACAATAGGCTGCAGCGGCTGTTTCACGCACGCCGAAAGCCCAGCGAGGGCCATCGAGGCGGTCATTAACTTGAGGAAGTCGCGGCGCGATGCCCCCTCAGGCCAGACGGACGCCTGGCGCGGAAATTCGCGGTGCAGCATCTCCGTGAAGGCATCGGTCTGCGCCAGTTCCTCGAGACAACGCCAGTATTGCGGGCCGCTTTTCGTGCGCGACAGCTTGTCCCGCACTTCCGCCAGCTCCATCTTGCCGGGACAGACTGCTTCAGACTTTGGGCTCTCTTTTTCCATTCCCCTCAAACCAGTTTCAAGTTTCGAGTTTCCAGTTTCGAGTTACCTTGCTTGAAACGCGAAACTGGAAACTCGAAACTCATCTGTGGCACGTGTTGCAACTCGTAATATCTTCCACCGTGCGCACGTTGTATTTGTGCTTCAGCGCATTCCCCAGTGCGATCTGGTCCTTATATAAAGTCCCGTCAACGGGGATCTGGTTGTCCGCGCTGGGCTCGACATAATCCATGTTGAAGACCTGGTCGCGCGGACGCAGGAACTTCTCCGGCGCGCGATGGCAGTTCAGGCACCACTCCATGCGCAGAGAATTGGCCGCGTACATCAGCGGCATCTTGTTCACCGGGCCGTGGCAGCTGTAGCAGCCAACCCCCTTGGCGACGTGAATGCTGTGATTGAAGTACACGTAGTCGGGCAAGTAGTCCACCCGCGTCCACTCCAGCGACTTGCCCGTGCGCCAGCTCTCGCGCACCGGCTCCAGCATGGGCGCGTTCGTCCAGATCTGCGAATGACAGTTCATGCAGGTCTTGGTGGGAGGAATGCCCGCGAAGCTGGAGTTTTCGACTGAGGTGTGGCAGTAGCGGCAATCGATGCCGTCACCGGCGTTGTGGTGCTGATGGCTGAAGGGCACGGGCTGCGCCTGCGCGACATCCTGCCAGGTCGCGTAGGGCGAACGCTGCAACTCGAGTCCCGCCCACAAAACCACCGACACGATCACCACGACCATGATGATCGAAAGGCGCGCTAAGGTATTCGCACTGCGATGAAAGATCTGGGCCATTTAAGTAGTGAAGCGTTCGCTGCGGGTTCGGGTCTCGACTCTCCCATCGACGACCCAGGCTTCATGCGGTACGGCGGCTTGCCACAACCTGGTGTGACTTGCGTCACGTAAACGGGTGATTATAACAACTCGAAACGCGTTTGTGGCAAGCGCGTGAATGCGAGCTGAAGGGACTTGGTTGGACACCGCTTCATCAGACACGCGGATGCCTCATTCAGATGTGCTGATTGCGGCTATCAGGCGCGCTGACGGCTCTCGAGCGAGAGCGGGTTGCTGATTCTTGCCGTCCGAAACATGGGCAGCAATAGCATCGCGCCAATATATGCCACCGCGCCGCAGGCCAAAGTTGCGTTCAGCCCGAACTGAATCGCTATGACAATCGCCAGCACCGAGCCGAGCACGCTCGAGCCTGCATTCATCGCCCAGGCCCATTCGACTGCGCCGTGCTTTGAATCTGAGAGCGCGCGCAGGCCGCTGGGGAAAGGCATGCCCATCGCGAAGCCAAGGGGCACCAGCAGCAGGCCGCTCATCAGAAGTTTGACCGCGAACGGCAGGCCGATCATCGCGTCGAGGACGCGCGGCAGCGTGAAAACGTAAATCGCCAGTCCTGCGACGATGAAGAGGAGCGCCAACACCACGCGCGACGGCTGGTTGAACCAGCGCCGGGAGACCAGGCTGCCGCCGCCGCTGGAGAGCAGCAGGAGAAACACGACGACCGTCAGCGCATAGGTCGGATAGCCGAGGAAAAGAACGAAGCGCTGGATGAGCGCGATCTCCACCATGATGTAACCGAGACCGATGGCGACGAAGTACAGCACGGACAGGCTGCGCCCTGAGCGGGTTTCTGGTGATAGCGTAAGCGGCAACACGAGAAATGCGATCACCGCCGCGATCGAGACAATCAGCACGATGCCAAGTATCGCGATGCCGAGGTTCACCTTCCAGTCGATCCCGCCTGCATCCGAGCCGCGGAAGACCTGCTCTGGCTTGAGGGTGAAGAAGAAGAACGGTGCGTTGTCGGTAACGGGCGCCACATTGTAGGAGTAGGACTTGGAGAAGGCGCGCGCATTCTGCCCGCGAATGAGCTGTGCGAATGCCGGATGTGCCATGCCCGGGCGCTCGGCCGTTACGGGCAGATAGAGGACGTGCAGGTTGAGATTGGAGTCGTCATGCTCGCCGCCCTGGATGTGATTCAATACTGCGCGCTGCTCCTCCAGCGTAAAGGCCGACTTCTTGGCCAGCACGACCACGGCCACGCCATCTGTCTCCAGATCGCCGTCGCTCACCACGATGAAGTTTTGCGAACTGTCCTGCACACCAATCTGGTGCAGCGCTTCCATCGCCTGCGATACGACGCGCAGCGCCTCGCGCGGCCGTGCGAACTCCCAGCGCGTGATGGCGATCATGCCGTCGGGCTTCAGGTGCTCGAAGTACTCGCGAAATGCCTCGACCGTGTAAAGGTTGTTCTCGCTGAGCGCGAAGGCGCCCGCGGCGGTTGACGCCCATGTGTCCACCAGCGTCATCTGGACCACGTCGTACGTGTCGCGGCTGTTGCGCACAAAGGAGCGCCCATCACTGACGTGCAGATGCACCACGGGAATTTGATAAAGGTGATAGGCGTAATCGGCGAAGCGATTGCGCATGATGTCGTTAGCGATGATGGGATTGATCTCGATGCCGGTGACGCTGGGGCTGCCGTTGGCGACCGCGCGCAGCACATCCACGCCGCCTCCCGGGCCGATGATGGCGAACTTGCCGTGCGGTCGCAGCACATTGGCCAGCGACGCCGGCTCCGACATCAGCTTCGCGCGATAACCGTCGCTCCAGTGATGCGGGTCGGTGTTCATCAGCGCGGTCTGCGCGTCGGCGTCGATGACAATGGCGCGGCCCACTCCCTGCTGATCGACTTCCACGCGCGACAGCGCATTCCAGCGCGCAAACAACGGCGGCTCGCGCTTCATACCCTTGGCATACACAATGTCCACCAGCTTGTCGTGATAATTGGCCGCGATGAGTGCGAGCATCGCGATTGCGACCAGTCCTGGCACGTAACGCCTGCGCTGCTCCGACCAGACGTAGCCCGCGAGCGCGACGACCACCCCGGCCAGCAGGATCGTGTTCGGGCCGCCGATAAAGTTCAGCAGCGGTACCAGCGCCAGACACGCCAGTGAGCCGCCCAGCAAATCCGCGCCATAAAGCTGCGTGATGCGCTGGGGATTGCGCGCGAACACAATCGAGAAGAGGAGCCCCGTGACAAAGAAGGGAACTGCTGCTGCAAGATAGAGCGCCGTCAGCCGCCAGAAATTCGGCCAGGTGAGGCTTAGCGAGACGGAGGTGTGAAGCACGATCTCGAGTGCAGCCAGGATGAAGCAAGCATTAGCGGCACACAGGGCGCTCCCTAGGTGCTCAACCCGCCAGCGCGCCAGCCACGTGCGCCGCAGATGCGCATACACCGCTCCCGCGCCCAGTCCGAGCAGCGCGATGGAGATCGCCAGGAACGCGAAGTGATAGAAGAGGACGACCGAGAACAGCCGCGTCAGCCCCAGCTCCAGCAGCAGGGCAGAGAAGCTCATCAGGGCGACGGCAACAGGCTGTCGGCGCGATGAAGCGGATGCAGCAGAAGAAACGGGAGCGAGTACCTCGTTCGTATCCAGCATGAAGTCTTAAGATTACTGTGAACGGCCAGCCATGGTTCGTAGGCTGAAACTGGGAGTATCAGCTTTCCTCGTGAGATCTTATTCCTGACTCCGTTGAGGTGCATTGGTGTGGCTGGCGAACTCCTCTTCCATCCTTTGTAGTAGCACCTGGAAATAACTGCTGAGCTTCGTAACCCTTCCCCTCTGTCTCGGAGTCGCCAGCAGCATTTTGTCCAGCACGCCTAGCAGGCCCGCGCTTACGTCAAGAGTGCGTCCAGTTGCGCGGATGCCATTCGCTAAGGCGTTCTGGTCGCCCTTTGTCGGATGCCAGCCTTGCAGGCTTTCCATCATCACGATGCCCAGCGAGAAGATGTCTGAGGCGCAGGACAATCTTTCGCCTCTGGCCTGCTCCGGGGATAAGTAACCCAGTGTTCCCCAGGACCTCGCCAGCTCCGGCGAGAAGTAACCTACAGGTCGAAGAGGTTTATTTCCACCGAAGTCCTCAAAGAAGCGGAGAATTCCGAGGTCGATAAGAACGGCTTCACCGGAATTCCTCAGCATAATGTTCGCCGGCTTGATGTCTCCGTGAACGATGCGCTGTGACCAGAGTGCGGCGATTGCCTCGGCGATATCGCGAGCGATCGGCAGGATTTCTGATTCCAGCAACCGTCCGCCGATTTTCAGCCGCTGTTTCAGTGTTTGGCCTTCGATGAATTCATAAGCGATGTATCGTGTTTTTCTGTCACCCACATAACAATGCCCATGTTCAATCAGCCGTTCCAGGTTTGGATGGGAAAGGGTTTCCAGCGCGGTTACCTCGCGCTGCACACGAACGGCCTGCCGCGGATCAAAGTGCAACTTGAGAGCGACCAGGTCGTTGGTCGCGGTACCATCCAGCCGTGAAGTTCGGGTCGCCTTGAAAACTGCTCCCTGACCACCAGAGGCAATTTTGGTCTCAACGGTATATCGCCCGCCCAGAGCAGATTCCACCTCGGCAGGCACAAACGTTTGGAAGGTCATGGGTTCTCTATGTAAAGTACACCCGAGGCTAGGATGATGAGAAGACGCTCATGTACAACTTGAGTCGAGTCTCCCAAATGGTTCCGGCTGGATCTGTTCGTTCAGCGCGCTGGATTGTCTGGCAATCTCTCTCTGGTAAGGCCATAGAAGCACATTGGAAATTGCTGGCCCGAATAGCTTTGTGTGCCTGCTATCAACCACGGCGCAATCGGATTGGGAATAGCGAAGAAGCAGCGGAGGTTTTATAAGCTGTGAGGCCTCGCGGTCTGTCACGTAAGACGCAGACTGAGCGACGGCAGCGCTAGACCGCTCACGTCTACGGTCCAGGTTTCGCCACTTGCAGCCAGGTGGCCGGCGGTGAGGGTGCCGGTGCTCACGAGTTCGCCGACGCCCAACGGCCGATCGGGAAATCGCCGCAGGATTGCGGTCCCGAGCTCGGCCAGACATGCTGCCGGGCTGCCCAGGGAGTTCTTGCCCGAGCCTTCCTCGACGAACCCGCCGTTCTTTGACACGCGGACCTTCAGGCGTGGCAGTTCTTCAATGAGCGAGGCGATCGCGTCGGGACGCACCGGAACGTGTTCTCCAACCACAAGCGCGGCGTGCAGCCCGAACGACGCGACAAAATCGGACGGCTGGAACTTCCAGTCAGGGTAAGGGCAGTCGATAATCTCGAATCCGATCGCGATCCAATCGACGTTATGCAGCGCAGATGCCGCGTCCAGGGCTTCCGTCGTAACGGCCTGTTTCATGCCGAAGACAATCTCCGGCTCGACCTTCAGCGAACGGGCGCGCGGCAGGGCAAGATCGGCGGAGTTGCCCTCGCTGTAGTGCACCGTGTCGTCGTACATGTGCGCCCAAACCAACGTCGGCAGTTTAAAGACGCGCCACATGGCTTTGTTCGCATAGCCGACCTTGCGCCCTGCGAGCCGCACGCCGCTCGCTTCGCGCAGGCACTTCAGCCTGTTTTCCACTGCGTAGGCCGCATCGAGGTCAAAGCCTGGGCGCGATGACGGGAGCGCGGACACCACCTGGCCAGTTTGCGAGGCCGACAGCAGTTCATCCGCTAACGCTTCGATTTCGTGCTGCTCCATGGTTGCGCTCGCCTTGCTGGAAATGCCGAAACCAAACTGCAGCTCGTGCGTATTCTCTGCTACATCACAGAAATAGCGCAGCTCAATTGCTACCATAGTTGATCGATCAATTGCGCATCAAATACTTCGCAGTGGAACGACCTCCGCAGAGGCATGGAATGACTCTCAAGTCGGTTAACACTCTCCTCGATGTTCTTCATTTCGCCGAAAACAATACGGCAATCGCCATACCCGAGGTCGGCATTCGTGTCAGCTACGATTCACTCCGGCAACAAGTGCTGGCGATGGCGGATTCCCTGGCTTCGCTCGGTATTCGGCATGGCGACGCGGTAGCTATCGCGGTCCCTAACGGGTTGCCGGCGATTGTGAGCTTTCTGGCGGCGTCGGTCGCCGGAACGGCAGCGCCGCTGAATCCCGCGTACCCTTACGAAGAATTCATGTTCTTCCTGCGCGACACCAATGCGCGGATTTTGCTATGTCCTCCCACAGCGTCAGATGTAGTACGAAGTGCGGCCGCCGATCTCGATATACCTGTGTACTCGGTGGAAATGAACCCGCAGGGCGAGGTCCATATACAAAGCGCGCCCGGTGGAACGTCGGCTATCGAGCCTGGCCCGGACGATATCGGCCTGGTGCTGCACACCAGCGGCAGTACCGGCCGGCCCAAACGCGTTCCTTTGCGCCATTTCAATCTGGCAATTTCATCGGCGAACATTGCCAACACGTATGGGCTCAGGCCCAACGACGTCTCGCTGTGCATCATGCCGCTGTTCCATGTTCACGGCCTGATCGGCTCGACCATGTCAACGCTGGTTTCCGGCGGGACCGTCGTAGTGCCCACCAAGTTCAATGCGCTGACATTCTGGAAGACGGTGAAGGAGCACCACGTGACGTGGTATTCGGGCGTGCCGACGATGCATCAGGTGCTGCTGGCGCGCGCGCACCACAAGCCCGCCGAGGCGGCGACCCTTCGCTTCATCCGCTCCTGCAGCGCGCCATTCTCGGCGGAACTGATCAGCAAAATCGAAGAGCTATTCGGCGTGCCGTTCGTGGAAGCCTATGGCATGAGCGAAGCGGCGCATCAGATGACGTCGAATCCGCTGCCGCCGCGGCATCGCAAAGCCGGCTCGGTCGGGGTCGGCGCCGGGCTACGCGTCCGCATCATCGACAAGGAAGGCAACGATCTCGGTACCGAAAGGCGCGGCGAAGTAGCCATCATGGGCGCCAACGTGTTCGCCGGTTATGCAGGGAACGCCGAAGCCAATACCAAAGCATTCGTCAATGGCTGGTTTCGTACCGGCGACGAGGGCTGGCTGGACCACGACTGCTATCTGCACTTGAGCGGGCGCATTAAGGACATCATCATCCGCGGTGGCGAGAATATTGCGCCCAACGAAGTTGACCAGATATTGCTGAAGCATCCGGCAGTGGCCGCTGCGGTAACGTTTGGCTTCGCGCACCCAACGCTGGGCGAAGAAGTCGCTGCCGCCGTGGTTTTGCATGAGCCGCACGGGGCGAGCGAATCGGCGCTTATCAAGTACTGTCGCGAGTCGCTGGCCGAGTTCAAGGTGCCCAAGAAGATTTACCTGGTGAAGAGCATTCCGACCACCGCGACCGGCAAGATTCGCCGCAGCGCTGTCGCCGACGCGCTGACGGGTGGCCGGCCATGAAGTTCCTCATCGCGGGAGCAGGCGCCATAGGCGCCTACATTGGCGCGCGCATGTCGCAAGCCGGCTACGATGTGACGCTGTTTGCGCGCGGGCCGCATCTTCGCGCCATGCAGGAGCGCGGCGTCGAAGTCCGCAGTGCCGAGGGCGAATTCGTCGCCAGGCCAACAATTGCGGCGTCGCTCGAAGAGGTCGGCCCGGTGGATGTCGTCTTTCTTGGCGTCAAGGCCCATGGCCTGACGCAGCTCGCCCCGCAGCTGGCGCCGGTACTCGGACCGCAGACCACCGTCGTCAGCACGCAGAACGGAATTCCGTGGTGGTATTTCCAGGGCTTCGGCGGCGAGTGGGATGGTTTGCGCCTGGAGCGCATCGATCCCGGGGGTGTGATTTCCTCTGCCATCGAAGCGCGGCGCGTCGTCGGCAGCATCGTCTACTTCTCCACCGAGATCATCGCCCCGGGCGTAGTACAGCATATCGAGGGGAATCGCATCTCGCTCGGCGAACCGGATGGCACGCGCTCCGAGCGCATCCGTCAGATTGCTGAAGCGCTGGTGAAGTCCGGTTTGCGCGCGCCCATCACCACTCGCATGCGCCACGAGATCTGGGTGAAGGTCCTCGGCAACACCTCGTTCAATCCCGTAAGCGCACTCACTCGGGCCACCCTGGCGCAGATGGTCCGCGATCCCGGCGTGTGCGCGCTGATTCGCAACATTATGCAGGAAGTCGAGGCCGTTTCGCACAAGCTGGGCATGGAACTTCCCGTTTCCATCGACCAGCGAATCGCCGGCGCCGAGAAGGTTGGCGAGCACAAGACCTCGATGCTGCAAGACCTGGAAGCCGGCCGGCCACTGGAGCTGGAGGCCATCGTGGGCTCCGTAGTTGAGTTGGGCGAACGGCTGGGCGTGCCGATGCCGTACACCCGCACCGTCTACGACTGCACAAAGCTGCTGGCGCAATCGGTGGCAGCAAAGCAGTAGTCGTTTGCGGTGGGAGTTCCTGATCACGCTTCGCATCTCATAACAAGTGCCGCCGCGTAGCCCTGGGCCTTGCTCCGTATGCGGCCGAGCAAGTCGCGACGCTGCCGTTTTCCAGAATCAGGTGCAAAGCCTCATCGGCGCTTCTATACTTCTCACATCTCGATTGTCCGGTAGATTGCCGTTGGCATTCCATGGGGTGTTCTAGATCAACTCGGCTGCAAACTGACTCAGATTGAGAGGCAGGAGCTATGAAGCGTGCTATCCGCATTGGCGCAATCGTTATTGCTCTAATCGTCGTCATCTTGCTGGTGTTGCCCTTTCTGATAGACGTGAACGCCTTTCGCCCACGGCTTGAGTCGGAGCTCACCACCGCGCTCGGCCGGCAGGTGAAGGTGGGCAACCTGAGCCTCTCGATCCTGTCGGGCAGCGTGACCGCCGACAATATCTCGATTGCCGACGACCCCGCGTTCAACAAAGGCGCGTTTGTCACCGCCAAGTCACTGAAGGCCGGCGTTGAAGTGATGCCGCTGATTTTCTCCAAGACCCTGCATGTGACCGCCCTCACGCTGGATGAGCCGCAAATCACCCTGCTGCGCGGCGCCAATGGCAACTGGAACTTCTCCAGCATCGGTGGAAACGCGTCGACAGCATCGAAGTCTTCCGAGCCGTCCGGCGGCGCGCTTTCGGTGGACAAGCTGAAGGTGAGCAACGGAAAACTGATCGTGGGAACGGCGAACTCAGCGGCGACGCCCACGGTTTATGACAAAGTGGACCTCCAGGTCACGGACTTCTCCCCGACGTCGCAGTTTCCCTTCACCCTCACGGCCGCGTTGCTGGGCGGCGGCAACCTGACGCTGAAGGGTAAGTGCGGCCCGCTGAACGCTGGCAATGCCGACGCCACCCCGTTCGACGCCTCGCTCACCGTGCGCAAACTCGACCTCGCGGCTTCCGGATTTGTCGAGCCGTCAACGGGAATCGAGGGCATCGCCGACTTCGATGGCACGATTGCCTCGAACGGCCAGCAAGTCAAGACAAGTGGAACGCTGAAGGCCGACAAGTTGAAGCTCGCCGCGAAGGGTGCACCCGCGAAGCGAACGGTGGAGGTGAAGTACGCCGTTGCTCACAATCTGAAGAGCGATTCCGGCAACGTGACCCAGGGCGACATCTCGGTCGGCAAGGCCGTCGCCCATCTCACGGGCGGTTATCAGATGCACGGCCAGACCACCACGGTCAACATGCGGCTTGACGGAAACAATATGCCGGTGGACGACCTCGAAGCGGCGCTGCCTGCCATCGGCGTGGTGCTGCCGTCGGGCTCGCAACTCCAGGGCGGATCGCTGTCCACGAATCTCGCGATCACCGGCCCCACCGACAAGCTGGTCATCACCGGCCCGGTTCACCTTTCGAACTCGAAGCTCGCGGGCTTTGACTTGGGATCGAAGCTGGCTACGATCTCTGCGTTATCCGGCAAGTCGACGGGCGGCAGGGACACCGTCATCCAGAACCTTAGCGCCAACGTGCGCTCGGCCCCCGAAGGCACGCAGGCCAACAACATCAACCTGACGATTCAGTCGCTGGGCGTCGTCACGGGCGCCGGAACCGTGAGTCCATCAGGCGCGCTGAATTTCAAGATGGTCGCCAATGTCAGCGGTGGAGTGGCGGGCGGCATGATGAAGCAGGCCGGCCTTGGAAGCCAGAGTGGCGGCGTGCCCTTCATGATTGAAGGCACAACTTCCGATCCGAAGTTCGTCCCCGACGTGAAAGGAATTGCGGGCAGCGCGATTCAGCAAGCGATCTCCGGAAAGCTTGGTGGCAGCAAGGCTGGGGGCACCAATCCTGCGGGCGCGCTCGGCGGCATCTTCGGCGGCAAGAAACACTAGCGCGTGTTGGCGCTTGCCGGAGAGGGTAGTGCAGCGCGTTCGGCTATCGACGTACTAGGGTGCGCCAGCCAGGCTATCTGTTGCTGATATCACAGTGGCATCCTGAGCGCAGCGACCGCCCGGTCGCGGAGTCGAAGGACCCCTATGTCTCCTTCACAATAGCGTCCTTCGACTTCGTGCAGATGACACTTGGAGAGGAAGCCCATGGTTCCTTATTCGAAATCCTTCAGCCAGAACTCGAGCGCGCCTCGCTGATTGTCCTTCACGCGCTGGCCTTCCACCTTGCGCAGCTCGGCGCGGCGTATCTTGCCGGAGATGGTCTTGGGAAGCGCCTGGAATTCCAGTTTGCGCACGCGTTTGTAGGCGGCCAGCTTTTCTTTGGCGAAGAGCAGGATGTCGCGGGCGACCTCCGGCGAGGGCTGCGCGTCGCCCACGATGGTCACGAACGCCTTCGGAACGTTGGTGCGGATGGGATCGGCGCTGGGCACGATGGCCACCTCGGCCACCAGCGGATGCTCCATCAGAACGCTCTCCAGCTCAAACGGGCTGATGCGATAGTCGGAACACTTGAACACATCATCGCCGCGGCCCACAAACCAGAAGTAGCCGTCTTCATCCGCAGCGGCCATGTCTCCGGTGTGATAGAGCCGGTTCTGCATCACCGCCGCCGTCTTGTCGGGATCGTCGAGGTAGGCGGTCATCAATCCCGCGGGCGGTGGATCGAGGCGTACCGCGACTTCGCCTTCCTCGCA
>Ga0335076_10006390_pt1 | contig 11887 bp, 9 predicted proteins | sample Lox_Sample_25_FD_206717 | JGI IMG/M metagenome (GOLD analysis project Ga0335076, IMG submission 206717) | Soil microbial communities from Loxahatchee National Wildlife Refuge, Florida, United States - Lox_Sample_2.5 | ecosystem: Environmental > Terrestrial > Soil > Wetlands | place: USA: Florida... | reverse complement strand
GCTGCCTACATGTTCGGGAAGCCGGTTCTCCGGGGCCGCGTACGATTGTTGCGCGAGGCTTCCCGCAAGTGGAATTACGCCGATCAAAAATGGGAAGCGGAAGAAGAAGTCATACAAGAAGGTGAATACGACGCCCAAAACCAATTTCACGCCGCTCTCGATCTTTCGAGGGAACACGCGAGATTACAGAACTCCGATTGGGAACGCTTTGAAGATATCCGCTATGTTGTTTATGTCATCGATTCCTCCTCCAAACGCACGGAGGAGCGCCACTTCGACGTCCGCATTTCCCGCGACGCTCTCCATCTTTACGTGTTAAATGTCCCTACTGGTCTCGCCGCCGGCCTTCGCCCGGAATTTCTTGTCTCCGCTTCTTTTGCTGACGGTACTCCCGCGCAAACCTCCATTGTTGCCACGCTCACCACGCTGGATCCCGCAGATACAGACACAGAAAAAAAGCCGGCGCCTCCGATCAGTGTCGTTCAGGTTCACACCAATCACTATGGCGTTGCTCGCATTCGCATCCCGGCCGCGGTCGAATTCTCAAAAGATCATGACCGCATCTATCTTGCCCTCGATGCCCGTACCCTCGACGGCCGCTCCGGCCATCACCTCGAGTCCTACGAAGTGAGAGACATACCTCTTCGTATTACACCTGCCAAAACGCTCTTACGCGCAGGCGAACCCATTGAGGCCGACATCGAATCCGCCGCTCCTCAACCACGCGTACGCGTTGACCTGATCGATCGCGACACGCAATCGATTCTTGCTTCCCAACAAGTTAATCTTAAGCATCCCTGCGCTCATGTGACTTTCCCGCCAAACCAGCAACATTCCGGAGTTCTGACCCTTGCCGCGTACTCGCTGGACGCCCAGTTCGACCGCTATTCCGCCCGCGAACAGGTTGCGGCGGCCTCCGTGCTCATCCCGCATCCCACCAAGCTACATCTCGACGTCAAGCCCGCGAAGGCCACTTACCGCCCGGGGGATTCCGCAAGTGTTGCTCTGCGTGTTCGCGGGATTGAGGGCGAAGCGTCACAGAGTGCTTTGGGTTTTATGGTCTACGACCAGGCCCTGGAAGAGTTGGCGCGCACCGAGGCCAGCCGGTCCACTGGTTATGACGACCGTATCGAACCCCACATGGGTTTCGTGTCGTTTCCGGGCAAAGATGATGCTCTCGCAGGGGTGAGCGTTGAGGATTTGCTGAACCGTCCGCCCGACGCAAGCGTCCCTGCCGACCTGGAACTTCTTGCCCGCGCACTCTTCTCCGGGACCGCTTATGCTCCGATTACTTCCGACACATCCGACCGCGATCCGCAGCTCGCGCAGGTCTTTCGCCGCCAGATATCCGCCGCAGTCGATCCGGTCGTACGAATTCTGCAGGATAATTTCACAGAAACGGGTCACTATCCCGAAAACGATGCCGAACTTGTCCGGATCCTTGCGGCGCGTTCAAACGCTTCTGCGGCTCCTCCCCGCGACCCCTGGGGTCGCCCCTACCACGTTCAGCGAGAATTCGCCTGGACCAACGAAGTTCTTGAGATTAGCAGCGAAGGCCCAGACAAGACTCCCGGCACCGCCGACGACTTTATCGCAACGAGCCTTCAGCGTCCCTTCTTCGAACGCGATGAGAAGCGTCTCCGCACCATTCTCGATGCGTACCACGCTCGTACCGGCAACTACGTTCGCGACCTCGCTGCTCTTCAGAGCGCATGCTCCCTGCAGAGCACTTCGCTCGATTCCTTCGTCGATCCTTGGAGCACTCCCTATCGTTTCGCCTTCAATGTCGTGCGCGAGAATTTGGGCGTCTCTGTTTTTAGCGCGGGACCAGGCAGGCACTTCCACGCCCCCACCCACGAGCCCGATGACTTGAACGTCACCACGCTCTGGACCCCGTATTTCCAGGAGGTCCACATGCGGATCAATAACGCACTAGTGGCGGATGCCAAAGCTTCGGCGCACTTCCCCGAAAACGAAAACGAATTCATCGCGGTTCTTCAGCGTCAAGGTATCGACTGGAACGCGCTCCGCGATCCCTGGAATCGCCCGTACTATGTTCTTCCGGTCGTCCAAAACAGCTATTCAGACAAGATCACGGTCCAAGTCTACGGACAGAATAGTTCGGGCACCGTGACCCACACGGTCCGGGGCTTCAGCATCATGAGTGAGGGTGCCGATCTTACTCCTAATACTTCCGATGATTTCTCGCTCGCCCGCTTCACCTCGCCGTTCCACGATGAGCTTGGCGGCGCTTCTTCCGCACAGTCTACCGCGCCGCGAAAGCTGCAACCGTTTTACAGTGGCAACACCGGTGCGATTCGCGTGTCCATTACCGACGCTACGGGCGCAGCCATCGTAAACGCCAAGGTGGCCGCCACCGATCAATCGACGAATCTGACTTACGAGGCGCCTTCCAATGAACAGGGTGTCTCACTGGTGATCAACCTGCCGGCCGGCACTTATCGCATTCTCGTTGAAAGCCCTGGTTTCCGTTCCTACGCGTTGACCAATATCCCCGTTCTCTCCAGCAATGTGACGGACCTCGATGTCCGCCTCCAGGTCGGTGCCGTTTCCGAAACAGTTGAGGTCGCTGCGTCATCAGTGCAACTCTCAACCTCGACGTCGTCCCTGTTGGCTGTTGCTGCGGGCGTTGTTTTAGCGACTAAGTCCGGCGCCGCCTCTGGCAAAATTGCTCCCCCGTTCGCTACTCCTCGACTTCGCGAATATTTCCCCGAAACACTCTTTTGGCAGCCTGAAATCCTTACCGGCCGCTCGGGCCAAACCACGGTCAAAGTTCCGCTCGCGGATAGCATCACTACCTGGAAGGTGTCGGTTGTCGCCTCCACGCTCGATGGCCACGTCGCCACCGCGTCCACCGATATCCGCGCCTTTCTGCCATTTTTTGTCGAACTCGATCCGCCCAAGGTGCTGACGGTCGGCGACGAGATTCATCTTCCGGTCACGGTTCGCAATTATCTGGAGAAGCCTCAGTCCGTCACCCTCGAATGGGCCGCCGAGCCATGGTCGCAGACCCTTTCCCCGGTGACTTCCCGGCTCGACGTTTCTGCCGGTGACTATGCGCAGAGAGATTTTTCTTTCCGTGCGGCGCTTCCCATGAAGAGTGCCCAGCAGCGTCTGACCGCCTACAACCGCTCCTCGCAATCCGACAGCGACGCCATCGAGAAAAAACTGCGGGTTCACGCGGATGGTCAGGAACGTATTACCCAAGCCAGTTCCTTCTTCACTGGCGGCACGTCCCTGACACTCGACATCCCCTCTTCCGCTCTGCCGGGTTCTGTCGAAGCCGAACTTGTGCTCTATCCCAGCCTGATTGCGCATGTCACTGACAGTATCGAAGCCATCATGGAACGTCCCTACGGCTGCGCGGAGCAGACCATGTCGTCGGCTTACCCCAGCCTTCTCTGGCTCCAACTCCAGAAAACGCGCCACCTTCCGGCCTCTTCCCTGGATGGTCGCGCCCGACACTACCTGCGGCTGGCGTATGCCAAACTGCTCGGCTATCGCGAACCGGGCGGCGGCATTTCTTATTGGGGCAAAGGCGCTCCGCATGTTTCCTTGACGGCGTACGCTGTGCGCTTTCTTTCCGAGGCCTCGGAATTCATCGATGTGGACAACGCCGTGATTTCCTCCGCACGCGGGTGGCTCCTGCAACAAACCACCCCGCAAGGCGGCTTCAAGGAATATGACTGGTACGGCAAGCCCTCCACCGAACCGCCCGCTTACTTGACGGCGTATGTCCTTGAAGTTCTTGCGCGCGATCTGGAACGCCGCGGCTCTGCCGATCGGGACATCGATGTCGAGCGCCAGACCGTTCGCAAGGCTCTGGATTATCTCGTAGGAAAGATGCCGGTCATTACTGATCCGTACGACGTCGCCCTGCTTGCGCGCGCTAGGCTCGCCCTAAAGCAAGACGCCTCGAGCCAAATCTCCACTTTGTTGGCTATCCAACACACGGAAGGGCAAACGAGCTACTGGGACCTGCAACATAACACCGTCTATGCGGGCTGGGGCTTCACCGGCCGCATCGAAACCACCGCGCTGGTCATCGACGCGCTCGCGGCCGCCAAGCGCGACGCCTATCCCGCTGGCGAAATCGATTCCACATTGCGGCGCGCGACGCTTTTTATCCTCAAGCATAAAGATCGTTACGGTGTTTGGTACTCCACCCAAGCCACCGTTGATGTTCTCCAGGCCCTCATCGGTCAACTCTCGGTCGAAACGGCCGGCGCCGAAAAAATTGCGGACGCGACCACCCTTCGCATCGATGGAAGACCTGGCCCCCTGCTGTCCGTCTCCTCCGATCTTCGCCAACTTACGCCACAGCGCGCGGACCTCACGGCTTTTCTATCTCCCGGCCACCATACCCTCACCATCGAGAATGGCCCTGCCTCGCCGGCAAGTGCCTACTTGAAGGCCAGCTATTATCTGCCTTGGACCGACCACGCCGTCACGAGCTCGCTGGTCCCCAGCGGTGATGCCGAATCTCTTCGTTACGCCGTCAAATTCGATCGCACGAATGCTGCGGTAAGCGACTCCATCCGTTGCAACGTACACGCGGAGCGTGTCGGTTTTCGCGGCTACGGTATGATGCTCGCGGAGGTTGGCCTGCCTCCGGGCTCCGATGTGGATCGCGCCTCGCTCGACGCCGCTGTCGAATCCGCCGGCTGGGCCATCCAAAGCTACGAAATTCAACCGGATCGCGTGGTTTTCTATCTGTGGCCTTCCGCGGGCGGAACGGATTTCTCTTTCTCGCTGAGGCCTCGCTTTGCCATGTCTGCCGCCTCAGCGGAGTCCATCCTTTACGACTACTACAATCCCGAAGCGCGCGCCTCCGTGCCGCCCGCGCGATTCGTCATCACCGATGCAGCCGCTCGCACTCTGGCTGTGAAATGAACAGATGGCGCAAATTGCGCGGGCCGTCGCCCGCTGCCATAATTTGCTCATGTTCACCCAGGCGCTTCTGGATCATTTCCAAAATCCCCGGAATGCAGGCGAACTTTCGTCGGCCAATGCAAGTATCGAAGCCAGCAATCCCGTCTGCGGCGATGTCCTCCAGTTATCCGCTCGCATCGAACATCACGTTATTCGGGAGGTCCGGTTTTTGTGCCGAGGTTGCACCGCCTCTATCGCTTGCGCTTCACTTCTTACAGAGTCCATTCAGGGCAGGGAACTAACCCAGCTTGCTTCCATTTCGGCGGAATCCCTTGCTGCTTCTCTCGGTGGCTTGCCGCCTGCGTCCTATCACGCCGCGACTTTGGCGTATGATGCACTCCAACAATTGCTTCGCGCGGTCCCCGAGTGAATCCTGGCGCTGGCGGCTCAGTTACCGAGTCACCCGGTCGAAGGTATCCGGATCGTTCAAATTCAACACGCAACCCTCTTCCAAGGTCGATAACTCGCTCACCTCTCTCGCGTGCGCCCACACCACGCTGCGCGCTCCCACGTCTCTCGGCGCGCGTTCCAACTCTCCATACACGGACGCGGAAAAAATCACGGGATGTCCCCGCTTGCCCTCGAATACCGGCAGCACAATCGGCGCTCTCGTCGCATAAAACTGGTCGATGAGCCCGTCCACCAGCTGGACGCTGATCAATGGATGATCGATCAGGCAGAGAACCATTCCGTCCGTTCCTGCGGGTAGACTTCGCAGTGCCGCTTGAATCGAACTGAGCTGCCCTTTCTCCCAGTCCTGGTTGATGACAATCTCATTGTCGTCCATCGGAATCGCCGAGGTGATCGGCTCCGCGTGCGCTCCCAGCACTACTCGCCGCACTCCAATCTTCGGGTGCTTCACCACGTCCAGCAAATGTTCCAGGAATGGCCTGCCCTGGTAGGGCAGCAGCGCCTTCGGCGAGCCCATACGGCTCGAAGCGCCACCGGAGAGGATCACACCGGCCAGCATGATTTGGTCCTCCGCAGCATTATTTCGAGGGACCGCATTAACAAGAGGGCGGAACAATAGGAGGACTACAGCTGCTAATTCACCTGTATCGTAGCGCCAGGGATATTAAGCTTCAAGGAAGATTTTTCGTTTACCTCGCGACCGCGCTGCTCAATCCCGCCTTTTTGTGCCCCGCACCCGCCGCGTGTCGACGCACGGCCACTAGCTCCGCTACGATGCTGATCGCGATTTCCTCCGGCGAGAGGGCCCCGATCTCGAGTCCCATCGGCGCGTAAACTCGTTCGAACTCCTCCACCCGGTAGCCTTCCGCCTCGAGCGCCTTATACACACTGAGCACTTTTCGCTTGCTTCCGATCATGCCTACATACCTCGCGCCCGTTCGCACCGCCCACGCGAGCACCCGCATATCTTCTTTGTGCCCGCGCGTCACGATCACCAGATAACTCGACTCATTCGGCTGTAGCTTTTCGAACGCTTCTTCATATGTAGCGTAAATCTCTTCCGCCATCGGGAAGCGCTGCTTATTTGCGAACGCCTCGCGATCGTCCACCACGCCGATTCCAAATCCCGCCAGGTGCGCCGCCTTCGCGACCGCCGTCGACACATGCCCTCCACCAAACAGGTACAGCACCGGCTGCGGCAAAATCGGTTCGACGAACACTTCCACCGTTCCACCGCAGATCAACCCGTTGTCGTAGCTCGCCTCATTGTTCAGGTGAAACACCATCTTCTTCGGCGCTTCCTTTTGCATGACTTCTTTTGCCGCCGCCCACACGTCCGCTTCTACACATCCGCCGCCCACGGTTCCCACGGTGCTGCCGTCTTCCCGCACCAGCATCCGCGAGCTCTCAAAGCTGGGAATCGAGCCGTCTGTGTGTACAATCGTCGCCAGCGCACCGCGCTTTCCCGCGCGCCGCATCCGCACAATTTCTTCAAACAGGTCCATGCGTTCAGCCTACGTTCCGTACCGCGAGCTGTCAATTCTTGGCAGTCTGGACATCCGGACATCGCGGGCGTAACTTGGTCTTGGAACGACCCGGTCAACACCTCCAAAATATCGTGTTACGATATATCTGCGGTCGTTGCGCTCCGCCGAGTCCGGTTCTGGAGGTGCCTCATGAAAGCCGTTATCTTTCACCAACACGGCGATCCCAGCGTGTTGCACTACACCGATGTGAACGAACCCCACGTCCATCCTCATGAAGTGCTCGTTCGCGTGCGCGCCTGCGCCCTTAATCACCTCGACTTGTGGGTTCGCCACGGCCTCCCTAACTACCCGATTCCCCTTCCGCACATTCCCGGCAGCGACGTGGCTGGCGAAGTCGTCAAGATCGGCCACGACGTTCGCAACGTGCACGTGGGCCAAAAAGTCGTCCTCGCGCCCGGTGTTACTTGCGGCCGCTGCCCCGCGTGCCTCGCCGGGCATGACAATCTTTGCCGCGATTTTACCAACCTGGGATTTATGATCGACGGCGGCTGTGCGGAATATGTCCGGTGTCCCGAAGTGAACTGCATGCCCTATCCCGAAAGACTCGACTGGGTCCATGCTGCCGCTGTCCCGCTTGTGTTTCTAACCGCCTGGCACATGCTCACCAACCGCGCGCAACTTCGTGCCGGCGAAACTGTCCTCGTGCTTGCCGCGGGCAGCGGCGTTGGCAGCGCCGCCATTCAAATCGCGAAGTTCTTCGGCGCGCGGGTCATCGCCACCGCGGGCTCCGACGAAAAACTCGAAAAGGCCAAAGCCATTGGCGCTCACGAGGTCATTCATCATGGCATCATGCCCATCGCCAAAGAGGTGCATCGCCTTACCGACAGGCACGGCGTCGACGTGGTTATAGAGCACGTCGGCTCCGCCACTTGGAACGAAAGCGTAAAGAGCCTGGCCATCGGCGGCCGCCTTGTCACCTGTGGCTGCACCACCGGCTACGACGTCAAGCTCGACCTCCGCTTTCTCTTCACTCGCCAGCTCTCCATCATGGGCTCCTACATGGGAACGAAGGACGAACTCCGTACGGTCTTGAAGCTGGTGGCCAACGGCCGTTTGAACCCGGTCGTCGACAGGGTCTGGCCCCTCGATGACTGCATCGCCGCCCACACGTACCTGGAGAAGGGCAAGCAATTCGGCAAAGTCGTTCTCCGCATTGACTGAAGTTCATTAGCACGTTCAGCGCGCAGCCCCGGAGCTGTCATCCCGAGCGAAGCGGGGATACGCTTTTTCGCGGTGGCGTCTTTGTGTGAACTGTACCTCCGTGGCATGTCTAATCGCACTGTTTGTCACGTCACTGTCTCTGTGCCAAAATACTGGTAGAGGGGATCCATGGAAACGACCCTGGCGAAACACGTCACGCTCACGAAACCCGACGATTTCGGCAAGCTGCTTCAGGACGAAGGCATTATCTTCACGCAACTGGATAAAGCCGTGAACTGGGCCCGCAAGAGCTCGATTTGGCCTCTCGGCTTCGGCCTCGCGTGTTGCGCCATTGAAATGATGTCCATGGCTGCTTCTCGCTTTGACGTCGCCCGCTTTGGTGCGGAAGTATTCCGTCCCTCCCCCCGACAAGCCGATCTGATGATCGTCGCCGGCCGCCTTTCCCAGAAAATGGCGCCGGTCATTCGCATGCTCTACGACCAAATGCCCGAACCCAAGTGGGTGATTTCCATGGGCGCTTGTGCGACCTCCGGCGGCGTCTTCAACAATTACGCCATCGTTCAAGGCTGCAACCAGGTTATTCCGGTGGATGTCTACGTCCCTGGCTGCCCTCCGCGGCCGGAGATGGTGCTGTACGGCATCATGCAACTTCAGAAGAAGATCGAATCCGAAAAGGGCTCCTTCAAGCGTGCCCTGAACCTCGCCTAGTAGGGACGGCCTCCTGCGGCCGTCCGCTGGCCCCACACTTTACCCGTCACTTCGTTGGAAGGTTTTTGGTTTCCTCTGTCCCTCCGCGCTCTCTGTGGTGAAATCTTTTTCTTCTTTTCCCCCTTCGAACCTGTTAGCTTCTCCGCATGTCCACCGATACCATCTCGGCCCGGGACCTCCTCCGTCACTCTCTAGCTACCATTGCCTATCGCGCCGGCAAGGTTATCCGCGACGCGCCGCAGGGTTACGTTGATTTTGCTGCCGGTCACAATTGCCGCACTCCCCTTCAGATCCTCGCGCATATCGGTGATCTTTTCGACTGGGCCTTGGCCATGGCTTCGGGCAAGCCGGCCTGGCATGACTCCGAGCCGCTTCCTTGGCCGGATGAGGTCCAGCGCTTCTTCGACACCCTGAAGCGATTCGACGATTACCTCGCCGGCACGGCTCAGCTTCACGCTTCTATCGACAAGCTGTTTCAAGGCCCGGTCGCCGATTCTCTCAATCATGTCGGCCAGTTAGCCATTCTTCGCCGGCTCTCCGGCGTTCCGATCCGTGGCGAAAACTACTACAAAGCGGACATCGCCGCCGGCCGTGTCGGCAAAGATCAGCCTCCCGCTAAGATGGAATTTGACTGAAATTCCTCTAGACGGCGTAATTTAGCGCGTCTAAAATTCTTGTCCGGCAGTCCGCCCAAGCCTAGCCGACAAAACAATTTGGGGACTTTGCTATGATCGCTCCCGAGCAAAGAAAATATCCGCGTGTCAGGCCACCGAAAAGTGTGGTCGCTGCCTGGCAGGCTGGCACGCAACGTGGGGTCTCGTTCCTCGAAAGCCTCTCGGTAGGCGGATTTTTCGTCCGCACCAAGGAATCTCTACCTCTTCGCTGCCTCGTTCAGATTTTGCTGGATCTACCCGTGGGACAGGTCCGTTGCCGCGGCATCGTCCGCCGCATTCGCGATAATCATGGTGTCGCCGTACAGATCATCGCGATGGATCCCACCGATCGCGCTCGGCTTTTCGCGCAAATGACCGAGCTTCTCCTCGCCTAGCTTTGGGTCTATCGAATAGGTGTCGCAACCACTTTCGCGCGTCCCTCGTTGGTTTGGAGAACCGTGCCGGGCTCGGATTTCTCCCGCCGAACGTAGCCCATTCCAATTCCCGCAGCATGAGCGACCGAAAATCCCACACGCGTCACATAACCGACGTCTTTTCCTTCGCTCAGAAGGGGAGCATTAACCAAAGGTATTTGCTCGGCCTCAAACCACAAACTCACGCGCACCCGATTCACCTGCCCACGCGAGCGCACCCGCTCCACGATCTCCTGCCCCGTGTAGCATCCCTTGGTGTACGAAATGTGCGAATGTTCCAGGCCAGCCTCATGGGGAATCTGTTTTTCTCCAAAGTCATATCCGAACCACGGAATTCCTTGTTCCAGTCGGACTGAGTTCAGTGCTTGATAGCCCGCAGGGCCTCCGCTGTGCTTGCTGGCAGCTTCACGAAGAATTTCCCAAAGCGCAGCCGCATCCTTCGCAGGGCTCAGAACCTCGGCGCCGGCGTTTTGCCCTGGGCTCCTTTTCACCATGCGGCACTTGACTTCGCCGAGCGAGACTTCCCGCGATTCCAACTCTTCCAGCTCTTTGAGATCGACGCCCGTTACTTCCGCCACCACTGAGGCCGCCGCCGGTCCCTCCAGCGCCAGTGTCGAGCACTCCGCGGTCCGATCTTCGAGCATGACATCGTCCATGATGATGTACTTATCCAGCGCAGGAATCAGCCGTTCGCGAATCATCGCGTACGATACGCAAAATAACTTGTCTGCCAGCGCGTGCGTCTCCATCTCTGCTTGGATGTGTCCCTGCGGGTTCAAAAACAGCGAAATATTCCCTTGATTTTCCTTCAATCCCTTAATGTCATTGGTCAGAATCGCGTTTAGATACCGCACCCGGTCCGGTCCGGTGAATTTCAGATACGCGCGATAATTCTTGTCGATCAGCCCCACCGTCTCGCGCAGCCAACCATACTCCCGCTTCCAATCTCCAAAGTCATCTGGCAGAGCGCACCCGAACCAATTCCCCAATGCCGTTCCGTTCTTCCGGTGCATTTCGCTGAGCGCCGTCTCTAACACCACAACCTGTCCTTCCACATGAGCCTCCATGAATTCTATTGTTTCGCGGGCTAAAGCCCATTCTACGGGTGTGGGATCGAATTTCCCCGTCGGCTGTTCCACTTTTTCACCGTTCCAATTTCTTTTGAACCCTTCCACCGTTATGCCCTTGCATCTTTTCGCCCTTGTACTTTCGGCTGCTATACTTTCCCCGTGGACCATCTTCACCCATCCCATAGTCTGCCCGACGCGGCCAACCCGGAGATGATCTATCTCAAGCTTCCGGTGGGCATGCTGCAGTGCAACTGCTCCATCATCGGTGATCCACGCACGCTCGAGGCCATCGTCGTCGATCCCGGCGATGAAGTCGAACGTATCCTTGGCCTGCTCGGCCGCTACAAGCTTCAGGTCAAAGCCATCATCAGTACCCATGCGCACATCGATCATGTCGGCGGCCTCGCCAAGCTCTATCAATACACTGGCGCGCCGGTCATGATGCACTCCGATGATCTTCCTCTCTACCGCGGCATGGAAATGCAAGCCGCCTTTCTTGGCGTCCGCAGCCCCGAGCTGACCGAAGTCCACCAACTCCTCAAGGAAGGCGACATCCTCCAATGGGGCGACTTTTTCGCCAGCGTGATTCACACCCCGGGCCACAGCCCTGGCAGCGTTTCCCTCTATCTCCCCAACGATAGCGGCAATCTCAGCTTAAGCCAGCCCCAACTCTTCTCCGGCGATACACTTTTTTCCGGCAGCATCGGCCGCACCGATCTTTGGGGTGGCTCCTTCGACGAAATCATCGCCTCGCTTAAAGACAAGCTTCTGCAACTCCCGGATTCCACCATCGTCCATCCCGGCCACGGTGCCAGCACCACCATCGGCCACGAGCGCGACAGCAATCCCTTTTTGAAGTAAGCTCTCTCCCTCAAAAACTTGTCGGAGGCCCCATGGGAAACGAGCTCACCTGTACCTTGCGCCATGAAGGGAAATCCTTCGCGGGCAAG
>Ga0335076_10006388_pt1 | contig 11888 bp, 11 predicted proteins | sample Lox_Sample_25_FD_206717 | JGI IMG/M metagenome (GOLD analysis project Ga0335076, IMG submission 206717) | Soil microbial communities from Loxahatchee National Wildlife Refuge, Florida, United States - Lox_Sample_2.5 | ecosystem: Environmental > Terrestrial > Soil > Wetlands | place: USA... | reverse complement strand
CGACTACGCCTTGGTGTTGAGCGCGCGGGCGATGATGTTGGTCAACGCCGAGACGATGGAATCGCCGGTGACAACCGAGTAGAGGATCGCGGCGAACGCCGCCGCCGCGATCGTTCCGATCGCGTATTCGACCGTCGACATCCCGGCCTCGTCCATCGCCAACAGGGTCGCGCGCGCTCGTAGCGTCCGAAACATGTTGGTTGATTTCATTTTTGCTTCCTCTTTTCTTATCAAGGCCGATGTTCACAACAAGCCCGATTGGAGTAGGTCACCGGCCAATCCGGCCACCACCGGAACAATGCCCAAGCACACGAACGCGGGAAGGAAGCACAATCCCAGCGGGCCGGCGATCAGCACGCCGGCGCGCTCGGCCGTCGCCGCGGCCGTGTGTGCGGCGGCCTGACGACACTGCGTGGCAAGCGCGGCCACCGCCTCGGCGAGCGCCACCCCCGAAGCCGATGACCGTCGGGCCAGCCGTAGCAACGCATCGGTCTGCGGATCGAGCGAACCGGGCGGCAGATCGGGTGGTGCCGACCAGGCAACGGCGGGGTCGGCGCCCAGCGCCAGCAGATCGGCGGCGCGACGCAGTACTCGGGCCAGCAGCGGCGGCGCCGACGGCGCAGTCGCTGCCGCCGCGGTCGACACCGCCATGCCCGCCGCCAGGCAGACGGCCAGCACATCCAGGCTCGAAGCGACCGCCAGCGGATCCGGACCACGCATCGGCCGGCCCGCAGTGGCGGGTACGCGGAGCGCCATCGTGGCCCGCGCCCGCACCCTCGACGGCCGGACGCCACTCAACAGCGCGGCGGCCAACAGCAGCGCCGCAGTACTCACGACACCGCCCGATCGGTGATGCGGTCCGACCAGAGCAAGCCGCCGCAGACCAGCGTCACACCGACCACGAGCAGCCAGCCGCCCACGCGTCCGGCCAGCAGGAAAGCCACTGGATCCGCCCCGATCAGTTGACCGAGAACCACCGACAGCACCGGCAGGCCCGCCAGGATCGCCGCGGTGGCACGGGCGCCGGCCATAGCGGACATTACTTGCCCTGAAAACCTTTGTCGTTCAACGATATCGCGTTGGGCTGCGCGCATCAGCGTGGACATCGCAAGGCCGTGTTCGGCTGCCAGTTGCCAGCACACCGCCAGCCGTGCCCACTGCGCGGGCAGCGCCGAGTGCTGGGCGATGCTGCGCAAACCGCCGGTGACGTCGGCGCCCAGGCGGGCGCGCGCCGCCACCGCACGACACGAGTCGGCGACCGGCCCGGCGGATTCGTCCGCCGCGACGGCGAAGGCCTGGGCCGGGTGTGCCCCGACCCGCAGTTCACCCACCAACACATCGATCGCGGTTTCCAGCTCTCGGCCCTCAGCCATCCCCTGACGGCTACGTCGACGGCGGCGATAGCGCAGGCTTGCCGTTGCGACGAACGTCGCAGCGGCCAGAACCGTTGTGAGCGGCAGCAATACGGAACCGACAACCCCTGCGCACACGGCGAGCCAGCCGGCCGCCCGAGCCGGCGACCGGCTGAGGGCCGGGCCGCCGCGAGCAAGCCGTCGACGCGGCGACGGCGGTGATACGAGCAGAGACGCCGACAACGCCAGTGCTGCCGCCGAAGCCGTCATCGGGGTGTCCGGCTCTGCAACAGCCGGCGCAAGCCGGCGGCCTCGCCGGTCAGTCCGCGGTCGGCGTGCCACACGGTGACCGCGCCGACCCTCCCGTCGCTCTGACGCAGCACCGCGATTTCGCTGAGCCGCCGGCGGCCGGCACGATCGCGGTCAACGTGTAACAGCACCTGAACCGCGGCGGCCAGTTGACTATGCAGCGCAGCACGATCCAGGCCGCCGAGTGCGCCCAGCGCCTCCAAGCGAGCCGGCACCTCACCCGGATTGTTGGCATGCACTGTGCCCGCGCCGCCGTCGTGCCCGGTGTTGAGCGCCGCGAGCAGATCGACCACTTCGGCGCCGCGGACCTCGCCGACGACGATGCGATCCGGCCGCATCCGCAACGCCTCCCGGACGAGTTGGCGAACCGTGACTTCGCCGACGCCCTCGACGTTGGCGCATCGAGCGACCAGCCTGACCAGATGCGGATGCGGTGGTGCCAGTTCAGCGGCGTCCTCCACACAGACGATCCGCTCGTCCGGCGCGACCGCGTTCAGCATCGCCGATAGCAGTGTCGTTTTGCCCGCTCCGGTGCCGCCGGACACCAGAAACGCCAACCTGGCGGCGATGATGTCAGCGAGCAGTGCGGCGGCGGTCGGCGCGATGGCGCCCGCCGCGATCAGGGCGGACAGATCTTGGGTGGCCGGCCGCAACACCCGCAACGACACGCAGGTGCCGCCGACCGCGATCGGCGGCAGCACGGCGTGCAGCCGGACCGCGAAGCCTCCGACGCCCACACCGGTCAGCTGACCATCCACCCAGGGTTGTGCATCGTCGAGACGGCGCCCTGCCGCCAGCGCCAGCCGCTGCGCCAAGCGCCGCACTGCGGCTTCGTCGGTGAACTGAACGTCGGTGCGCCGCAGGCCGTTTCCGTCGTCGACCCACACCGCGTCCGGGCCGGTGACCAACACATCCGTGGTGCCGTCCGCACACAGCAGTGGCTCGAGGATCCCAGCGCCGGTCAGCTCGGTCTGTAGCACTCGAAGATTGCTCAGCAGCTCGGTATCGCCCAGCACCCCACCGGATTCGGCCCGGATCGCGTCGGCCACCACCATGGGGCGCAGCGGAGCTGATTCGGTCGCCAGCCGCTCGCGGACCCGATCGATGAGCGAACCGGTCATGCCGCCCTGCCTTCCAACCGGGTCGCTGGGCGTGCAGGCAGCACTCCCAGCACCCGGCGGGCCGCTGCGGCCAGCGCGGAGCGCCGCCCGAACCGGAGACCGCCGTGTTCGAGCTGCTCGGCGAGCCGCGGGTACGGCCTCATCGACGCCAGCAGCGGTAAGCCGGCTATCTCCGCGACCTCCTCCGCCCGCAGCCCGCCCGGCGACGGACCCCGAACGACCAGTCCGACATTGGGATTGATTCCGGTGAGCACCGCCGCGATCGTCGCCGTGGCCGCGCACGCCCGGACGTCGCACGGACTGACCAAGACAACGAGATCAGCTGCATCCAAGGCGGTTTGGGCAGCGTCGGTCAGCCGACGCGGTAGGTCGCACACCACGGTCACCCCGCCACGGCGGCCGGCATCGACGACGGCATCCACAGCCACGGCGTCCAGTTCGTATCCACCGCGGGTGCCCGACAGCATGCAGATTCCGCGATGGCGCGGCAGTGCCTCGCGCACCGCCGACCAATTCAGCCGTCCGCCCTGCAACGCCAGATCGGGCCAGCGAACGCCCGGAGCGGTTTCGCCGCCCATCAGCAGGTCGATGCCGCCACCCCAGGGATCGAGGTCGACCAACAATGGCTCGGTGGCGACATGTGCCAATGCGCCAGCGAACAGCGACGCACCCGCACCGCCACGCCCACCGATAACCGCGACCACGTCGCCCAGGGCGCCGTCACCGCGCGCGGATTCGCCGGCGTCGGCGAGCTCGCGAACCAGATCCCGTTCTTGCGCGGGCAACCTGAGCACATGCCGGGCGCCCACCTCGACGGCCGCCGCCCATGTCGCTGACGCCGGTTCGCTGTCCGTCACCACGACGACGTGTGCGCGGCGGGGCAGTCCGGCGCGTGCACATCCTTCCGCCGCGGCCTCGTCGAGCACTATCGCCGCGGCTGCCGACCACGTTTTCCTTGTGATCGGTGATGTGCCGCCGGCATGAACGACCCGCACACCGACGGCCGCCGCGATCCGGTCGACCTCATCGCGGATCGCGGGACTCGCCACGAAGGCCAGGAGTCCGCGGACGCCGCCAGTGCCGGTAGGGGTGGTCATTGGCCCACCGTGCCCGGGCATCACGCCGCGCCGCCAGCCGCAAACGAGGATTTGTGGACAACACCCGATCTGTGTACAGCTCGCGGCCGGCATCCGGCAAAACCCGGCGGGGACGGCGAAGAACTTGCCCGAGAAAAGGGACGACCCCCGCCAGGGGGGGAGGAGGCGAGGGTCGTCGTGTATCAGCCCCGGGGGGTCGGGCTGATACACCCTCGGCTAAGCCGAGTACTGCTTACTATACACATGACAGCATTGCGCGGCGCAAGAGCTGTTTGAAGTTGCGGGCATGGGATTCCGCCGTGTTATGCCTGCACCTGCGGCCGTCACGAGCTACCGAAACCTGGTTGACCGGGCGTTTTGTGGGCCACCTCGCGGTTTGCCACACAGTCGCCCTATGCTGGGGCGGTGACCGCCTCGGACTCGGCCGCTGACCAGCAAACATCATCAACAAGCACCGGTTCCAGCCCGCGCACCGCCGCCTTTTTCGATCTCGACAAGACCATCATCGCCAAGTCCAGCACCCTGGCTTTCAGCAAACCTTTCTTCGACCAGGGACTGATCAACCGGCGCGCCGTGCTCAAGTCCAGCTACGCCCAGTTTTTGTTCCTGCTGTCGGGCGCCGACCACGATCAGATGGACCGGATGCGGATCCATCTGACCAACATGTGCACCGGCTGGGACGTCGAGCAGATCAGGTCGATCGTCGGCGAAACGCTGCATGACATCGTCACGCCGCTGGTATTCGCCGAGGCCGCGGACCTAATCGCCAGCCACAAGCTGTGCGGCCGCGATGTCGTGGTGGTGTCGGCATCCGGCGAGGAGCTCGTGGGACCGATCGCGCGGGCGCTCGGCGCCACCCACGCGATGGCAACGCGCATGGTCGTCGAGGACGGCAAGTACACCGGCGAGATCGGGTTCTATTGCTACGGCGAAGGCAAGGTGCAGGCGATCCGCGAGTTGGCCGCGCGCGAGGGCTACCCGCTCGAACACTGCTACGCCTACTCCGACTCGATCACCGACATGCCGATGCTCGAAGTCGTCGGCCATCCGAGTGTGGTCAATCCCGACCGCGCGTTGCGCAAAGAAGCGATCGCCCGCGGGTGGCCGGTGCTGGCGTTCTCCCGGCCGGTGTCACTGCGCGACCGTATCCCGGCCCCGTCGGGAGCCGCCGTCGCCACGACCGCGGCGGTCGGTGTCAGCGCGCTGGCCGCCGGGGCGCTGACCTACTCGTTGCTGCGCCGCTTCTCGATGTAAACGCCGTCGACGCGCCAGCAAACTTAGCGGGGTCACCGGCCGATATCAGTTCAGCGTTTTCACGGCATTCGACGAGGATTGACTCTTGATGTGACCGGGGTCACGGAGTACAAAGGAGTGACGGAAGCCCGGTATGGCCAAGATCGAGCCGGAAGAGAAGGTTCGGTCTCCCAAAGCCGGGTGACCCAGCACGGTACCCGGCACCCACGCGGAGCCACAGCCGCGAAGATGGCAGAAGTGTTGCGGGCCTGCGTAATTGCGAAGAGCGGACGGCCGCGACGGCCCCTTGGGTGGGGTCGCAGCCGGTATGCGTCGCAAGATCGCCGAGGCCACCCACGCACCCCATAGTTGCACGCTTGGTAACCGAGTTCCGTGCTAGCGGGCGGCGAGCCGAAATCCTTCGGAACGTCGCCCGCTTTACTTGTCTGCACCAAATCAGCTGGCCGCCGAACTGGTCACCGCGGCGCCGTTCCGGCAACCTTTATTCAGCAAGCGAATCGGCGATCGACAACGCTTCTTGCGCGCCGGTGCGCATGGCCCGGCAACACAGCACCAACCACGCGGCGATGCCATCGGGCGTCCCGGCCGCGAAACCGTGTGCGGCGTCGCGGTACTCGGCGGAGCGACGCATCCAGCTGACCTCCGGTACACCGAGCCCGTGCGGGTCAAGCCCGGTAGCGATGGTGACCAGCCGCGACACCGCCCGCGCGACGACACCGTCGGCGCTGCCGAACGGCGCAAGGGTCAGCAGTTCGCCGTGGGCGACCGCGGCGATCACCGGAGCCGGCGCGTGGGTACCGCCGGTGACGATCTTCGCCAGCAACTCCAGACGGGGCCCGATGTCGGCGTCGGTGCGTGGCCGGCCCAATTGGCTCTCGTCGACCCGGTCGGCGGCGGCCAGCATGTGCAGCCGCGCCAGCGCCTGCAGCGGTGCCCGCTGCCACACGCCGACCAGCGTCGTCTCGCCGCCTTCCAGCGCCTGCGCGACGCGAAGCGCGCCGACGAATACCGGGTCGCTGGCCGCCGAGGCGTCCAGCTGCTCGTCCAGTTTCAGTCCGCCGTCGAGCACCGCCGAAGCCCGCGCCGCGCGCAACGCGGCCTCGGCCGCCGTGACCGGCCAGCGCCGCAGGTTGGCGCGATGGCGATGCGCTCTGCCTAGCGCCTCGCGGGCCTGGTCGGCGGCGGCGGCGACTCCGGGCAGCGCTACCAGCGGCGCCAAAGGGTCAGCACTCACGAGCTGTCACGATAAGGCCTCGGGATCGCCGCCAGCAGTTCGCGGGTGTAGTCCTCGCGAGGCTGGGTGAACACCTCGTCGGTGGGCGCGTGCTCGACCACTCGGCCCGCCTGCATCACCAGCACCTCGTCGGCGATCTGCCGGATGACGGCCAAGTCGTGACTGATGAACAGATAGCTCAGGCCCAGCGCGTCCTTCAGCTCGGCGAGCAGGTCGAGTATCTGCGCCTGCACTAGGACGTCGAGCGCCGAGACAGCCTCGTCGCAGACCACCACGTCGGGCCGCAACGCCAGCGCTCGCGCGATCGCCACTCGTTGACGCTGGCCGCCCGACAACTCGCGAGGATGCCTGTCCAGCATCGACAACGGAAGCGCCACCCGCTCGGCCAGCTCTCGCACCGCGGCGCGACGTTCGCGGCGGTCACCGATGCGGTGAATGCGCAGTGGTTCCTCGATGGCCCGAAACACCGTGTACATCGGATCCAAGCTGCTGTAGGGGTTTTGGAAAACCGGCTGCACTCGGCGGCGAAATGCCAGGACCTCTCGCCGGTTCATGGCGGCAACGTCGCGGCCGTCGAACGTCACCGTTCCGGAGGTCGGCGCGAGCAGGCCGAGCACCATACGCGCCAGGGTGGATTTCCCCGATCCGGATTCGCCCACGATCGCCAGGGTGGTCGCTTTCCGCAGATGGAATGACACGCCGTCGACAGCACGGAATTCCGCTTTCCGCCAGGGTGTTCCGTGCGTTGCACGGTAGGTCTTGGTGAGGTCCGCTGCGACCAGGAGGTTGCGGGTCTCGGATTCACCGACCGCCGTCACGTTGTCAGGCCGGGGTTGAGCAGTCACCGATGGTGCGGCGGCGACCAGCTGCCGGGCGTAGGGATGTTGTGGATCGCTCAAGATCGATTGCGCCGCTCCGGTTTCCACGACGTGCCCGCGGTGCATGACGACCAACTGCTCGGCGCGCTCGCCTGCCAAAGCGAGATCGTGAGTGATCAACAGCACCGCCGTGCCCAGTTCCGCGGCCAGCTGCTGCAGATGGTCGAGCACCTGTCGTTGCACCGTGACGTCCAGTGCTGATGTCGGCTCGTCGGCGATCAACAGGCGCGGGCGGCCCGCCAGCCCGATCGCAATCAGCGCACGCTGGCACATCCCGCCGGACAGCTGATGCGGATACCGTCTGGCTTGAGTCGACGGGTCCGGCATGCCGGCGTCATCGAGCAGCCGCAGCGATCGTTGCTTCACATCGCTGATTTTGTTGGCGCGCAATGCTTCCCGTATCTGGAAGCCGACCTTCCATACCGGGTTGAGGTTGGTTGTCGGGTCCTGCGGCACGTAGCCAATGCCGGTTCCCCGGATCGAGCGGAGCCGACGCGGATCCGCCGACACGATGTCGACGCCGTCGAACACGATGCGGCCGGCGGTGATTCGCCCACCCGGCGCGAGCAGTCCGAGAATCGCGGCGGCCGTCGTCGACTTTCCGGAGCCGGATTCACCGACAACGGCCACGGTCTGTCCGCTGCGCACGGTCAGCTCGACGTTGCTGACGGCGGGCGGATCGTCGCCGAACCTGACCTCCAGGCCCGCGACGCTCAGCAGCGGCTGCTCGTCGGCGCTCATGGCCGCCACGTCCGCGACGTGGAATCCAGGACGTCGCGCAACACGTCGCCCATCATCAGAAACGTCAGCACCGTAAGCGCAAGGGCCCCAGCCGGATAGAACAGAATCGGCGAGCCCGCGCGCAGTCGCGTCTGTGCCACGTTGATGTCGCCGCCCCAGGAGACGACTGAGGGCGGCAGGCCGACCCCGAGGTAGGACAGTGTCGCCTCGGCCACGATGAACATCCCCAGCGAGATCGCAGCGACGGCGATCACCGGGCCAAGAGCATTCGGCACGACGTGGCGGATCAGAATTCCGAACCTGCTCAGCCCTAGCGCTTGCGCGGCCATGACGTAATCGCTGCCGCGCACCGCGAGCACCGCCCCGCGCGCAATCCTGGCGACCTGCGGCCAGCCGAACAACGCCAGGATCGCGACCACGGTCCATACCGTGCGGTGATGCATGACCTGCATGAGCACAATGGCCGCCAACAGCAACGGAATTCCGAAGAAGACATCGGCGACGCGGGAGACCACGACGTCGATCCAGCCACCGTAGAAGCCGGCCAGCGCTCCCAACGCCCCGCCGACCAGGAAAACCACCAGCGTCGCGCCCAGCCCGACGGTGATCGAGGCGCGGGCACCGTAAACGGTGCGGGCGTAGATGTCATGGCCTTGCAGGTCGGTACCGAACCAGTGGGCGGCCGACGGTGTGAGCAGGCTCTGATACGGGTCGGCGTAACCCGGATCGGCCGACGTGAACAGCGCCGGAAACAACGCCACAACAAGGAAGAACAGGATCAGCGCGGCGGCAACGACGAATTTCGGTCGTCGCCGCAAGGCGCGCCAGGTGTCACGCCAAAAGCCGACTCCGGCAAGCGTTTCGATATCCGGGTCAGCCATATCGGATCCTCGGATCCAGCGCCGCATACAGCAGGTCCACCACCAGATTGGTCACCAGGTAGATCACCACCAGCACCGTCACGATGGACACCACCGTCGGTGCCTCCTGGCGGGTAACCGCTTGATACAGCACGCCGCCGACCCCGTGGATGTTGAAGATCCCCTCGGTGACGATCGCCCCGCCCATCAGTGCCCCCAGGTCGGTGCCGAGGAACGTCACCACCGGGATCAGTGAGTTGCGCAGGATGTGCACCGTGACCACCCTGGGCCGCGACAAGCCGGTGGCCGTCGCGGTGCGCACATAGTCGGCGTGCGCATTGGCGGCCACCGCGGAGCGGGTCAACCTCACCACATAAGCCAGGGACACCGATCCCAACACCACACCGGGCAGCAGCAGCCGTGCGAATGTCGGTTGATCGCCCACGGTTACCGATGCGACGCCGAGTCGTACTCCGAACACGAACTGCGCCAGGAAGCCCAGCACGAAGATCGGGACCGCGATCACGATCAGGCTGGTGATCAGCACCGCGCCATCGAAGATCCCGCCCTGCCGTAGCCCGGCGATGACCCCGAAACCGATCCCGAGCACCGCCTCTACCGCCAAGGCGATCAACGCCAGCCTGATGGTTACCGGAAACGCTTGGGCCAGAACGACACTGACCGGCAGCCCGGAGTAGGCCCGGCCCAGATCGCCATGGACGATGCCGCCCAGATAATGCAGGTACTGCAACACAAACGGGTCGTTCAGATGGTATTGGGTGCGCAGTTGCGCGACCACCGCGGGACTCAGCGGGCGGTCACCGCCCAACGCGGCGATAGGATCGCCGGGCAGCAAGAAGACCATGCCGTAGATCAGCAGGGTGGCGCCGAGAAAAACCGGAACCATGATCGCGATACGGCGAGCGATATACCAGCCCATCTCAGGCCTTGACGATTCGCTCGTAGTCGGGCAGGCCATTCCAGGTCAGCGCGACGTGGCTGACCGACGCTGATGTTCCAGCCACGCTGATCGTGTACCACAACGGCACGACGGGCATGTCCCGCAATAGGATTCGCTGCGCGGCGTTGGCCAGGTCAAACGATTGCCGCAAGCCCGGCGCGGCTTCGGCCGCGTCGATCGCGGCATCGAATTGCGGATTGGAATAGCCGACGTCATTGGCACCTGCTCCGGTGACGAACAACGGCTCCAGGAACTCCAGCATCGACGGGAAGTCGCCCTGCCAACCGGCCCGGAAGGCGGTGGCGATGCTGCGGGTGGTGACCTGGGTGCGAAACGTGGCGAAGGTCGGTTGTGGCGCACCGACCGCGTCGATACCCAAAACGTTCTTGATGCTGTTGGCCACCGCGTCCACCCACTCCTGGTGTCCGCCATCGGCGTTGTAGGCGATCGCGTACCGGCCTGACCACTTCGAGATGGCATCCGCTTGCGACCACAGCCGACGCGCACGGTCCGGATCGAAGTTAAGTGCGTCGTTGCCGTCGATGTGCGGGTCGAAACCGGGCAGCGAACTCGCGGTGAAATCACGCGCGGGTGCACGTGCTCCGGCATAGATCTGGCGGCAAACCTGCGCCCGATTGATGGCCGACGAGAGCGCCAATCGGCGCAACCTCCCTTCCTCGCCGCCGAAATGCGGGAGCCGCAGTGGAGTGTCCAGGGTCTGGTTCACCGCTGCCGGCGCACTGACATAATGATCGCCGAGATCTCTGCGGTAGACCGACAGCAGGCTGGACGGAATCGTGTCCAGCACATCGAGATTGCTCGACAGCAAGTCGGCGTACGCGGTCTCCAGGTTGGCATAGAAGACGAAACGTAAACCCTTGTTCTGCGGGACCCGGTTGCCGTGGTAGCCGGGATTGGGCACCAGATCGAGCTTGACGTTGTGTTGCCACGCCGCACCGTCGGGTGCGTCGGCGAACTTGTACGGGCCGTTGCCGATCGGGTGCTGGCCGAACGCCGACATATCCTTCAGCGCGGCAGCCGGCAACGGATAAAACGGCGAAAACCCAAGCCGCAGTTTGAAATCAATAGTCGGCGCCTTGAGCCGCACGGTGAATTGATGATCGTCGACAACGTGCAACCCGGACATCGTGGACCCCGCCGATTTTGCCGCGGCGACGTCGTCGTATCCGGCGATCGGGTTGAAGAAGCTCTGCTGTAGTTGGGCGTTGGCGGCCAGCGCGCCGTAGTTCCAGGCGTCGACGAAGGAGTGTGCGGTCACCGGTGTGCCGTCACTGAACGTCCACCCCGGCTTGAGGGTGATCCGGTAGTTGATGTCGTCGCTGGTGTCGATCGACTGGGCAACCTCCAGTTCGGGTCTGCCCTTGACGTCATAGGACATCAGGCCGGCGAACAGCCGATCGATGATGCGGCCGCCGTTGCTGTCATTGGTGTTGGTCGGAATCAGCGGGTTCTGCGGCTCGCCGGCGTTGACGATCACCACGTCGGTGCGCACATTGCCGACCCCGCAGCCGGCCAGCGTCGCCGCGGCGAGCAGCAGCGCGACCGCTGCCACGCCGCGCAACCGACTCAAGCTTCCTCCTCCGATCCGCTGTCGCCACTACAATCCCGGCGTGACCGTCACCGAACTTGCCGAGGGTAGCGTCGCCGAGCACGTCGGGTATTTGATCGGGCTGATCGGCTTCCCCGCGGTGGGAGCGATCCTGTTGATCGCCGGTCTTCGGCAGCGTTCCCGACGGCGCCGACTCCTGCCACCCGCCAACCCGATGGTTCCTCCCGGTTACCCACCACCGGGTCCGTATCCGTATGGCTATCCGCCGCCTCCGCCACCGGGTATTCCACCGAACACGGGCTACCCGAGCCAGCCGGGACCTGCTGCGCCGCCAACGTACCCACCGTATTACCCGGCCGGCTATCCGGCGCCGCGTCCGCGTGGATCGTCGGGCACAGCGCTGATTGTGGTCGGATCGATCCTGCTGGCATTCGGCCTGCTCGGCGTTTTCGGCTACCTGGGCCGGGCCGCCTTCCAAGCCGAACGCTCGGCTCGCTCAGCAAATGTCGGC
>Ga0335076_10006386_pt1 | contig 11889 bp, 9 predicted proteins | sample Lox_Sample_25_FD_206717 | JGI IMG/M metagenome (GOLD analysis project Ga0335076, IMG submission 206717) | Soil microbial communities from Loxahatchee National Wildlife Refuge, Florida, United States - Lox_Sample_2.5 | ecosystem: Environmental > Terrestrial > Soil > Wetlands | place: USA: Florida... | reverse complement strand
GCTCGAGCAGGCCAAGCTCAATTCGGACGAGGCGCGCCGCCGCGCCGAGAGCGCCAACCTCGCCAAGTCGCGCTTCCTCGCGACGATGAGCCATGAACTGCGCACGCCGCTCAACGCCGTGCTTGGCTTCTCGGAAGTCATGAAGGCCGAGCTGTTCGGCCCGCACTCGTCGCCGGCCTACAAGGAATATTCGACCGACATCCATTCGAGCGGCCAGCATCTGCTGATGCTGATCAACGAGATCCTCGACCTCTCCCGGGTCGAGGCGGGGCGCTACGACCTCAAGGAGGAGCCGGTCTCGCTCGCCGGCGTGGTCGAGGAATGTCTGCGGCTGATGTCGATCCGAATCGAGCGGCGCCATCTCGCCATCACCGAAGCGATGGAGCCCGGCCTGCCGCGCATCTGGGCCGACGAGCGCGCGGTGCGCCAGGTGACGCTGAACCTGCTCACCAACGCGATCAAGTTCACGCCGCCCGGCGGCGCGATCGTGATCAAGGTCGGCTGGACCCGCGCCGGCGGCCAATACTTATCGATCCGCGACACCGGACCCGGCATTCCGCCGGAGGAAATCCCGATCGTGCTGTCGTCGTTCGGCCGCGGCGCGCTGGCGCAGAAGACCGCCGAGGAAGGCGCCGGCCTCGGGCTGCCGATCGTCAAGGGCCTGGTCGAACTGCACGGCGGCGAATTCCGCCTGAACTCGACGCTGCGGTTCGGCACTGAGGCGATCGTCATCCTGCCGCCCGAGCGGGTGATGGACGCCCTGCCCGCGCTCGACCCCGAGCCCGCTCCCGACGCGCCGGAACGTCGGAGGCGGCGCGCCCGCCGCCGCCGGCCGGACCCCGCCCACGCGGCGTGAGGGCCCGTGGGCTTAGGCCAGGCGGTCAGCCCTCTCGCTTCTTGTCATGCCCGCGAAAGCGGGCATCCAGACTTCCAGCCGCGGCGCTGGATTCCCGCTTGCGCGGGAATGACAGAAATCGCCCGCCAAACTGCGCCAAGTTAGCGCCAAGCTACGCCAAAGAAACGCCAAGCTATGCAAAGGAAACGCCAAGCTATGCCAAATTATTTGCTTGGCATAGCTTCCGCTAAATGAGCCTTTTCAATGGGTTACGACCCCGTCCGAAGTGAGAATTCTCCAGCAAGCCGCGCCGGAGGCCGCTGCATGCGATTTCTTTCTGGAGTCGCGATATTTCACCATTCTTCGTCTGTATCTCCATGCCGCGCGCCCACCACGGGGCCGCCCGCTTCCTTTCCGTCCGCGCATCATAGCGAGGATTTTCTGTTTTTGGCAAGAAAATGTCACTTGCCCATTTCCACCGGCCAACCCGATCAGCCCGCGCCGCCCTTATGCCGAGGAGGCCTCAGCCCAGCGTCTCCTCGAGCCAGTCGTACATCCGAGCGAAGGCGAGGCGCCCCGCGCCAGCCTGACAATGCGCGCCCGCGCCTTCTTCCTCGGTGAACCGCATCAGCGTCTTGCGGCAGGCGAGATGATCGTAGAGCTGCTGCGGCTGGCCCTTGAAGAACAGGTCGCCCTCGGGGTCGCAGATCAGCGCCGGGCAGGCGATCGCCTCGGCGACCCCATCTCTCAGATTGTAGGCGAGGCACTTGGCCAGATAGGCGCGTGGGGTCGGCGCGCCAAAGGCGAACATCCCGTGAGAAAACGCCCAGCGCGCGGTCGGCGTGGTCTTCATCGCGTTCGCAAACGCTTCGTCGAGTTCCGGCGCTTCTTTCGCGAGCAGCCCCGCCCTGACCCTTTCACGCTGCTCCGGCGGGACCCTCGCCAGTTGGGCAGCGGCGTAGTCGTAGAGGCCGTCGTTGGCGATGAGGGCGGCGATACGCTTTTCGAACGCGGCGGCGCGCGGCGCGAGCAGGCCGCCGAGGCTCGCCCCCATCAGCGCGACCCGCTTCGGATCGACCCCCGGCAGCTTGAGCGCGAAGTCAATCACCGGCGTCACCACCTTCTCCCAGTCGGGGCGGAAGGTCAGGCCCTCGCGGTGCAGCGGCCCGAACTGGCCAGGCCCGTCGAACACAAGCGCGTTCATGCCGCGCTCAACCGCCGCCCGCGCGCCTTGAAAATGCGTCTCTTCGGCCGAGCCGTCGAAGCCGCTGTGCATGACGACCGTCGTGCGCGGCGCGGACGAGCGGTCCGGCCGGTGGAAATAGCCGGGAAGCGTCGTGCCCTCGTAGGGAATCTCGACCGGCTCGATCGGCGGCTCGAACAGGGCGGCGCAGGCCTTGTAAGTGTCGACGCTGCGCCGGTAGGCGTGGGCGATGCGGGGATCGCGCGGGGCGCCGTGCAGATAGAACTCGGACGAGCGATAGTAATTGGAGGCGCGCAGATATCCGTCGCGCGCGCTGACCTTGTGGCCGCGGCGAAGCTGATCGTCGGCCTCGCCCGCCACCCGGTCGGCCATCGCCTTCCAGGAGTCGTGCCAGCCGTCATAGTCGCCGGGTTCGATCCGCGCGGCGACGGCGAGGACTTCGCCGACCAGGCCGCCGCCATATTCGTCAGCGGCGATGACCCGCAACGTCTCGAACCAGAAATGGGGGTTGTCGGGAAAAAGCGGCGGCTTGGGTTCCTGCACGGCGGTCCTCCTCTTTGCTGGCGCGCCCGCGGCGCTCGCGCTCAGGCGTCCGTCTCCTCGCCGAAGCCCGCGGCCTCGACCGCAAGATGGATCTTGTTCTGGAAGCTGGCGTCCCGTCCGGCGACCAGCAGCGGCGCGGCGTCGGCGATCGCCCGGCAGACGGCTTCGACCCAGCCGGCTTCCGACTTGAAGAAATCGCTCAGCACATAATTGTGGACCAGCGCCTTGTCGCCGGGATGGCCGATGCCGATCCGGACCCGCTTATAGTCGTTGCCGACATGGGCGGTGATTGAGCGCAGGCCATTGTGGCCGGCGACGCCGCCGCCGACCTTGACCCTCACCTTGGCCGGCGCGAGGTCGAGCTCGTCGTGGATGACGATCAGCGCGCCGAGATCGAGCTTCATGTAACGCAGCGCCTCGCCGACGCTGCGCCCGGAATCGTTCATGTAGGTCTGCGGCTTGAGCAGGACGACCCGCTCATCGCCGATCGGCCCCTCGGCGACCAGTCCCTGCCAGCGGGCGCGATACGGGCCGAAACGGCCCGCCTCGGCGATCGCGTCGACCGCCATGAAGCCGACGTTGTGGCGGTTGCGCGCATGGCGCGCGCCCGGATTGCCGAGTCCGGCGATGACCAGCATGTGGCCCTCGATCGATCAGCGTGGGCGGGCGGACGCGGGCCTTGAGGCCGGAAGCCCGCCCTGCGGGGCGCAAGCCTTACTTCTTGGCGGGGGCGGCGGCGGGCGCGGCTGCGGCTTTCGCCGGAGCGGCGGCGGCGCCCTTGGCGGCGTCGGCCTTGGCCGGAGCGCCGGCCGCAGGCGCAGCCGGGGCTGCGGCGCCAGGAGCGGCGGCCACGGCTGCTGCGGTCCCGGCCGCGGGCGCGGCCGGCGTATCCTCGACCATTACCGTCGGCGGCACGATCGTGACCACCGTCAGGTCCGCCTTCGAGCTGACCGGCCGGCACCCTTCAGGCAGGGTGAGCGCCGACACATGGATCGAATCGTGAAAATCGAGGCCGGTGAGGTCGATGGTGATCGATTCCGGAATCGAGTCGGCCGGCGCCATCACCTCGACCGCGTGCAGCACGAGATTGACCGCGCCGCCCTTCTTCAGTCCCGGCGAGGCGTCGCGATTGACGACATGCACCGGCACGCCGATCCGGACCCGCGATCCCGGCGCGAGCCGGAGAAAATCGACATGGAGCGGCCGGTCGTTGACGACGTCGAGCTGATAGTCGCGCGGGAGCACGCGCTCCTTGCGGCCGTCGACCTCGAGCTCGAAGATCGAGGTCAGAAAATGGCCCGAATAGATGAGCCGGTTGACGTCCTTGTAATCGACCGAGATCGGCTCGGGCTTGACGCCGCCGCCATAGATGACGGCGGGAACGCGGCCTTCGCGACGAACGGAGCGGGCGGCCCCCTTGCCTATCCCGCTGCGCGTCACGGCCGCGAGTTGCTTGATCGCTGCCATGGGTATGTCCTTATGTCTGATCGCGCCTCGCCTCCAGGGGTGTCGGATATCGGCGCGAAGCCGGGGCTTATAGAGAAGCGGCGCGGCAAGGGCAAGGGAATGATCAAAGAGCTCTGGAACATCGGCGTCAAAGTGACCGACCTCGATCGCGAGGTGGCCTTCCTGCGGCAGGTCGGCGCGTCGCTCGTCTTGCGGGAACGGGTCGCGCTCGTCGGCGAGGAACGAGAATACGCGATCCTGATGCTCGGCGGCGTCCGCATGCTCATCTTCGAGACGGTCGTGTTCGAGAACGCCGTTGCCGGCGGCGTTCGGCCCGGCCTCACCCACGCGGTCTACGAAGTCGACGATTTCGACGCCGAATATGCGCGCATTCGCGCGCTCGGCGCCGAGGTCCTCGTTGAGCCGTCCGAAATATCGGCGGCGTTCGGCAGACGGCGGCTTGCTTTCTTCCGCTCGCCCGGCGGATTCGTGTTCGAGGTCATGCAGGTGCTGGAGGACGGTCTCCGCAAAGCTGGGCCGCCGGAGGAATGAGCGAAGCTCGTCCCGCGGCGACGAATCGGCGCCGGCCTTCGGCTCCTTGCTTTCGCCCGCCCCGCGTCGCATTGCTATCCGGCGGAGAACGGAATGATGACGGGCGTTTCAGCGAAGGGCGAACAGTTTCGCATCGAGAAGGACGCGCTGGGCGAAGTGCGCGTGCCGAGCGACCACCTTTGGGGCGCGCAGACCGAACGCTCGCGGCAGAATTTCACCATCGGCGTCGAACGGCACAAATGGGGCCGGCCGGTGGTTCATGCCTTCGGGCTGGTCAAGAAATGCGCGGCGCTGGCCAATCTCGAGCTTGGCCAGTTGCCGAAGGAGAAGGTCGACCTCATCCTCCGCGCCGTCGAGGACGTAATCGCCGGCAAGCTCGACGGCGAGTTTCCGCTGGTGGTGTTTCAGACCGGGTCCGGCACGCAATCGAACATGAACGCCAACGAAGTGATCGCCAACCGGGCGATCGAGATCGCCGGCGGCGTGATCGGATCGAAGGCGCCGATCCATCCCAACGACGACGTCAACCACAGCCAGTCGTCCAACGACGTGTTCCCGACCGTGATGCATGTCGCGACGGCGCATCAGCTGAAAGAGTTCCTGCTGCCGGCGGTCGCGCAACTGCGCGATACGCTCGACGCCAAGGCGAAGGCCTTCGCCAAGATCGTCATGGTCGGCCGCACCCATCTGCAGGATGCGACGCCGCTCACCCTCGGCCAGGCGATCTCCGGCTGGGTCGCTCAGCTCGACCACGCGATCGTCACCATCGAGAGAGCCCTCGACGGGCTGATGCCGCTGGCGATCGGAGGCACCGCGGTCGGCACCGGGCTCAACGCCGATCCGCGCTTCGGGGCCACGGTTGCGCGCAAGCTCGCCGAGGAGACCGGCTCGCCCTTCACCTCAGCCGCCAACAAGTTCGCCGCGCTGTCGGCGGACGACGCGATGGTCAACATGAGCGCGGCGCTGCGCACGCTCGCTGGCGCCTTGATGAAGATCGCCAACGACGTCCGCCTCTACGCCAGCGGGCCGCGGGCGGGGATCGGGGAACTGACAATTCCCGAGAACGAGCCCGGCTCCTCGATCATGCCGGGCAAGATCAATCCGACCCAGTCCGAAGCTTTGACCATGGTCGCGGTGCAGGTGTTCGGCAACGACGCTTCGGTCGCTTTCGCCGGCTCGCAGGGCAATTTCCAGCTCAATGTCTACCGGCCGGTCGCCCTGCACAACGTGCTCGAGTCGATCCAGCTTTTGTCCGAGGGCTGCCGCTCGTTCGATCTGAACTGCGCCCGCGGCATCGAGCCGAACGAGAAGCGGATCAAGGAGCACCTGGACAATTCGCTGATGCTGGTGACCGCGCTCAACCCGCATATCGGCTACGAGAAGGCGGCCAAGATCGCGCTCAAGGCCTACCACGAGGACACGAGCCTCAAGGAGGCGGCGCTCGCGCTCGGCTATGTCACCGCCGACGAGTTCGACAAGTGGGTGCGGCCGGAGGACATGATCCACCCGCTGACGACCGAGAAGAAGAAGAAGTAATCGGCGCCGGGCCGCCGAGCCTTAGGCGCCGTAGGCCTTGAGAAAAACGTCGACCCCGGCCTCGACCGAGGCCTCGATGTCCTCGCGGCTGATCGAGTCGACGACGCCGAACAAGAGGCGCTTGTAGCTGGCGCTGAAGCAGAGGTCGAGAAAATGCCAGGCGGCGCGCTCGGGATCGGGCGCCTTGATGAGCCCGGCCTGCTCGAAGGCCCGCAGTCGTTCAGCCAGACGTTGGTTGCCGTAAAGCGGCCCGGCCTCGAAAAAAACCCGACCGATATTGGGAAACTTCTCCGCCGCGGCGATGACCACGCGAGACAGCGCAAGCGTGCTCGGCTCGGCCATCCGGGACAGGAGGCGGATCCCGAAATCGGTGAGCATCGCCCTCGGGTCGTGGTAATCGGGAAGAAAAACGCACATCCGCTCGGCGGCCTGGGACTTTTCGGCGCGGATGATCGCCTCGAACAATTCGTCCTTGGAGTTGAAATAGGCGTAGAGCGTACCCTTCGAGACGCCGGCGGCGCGCGCGATGTCGTTCATGCTGGCGCCGTCGAAGCCGGCGCTGAGGAAGACTTGGCGCGCGCCGTCCATGATCTGGCGCCGTTTGGCGCTGCCGTCGTTGCCTGAGGTCGCCTCGACCGCCAAAGCCTCCGAGTCCATACCTACGCGCCTTCCTGATCTGGGAATCATTGACCGAACCGTTCGGTTCGATTTTGCTTGCCATAGCCCTGGTTTTGAGCTATGTCAACAGAAAATGACCGAACCGTTCGGTCAACTTTTTGTTTTAGGGCGGATATTCCCCATGAACGATACAACCAAGGTCGCGGAGCCGGCCGCGCCGACCGCCTCGCGAGCGGTGACCCCTTCGGCGCCGCAGGGTTTTCCAATCCCTGCGAACCCTTCATCGGGCGCGCTGGCGCATTCGCCCCCGGGCGGGCCCCCGGCCATTAAGCCGGCGCCGGCCAGGCGCTCGGGCCTCCGGCGGTTCATCGTCCCGGTCCTGCTCCTCGCGGCGCTCGGCTACGGCGGGAAGATGGCTTATGACTATTTTGTCGAGGGACGCTTCCTCGTTTCGACCGACGACGCTTATGTCGGCGCGCTCACTTCGATTATCGCCGCCAAGGCGACCGGACACGTCACGGAAGTGCCGGTCGTGCAGAACCAGATCGTGCATAAGGGCGACCTGCTGGTCGCGATCGACGACGGCGACTACAAGAACGCGGTCGATGAGGCGCGCGCCAAGATCGGCACCAAGGACGCGACGATCGCCCGCTTCGAGCGCCAGATCGACGCTCAGTCCGCAGTCATCGCCCAGGCCCAGGCCCAGGCGGAGGCGACCGGGGCGCAGATCAAGAGCGCGGAGGCCGACGTCGAGCGGGCGGCGCTCGAATATGACCGCTCCTACAAGCTCGCGCAGACCAATTTCGGCTCGCAGCAGCGCCTCGAGCAGGCGACAGCAGACCGCGACCGCACACTGGCCGCGCTCGCCGCGACAAGGGCGAGCGTGGCGTCGACCGCCGCGGCGCTCGACGGCGCCAAGGCCAATCTCGACGTGCTCAAGGCGCAGAAGCTCGAGGCGACGCAGGAACGCGCCGAACTGGTGACGGCGCTTGAAATGGCCGAGCGCAATCTTTCCTTCACCAAGGTGTTCGCCGCCTTCGACGGCACGATCGGCAATGTCGCGACCCACGTCGGCGAGCTGGTGCAGCCCGGAACCCGGCTGATGGCGCTGGTCCCGGTCAACAATTCCTATGTCGACGCCAATTTCAAGGAGACCCAGCTCGGCGACATCAAGCCGGGACAGAAGGTGGACGTCTCGATCGACGCCATGGACGGCAAGGTGATTGAGGGCGTGGTCGAATCGATCTCGCCCGCCTCCGGCGCGCAGTTCTCGCTGCTGCCGCCCGACAACGCGACCGGCAATTTCACCAAGGTGGTGCAGCGCGTGGCGGTCAGGATCGCCTTCCCCGAGGACGTGCAAAAGGAGGTCGACCTCCGACCCGGCCTCTCGGTCGTCGCCACCGTCCATACCCGCGATCCGAATACGCCCAAGCCGACCCTGCTCGGCGCGCTCGGGCTCGAGGCTTTGGGCGCCAAGAGCGCCAAGCCGTGACCGACGCCGTCGCCGCGATACGGCCCGGCGGGGCCTCGCCGGCGACCGACCTCGTCGTCGCCCCGGCGACGGTGGCGCAGCGCCATTTCTCGGCGCGGCGGGTGGCGGCGTTCATTTTCATGGTGTTCGGGATGTTCATGGCGATCCTGGACATCCAGATCGTCTCCGCGTCGCTGTCGCAGATCCAGGCGGGCCTGTCGGCGTCGTCCGACGAGATCACCTGGGTGCAGACCAGCTACCTGATCGCCGAAGTGATCATGATCCCGCTCTCGGGCTTCCTGTCGCGGGCGTTGTCGACGCGGATCATCTTTGCGATTTCCGCCGGCGGCTTCACCGCGATGAGCTTCATGTGCGCGCATGCGGGCTCGATTGAGGAGATGATCGTCTGGCGTGCGCTGCAGGGCTTCATCGGCGGCGGCATGATCCCGACCGTGTTCGCGTCCGCGTTCACCATTTTCCCGCGCGACAAGCAGCCGATCATTTCCCCGATCATCGGCCTCGTGGCGACGCTCGCGCCGACCATCGGGCCGACGGTCGGCGGCTATCTCACCGACTGGTTTTCCTGGCACTGGCTGTTCCTGGTCAACATCATTCCCGGCATCATCGTGACCAGTGCGGCGTGGCTCCTGATCGACTTCGACGAGCCTGACTGGGGGCTGCTCAGCCATTTCGACTATTTCGGCCTTATCACCATGGCCGGATTCCTCGGCGCGCTCGAATACGCGCTGGAAGAGGGTCCCTCGAAAGACTGGTTCCAGAGCACGCCGGTCACGCTCGCCATCATCGTTTCGGCGATCAGCGCGGTCCTGTTCTTTTGGCGGGTCTTCCGCGCGGCGGTGCCGATCGTCGATCTGAGGGCCTTCAACGACCGCAATTTCGCGACCGGCACCATCTTCGGCTTCATCCTCGGCATCGGCCTTTACGGCCTCACTTACATCTATCCGGTCTATCTCGCGGTCGTGCGCGGCTATTCCTCGCTGCAGATCGGCAAGACGATGTTCGTGACCGGCCTGTGCATGTTCCTGACCGCGCCCCTGGCCGGCCGGCTCATGACCAAGATCGATCCGCGGCTGATGATCGCGACCGGCTTCGTCCTGTTCGCGATCGGCACCTATCAGGCCTCGTTCGTCACGGTCGACTGGGACTTCTACGAGCTCTTGCTGCCGCAAGTCTTCCGCGGCGTCGGGCTCATGCTCTCGATGGTGCCGATCAACACGCTGGCCCTCGGCACGATGGCGCCGCAGAAGCTCAAGAACGCCTCGGGCCTGTTCAACGTCATGCGCAACCTCGGCGGCGCGGTCGGGCTCGCGCTGATCAACACCCTGCTCGACGACCGGATGGACCTCCATCTGCAGCGGCTGCATGAATCGGTGATCTGGGGACGCAGGGTCGCCGAGGACACGCTCGCCAACATGACCGCGGCGCTTGCCGCCCGCGGGTCGGACGCCCAGCTCGCCGCGACCCGGCAGCTCGCGCTGATCGTCCGCCGGCAGGCGGAGGTGATGGCGCTCGCCGACGTGTTCCTGGCGCTGACGGTGGTCTTTCTGGGCTGTGTTGGCTTTGCGGCCCTGATGCGCCGCCCGGCCGCTGCGGGAGGGCCCGGCGGGCATTAGGGTGAAAACCCAACCGGGAAAATCCGAGATCGGCTGAGAGCGGCGGCGCGTCAATAACCCGATTGACGACGGCTATGGGCAACAGGCGGTCATTCGCCGAAGGCTTGGCGAACAGGTTCAAATCGACCCGGACCGTCATCGCCGCTTGGATCTGCCGCTGCTCCTCGGTTCACCCTCCGCCTTTCGCAAGAGGTCATCGAAATGGTTCCGCCAATGCGGGTTTCTCTCCCAAAGTGGCCCTAGGGCTGCGAATGGGACCGCCGCCAACCCGGTCATCTGCCGCACAAATCGGCGGGCCTCGTCCCATCTCCCAATCGCCGCATAGCAACAGGCGACGGTCTCGACGATTGGCCGCCAGTCTGGTCGGATTCCCAACGCGTGAACCGAAGTCGCCAAGGCGCCTTTTGCATCGCCGGCGAAGAATTCCGCGACGGCTAGGAAATTTGACCAGACAGGGTTCTGCGGATCGTACGGATTCAGTCTCAGTCCTCTTCGAAGGGGCGGTATGGCGTCGGAAGCCCGTCCGCTGAACAGATGCGCGATCCCGAGGGAATAGTGGCCAAGGGCGAAGCTGGGACTAAGTTCCACCGCCCTCTCCGCGGCGAGGACCGCCTGATCCAGCCTGTTCGAATAGTTGCAGGCGTTGGCGAACGCTAAATGAGCGTAAGGGTTCTTCGGGTCCAAGTAGATCGCCCGCAGTGCGGCGTCCAGCGCTTCCTGCCGATCCGCGCCGAGATCGTCCGACCACCCATAGGCAACCAATCCAACGTTGACTCGGGCGCGCCAGATGTGCGCTTCGGTAAGGCGCGGATCGATCGCGCACGCTTTTCGGAATAGTTCCCGCGCTTCGGCGTGCGTCGGCCGCGTGACTTGGTGGAAGCGCCAGGTCCCCTGCCGGACCAGATTCCACGCCGTCATGTTGCCCGTATGCGTCGCTGACGCCGGACTGGATTCGGTCTTCAAGAGTTCGGGCTCTATGGCGCCGGCGACCCGTTCGGCGATTTCGTCCTGAATCGCGAAGACTTCCGCAACCGCCAGATCGTAACGCTGGGCCCAGATTTGCGTGCTGGTCGCGGCGTCCACCAATCGCGCCGAGATGCGCACGCTTTCCCCGGATTTGCGAACGCTACCTTCCAGCAAATAGCGTACGCTGAGCTCGCCGGCGATTTTCTTTGGATCGATGGAGCTGTTCCTGTAAGCGAAGCTCGAATTTCGAGCGATTACGAAGAACCAGCGGTAACTCCCGAGCGCCGTGATGATGTCCTCAGTGATGCCGTCCGCGAAATAGTCCTGCTCAGGTGCGCCGCCGACATTGGTAAAAGGCATGACGGCGATACTCGGCCTGCTTGGATCAGCACCATCGCCGTCGGAACCAGCGCCGCTCTGGTGCGGCTGTTGAGACGCGACGAAACGATAACCGACCCTGGGGACGGTCGTGATCCAGTCTCCCCCCTCTGGCGATGGTCCAAGCAGCTTCCTCAGCGCTGCGATCTGAACCGACAGATTGCCTTCCTCGACGGCTGCGCCCTCCCACGCCGCGTCGATGAGGTCTGACTTTGTGAGCACTTCGCCCGGGCGATCGAGGAAAGCGGTCAAGAGACGCATCGCGCGGTAGCCGACGGGGATGGGTTCACCCTTGCGCAATAGCGCTCCGGCCTCGGGGTCGAGGACGAATGGACCGAAAGCAAGACGCCGCGCTTGCATGGCTCAGCTTTAGAACTTTTTGGAACTTTTCGGAACTAACCAGCCAGTCTTAAGGACATTGGCGACCTGATCGACAAAGTCTTCCTCCAGCCCTTGAGAGAGGAGAAAGACAAATGTCCGCCATCTCAACCGATTGGGTTCCTACAAAAATCGCGACGTCGCCAACCCACGAGCGGAAGCGAAGTCGCGAAGAGGTGTTTGAATCCGCGTTGGAGAGTTACATCGCGAGCTACCAGAAAAGTCACGCAGCCCCTGTTGAAATCCCACGCCGTTGGAGTGGCGCCTCGAGTCGTTGGTTCTTCCCAAGGCTCATGAACTGGAGTCGCCGCTAAGTCTCGGCGGCGCA
>Ga0335076_10006385_pt1 | contig 11892 bp, 11 predicted proteins | sample Lox_Sample_25_FD_206717 | JGI IMG/M metagenome (GOLD analysis project Ga0335076, IMG submission 206717) | Soil microbial communities from Loxahatchee National Wildlife Refuge, Florida, United States - Lox_Sample_2.5 | ecosystem: Environmental > Terrestrial > Soil > Wetlands | place: USA... | reverse complement strand
GGCCCAGGCGGTGGGCTCGCCCGAGGGCCAAGCGTTGGGCCTGCGCGTGCTGGCGCCGACGGTGGCGATATGCCAGGCGCCGATCAATGAAGTACTCGCCGCCTTGCAGGATGCCGGTTTCGCGCCGGCCGCCGAAGACTCCACCGGCACCATCGTCGACATCCGGGCCCGCGGCGCCCGGGTGCCCGCACCGCAGCGGCGTCGGCCGCACCGCTCGATCCCGCGCCCAAGCGGTGAAAGCCTGAGCGCGGTCGTCGGGGTGCTCCGCAAGGTGACCACCGCGCCGTTCGGCAGTGTGCGGATTGACCCCGCGGTGGCCATGTCGTTGCTGCAGCACGCCGCCCACCGGCAGGACACCGTCGTGATCGGCTACGTCGATGCCGCCGGCGTGGCCACCCAGCGGGTGGTCTCGCCAATCACGGTGGCCGGCGGACAGCTGGTGGCGTTCGATTCCGCTACCGGCCGCGCACGTGAGTTCGCCATCCACCGCATCACCTCGGTGGTGTCGGAGGGCGACGGATAATGGAGTTCTATGACTGACGGGCCGTTGATCGTGCAGTCCGACAAGACGGTGCTGCTCGAAGTTGACCATGAACTGGCCGGTGCGGCGCGCGCGGCGATCGCGCCGTTCGCCGAGTTGGAGCGTGCACCCGAACACGTGCACACCTATCGGGTCACTCCGCTGGCGCTGTGGAATGCGCGCGCCGCCGGCCACGACGCCGAGCAGGTGGTCGACGCGCTGGTCAGCTACTCCCGCTATGCCGTCCCGCAGCCGCTGCTGGTCGACATCGTCGACACGATGGCCCGCTACGGGCGACTGCAGTTGGTCAAGAACCCCGCCCACGGCCTGACACTGGTCAGCCTGGACCGCGCGGTGCTCGAGGAAGTGTTGCGCCACAAGAAGATCGCGCCGATGCTGGGCGCGCGGATCGATGACGACACCGTCATCGTGCACCCCAGCGAGCGCGGCCGGGTCAAACAGATGCTGCTCAAGATCGGCTGGCCCGCAGAGGATTTAGCCGGCTACGTCGATGGCGAGGCACATCCGATCAGCTTGCGGCAGGAAGGCTGGCACCTGCGCGACTATCAGGAGATGGCGGCCGAATCGTTCTGGGCCGGCGGATCGGGTGTCGTGGTGCTGCCGTGCGGGGCGGGCAAGACACTTGTCGGCGCGGCGGCGATGGCGAAAGCCGGTGCAACGACGCTGATTCTGGTCACCAACACCGTCGCTGGCCGCCAGTGGAAACGCGAGCTGATCGCACGCACCTCGCTGACCGATGAGGAGATCGGTGAATACTCCGGAGAGCGCAAGGAGATTCGGCCGGTCACTATCGCCACCTATCAGGTGATCACCCGTCGCACCAAGGGCGAGTACCGTCACCTGGAGCTGTTCGACAGCCGCGATTGGGGGTTGATCGTCTACGACGAGGTGCACCTGCTGCCGGCGCCGGTGTTCCGGATGACCGCTGATCTGCAGTCTCGGCGACGGCTGGGGTTGACGGCCACGCTGATCCGCGAGGACGGCCGGGAGGGTGACGTGTTCTCGCTGATCGGCCCGAAACGCTATGACGCGCCATGGAAGGACATTGAGGCGCAAGGATGGATCGCGCCGGCGGAGTGTGTCGAGGTGCGGGTCACGCTGACCGACAGCGAGCGGATGACCTACGCGACCGCGGAACCCGAAGAGCGCTACCGGCTTTGCTCGACGGCCCATTCGAAGATCGCGGTGGTCAAGTCGATTCTGGCCCGCCACGAAGGCGAGCAGACCTTGGTGATCGGCGCCTACCTGGATCAGCTCGACGAGCTCGGAACCGTGCTGGATGCCCCGGTGATCCAGGGGTCGACGAAGACCGCCGAGCGCGAAGCGCTGTTCGACGCGTTCCGCCGCGGTGAGATCAGCACGCTGGTGGTGTCGAAGGTAGCCAACTTCTCCATCGACCTGCCGGAAGCCGCAGTGGCGGTGCAGGTTTCGGGAACATTCGGCTCACGGCAGGAGGAGGCGCAGCGGCTGGGCCGGCTGCTGCGACCCAAGGCCGACGGCGGCGGCGCGGTGTTCTATTCGGTGGTGGCCCGCGATAGCCAAGACGCCGAGTACGCCGCGCACCGGCAACGGTTTCTGGCCGAGCAGGGCTACGGCTACGTCATCCGCGACGCCGACGACCTACTGGGGCCGGCGATTTAGAGCGACAGGATGGTCGCCGAAGCGGTGCCCGGGGCGCCGTACACCTGTGCCAGACCCACGCGCGGGTTGCCGGGCACCTGACGCTCACCCGCCTCACCGCGCAGCTGGCGCACCAGCTCATGCATCTGCCGCAGCCCTGATGCGCCGATCGGCTCGCCGTTGGCGATCAGCCCGCCGTCGGTGTTGACCGGCATCGAGCCATGGATCTCGGTGGCGCCGTCGGCGATCAGCTTCTCCTGCTCGCCGTCGGCACACAGACCGGTCTCGGCCATGTGGATGACCTCATTGCCGGCGTCGGTGTCCTGCAGTTGCGCGACGTCGACGTCCTCGGGTCCGATGCCCGCGGCTTCGTATGCGGCTTTGGAGGCATAGACCGTCGGCGAGACGTCCTCGTCCAGCGGGGCGAAGGTGGCGTGCACTTCGTAGGCGCCGTACCGGCGGGTGCGGATCTCACACGCGCGCACATACACGGGCTTGTCGGTGAACTTGTGCGCCATGTCGGCGCGGCACATGATCACCGCCGCGGCCCCCTCGTCGGGAGCGCAGAACATGTACTGCGTCAGCGGGTAGTTGAGCACCGCCGAGTTGAGGATCTGGTCTTCAGGGATTGGCTTGCGGCGGAACGCATTCGGGTTCAGCGCCCCGTTGCGGAAGTTCTTGGCGGCGACCTTGGCCAGGGTGGCCTGGGAGATGTTGTGGTCGTGCAGGTACTTGTTGGCCTTCATGCCAAAGAATTTGGTGGTGACGAACTGGCCGTTCTCCGCATACCACTGCGGCAACGCCAGCTTGGCGGGGTCGTCGGTGAAGGCGCCGCGGGGATGCTTGTCCAAGCCGATGGCGATACCGATGTCGTACTTGCCCAATCGGATGGTGTCGGCGGTCTGCTGGATGGCGCTGGCCGCGGTGGCGCAAGCGTTGAAGACGTTGGTGAACGTGATGCCGGTCAGCCCGACAAGGCGAGTCACCGCGTCGGGATTGGACACCTCATGGCTGCCGCCGAACCCGAATTGGATGTCCTTCCAATCCACCCCGGCGTCGGTCAACGCGGATTGGATGGCCTCGGCGCCCATCTGCATCGCGGTCTTCTCGAACCTGCCGAATGGATGCAGGCCCACGCCAATGATGGCCACATCGTTAGTCATGCCGCTGCCTCCTCTTTAGACCGGCTGGAACGCGAACGTGACGATCTCGTTGCCGTCCGCGTCGGTGGTGAACGGCACCATGGTGAGCTCGACCTGCTGGCCGAACTTGAGCTTGGCCGGGTCGTTCTCGGTCAGCCGGCCCTCGACCCGGATCACGTCACCGAGTTGGACCAGGCCGACGCCGAACGGGACGAAGTCGTCACCGGTCGGACCGGCGTACGGAGCTCCCGGCGGGAAACCTTGGGTGGTCCACGCCACCAGTGTTCCGCTGCGCGGCAGCAACAACTCGCTCATCTCGCCGCCACTGCAGCGCGGGCACCGTTGCTGCACCGGGAAGGTGGTGGCGCCGCAGTCGCCGCAACGGCTGCCGATCAGCTGTGGGCTGTCGTCGGGCCAGGTGGAGATGTCGGGGGCAAGTGCTTTCTGCATCGAGCGATCCTCCAGTGGTCAGCGACCAGAACTCACTGAACCGTATAACAGCTTTCCGAAAAGTGGAAATCCCATTCTCGCAATGGGCGCACGGCGGCCCTGCACTAGGTTGGCAGCCATGGCAGTCACGGTGTTACTGGAACTGAAGTTCAAGCCCGACGCGGTGCCCGCGGCGCGCGACCTGATGCGCCGAACCCTGGAAACCACCAGGGGGTTCGACGGGAACCTGCGCACCGACGTGCTGGTCGATGCCGACGACGAGGCGCACTGGATCATCTACGAACTGTGGGACACGGTCGAGCACGACGACGCCTATCGCGCGTTTCGTGCCGGCGAAGGCAAAGTGGCCGAACTGCCCCCGCTGCTGGCCGCGCCTCCGGTCAAGACGAGATACACCACGACCGACGTCTAGCTCAGCGCGGGAATCACTTCGCGTTCGAACAGCTCGATGCCGGAACGGTCATAAGCGGCTTCCGGGAAGTAACAGATCACGTACTCGCAACCCAAGCCGCGCAGATGCTGTAACCGCTCGATCACCTGTTGCGTTGTACCGGTGGCCGAGTCCGGTCCGCTGCCGCTGGCAATCATCGCGTCGGCCGCCGCTTCCGGGACATAGCCGATCATCCGGTCGCGGATGCGCTGCAGCCGGTCTTTGACGTCGGCCTCCGAGGTGCCCAGGGTTGCGTTGATGTTGACCGAGCGCACGATCGCGTCGTAGTCGGTACCGACGTCGCGGCAATGCCCGGCAAGCACTTCGGATTTGTGCGCAAAGCCCTCGGAGTCGCCGGCGAAGTTCGTGTACTGCGCGTATTTCGCGGCGATGCGCAACGTCACTTTTTCGCCTCCGCCGGCGATCCAGAGCGGAATCCCGTTGTCCTGCAGCGGCTTCGGTGCCACTATTGCGCCGTCGACCTGGTACTGCTTGCCGGCGAAGCTGACCTTGCCATCGCGCCAGGCATCGCGCATGATCTGCACGCCCTCGTCCAACCGCGCCAACCGCACTCCCGCCGACGGGAACCCGTAACCGTAAGCGCGCCACTCGTGTTCGTACCAGCCGCCGCCGATGCCCATCTGAATACGGCCGCCCGAAATGATATCCGCTGTGGCCGCCACCTTCGCCAGATAAACCGGATTGCGGTAACTCATCGCGGTGCACATCTGGCCGAGCTTGATCCGGGATGTGGTCGCCGCGTAGGCCGACATCAGCGACCACGCTTCGTGGGTGGCTTCGGCGGTCGGCATCGGCACCGTGTGGAAGTGGTCGTAGACCCACAACGAGTCCCACGCGCCATCGTCGGCGTGGGCGGCCAGGTCGCGCATCACCGCCCAGTGCTTAGCGGAGTCGATCCCGACCAGATCGAGCCGCCAACCCTGCGGAATGAAGAGTCCGAATCGCATAGATGGGACTCTAGGGCCCGCCCGTTTCCATGCCCAGGGCCGCCAGTGCACCGTCGACCGACGCGGCCCGGAGTTCGTCGACGGGCGGGTCGGGGAATTGGATACAACAGTCCTGCAGGCCACCGAACGCGATCGCGGCGCGAGCGGCCTGACCGAGTGTGGGTTTCGGCCCGAATACCAAAATGCCGAGCCGAGTACGCCAGGCCAACACCTTCTCGATCAGATCGAGGTCCTCGAGGACGGCGAACTCCGCAAGCACCACGACCAGGTCGCGGCGATGTCGGTAGTGGAAATCGAAGTAGCCCTCCAGCAGTTCCCGCACATCGATGTCGGCCCGGTTCTCCTGGTCGACGACGAACCGCTCGCCGTCGTCGATCAGCGGCTGCACGATGCTGCGGATCAGCTCTTCGCGTGAGGTGAAGTGGTAGTACAACGCCGGCTTGGTAATGCCCAGCTTGTTGGCGATGTCCTGCAGGCTGGTGCGCTGTACGCCCTGCTGCACGAACAACTCGCGGGCGACATCCTGAATGCGCTCACGAGTGTCGGAGCGAGGCCTGCTCACTCGGCCAGTTTATCTGACTTACCGATAGGTAAGTGTGCGTGTTAGGCTTACCTATCGTTAAGTAAGCAGGAGGTGCGCAATGCAGATCCTCATCTCCGGTGCCAGCATTGCCGGACCGGTGCTGGCGTACTGGCTGACCCGCCGCGGCTTCGACGTCACCGTGGTCGAACGCGCGCCAACGTTACGCAAAACCGGCGGCCACGCCGTCGACCTGTTCCGCCCATCGATGGAGATCTCGGAGAAGATGGGCGTGTTGCCGCGCATCGAATCGCTTACCACCGGGACAGACAGGCTGACGCTGTATCGCGAAGGCAAGCGCCGCGCGGTACGGGTCGATCTCACCAAGATCGTCGGGGCCGCATCCGACCGGCACGTGGAGATCATGCGCGACGACCTCAGCGAGGTCTATTACGACGCCGGCCGCGAGCACGTCGAGTACGTGTTCGGCGACTCGATCACCGCCATCTCTCCTGACGGCGAGGTGACATTCGAACACTCGGCGGCGCGCAAGTTCGACGTTGTCGTCGGCGCCGACGGGCTGCACTCGAATGTTCGGCGCCTGGTCTTCGGCGACGAGGCCGGGCTCACCCGGTTCATCGGCGGGTACCTCGCGGTGGTGTCGGCGCCCAAATCGCTGGCGCCCGACGGCGAGATGATCGTTTATGCCGGTGCCGGCCGTCTGGCGGGCATCTACACCGCGCAGCATTTGGACGACGCCCGAGTGCTGTTCATGTTCGGCAGCAAGACAGAGCTCGACTACCACCACCGAGACACCTTGCAGCAGAAGGAATTACTGCGTGACGCGTTCAACGGAATGGACCCGCAGGTGGACCGCTGGCTAACGGAGATCGACCAGACGCCGGCGTTCTACTTCGACTCGATCACCCAGCTACAGCTCGACAACTGGTCGCGCGGGCGGGTCACGCTCGTCGGCGACGCCGGATACTGCCCCGGCCCCGCGGTGGGCGGCAGCACCAGCCTCGCCGTGATCGGCGCCTACGTGCTGGCCGGCGAGCTTGCCCGAGCGGGCGGAGATCACCAGCGTGCGTTCGCCGCCTACGAGCGGCAGATGGCCGAGAGTGTAAGGCGCAGTAGGGCATTCGCGCGCGGAGCCGCGAAGACCATCATCCCCGGCTCTCGCGCTGCGGTGTGGGCGTTGAGCCGAGGCCTCCAGCTGGTATCGCTGGTACCCGCGTCGATCACCACGGCGCTCGCGAAGCGCAACACCAAGGGTGTGCGGATGTATGACTCGATGCGGGTTCCCGACTACACCACGCAGGTAGCCGGCGAGCGCTAACGCCGAGAGCGTCGCGATTTGCCCGAGTCCCGCATTCGCTACCACCAAGGAATACCTTGGAGTCATGGCTTCTCGACACACGTTGTTTCGGGTCTTCTACGCGATCGGGTTCACACCGTGGGACGGTCATCCGCAGTCGGCGGCACTGCGCGAACTCATTGAGGGAACCGACGCGCTGCCCCCAGGATCGGCACTCGACGTCGGATGTGGCACTGGAGATTCGTCGATTTACCTGGCCCGACATGGATGGCAAGTCAGCGGGGTTGACTTCACGCCGAAGGCGTTAGAGCAGGCGCGTGCGAAGGCCCGCGCCGCAGACGCGGTCGTCGACTTCGTCCACGCTGACGTCACGCACTTGGGTCAGGCCGGAATCAACGGACCCTTCCAGGTGATCGTGGACAACGGCTGCTTCCACGGCATGAGCGACGGCGATCGTGACCTCTATGTCAAAGAGATCAGCGCGGTCGCCGCCCCGGGCGCACGGTTGCTAATGATCGCCTTCAAACCCAGTGGCCGTTTCGGACCGGCAGGGGTCGATCAAATGGAGATCGAGCGCCGCTTCACACCCGCATGGGCGCTGATCTCGGCGACCGATGAACCGCGGTGGACAGCTGTGAACCGGTTCGCGGCACGGTTCACCGCACGCAGTTACGTGCTGCAGCGCCAAACCTGACCCGCGATGAAGGCTACCGTGGGGTGATGGCAGCTCGAAACATGTTGTTCCGTGCGATGTATCGAGTCGGTTTCACACCGTGGGATGGCCATCCGCAGCCGACAAGTCTGCGCGACCTGGTCGAAGGCAACGACTCGCCCGCCCTCCCGGCGGCGACTGCACTCGATATTGGGTGCGGTACCGGCGACGCGTCGATCTATTTGGCGCAGCACGGGTGGCAGGTCACCGGCGTGGACTTCGTGCCGAGGGCGCTGGCCAAGGCGCGCACCAAGGCGCAAGCCCGCCAGGTCTCCGTCAACTTCGTTCGGGCCGATGTCACCCGCCTCAGCTCGGCCGGCGTGGGGACCGGGTTTGCGTTGATCGTCGACAACGGCTGCTTGCATAACCTGACCGATAAGGACCGCGACGCGTATGTCCGCGAGGTCAGCGCGGTGGCAGCGCCGCACGCGCGGCTGTTGATCGGCGGCCTTGATCCTGGTGAGCAATTTGGCGTCCAGGGCATTACTCGGGCCGAAATCGAACGCCGCTTCACTCCCGCGTGGACGCTACTGTCCAGTGGCGACGCACCGGAAATGGAGCGCTTCGGCAAGGGCCATTACTCCCTGTTGCAGCCTCGCGACACCTAGTCTCAGCGCCACCGACGCTTTAGGTCAGCGAGTCCGGCGGCAGGAAGCGGTCGCCGTATTTGGCCGCCAGCTCGCGGGCCCGCGCCACGAATCCGTCCTTGCCACCCGGGTAGCCGGTGATGAACTGCGCACTGCCACCGGTCCACGGCGGGAAGCCGATGCCCATGATCGAGCCGATGTTCGCATCGGCGGTCGACGTCAACACGTTCTCGTCGAGGCACTTCTGGGTTTCCAGCGCCTCGGCGAACAACATCCGGTCGATCATGTCCTGCAGCGGCGGCTCCGAGCTGCCGGACTTGAACGTATCCCGCAGTCCCGGCCACAGCTGGGTGCGCTTGCCGTCGACGTACTCGTAGAAGCCGGCGCCCTTCAAGCGACTGGGCCGGCCGATCTCGATCATCTTCTCCACCACGGCCTCTGCCGGGTGCAGCTCGTAGTGACCGCCGGCGTCCTCGATGCCCTTACGGCTGGCGACGGCGATCTTGTGCATCAGCTCGAGGTTGAGCTCGTCGGACAGCTGCAGCGGCGGCGCCGGGTAGCCGGCCTGCGAACCCGCGTGCTCGATGCTGGCGGGCTCCACACCCTCGCCCAGCATCGCCAGCGCCTCGTTCACGAAGGTGCCGATGACGCGGCTGGTGAAGAAGCCGCGGCTGTCGTTCACGACGATCGGGGTCTTGCCGATCGCCAGCGTGTAGTCGAACACCCGGGCCAGCGCCTCGTCAGAAGTCTTCTCGCCCTTGATGATTTCGACCAGCGGCATCTTGTCGACCGGTGAGAAGAAGTGGATGCCGATGAAGTCCTCCTGCCGCTTCACCCCAGTCGCCAGACCGGTGATCGGCAGCGTCGAGGTGTTCGACCCGAGCAGCGCGTTGGGTTCGACGACGTCCTCGATCTCCTGGAACACCTTGTGCTTGAGGTCCTGGCTCTCGAAGACCGCCTCGATCACGAAGTCGACACCCTTGAAGTCGGCGGCGTCAGCGGACGGCGTGATGCGGTCCAGCAGCGCCTTGCTCTTCTCCTCGGTGGTCTTCCCACGCTGAAGTGCTTTGGCCTCAAGCTTTTCCGAGTAGCCCTTGCCCTTCTTCGCGGCCTCGATGTCGACATCCTTGAGCACGACGTCGAAGCCGGCCTTGGCCGACACGTAGGCGATACCGGCGCCCATCATGCCCGCACCCAACACACCGATCTTGTTGATCTTGACCGGCGCGATGCCGTCGGGGCGCGAACCGCCGCCGTTGATGTGCTGCAGGTCGAAGAAGAACGCCTGGATCATGTTCTTGGCGACGTGGCCCGTGACCAGCGAAGCGAAGTACCGACTCTCGATGCGGCTGGCGGTGTCGAAGTCCACCTGCGCACCCTCGATCGCGGCAGCAAGGATGGCCCGCGGCGCCGGCATCGGCGCACCCTTGAGTTGCTTACGCAGCAGAGCGGGGAACGACGGCAGGATGGCGGCCAGCGCCGGCGACGACGGGGTGCCGCCGGGCATCTTGTAGCCCTTGGCATCCCACGGCTGGGTGTGCGACTCGGGGTTGGCCTTGATCCAGGCCTTGGCGGCCGGCACCAGCTCGTCGACCGAGCCGACCAGCTCGTCGACCAGACCGATCTCCTTGGCCTTGTCCGGCTTGAACCGGGTGCCCTGCGACAGGATGTTCATGAACGCGTTCTGGATGCCGAACATCCGCACGGTGCGGGTCACCCCGCCGCCGCCGGGCAGCAGGCCCAACGTCACCTCCGGCAAACCGACGACCAGCCCCTTGATGTCGGCGGCGATGCGGTGGTGACACGCAAGCGCGATCTCCAGGCCGCCGCCGAGCGCTGCACCGTTGACCGCGGCCACCACCGGCTTGCCGAGGGTTTCCAGCACGCGGAGGTCGCGCTTGACCGCTTCGACAGTGTCGAAGGCCTGTCCGGCGTCGTCTGGGCCCAGCTCGATCATGCCCTTAAGGTCACCGCCGGCGAAGAAGGTCTTCTTTGCGCTGGTGATCACCACGCCGGTGATCGAATCCTTCTCTGCGACAAGCCGTTCCACTGCCTTGTGCATGGACTCGGCGTAATGCTCGTTCATCACGTTGGCCGACCCGGTGGGGTCGTCCATTGTCAGGGTGACAATGCCGTCGGCGTCCTTGTCCCACTGAATGGTGTTCTCTGCCATGATCTCTCAGTACCTACTCTCAAACCCGCTCGATGATGGTGGCCACACCCATGCCACCGCCGATGCACAGGGTGACCAGCGCACGCCGGGCGTTGCGGCGCTCCAGTTCGTCGACCATGGTGCCGGCAATCATGGCGCCGGTGGCACCGAGCGGGTGACCCATCGCGATGGCCCCGCCGTTCACATTCAGGATCTCGTCGGGGATGTTGAGGTCCTTCTGGAACTTCAGCACCACCGAGGCGAATGCCTCGTTCAATTCGAACAGGTCGATGTCGTCGACGGTCAAGCCCGCGCGGTCAAGCACCTTACGGGTGGCCGGGGTGGGTCCCGTCAGCATGATCGTCGCATCGGCGCCGCTGGTGGCGGTGGCGACGATCCGGGCCCGCGGGGTCAGACCCTGCGACTTGCCCGCCGCCTCGGAACCGATGAGGACCAGCGCGGCGCCGTCGACGATGCCGGAGCTGTTGCCGCCGGTGTGAACGTGGTTGATCTTCTCCACCCAGTGGTACTTCTGCAGCGCGACGTCGTCGAAGCCGCCCATCTCGCCGATGCCGTCGAACGCGGTCTTCAGTTTGCCCAGGCCTTCCAGCGTGGTGTCCGGCCGCATGTGCTCGTCGTGGTCGAGGACGACAAGACCGTTCTGGTCGCGCACCGGCACGACGGACTTGGCGAAGTAGCCGCCCGACCACGCCGCGGCTGCCCGCTCCTGGCTGCGCAGCGCGTAGGCATCGACGTCGTCGCGACTGAAGCCCTCGATGGTGGCGATCAGGTCGGCGCCAATGCCCTGCGGAGCGATGAAGTGGTCGTAGGTGAATGGGACGTCGGTGAACATGGCACCGCCATCGGATCCCATCGGCACCCGGCTCATCGATTCGACGCCGCCGGCCAGCACCAGGTCGTCCCAGCCGGAACGCACTTTCTGCGCGGCGGTGTTGACCGCCTCGAGGCCCGACGCGCAGAACCGGTTGAGCTGCACGCCGCCAGTGGTGTCGGGCAGGCCTGCGGCCAACACGGCGGTGCGGGCGATATCGGCGCCCTGATCACCGACCGGTGACACGCAACCGAGGACGACGTCGCTGATCAGGTTCTCATCCAGGTCCGGGAACCGCCGACGCAGCTCCTCGATTAGACCAACGACCAAACTCAGCGGCTTGACCTCGTTCAACGATCCGTTGCGCTGCTTGCCGCGCGGCGTGCGGATGGCCTCGTAGATGAAGGCTTCTTCGGACATGGGTGATTCCTCTTCAACAATTTGAATTTGGATCAGGATATGGACTCGCCTTTGGGACGCTAGTCCTCTGTCCGCCACCCTAGCAGGGCGGCCGATCAACCTGTTGGTTGGGCCGGGTGACCGGATATCGCACACTCGCGGTCCTAGGCTGGACGGCCATGACGGTGTGGCGACTGCAGCCCTATGCGACCACGGTGTTC